>Ga0299914_10001744_pt1 | contig 14627 bp, 8 predicted proteins | sample RVTome_10_FD_201361 | JGI IMG/M metagenome (GOLD analysis project Ga0299914, IMG submission 201361) | Soil microbial communities from uranium-contaminated site in the Upper Colorado River Basin, Wyoming, United States - RVT153D57 (version 2) ...
GAATGCGTCGTCCTGAACATCGGGACGAGCAGACGAATCCCAAGTTCCGAGTACGAGACCGTGATGAACGGCGTTGATTTCGTTTGGAAAGTCTGGCGGTACTCACGTCGTGGCTTCATCGTACACGTACATGCCAACGGCGATTCGCCCACGGGACTCCTGCTCGCGTTGACCGCCGAGCTCGTCAATCTGGCATGCGGCCGCCGCTGTTTTCTGACGTTTCACGCGGGCGTCATCCAACGCTACTTTCCCAGGGAGCGAAGCCGGCTTCTGACGCCGATTTTCAAGCTGCTGTTCGCGATCCCGAGGCGCATCATCTGCAATAGCGAGCCGGTCAGGGCGTGCATCGCGGCGTACGGCATCGATGCAGACAAGATCGCCGCCATTCCGGCGTTCAGCCGGCAGTATCTCGAGTTCGCGCCGCGCGGCCTGTCTCCGGAGCTGGAGACGTTTCTGCTGCGGTGGCCGGCGGTGGTGTTCAGTTACCTGAAGATGCGGCCCCTCTTCTATCCGGTGACCCTCGTCGACGGTATGGCAGCCGTGATGGCGGAGCGTCACGACGTCGGGCTGGTGCTGTGCGGCGGGCTGGGCCACGCGGATCGCGGTGTGTGGCCCGCCGTCCAGGCTGCCATTGAGCGGCACGGCGTGCGCGACCGGATCTGCTTCGTCGACGACCTCGACCATGACGCGTTTCTCACGCTCTTGAGGCGCTCCGCCCTGTACCTGCGGACTCCGATCACGGACGGGGTCGCCTCTTCGGTACTCGAGGCGCTCGCGCTGGGTATTCCGGTTGTGGCCTCCGAGAATGGCACCAGGCCCCCGGGGGTCGCCATGTATCCGGCACCGGATCCCGAGGGCCTGGCCCGCGCTGTACTCCAGGTGCTGGATGGCGGCATCGCCGTCAACCCGGCGCCGTTCGAGATTCCGGATACGCTCCAGGAGGAGGTCCGGTTGCTGACGGCCTGAGCATGCGGATTCTCTATCACCATCGGACGCTCGCCGACGGAGCGGAAGGCATCCACATCGCGGAGATGGTATCCGCCTTTCGCGGACTTGGTCACGACGTCGAGGTGCTGGGCCTTGCAGGAGCGGGCGCGGGCACGGGTGGGGGAGGTCTGCTCGGACCGATCCGACGGGTCCTGCCGCGTGCGGCCTACGAGCTGGCGTCGGCAGCCTGCAACGTGCTCGAGTTCCGCGACGTCGGGCAGGCGGTGAGGCGATGTCGTCCGGATCTCCTGTACAAGCGGCACGCCCGCAACGACGTGGCGGCTCTCGCCATCGCGCGGCGCCGCGGGATCGCCTCCGCGCTCGAAGTCAACTGCCTGTACAGCAGTCCTGACTACACGCAGTTCGAACCACAGACCTTCGGTCGGATGAGTTCCCGACTGGAGCTCCGGGCGCTGCACCTGGCGGATCTCGTGCTCGCCGTATCGACCCCGCTCGCCGAGCAGATCGCGGCCCTGGGCGTCGGGCACGTACGAGTCCTGCCAAATGGAGCCAACCCCGAGACGTTCCGTCCGGCGGGCACGTCGCGTGCGGCCAGGGTGCGGATGGGCCTTCCGGATCGGGTGACCGTCGGATGGGCCGGTATCCTCAGGGACTGGCACGGGCCCGAATTGCTGCTCGACGCGATCAGGCGGGTTCCGGAGGTCACGTTGCTGGTCATCGGAGACGGTCCGGAGCACCCTGAATTCGAACGCCGTGTCCGGCAGTTGGGATTGACGGACCGGGTCGTGATGGTTGGTCGTGTGCCGTACGCGTCCATGCCTGACTGGCTCGCCGCGGTTGACATCAGCGTGGTTGCAGACGAGCGGACCGGAGTGGCCTCTCCGATGAAGCTGCTCGAATACATGGCCATGGGCCTGGGCATTGTCGCGCCGGATCTGCCGAACATACGGGATCTGCTGACCCACGACCAGGATGGCTGGTTGTTTCATCCGGGTGATGCAGCGGACCTGTCAGCGGGGATCTGCGCGCTCGCGCGCGATCCGGATCTGCGCAGGCGGCTCGGCTCGAGTGCCAGAGCCACGGTCGAACGCGAGCGCAACTGGAGAAGAAATGCGGAGGAGGTCTTGCAGATGCTAGCCGACCCGGGCCTCGGGAACTGGCGGGGAACGATGGCGGTGCCATCCCGCCGGGCCGCAACGACCGGGAGGCTCGACTAGCATGAGTCTGACCGCTGGAGCGTGGGCGTTTCTGGCCGTTCTTCTCGCTCTGAGCTCGCTCAGCCGGCCCGTCTGGGCGGTCGCGCTGTACATGTTGACGTTCTTCGCCGCCCCTCACCTGTGGTGGTGGGGAGACGACCTGCCGTCGGTTCGATACGCCCTCCTCGCCGGGTTCGTCCTGCTCGTGGCCGTGCTCGTCCAGCAGGGGCAACAGCTGCCAGGGGGCCGGCACCGCTGGAGTCGAGTGCATACGGCAGGGGTGCTCATCGCGGCGAACGCCACGTTCGTACACTTCTTCCTGGCATCGGTCCCCTCGGTCAGCGTCGACAATTACCTCGAGCTGCTCAAACTCTGCCTGCTGTTCTTCCTGATGTGGGCCGCGATTCAGGACCGGAGCGACCTGCGAATCGCGGTCGTCGCCATTGCCCTGGGTGCCGCGTATATCGGCTATGAGGTCACCATCAACGAACGGGGCGACTTCAGCGGGTCACGCCTGGAAGGCGTCGGCGCGCCAGGCGCCGACGCCTCGAACAGTCTGGCCTCGCTGATGCTGCTCACGCTGCCGCTCATCGGGAGCCTGTGGGTCGATGGAGGAAAGCGGCACAAGCTCACTACGCTGCTGGCGGCACCGCTGGTTCTGAACGTGCTGTTGCTGTGTAACAGCCGCGGTGCGTTCCTCGGCCTCATCGGGGCAGGGCTGTCGTTCGTGCTGGTCGCGCGGGGGCGTACTCGGAAGCAGGCTATCAAGATTCTGGCGCTGGGAGGAGTGCTGCTGTATCTCCTCCTCGGGGATCCCAAAATCCTCGACCGTTTCATGACGACGTTCTCGGGAAGCCAAGAGCGCGATCGATCCGCCGCCAGCCGTCTTCAATTCTGGCAGGCCGGCCTGCTGATGCTCTCCGACTATCCACTCGGCGATGGCGGCGGTTCCTTCAAGTACGTGCGAGGAGGCCAGTATCTGAGGCGGGTGATGGGCAGCGATGCCGAGGAGCGATCGCTCCACAACGGTTATCTCACCGAGGCAACCGAGTGGGGAGCCCAGGGACTTCTCTTCCGCCTCATCTTTCTCGGCGGGGCCGTGTTCCTGGCCTACCGCACGAGCAACCGCTGTCGCCGGGAGGGTCGTTCGACCGATGCGCTGATGGGGATGTGTTTCCTGGTTGCAGGGGCGGGGTATCTCATTCACTGCGTCTTTGGAGCGTTCATCGCCAACGAGTGGGGCTACTGGATCGTGGCGCTGCTGGTCAGATACGGCGAACTCTACGAGGTGCCAGCCTCCGGCCCGGTGCGGGACGCGAGCGAGACCACGGCCCCGCAGAGAACGGTGCCGCAGCGGCTTGCCGAGGTGTGACGCGCGAACGGGCTACAGCCAGGTTCTCAGAAACCGTACAGCCGCCTCGATGAAGGCTTCGTGCTCCCCGGGTTGGATGGAGAAGTCGAAGCGTTCGCGTGCGCCGAACCGGTCGAAGGCGGCCGCGACGGCGGCGTTGAATCGCTCAGGGGCGGGTGGAGGCGGGCTGTTCCGAGATCCCCGAATCACCTGGACGGGCCTGGGCGCCAGCAGGCGGAACCAGTCCTCCTGATACAGGATTCGGTTGACGCCGGGAATGGCGTGGCATCCATGTGGCGGCTGTCCTTCGGGGTCCGCGATCGACACGGGGCCGACCCTGCCGCCGTAGCTGTGGCTCACGGTCACCTTGATGCGTGAATCCAGAGCGCCGAGAAAGACGGCCAGTTCGCCGCCCAGGGAGGTGCCGACGGCGCCGAGGCGGGCGCGGTCGACGCCGGGCCAGTCCTGCAGGATTGACAACGCCCGTTCGAGATCCCGTGCGACGACGGCCTTGTAGAAGGATCCCGCCTCGAGCGCCGCGAGGGCGACGAACACGTGGTCGCGCGGGCCCTGCGATCCAAGCCATCCGAATCCGCGCAATTCCGGAGTGAGCGTGACATAGCCGCTTCTCGCCAGCTCCAGGGCGACGCCATGCTGGTAATCAGGAGGGCCAACCCCCGCCGTCGCACGGATTCCGCGACCGTGTCCCGGAATGACCAGAACTGCGGGCGAATCTGCCGCGTCCTTGGGTTGGTGCAGGTAGGCGGGGACTCGGGTGCCATCCCACGAAGTGAACTCCAGGAGGATTCGCCGGACGTCTCCGAGGTCCTCCGACTGCAGCTTCCGGGGAGGGCTCCACTGCGCTGGAACCGACGGCAGCTGCGACCGGGTTCGCAGTACGGCCCGGACATGCTCCTGCCAGGATTGCACGTCCAGGACCGTGCCGTGCTCAGGGAAGGGACGATCGGGGCGCTGAGCCTCGAGGGTCTGTCGAAGGAACAGATCTCCAGCTCCTTCGAACGGCGGCGAGCCGGATTCCTGCAGGGCGGCCGTCCCTCGCAGAAGCGGCACGTCGCTGCGAGCTCCGAACACCATGGCACAGAGCAACGCGACGCCGAGCAGGATTCGGCGCACGGCCGCTCCCCCCGCGCGCCCCTGACGGCGGGCGCGAGCGATGGCATACTCATGCAGCGCTATCAGGCCTGCCGCGGCAATCAAATAAGAGAGCGTCAGCATCGGGAGTCCGGCAGTGGCGGCGCCCACTGCTTTCCCATCCTGACATACAGCCGGGGCCGCGCGCACGAAACATGCAATCCCGAATCCGGACGTGGTGTGCGTCGCGGCGTAGAAGGTGCCCGATCGAGCGCGGCCGTCCCGATCGCGGCGAAGAACCTCCGCCCAGGCAAGACATTAGTCTGCCGCAAGGCAGCTTTCTGACCCGAATACGCCGCCGTTGGGGTGAATATCCGCGACATCAGACCCTTCACCGAGTGCCCGGTTTGGATGACGCCTTGCGTGCTGATCAGCAGATCCCTGTTCCCCGGTCGTACGCGATCCCTCCGAGCGGCTGCGTTGCAGCCTCGTGTACCGCCCCGGCGCCCGAGCAACCCGAAGGGAAGATGAGGACTGGTGCGAACTGATGACTGCCACGCCGGGTTCCCGGAGCGTCAAGCGTGCTGACGGCGTCCCAGGGTACGCCTGCGGCCTCCGGGCGTCGGCGCCCCGCCACCGCAGGCCGCGGAAAGCCCCCGCGGTCCTCTCCGGCGGGGGAGGGCGGCCGTGAAGGCCTCCGTGCTGTCCCCGGCCGAGCGGCTCCGAAAGCTGCGCATGATGTCGGCAACGGAGGTCGGCCACCGCCTTCGTTATGCCGGGCTGACGGCGATCGAGCGGCGGCGGCATGCGGCCGGGCGTCTGGCGCCCCACAATCGTCTGGAGGCTGCGCTCCTGCCGCGTCTCACGACGACGGAGTGGAAACGGCGACTCGTTGCCTCGCGGCAGGAGCACCGGGCGCGATTCTTTGCGAGCATCGGTGTCCCGGACGAGATGCGCGCCCTCTTCGACACCGCCTATCACCGGGAGCGCCTCGCGACGATGGCGCAGGCGGAGAGGGTTCGGCAGAGACGGTTCGGGTTCTTCGGTCGAGAGTTCACGTACGGAATGGAGATCGACTGGCAGCGGGATCCGGTCACCGATCGACGGTGGCCCTCCGTGTACCACGCCGATGTGCCGGTCCACGGGGGCGACGTCGGGTTCGGTGACGTGAAATATGTCTGGGAACTGAACCGCCAGCAATTCCTGGTCGACCTCGGAAAGGCCTGGTATCTGGCCCGCGATCGGGAGGATCTGCGCGCGGTCAGGGATCTGGTCCGGAGCTGGATCGCCGGCAATCCGTATGCGACCGGGGTCAACTGGTCGTGCGCGCTGGAGCCGGCCTTCCGGGCATTCTCATGGCTATGGGCGTACTACTTCACGCTCGACGATCTCGACGAAGACTTTCATCTGGAGTGGCTGCGCGCCTTCTACGACCACGGCCGATTCATCGAGCGCCATCTCGAGCTCTATTCGAGCCCCTACAACCACCTGATCGCCGAAGCCGCGGCGCTGTTCATGCTGGGGACCTGCTTCCCGGAGTTCCGGGACGCCGGGCGCTGGCGGGCCACAGGGCGCCGGCTGCTCGAGGAGCGTCTCGACGCGCAGTTCTATGCGGACGGAGGGTCCGTCGAGCAGTCGACGTTCTACCATCATGCGACGCTGGGTTTCTACCTGCTGGCCGGGGTGCTGGCGCGGCAGACGGGCGACGACCTCACGCAGGCCGTCTGGGACGCCGTGGAACGCGCCATCGACTTCAGCATGAAGCTGTCGCAGCCGGATGGCAAGACGCCGGCGATCGGCGGCGCCGACGACGGAAAACCGATCCGCATGGAACACCTGCCGTTCTGGGACTTCCGGCCGTACCAGGCGATTGGTGCGGTGCTCTTCGCACGTCCCGATTTCAAGGCGATTGCTGGGCGCTTTCACGAAGACGCGCTCTGGCTGCTCGGGCCGGCGGGGCTGGCTCGGTTTCAGGCGCTCGCGTCACCGGCGCCGGAAGACACCGCAGCGGCGCTGTCATCGAGTGGCTACTACGTGATGCGGAGCGGCTGGTCCGAACGTGAAGACTACGTCTGCTTCGATTGTGGCGAGCAGGCGGCCGGCATGCGGACCGACGGCGTCCCGAACGCCATGCACGGCCATGCCGACTGCCTCTCGGTCATTGTCTGGCTCCAGGGGCGCCGGGTCCTTGTCGACTCCGGGCTGTATGCGTACAACTGCGGCGGCGCGTGGGAGGCTCACTTCAGGGAAACCGCCGCCCACAACACGGCGAAGGTCGACGGACGGGACCAGGCCCGTCACATCACGAGCATGGCCTGGACGCACAGTTACCGGGCCAGGCCCGAAGGCTGGAGCGCGGAGGGTGAGCAGGCCTGGGTCATCGGTTCGCATGACGGGTTCGCCCGCGGCGCCGTCGGTGTGCTCCATCGGCGTGCCGTGTGGCTGCGGCCCGATTCGTATCTGTTGATCTACGACGAGTTCACGGGCCATGGGGAGCACGAGTTGACCGTGCATTATCAGTTTGCTCCCGGCAGGCTTGAACAGCCGGCGGCGGATGCCGCCGTATTCGACGGCGCCGTCGAACTCCTGTGGGTAGGCACCGAGCCCTGGCGGGCGACGAGTGCCTGTGGCGGCCCGGAGCCCGGCGACGGCTGGATTGCTCCGAGCCTCGGGGTCCGGGTGCCGGCGCCCCGGTTGACGCTGACCTGCGTGACCGATCGCCCCCGGACTTCGCTGTTGACAATGCTGGCGACGCGCAATCCCCACGGCGCGAGGAGCCGCATCGAGCGGGGCGACGAGCACTCCGGCAGGCTGGCGGTGGTTCGTGGCGGGAATTATACGGACTTCGTGCGGGCCGCCGGGGTGTCGGCAGGTGGTTCGGTGGACAGCGACGCGCCGCTGGCGGTGTGCCGCGTGTGGTTAGACGGTCGTGTCGAGTCGCGCCGCGCCGGCGGATCGTACCTGGAGGTTGACGAGAGCGCGATACGCCGGCTGACGCGGCCGGAACGGGCGTGGGCCGGGAGCCCCGGGCCGGCCGGAGAACGGCCGGCGAAGCTGACATGATGCGAACTGAGGTGGTGAGAACCGGTGAGCCGGCGTCAGGAGACGACGGCGTCCGCGCGCCCGGCGGGAGTGCCCGGCGAAGCCCGTACGAGCGATTCTGCCATTCCGTTGTACTACCGGCGGCCGATCTGGCCCTGCGGCAACGCGTGCGCGCGACGTTCGACGAACTCCTGGCGTTCCAGTGGGCGGCGCCCGACGAGATCGACCGCTTCAGGAATCGGCGCCTGGGGGAGCTGATCCGGGTGAGCGCCGAACGCGTGCCCTTCTACCGCTCGGTGTTCCGGGAGCGGGGACTCCGGCCTGGCGATATCCAGACACCGTACGACCTGCCGAGACTTCCCGTGTTGACCAAGCAGCACCTCCGCGACCACTTCGAGGCGCTTCGGGACGAGGCTCATCGCGGCCCCACGTATGCGGCGAAGTCGAGCGGTTCGACCGGCACGCAGACGACGGTCCTGCTCGATCGAGCCTGCAACGACGAAGTGTTCGCCACGCAGCTCCTCTTCTGGAGCTGGGGCGGGTTCTCCATGGGCCGTCCCCACCTGCAGACGGGCATCGCACTGGAGCGCGGCATCACGAAAACGCTCAAGGACCTGGTCTTCCGCTGCAGCTACTTCAGCGCGTTCGAACTCGAGGACGCGGCGCTCGCGGCGATGGTGCGGCAGATCGACCGTCGCGGCATCCGTACGTTGTTCGGATATGCGTCCAGCCACTACCTGCTGGCGCGATATCTGGACGCACGCGGGGAGCGTCGCCGGATGGACAGCATGTTTTCGTGGGGCGACAGCCTGTTCCCCCATTATCGGGACCTCATCGAGCGCACTTTCGAGTGTAAGGTGAACGACTGCTACGGATTGGGCGAGGGGTTGCAGTGTGCGGCACAGTGCGAGGAACACGACGGGCTCCACGAGGCGATGCACGGCGTCATTATCGAGATCGTGAATCACGACGGAATGGCCGTGCCGGCCGGGCAGCTCGGCCGCGTGGTCGTCACCCGGCTGGTGCCCGGGCCGATGCCGCTGATCCGGTACGACACCGGGGACATCGCCCACGTCGTGGACGGTCCGTGCCCGTGCGGGCGTGCGCTGCGGCGGCTGTCCCGCGTCCAGGGCCGCTCCACGGACATCGTGACGACCCCGGCGGGAGACCGGCTCATCGTGCACGTCTTCACGCAGATCTTTCAGGCGATCCCGCAGATCGCCCAGTTTCAGATCCGGCAGGATCGGCCCGAGGCCATCCGGGTGCTGTACGTCGGAGGCCGGGGGTTCGAACCGGGCGTGCTGGAGCACGTGCGCGCCGAGATTCTCTCCCACTGTCGCTATCCGCTCGAGATCACGTTCGAGTGTGTCGACGACGTCCCGGTCGAGCGATCCAACAAGCGCCGGTTCGTGATTTCCAGTGTGCCGTTCTGACGGGGTGTGCGCTATCGTGAGCATGTGCATCAGTCGACCGATGAACCGGCCAGGCCTCTCCGTCGACCGAACTGACGACAACGGACTCCGAGCCGCCGCGCCGACGGCAGCGGAGCCTCCGGCCCGAGCCGGCGGGAGCCCCGCCGCGCGCGTCCTCGAGGTCGCATCGTATCCGCCACCCCGGTCCGGATGGTCCGTGCGTGTGGAGTTTCTGAAGAAGCGCATCGAGGAACTGGGCCACCGCTGCGTGGTGTTGAACGTCGGGCCCAGCCGTACGATTCCGAGTCCGGAGTACGAATCCGTTCTGGGCGCCTTCGATCTGCTGCGAAAGCTCTGCCGGTATTCCGCGCGAGGCTTCGTGGTCCACGCCCACACGAACGGCGACTCTCTGAAGGGGCCCCTGCTGGCGCTCGTGGGGGCCTCCGTCAACCTGGCGTTCGGCAAGCGGTGCTTCCTCACCTTTCACGCCGGCGCGATTCAGCGCTACTTTCCCCGGGAGCGAGCCTGGTGGATGGTGCCGCTCTATTGGGTCCTCTTCACGATTCCCAGGCGAATCATCTGCAACAGCGAGGCGGTCCGGGCATGCATCCGGCGGTACGGCATACCGGCGCGAAAGATCGTCCCGATTCCCGCCTTCAGCCGGCAGTACCTCGAGTTCAGGCCCTCACCGCTTCCGGGGAAGCTGGATGACTTCTTTGCCCGCTTCGAGCACGTGATCTTCACGTACGTGCGGATGAGGCCCCTGTTCTTTCCGCTGACGATGATTGATGGGATGGCGCGCGTCATGGCGCGGCGCACGGATGTGGGCCTCGTACTCTGCGGCGGACTCAGTCACATGGAAGAGGGGCTGTGGCGTGAAGTCGGGGCGCGTATCCAGGAAGCGGGCATCGGCGAGCGAATCTGCTTGATCGAGGATCTCGAGCGGGACGCGTTCCTGAGCGTACTCGAGCGATCCTCGATCTACCTGCGAACGCCGATCACGGACGGCGTGGCCTCGTCGGTGCTGGAGTCGTTGGCGCTCGGAACCCCCGTGGTGGCGTCCGGGAACGGCACGCGCCCCCCGCACGTGGTGACGTACGACGCGGAGAATCCTGACGCGCTCGCGGAAGCCGTCGAGCACGTGCTGCGAAACCGGACGGCGATCGTGGAGCGTCTGGGAGGACTGGAGATTCGCGATACCCTGTCCGAGGAAGCCGCGCTCCTGACAGGTGGCTGCCAGCCGGAGCCGCGATGACCGCGGAGGCACGACCGCGCATCACCTATATCTCGTGGGCGCCGCACTGCAGCCGCAGCGATCACACCGCGCGGGAGCTTGGCGGCACGTCGCACATGGTCTACTGGAGCCGGTTGGGCAGTCATCCAGCCACGGTCTGGCTCAAGTACCTGGGGCAGGCGGTCGGCACCTGGCGCATCCTGGCCCGTGAACGGCCCGACGCGGTGTTCGTCATGAGCCCGTCGCCGATTGCGGTGCTCGCCGTCTACTGCTACTGCGCGCTGACGCGGACCTCGTTCGTCATCGATGCGCACTCGGGCGCCTTTCAGAACCCCAAATGGCGCGCTCTGCGGGGACTGCAGTACTGGCTGTGCCGGCGCGCGCTCACGACCATCGTGACCAATGCGCACCTGGCGTCGCTCGTGAACCGGCGCGGCGGGCGGACGGTCATCGTGCCCGACGTCCCGGTCCGGTTCCCCGAGCCTCCGATGCATGCGCGCGACCGTCCGACCTTCGTCGTCGCCTGTGTCACGTCCTTCGGGACCGATGAGCCGATTGACGCCATTTTCGAGGCCGCGCATCGTCTGCCGTGCGTGACGTTCTACATGACCGGCGATGCCAGCAGGCTGGGCGATCGGCTCGCGGCGAAACCCGACAACGTCACCTTGACCGGGTTCCTCGACGTGCCGCAGTACGGCGCGCTGCTCCAGACCGCCGACGTGGTGATCGCGCTGACAACGGTCGACCATACGATGCTGCGGGGCGCCTACGAAGCCATCTACCAGTGCACGCCCGTGATCGTGTCGAATTCCCCGATTCTCCGGGAGGCCTTCGACGAGGGGTCGGTGCACGTGGACAATTCGGCGGACGCCATCGTCGCGGCCATCCGCGACGTCCAGCAGCGCCCTGACGCGTTCCGGGAGGGAGCGCGCCGGTTGAAGGCCCGCAAGGAATCAAGATGGTCCGAGAGCAGGCGGGCGCTGCTCGAGGCTCTCTCGGGGTCTACGCCGACCCACCCGTAGCCTTTGTTCTGCCTCGCGACAGACTTCTCTCTGCCCGGGCCGTTCGTGCCTCGATTTCCGCCGACTTCGTGCGCTGGCGGCAGCCGGAATCGTCCCCACCAGTGGCCACGTACTTGCTAGTTCTCCCGCGGATCCAGCGAGGCTTCCCTCGTCCCGCGCTGGGGTCGCGACTGCCCGCTGACGCCCGCCGGATGGCGGCGCAGCGGTCCGGGATCCCGGCGGCCGGGAGGATTCGTCCCAGGGATCCGGAGAGACGAAACCGATATATGTGCGGCATCGCTGGCCGCTTCAACTTTCGTTCGGGCGCCCCTGTCGCAGGAGAGATGCTGCGAAGGATGTGCGACCTCCTTGCGCATCGGGGTCCCGACGGCCAGGGTGTCTGGGCCGACGGGTCGATAGGGCTGGGTCATCGCCGACTGGCGGTCATCGATCTCTCGCCGACCGGCCGCCAGCCGATGGCCTCTCCGGAGGGCGACCTGCTGGTGACCTTCAACGGGGAGATCTACAACTTTCTCGATCTACGCCGCGAGCTGGAGGTCAGGGGCCACCAGTTCGTCTCGCAGACGGACACCGAAGTCATCCTGGCCGCCTATCGCGCCTGGGGCGTGGATTGCCTCTCCCGGCTGCGGGGCATGTTCGCCTTCGCACTGTGGGATGCGTCGCGACGCCGGCTGTTCGTCGCCCGGGACCGCATCGGCAAGAAGCCGCTGTCCTACTTCCTCGATCGCGACGGTCTGGCCTTCGCGTCGGAGCCGAAGGCCTTTCTGGCGGATCCGTCGTTCGAGGCGCGTCCGAACCTGGAGGCGCTGGCCGCCTATCTCGCCTATCAGTACGTGCCGAGCCCGCTCTCGGCGTTCGAGGGGGTACGCAAGCTTCCGCCTGCGCACTACCTCCTGGTCGAGGACGGCAGCGTCACGATCGAACGCTATTGGCGCCTGTCGTATGCCGCGAAGCTGAGGGTGTCGGAGCGCGAGGCGGAGGAGGCGTTGCTCGAACGCCTGCGCGAAGCTGTTCGCATCCGCCTCATCAGCGATGTTCCGCTCGGGGCGTTCCTGAGCGGAGGCATCGACTCGAGCGCGGTCGTCGCGCTCATGGCGGAAGCGACCAATGCACCCGTGAAGACCTTCTCGATCGGCTTCGAAGAGAAGGAATACAACGAGCTGCCGTACGCCAGACTCGTCGCCCGCAAGTATGGGACCGAGCATCACGAGTTCGTGGTGCGTCCGGACGCGTCGGCCATTTTTCCGCGGCTCGTCTGGCATTACAACGAACCGTTCGCCGATTCGTCCGCGATTCCGACCTACTGTCTGTCGCAGCTGGCGAGGCGCCACGTGACGGTTGCGCTCAACGGCGATGCCGGCGATGAGAACTTCGCGGGGTACCGGCGCTACATCACATCCGCGTCCGCGCGGTGGTTCGACAGCCTCCCCGCTCCCGTGAGGCGCGCGGCGGCGGCGATGAGCCGCGCCCGTCCGGATGACCGGCTGTCGCGGTCGTTCGTCAGCCGCGGGCGGCGCCGGCTGCGCCTCCTGACCGAGTCGCCGCAGGACCGGTACAGCCGGCGCATGATGATCTTCCATCCGGATTTGAAGGCCGCGGTCTGTTCGCCGGAGTTCCTGCGGCAGACAGGAGCCGCGGATCGGCTCCTGATCGACGCTTTCGATCGGTCGGACGCGCCGGATGTCGTCGACGCACTCTTGGATCTCGACGTCAACCACTATCTGCCCGATTGTCTGCTGGTGAAGGTCGATATCGCCACGATGGCCCACGGACTCGAGGGCCGATCGCCGATGCTGGACCAGGAGCTGATGGAGTTCGCGGCGAGTCTGCCATCTGATCTCAAGCTGCGCCAGCAGGATACGAAGTACATTCTCAGGAAGGCCGTACGCGATTTGCTGCCGGCGGACAACCTCGAGCGTCCGAAGAAGGGATTCTCCGTGCCGCTCGAGCGCTGGTTCCGTCACGATCTCCGCGAGATGACCGGAGACCTGCTCCTGGACGGCCGTCTGGCCGCCCGCGGCTACTTCCGGGCCGAGGCCGTGCAGCGCATGGCGGAGGAGCACTGGCGCGGCGACGCCCGATGGCAGAATCAGCTCTGGAGCCTGCTGATGCTGGAATCCTGGCACCGCATGTTCATTGACGGTCGCGCGTCCGCGGTGCCGGGAGGTGCCGCCCTGGAGGTGGCGGTCTGACATGAAAATCGCGGTCTTCGGTCTCGGATATGTCGGGTCGGTCTCCACCGCCTGCCTGGCGGCAGCGGGTCACACGATCATTGGCGTGGACCCGGATCCGCACAAGCTGTCGCTCATCGGCCAGGGCCGCTCTCCGGTCACGGAGCCCGGGCTCGACGAGTTGATCGCAGCTGCGCTCGCGCGCGGCGGGCTGACCATCACGGCCGAGCCGGAGCAGGCGCTCGCCGAGGCGGACGTCTCGCTCGTGTGTGTAGGCACGCCGAGCCGCCGGAACGGGAGCCTCGACACGAGCCACCTGGAGCGGGTCGTTCACAGCATCGGCTCGATCCTGGCGGCCTCGAACCGCTATCACGTGGTGGCGATCCGCAGCACGCTGCTGCCAGGCGTACTCGGGTCCACGCTGGCGCCCATCCTCGAGCGGACCAGCGGCCGCAGGGTCGGCGACGATCTTGGTGTCTGCGTGAACCCCGAGTTCCTGCGGGAAGGGAGCGCGATCCACGACTTCGAGCACCCACCGTTCACGGTCATCGGCGCCGCGGACCCGAAGGCTGGCGACGTGCTGGCCGGCGTCTACGCGCACCTGCGCGCGCCGATCCACCGCGTCCGCCCGGACGAAGCGTCGATGATCAAGTACGCCTGCAACGGCTTCCATGCCATGAAGGTGGCGTTCGCCAACGAGATCGGCTCCGTCTGCGAGCGGCTGGCGGTCGACGGCCAACGCGTGATGCGGGTCTTCTGTGAGGATCGCGAGCTGAACATCTCTCCGCGCTATCTCAGGCCCGGCTTCGCGTTCGGGGGCTCCTGTCTTCCGAAGGACCTGCGAGCCGTCACGCATCTCGCGCGCGATCTGGACGTCGTGGCGCCACTGCTGTCGAGCGTGGTGCCCAGCAACGATGCCCACATCCAGCGTGTCGTCGATACGATTCTGGAGACCCGGAAGCGTCGCGTCGCGCTCCTCGGGCTGAGCTTCAAGGCGGGAAGCGACGATCTGCGGGAGAGCCCGTTCGTGCGGCTCGCCGAAGCGCTGCTCGGCAAGGGCATTCACCTGCGCGTCCACGACCCGGACGTGGCGCTCGGCACCCTGTTCGGACGGAACAGGATGTATATCGAGGAGCATCTGCCGCACGTCTGGCAGGTT
>Ga0299914_10001745_pt1 | contig 14626 bp, 13 predicted proteins | sample RVTome_10_FD_201361 | JGI IMG/M metagenome (GOLD analysis project Ga0299914, IMG submission 201361) | Soil microbial communities from uranium-contaminated site in the Upper Colorado River Basin, Wyoming, United States - RVT153D57 (version 2) ...
TCGAAACGAGCTGCTCCCGGCGATCGACGTCATCGCCGCGAAGCTCTTCGTCACCAACACCGCCGTCGACGCCGTGAATCGATGCTTCCGAATGGTGGGCGGTTCCGGTCTGTATCGGCGCCTGCCGATCGAGCGCATGTTTCGAGACGTCCAGGCCGGGCCATTGCATCCGCCGACGAACGACTTGGCCCTGGAAGGCATCGGACGGGCTGCCTTGGGCATCGCGCCGGATGCGACACCTCGCTGGGGGACGTGAGCCGCGATCAGTCGCTGCCTGCCGCCGCGGGATCCACGAGCCAGATGACCTCGCCCGCGCTGATGTGAGCAGCGGGTAGATCCTCGCCGTCGCGGATCCGGCGCAACGCTTCTCGCTTCCCGGTACCCGCCACGGTGACGAGGGCCACGCGACAGCGAGCGATCGCAGGGAACGTGAAGGTGACACGCGGATGAGGATGGGCGTCGTCGCGGTTGGGGACGACGAGTCGCTCGGATTCGTCGAGGGCACTCGTGGCGGGGAAGAGCGACGCAGTGTGGCCATCGGGACCGAGTCCGAGGTGGATGAGGTCGATCGGTGGCTCGCGTCGGAGCAGCGCGTCATACGCGACGGCTGCCTCGTCGGGTGTTTCACCGGCACCGCGGAGCGAATGAACCTTCCCGATCCCGGCCCCGTCGAGGAACGCAGTCCGTGCGCATTCCTCGTTGGAATCCGGGTCGTTCACCGGGACCCATCGTTCGTCACCGAAGAAGACGCTGACCGCTGACCAGTCGAGATCAGCGATGACGAGCATCTCGTAGCAGTGTCGCGCCGTCTCCCCTCCCGACAGCGCGATCGACCGTGGCACGAGGTCGGTGACCAGCTCGGCGAAGGCCTCCGCGACGTGCGGCACCGTCCGCAGCTCACCGGGAAGGCTCACGAGGCTGCTCTCCAGAGCGTCACGCGTCGATCCAGTGGTCGGAATGATGCGCCAGCAGGTGATCGGCTTCGGGTGGACCCCAGGACCCGGCCGGGTAGAGGTGGAGCTCCGGCTGATTCCGTTCGAACGCCTCGATGATCGGATCGACGATCGTCCACGCTTGGTCCACCTCGTCGGAGCGGATGAACAGCGTGGCATCCCCGAGGAGGGCGTCGAGCAGGACGCGCTCGTAGGCCTCGGGGGGTTGCTCGACGAACCCAGAGCTGTACGTGAAGTCGAGCCCGACGTTGCGCACACGGAACTCCGCCTCGGGGATCTTCGCCGCGAAGTCGAGACGGATCCCCTCGTCGGGTTGGATCTCGAGGATCAGCGCATTCGGCTCGATCGATTGCACGGCACTGGTCGGCAGCGGCAGGTGCGGGACTGCCTTGTAGCGCAGGACCACCCGCGTGCACCGCTTCGCGAGGCGCTTGCCGGTCCGGATGTAGAACGGGACGCCAGCCCAACGCCAGTTGTCGACCTCGAGGCGCGCAGCGAGGAAGCTCTCCGTCGTGCTGTTCGCGGCGACGCCCGGCTCCTCACGGTATGCCGGGACCGGTGTTCCCTCGATCATCCCCGCGCCGTACTGCCCCCGCGCCACGGCATGCTCGAGCCTGGCGCGCTGCAACGGACGAACTGCCCGGAGCAGTTTGACCTTCTCGTCGCGGATCGCGTCCGCCGCGAACGAGGTGGGAGGTTCCATGCCGATGAGTGCGAGCACCTGGAGCAGGTGGTTCTGCACGACGTCACGAAGTGCCCCGGCGTGCTCATAGAAGGCACCGCGGTGCTCGACACCCAGCTCTTCGGCAACGGTGATCTGGACGTGGTCGACGTAGCGACGATTCCAGAGCGGCTCGAAGATCGTGTTCGTGAAGCGCAAGGCGAGGATGTTCTGGACGGTCTCCTTCGCGAGGTAGTGATCGATTCGGTAGACCTGCTGCTCGGGAAAGCATGCGTGGATCCGGTCATCGAGCTCACGTGCACTAGTGAGGTCGTGTCCGAACGGCTTCTCGATGACCAGGCGACGGAACGAGCCGCGCGGCTCGTTCGCGAGGCCTGCGTCCGCGAGTCCTTTGGCGACTGCTGCGAAGAGAGAGGGGAGCGTCGCGAGGTAGAAGATCCAGCCTCGTGAGCCCTGCCGTTCGAGGTCGCATGCCGAGATCACGTCCTTCAGACGCTCGAAGGTCGACGGATCGTCGAACTCGCCCGCGACGTAGCGATATCGGGGGGCTCGCGACGCCAACGCCTTTGCTCGGCCGGGTTCGTCGTCGTCGCCTGCGGCGTCGATGGCACCTGCGACGAATCGTCCGAACGCTTCGTCGTCCATCGCCGTGCGAGCCACACCGATGAGGTTGAAGTCTGCCGGGAGCTGGTTGCGGGCGGCGAGCGACGCAAGCGCCGGGTACAGCTTTCGCTGCGCAAGGTCGCCCGATGCACCGAAGACGACCAGCCCCGCCGACGTCGAGACGTGGTCACCCTGGGTCATCGCCGCTCCTCGGTACTCGCTGAGACTCGCGGGATACTACGGGCCGTGGACACGGAGACAGCGCGGATCTACAGCGAACACGCCGCGGAGTGGGAACGGCGACGTGGCGCCGAGCACGTGGACGAGGCGAGGACGCTCGGCGCGCGTGTGGAGCCTGGAGGGGTCCGAGTTGATCTCGGTTGCGGGCCCGGGCTCCACCTGGAAGCGTTGGGGGAACCGGTCGTTGGCGTCGACGTCGTGCTTCCCATGCTGGAACTGGCCCGGGCTCGTGTGCCCGATGCCCTGTTGATGGTCGCGGACCTCGAGGCGCTCCCGATCCGAAGCGGCGCGCTCGGCGGAGCGTGGGCGGCGAAGAGCTACTTGCACTTGCGTCGATCGTCGGTGCCGTACGCGCTCGCCGAGCTGCACCGATCCTGCGGCGTCGGATCTCCGGTCACCCTCATCATGCGTATCGGTACCGAGGAAGGGCCGGACACGCGGTCCGAGTTCCCAGGTCGCCTCATCGCAGATTGGGAGCCGGCGCGGTTGCGCGACGTGGTCGAGGGTGCGGGCTTCGATGTCGAAAGCGTTGCGCTCGAGGGGCGCTGGGCGCGACTTCGCGCGCGCCGCATGCGCTCGCTGCCGGACTTCGTCGGACCCGACATGACGTTGCTCGTGTGTGGGCTGAACCCCAGCGAGTACGCGGCTGACGCAGGGGTCGGCTTCGCGCGTCCCGGGAACCGGTTCTGGCCCGCTGCGGCGGCCGCGGGGCTCGTGCGCGTGGATCGCGATCCGATCTGCGCGTTTCGCGAAGGGCTCGGCATGACCGACCTCGTGAAGCGTGCGACTTCACGGGCGGACCGGCTGCACTCCGCGGAGTACGAGCGCGGCCTGGAGCGCGTGGAACGACTCGTTCGATGGCTCGAGCCCGGGGGAGTGTGCTTCGTCGGCCTTGCCGGATGGCGGACGGTCGTGAACCGGTCGGCCCACGCCGGACCGATTCCCGGGGGTTTTGCCGGACGCCCTGCCTACCTCATGCCGTCGACGAGCGGTGCGAACGCCTCCTCGACGCTGGACGATCTCACCGAGCACCTTCGTGAGGCGGTCACGCTCGCGTCGGCGCAGCGCGAACGCTCGTCACTAGCAGCTCCGAGCCGTCAGGAGAGCTCGCCGGCACGCTTCTCGAGCGTATCGAGGCAGTCCTGGTAGGACGCGGCGAAGGAGGCCACCCCTTCGCGCTCGAGTGTCGCCGTGACGTCGTCGTAATCGACGCCTGCTTCCGCGAGCTCGGCCAGCATCTCGCGAGCACCGTCGACATCTCGCGTCACGGTGTCGGGTTGGGGGTCTCCGTGGTCGCTGAGCGCGTCGATCGACGCCTGGGCGAGGGTGTTCACCGTGTCCGGTCCGACGAGCTCGTCGACGTAGAGGGTGTCGGAGTAGTCGGGGTTCTTGGTCGATGTCGATGCCCACAGCGGCCGCTGGAGGCGGGCTCCGCTCGCCGAGAGCGCGTCCCAACGGTCACCCGAGAAGCGCTCGCGGAACAGCTCGTACGCCAGCTTCGCGTTCGCGACCGCAGCACGACCTCGCAGAGGACTGGTGGAGGGCAGCCGACGGTCGACCTCGGTGTCGACGCGACTGACGAAGAAGGACGCGACCGATGCAACCGATGAGGGGTCGCCACCGGCGGCCACGAGCCGTTCGAGCCCGCTCATGTAGGCGTCGATGACTTCGCCGTGGCGGACCAGCGAGAAGATGAGCGTGACGTTGACCGAGATCCCCGCGGCGATGGACTCCTCGATGGCGCTCAAGCCCTCCTTGGTGCCTGGGATCTTCACGAGGATGTTCGGACGGCGAAGTCGGTCGTGGAGCCAGCGGACCTGTTCGATCGTGGCCTCGGTCTCGTGCGCGCGATCTGGAGCGACCTCGACCGAGACGAAGCCGTCCCCACCACGAGCCGCGTCGTGGACCCGTCGAAGTACGTCCGCCGCCGCGCCGATGTCAGCGATCACGAGCTCCCAGAATGCGGTATCGATCGAAGCACCGTCGCCGATGAGCTCTCTGAGCTGCTCGTCGTAGTGATCTCCTCCGGCCATGGCCTTCTCGAAGATGGTGGGGTTCGACGTGACGCCACGGATCCCGTCCTCGCGCACCATCCTTTCGAGACCGCCGGACCGCACCAGATCACGCGTGATGTTGTCGTACCAGGGGCTCTGTCCGAAGTCGTTGAGCCGCGCGATGGGGTTTGTCATCTGTGCTCCGATCCGATCAAGGTCATGGCTCGGGCTGCCACGTCGTCGGGGTCGATCCCGAGCTTCGCGAGTACGTCGTTCCCGGGGGCCGACGCACCGAAACGATCGATCGCGACCACGTCGTCTGCCCATCTTTCCCAACCGAAGCCGGTCCCTGCCTCGACCGCCAGGCGAGGAACGTCCGGCGGGAACACGTCGGCTCGGTAGGCATCGTCCTGCGCAGCGAACAGATCCCACGACGGCATCGAGACGACTCGTACCGAGATCCCAGCATCGACGAGCTGCTCCCGCGCCGCCACGCAGACGGCGACCTCGGATCCACTCGCGACGAGGACCACGTCCGCGGCGCGATCGCCCTCGTCGACGAGGACGTACGCGCCCAATGGGACCCCGCGGGGCGCGCGCTCCGAGGTGCCGTCGAGCACCGGGACCTTCTGGCGCGTGAGGACGATGGCCGTCGGGCCATCGCCTTCGATGTGCACGATCCAGGCTTGTGCGACCTCGTTCGCGTCCGCCGGCCTGATGAGCCGGAGACCGGGCATCGCCCGCAGCGACGCGAGCTGTTCGATGGGCTGATGGGTGGGCCCGTCCTCACCCAGCCCGACTGAGTCGTGCGACCAGACGAACGCCGTCCGGTACCCCGAGAGCGCTGCGAGGCGGACGGCAGGGCGCATGTAGTCGCTGAACGCGAAGAAGGTCCCGCCGAAGGGCAGCAGGCCGCTCGCGGCCATGCCGTTCATGATCCCTCCCATGCCGTGCTCGCGGACCCCCCAGTGGACCTGCCGCCCACCGAGCTGGTGTGTCGCGATCACCGGTGCGCCCTCGAGGGCGGTGCCGGTGTTCCCGGTGAGGTCAGCGCCACCTCCGACGAGGCCGGGAACTACCTCGAGAATCGCCTCGAGAGCCTTCGAGCAGGCGGCACGGGTCGCGAGTTGCTCACCGGCGCTCCACGTCGGGAGCTTGTTCGTCCAACCGTCGTGTCCGCGTCCGTCCAGGCAGGCGTCGAAGTCGGCGGCGAGCTCCGGCTCGGCGTCTCGCATCACAGTGCGGCGCTGCGACCACTCATCTCGCTCCTCGACGCCGCGCGCGCCGGCTTCCCGGTAGTACGCGAGCACGTCGTCGGGAACGAAGAACTCGTCGGGAGGCAGGCCGAGGATCTCCTTGACGGCAACGACCTCGTCGGTGCCGAGCGGCGACCCATGGGCGTGCGCGGTGTCCGTGTACTTCGGGGATGGGAAGCCGATGTGGCTGCGGAGGATCACAAGACTGGGTCGATCCGTCACCGACATCGCTTCGCGCAGACCGTCGGTGATGGCGTCGAGGTCGTTGGCGACCTCGCCGAGTCGGACCACGTGCCAGCCGTAGCCCTCGAAGCGTTTGGGGACGTCGTCGCTGTACGAGAGCTCGGTTGGGCCGTCGATCGAGATGTGGTTGTCGTCGTACACGTAGACGACTCGGCCGATCCCGAGATGACCTGCGAGCGAGGCGGCCTCGTGGCTGATGCCCTCCTGGAGGTCACCGTCGGAACAGATGCCGAACACGTGGTGGTCGATGACGGCGGGACCGAACCGACTCCGTAGGTTGGCCTCGGCGATCGCGATCCCGATCCCGTTCGCGAACCCTTGCCCGAGAGGACCTGTCGTCACCTCGACCCCGGGAGTGTGGCGCCATTCCGGGTGCCCGGGTGTTCGGGAACCCCACTGGCGAAAGTGCTCGAGATCGTCGAGCGTGAGCCCGAAGCCGGTGAGGTGCAGCATCGAGTACAGGAGCATCGACGCGTGCCCTGCGGAGAGCACGAAGCGATCACGATCGGGCCACTCGGGTGCGGCCGCGTCGTATTTCATGATCCGAGTCCACAGAACGTGCGCCAGCGGTGCGAGTGCCATCGGAGTGCCCGGGTGACCCGAGTTCGCCTTCTGGACGGCATCCATTGCGAGGCCTCGGATCACGTTGATGCCCTGTTGTTCCAGGGAGGTGCCCTCCGCCACGCGCACTCCTCTCGGCCTGCGTCTCGGTTTCTGCCTCCGTACCTTACGCGCCGCTGCGGACTGCAGCGGCGAGACGCTCCATCGTCGCTACCACCGCGATGCGGTCGCGACGTGGGAGCGTCCGCAGCGCCACCTCGAGCCGCTTCGGGTCGAGGGCTCGCGCTGCGAGCACGCGCCGGCGGCCTTTCGCCGTGAGGGTGACCATGAGGCGTCGTTCGTCGGCAGTGTGGCGCCGCCGTCGCACGAAGCGCCGGCGTTCCAAGCTCTTGACGGCAACGGAGGCTGTGCTCTTGGGGAGCCCGACGTGCGCTGCCAGCCATCCGAGCGTGGCGCCCTCGCCGTCAGCGACGTGCTCCAGGAGCACGAGCTCGTCACGAGTCAGATCAGCGGGAGAAGAGGCGGGAATGCTCATGGCGAGCGAGCGATAGGCGTCGTCGAGCCGATCCGCTGCGGCGGCGATCGTTGTGCTCGGTCGCTTCGACCCTCGCTTCGATCCTCGGGCATCTCTCCGTGATGGTCGTTGCGATCCTGAACTATTCATGAGTTGAACTATATCTCGACGCCCGCTTTCCAGACGCGATGCACGGCGAGCGTCGCGCTGTCCAGGAGCAGGAGATCCGCGCGGGCACCCGACTCGATGCGACCCCGGTCGGCAAATCCGCACAGCCGGCTCGGCACCGAGCTCGCCATCGCCACCGCCTTGCCGAGCGGGACGCCCACACCCACCAGGTTCGCGACGCCCGCGGCGAGCGTGATGCGCGACCCCATGAGCGGTGTCCCCGCCCGGGGAGCGATCGTCGTGGCGACCTCATCGCTCACGAGGGCTGTCGCGGCGCTCGCGCCGATCGCGATCCGGAGCGCAGCGGGGTGGACGTGCAGCAGGTCGCTGATGAGTGTGCACGTCAGACGGTCATCATCGAGGGCAGCGCCCACGGGACCCGGCGCGCGGTGGTGGAACGGCGCCATTGCATTGAAGACGTGGGTCGCGGCACGTGCTCCAGCGTCGGTGGCGGCGACCATGGATTCGTACGACGCCGTCGTGTGGCCGAGCGCGACCAGCACCCCGCGTGCTGCGAGCGCACGTGTGGCACGGTTTCCGGCGTCGGCCTCGGGCGCGAGCGTGACCATGCGTATCGGGAATCGCTCGACGAGATCGAGGAGCCAATCCAGGTTCACCGCCTCGAGCATCGAGGGATCGTGTGCTCCGGGCGCGCCGCCGAGGAACGGCCCCTCGAGATGGATGCCGTCGGCGATCACAGCGAGGCGACCGAGGATCTCCTCGTAGCGGTCGAGCGGTCGTGAGACGAGCGTCGCGAGGAAGGTCGTCGTCCCGGCCTTCGCGAGGTGTCGGGCGGTGCTGCGGAGATGCTCGGGCCCCGCGCTGGCGAAGTCGACGGTCGCGTGACCGTTGACCTGGATGTCGACGAAGCCCGGGACCAGGATGCCGTCGACCGTTTCCGTCGCGTCCGCTCGGCAACCTTCGGCGACCCCGACGATCCGATCACCCTCGATCAGCACCGAGCCCGGCGCGGGGCCTGCCGGTCGACAGAGCGCGTCCGTGGCAAGGATCATCGTCATCGCGATTCGCGTGCCAGGGCGACGCGGAGCCGCACGAGCCCCGCGAGCGCGCGTGGCATTCGTGCCCACACGGAGGTACGAGGCGGCCGTCGCTCGGCGACCACCACGGGGAGCTCGATCACGCGTCGCCCTGCGCGGACGGTCCGGATGACGAGCTCGGTATCGAAGAGATCTGCGGTGAAGCGACACCGAGGTACGAGATCTGCAACGGCCTCGCGGCGCATCACCTTCATGCCGTGCGTGTCGGAGACGTCGAGGGCGAAGCCGACGTGCAGCAACGCGGCGAATGCTGCCGTCACCACGCGCCGTGACCACGGTCTGGTGTCGATCGAGCCGGTGGCGCGCTTGGACGCAAGGACCATGTCGACCTCGTCGAGCGCGCCCAGCGCGGCGTCGAGGAACGAGAGGTCGTAGTAGTCGGCGTCGAAGCACGCGATGACCGTCCCCGTCGTCTCCAGGATCCCCGCACGCAGCGCTGCTCCGTAGTCGGCGCGCGGCAAGGAGCGCGCGACCACGTGCCCATGCTCGTTCGCGAGGCTCACTGCGAGGTCACGGGTACCGTCGACAGACCCGTTCTCGGCGATGAGGATCTCGAAGCTCGGGATTCTCCCGCCCAACTCGCCGGTTGTCAGTCCGACGAGGAGGTCGTCGACCGTCTCGGCGAGTTGCGACGACTCGTTGTACGCGGGGACGACGATGCTCAGGAACGGCGCGGCGGGCCTCAAGGGGTGTGTTCGTGGAGACGTCGCCGCGACAGCACGACGGTAGGCTAGCGGCGCGCTGGAGGTGGTCCTCGATGACGGAGATGCTCGACCCGCTGCGCATGCACGCGGAGTCGAACGGCGACGGGGCTGCCGTCCTGGTCGACGAGTCGGGCGGCGGTCGACCGTCCGCGACGACGTTCGAGGAGCTGAACGCGACGGCGAATCGTTGCGCGCGAGCCTTCCACACCCTCGGCGGAGCTCCCGGTGATCGCCTGGTGTGGTGTGGCCCGAACTCGCTCGAGGTCCTGACGACGATCCACGCGGCGCGCAAGGCGGGTATGACGGCGGTACCGCTCTCGTATCGGTTCAACGCCGAGGAGATGCGCTACGTCATCGACAACTCGGACGCGACGCTCGTCGTCGTCGACTCGGAGCAGGCACCGTTGGTCGCCGGCATCCGCGAACGGTTGCCGAAGGTGCGGGAGGTCGTCGGATTCGGTGGCGAGCTCCCCGGCGGCATCCGCCCATGGGACGAGGTGCTCGGTGAGGAGTCCGACGCCGAGCCCGACATGCGTGACACGTCGATGGGCGGCGCGCAGATGATCTACACCTCGGGCACCACCGGCAAGCCCAAAGGGGCGCTGCGTACCGAGACCGACGTGGCGCTCGTCATGGCGCTGATCGCGGAGCTCCGGCTCCAACCCGGCAACGAGGTGCATCTCACGACCGGGCCGCTCTACCACTCGGGGCCCCTGGCTTTCGCGATCCTGAGCCACACGCTCGGCGGTTCGATCGTCGTCCTGCGCAGCTTCGATCCCACCTCGTGGCTGCGCCTCGTCAAGGAGCACCGCGTCACCAACACGTTCTCCGCGCCGACGCAGCTCAAGCGGCTGGTGAACCTCCCGCCCGGCGAGCTGGCTCGGGCGGACCTGAGCTCGATGCGATGCCTGGTGGCGAACGCGGCGCCGGTGCCCTATGCGCTCAAGCAGGAGATCGTCCGCAAGCTCGGAGAGGGGTTCCTCTTCGAGGTCTATGGCTCCACGGAGCTCGGCATCGTGACCGTGCTGCCGCCCGAGGACCAGCTCCGCAAGCCCGGATCGTGCGGCAAGCCGTATGGCGGTGTCCAGATCAAGATCGTGCGCGACGACGGCACCGAGGCGGCGTCCGACGAGCCCGGTGAGCTGTTCATCCGTACCGCGTTGGAGATGGACGGGTACCACCGGAGCGACGAGACCCTCGACGAGCACGATGACGATAGTGGCGGGAGTGGCTGGAAGTCGGTGGGTGACATCGCCTCGATCGACGCCGAGGGATACCTGTCCATTCGCGACCGGAGAACCGACATGATCATCTCGGGCGGGGTGAACATCTACCCCGCCGAGATCGAGAACGTCATGCACGAGCATCCCCACGTGCTCGACGTTGCCGTCCTCGGCATCCCGGACGACGAGTGGGGTGAGCGCGTCCACGCGATCGTGCAGCCGAAGCCCGACGAGACGGTCGACCTCGACGAGCTCGCAGCGTTCGTCGACGCGAGGGTCGCGCGCTACAAGCGCCCACGGTCCTACGAGATCCGCGAATCCTTGCCGCGGACGCCGGCTGGAAAGCTCTTGAAGCGGCAGCTTCGCGACGAGTTCTGGGCGGACCGGGCCTCGCCGGTGTGACGTTCCTCTCGGAAGGCGAATCGAAGCAACGACTCGCGGCCTACGGCATTCCCGTCGTTCCGGATGCGCTCTGCTCCGATGCCGCCGATGCGGTCGGAGCCGCCGAGTCGTTCGGATACCCGGCGGTCGCGAAGCTCACGGGTGCAGCCATTGCACACAAGAGCGAGCGGGGTCTGGTTCGCCTCGGGCTGTCCGACGCGCACGCGGTCCGGGAGGCGGTGGTCGAGCTGCTGGCGGCAGCGACACCCGACGACGGCGAGGTCGCGATCCTCGTCGCACCGCAGCTGGTCGGGGTGAGGGAGCTCATCGCCGGGATGCACCGCGACCCTCATTTCGGTCCGTGCGTGATGATCGGGATCGGTGGTGTCCTGGCGGAAGCCATCGGCGATGTGTCCTTCAGACTGGCTCCTCTCTCGCACGCCGACGGCGCAGAGATGATCGACGACCTCGCCGCGCAAACCCTGCTGGGTGAGCTCCGCGGTGAACCCGCGGTCGACCGTGCCGCCGTCGCCGGCGTGCTCTTGGGCCTGAGTGCGATGGCTCAAGCCGAGGCCGACGTCGTCGCCGTGGACGTGAACCCGATGATCGTCGTCGACGGCCGTCCGGTCGCCGTCGATGCGCTCGTGGAGCTCGCAGCCCGCGGGGCCGAGAGCGAGGGGCGTTGAGCCAGCCCGAGGTCGACTCGCGCCTCTCCATGTTCTTCGAGCCCCGTGGAATCGTCGTCGCCGGAGCATCGAGTCACCCCGGGAAGTTCGGCTTCGTCGCGCTCCATAACATCCTTCGCAACGGCTACAGAGGCAACGTGTTCGCACTGAACCGCGAGGGCGGCTCGATCCTCGGGCACGATGCGATGCGATCCGTCGACGAGCTCCCCGACGCGAGCGCGGACCTCCTGTTCGCGTGCACACCGGCTTCCGCGAATCTCGACCTCCTTCGCTCCTGCGCCCGGAAGGGTGTGCGAGCCGCCTATGTCACGTCGGCCGGCTACGGGGAGGCGGGTGCTGACGGAGAGACCGCTCAGGCCGAGCTGGTCGACATGGCGCGTCGGGCGAACGTGGCGCTCGCCGGTCCCAACGGACAGGGCATCGTGTCGACTCCAGCATCGCTGTGTGCACAGATCGTTGCTCCGTATCCGCCACGCGGACACATCGCCATCGCGAGCCAGTCCGGGAACTTCGTCTCGTCGTTCGAGAACCTGGCCCTCCAGAGCGGCGTCGGCGTCAGCCGCGCGATCTCGGTCGGGAATGCAGCATCACTGGGCCTCGCGGACTTCCTCGAGTGGTGTGCACACGACTCTGAGACGCGAGTCGGCCTGGCCTACGTCGAAGGCATCGCCGACGGGCGGTCCTTCTTCGAGCGGATGCGAGCGGTGGTCTCCCGTATGCCGGTCGTGCTCTTGAAAGGTGGTGCAACAGCCGGTGGACAGCAAGCAGCAGCGTCGCACACCGGTGCACTCGCAACCGACGATCGCGTCTTCGAAGGGATGTGCCGCCAGGCGGGGATCATCCGCGCTCAGACGCTCGACGAGGCATTCGACGCTGCCGCCACGTTCGCGACCCAGCCACTTCCGCGCGGGCCACGAGTTGCCGTCCTGACGACCGCGGGGGGGTGGGGCGTGATCACCGCCGATGCGATCGCGCGCGCCGGTGGCCCGAACGGCTTGGAGCTCGTGGCCCTTCCCGATGACCTGCGAGAGGCGATCGACGTCAAGTTGCCACCGCGGTGGAGCCGCAACAACCCCATCGACCTCGCCGGCGGCGAGACCCGCGACACGATTCCCGAGCTCCTCGAGCTGGTGGCAGCACATCCGACGATCGACGCGGTCATCTATCTCGGTCTCGGGATCCAGTCGAACCAGGCGCGGCTCATGAGGACCGGTTCGTTCTATCCCGAGTACGGCTTGGAACGGATCGTCGCGTACCACGAGCGCCAGGACGAGCGCTTCGCGCTGGCCGCCGCGGAGATCTCGGATGCGACGAACAAGCCGATCCTCACGGCGACCGAGCTCGCCATCGCAGATCCCGACAATCCTGGGCCGCGCACCGTCCGCAGCACGGGCAGGCTCTGCTATTCGTCGTCGAGCCACGCCGTGCGGGCGCTCGCACATCTGTGGGCCGACGCGCGTCGGCGAGTCGCGCGTTGATCCGGCGGACTGTCGCCCCGCTCCTCGCTGTGGCTGCCATCGTCTGCGTCATCGCGGCAGTCCGGGTCGGACCAGGCGCGTCGACGTCGACCGACGTCGCGGCTGGGACTCCTGCGTGGTCGGCGCGGCGAGTCCCCGTCCCCATCGCCGACGCGGTCGCGCAGTTCCGTCTGCGCGACGAGCTCGCAGCGATCCTCGCAGGAACAGCGGCATGCGTCGTCGTCGACGGGCCTCCTGGACGGATCGTCGATCTCGCCGGGTCGACACCGCTCATCCCGGCTTCGACGATCAAGATCCTCACGGCGATCGGCGCTCTCGTCACGCTTCCCGACGGCCACCGTTTCGTGACGACCGTCGTCGCCGACGGTGTGCCATCCGGCTCGACGATTCCGGCTGTCGCTCTCGTCGGCGGCGGTGACCCCCTGCTCGGCACGCCCGAGTGGGTGGATGCACGGGCTGCCGACCCCCTCACCGCGGGCACATCGACCACGCCGCTCGCGGCACTCGCCGACCAGCTCGTCGAGCGCGGGGTGTCCTCGATCCCAGGGGGAGTGGTGGGCGTCGCCGCACGATGGTCTACAGAACCCACCTCGCTCGACGGGTGGCCGGCGAGCTACCGCACCAACGCGATCGGCCCGGTCGTCTCTCTCACCGTCAACGGCGGCTTCCGCGGGGTGGGGGACCCGGCGACCAATGCCCCCCTGTTCGCGGCCGAGGAGCTCACGCGGCTGCTCCGCGACCGCGGCGTCGAGGTCGGCGCGCCGTCGACCGCGGGCACAGCACCTCGAGGAACCGTGCTCGCGACCGTCGAGTCCGCTCCCCTCGTCGACATCGTCGGCGAGATGCTCGCCGTGAGCGACAATCTCACAGCGGAGGTCGTCGTGCGCGAGATCGCAGCGGCTCGCGGCGCGTCTTCGACAGACGACGGTGTCGCGATCATCCGGGAGGAGCTGGCCTCCCTCGGACTGCCGCTCGAGGGCTTCGATCAACGCGACGGCTCCGGCCTCTCGCGAGCGAGCCGGGTACCGTGCACGCTCCTCTCGGCCGCGCTCGTTCTCACCGAGCAACCACGGTTCGCGCCTGTACGAGCGGGCCTGGCCGTTGCCGGCGAACGCGGCACGCTCGCCCGTGTGCTCCTGGACACCGACCTCGCCGGACGACTCGTGGCCAAGACCGGCACGCTTCCCGGCGTGAGCGGACTTGCCGGCTTCGTCGAAGTCGGCGTCCCGCTGCGATTCGCGATGCTCGCGAACGGAGATTTCGGCGAGTCGGCTGCGGTCCCGCTCCGCGAGCGGGTCGCGCAGAGCCTTGGCCGCTATCCCGACGCTCCTGCGGGGGACGACCTCGTGCCATCGCCGTGATCCCTTGCGCGGCGTACCCCTGTGCGACGACAATCCTCGCCTGCGTCCCCTTGCCGCTCAGGAGCGTCGCTTGGAGCCCACGTCCCGACCGAACAATCCGCCGATCGCGCAGGTCGTCACTGAGCTGCGCGATCTCGTCGTGGCGTATTTCAAGCAGGAGACGCTCGTCCCGCTTCGCCAGCTCCGGCGCTACGTCCTCTTCGGTGCTCTCGGCTCGATCCTGTGCGGATTCGGCGTCCTCTTCCTGTCGATGGCCGGCCTCCGAGCGTTGCAGACCGAGACCGGCAGCACGTTCCAGGGCAATTGGAGCTGGGTTCCGTACGGCATCGTCGTGTTCGCGCTCGCCATCGGGGGGGCAGTCGCCCTTCGAGTCGCGAGTGGACCGCGGTCGAAAAAGGATCGGCGATGACCCAGACCCGCATCACCCGTGACGATCTCGAGGCAAAGCTCCGCGAAGTCGAGCACGGGGCTGAATCGCCCGTCGGCGCCGTCAAGTCGGGCGCGCGCGTCGCGGCGGTCGC
>Ga0299914_10001747_pt1 | contig 14614 bp, 14 predicted proteins | sample RVTome_10_FD_201361 | JGI IMG/M metagenome (GOLD analysis project Ga0299914, IMG submission 201361) | Soil microbial communities from uranium-contaminated site in the Upper Colorado River Basin, Wyoming, United States - RVT153D57 (version 2) ...
CGGTACTCAACCCATAAGATAGGGGTAAGTTACAATCCTCACAAGGAATGCCCAATCAGCAGGAAACCAAACCGTCGGGGAGTAGGATCCTCAGAGACTACACGTGGTTCTAGATGTTAGGCTGTTGTATCAATTTCCCAATTTTTATTATAACGTACTAAGAAGTAAGATAAATTGTTTATAAACATTCTGACACTTTTTAATGATCAAATTTTCAATCCTTCTTGGGTTGTTGGTTTCGTAGACGGGGAAGGGTGCTTCTCAGTGGGTGTCTTCAAAAATCAAACCTTACGTTTAGGTTATCAAGTTCAGCTTGAGTTTAGTATAACACAACACAGACGTGATCATGAGTTGTTGTTACAGTTCGTAGAGTTCTTTGGTTGTGGTTACGTGGCACCAGATGGACCTCTGAAATTTAAGTACCTGGTTCGTGACCTGTCTGATCTAAACAGAGTCATAATACCTTTCTTCCAGTCTTATCCTTTACGAACCGTTAAACAATTGGATTTCAACTCTTTTGCTTCTGTGGCTACTATGATGAACCGTAAGGAACACCTTACTGAGCAGGGTCTTCTTGGCATTCAAGGGTTGTATGAACCGCAACAGAACATATGAGGCTCCTAACAAATAGTAAGATATAGTCCAAACCCTAAATAAAACAATTCCCCCCTGGCCCCGGTCCACGTAGGCCGAGCGGCCCTAGGGGGCTAATACTAAATTAGGGTAGAGCGAAATTTCTTGGCATTTAAATGATGTCCCGCATGAATGGTTGAACGAAGCTCCTACTGTCTCCAAGACGAGCTCGGCGAAATTGAATTATCCGTGAAGATGCGGATTACCCCCAGCTAGACGAGAGTGCGACCTGCTAAGCTTATAAACGTAATGTGGAGAATTCCCACCTGAACGTCTATCTTCTGAGCCTACCTATACATGCGTTCTGAGTAATTGGAGGGTGTGAAGCTATAGGGACAATGCAAATTGGAGGGTATTTGTTAGGCTAGGTATCCATGGATAACGTAAGTGAACCTATGGTTGAAGCGTTGTAATCAGAGGGTTAGAATTTCTCGTTTCTAATCTGATAGACTAGTGAATTCTTTTCACCTGTTATAACGTATAGTAGGATCCTAAAGATATCATTAAGGTGCGTTTATAGGAACAGGGTAAGCCCAACGGTCTCCTTGAGAAAGGAGGAATCAAAGCAATTTGGTTTATCGACCAGTGGGTATAGGATTGTCTAAAAAGCAAAGGCCAGTGTGTAATGCATTGGATAGGATTTTTGAATCTGCACCGAAAGGTGGCTGACTTGGACTAAAGGTGCTAAAACCTCTTGACTCAAACTAAGGTCGGTGAGGTAGCTTATAAATATATTAAGGATAGGGCATGTACCATATCTTGTCAATCAAATAAGTTAGGATAGACTACCTATCTGTCTTAACCTTAGAAGTAATAGAGCTTTGTTTTTTCAAAAATGAAACCTTTCTTTATCCGCTCTACTTGTGGAGTAAATAATCTTCATCCTAATTACATAGCTGGATTAATTGATGGCGAAGGTTCTTTTAATATAACTATTTCTAAAGACGATTCTCGTTCAGCAGGGCATCGGGTAGTGTGCGAAATGCATGTTACACAAAAAACCCATTCTGCTAGTGTGCTATATCTTCTCAAAGAGTTTTTTGGCTGTGGAGTTGTTAAGATCGATAATAAAAATACGGATGGATTAAAAGATCAACTGAGTAGTATAGTGGACATTAGCAGAGTCCTAATCCCTCATTTAGATAAATACCCTTTATTGACTTCTAAGTATCTTAATTATTTGACCTTCAAAAAAGCAATCAAGATGCTTGAAAATAAAGAGCATTTAACTCTTCAAGGTATAGAGAAGCTTAAAAATATGGCATCCCAAATGAATACCAATCGGACATTTGAGGAAAAAGGGCAATTTTGCCAAGAACATACTTCTAAGTCTACTATTTCCCCCGAGTGGATTCAAGGGTTCACTGATGCTGAAGGATGCTTCTATTTCTATATGGGTAAACCAAATATAAAAGGAAAAGAATCTTCGACCTGGTATCTTCAAGCTTCCTTAGAAATAGCCCAAAACACTCATGACGTTGCGGTTCTTGAACTCATTCAATCCTTTTTTGGTTGTGGAATAATAAAGCCTAAAAGAACTAATAACGAACTAAAGACGGCACAAAGTGTAAGAAGCGTTAGCCGTTATGTTGTAAGTAATCTTAGTGATGTAATGAATGTAATTATACCCTTTTTTGATGCTCATCCTTTGTTTACCTCTAAATCTCTAGATTATGAAGACTGGAAAACCATAATTCAAATGAAAGTTTCAAAGGAGCATTTCACTGAAGCAGGAGTCCAGAAAATGTTTCAAATTAAGTCTCAGATGAAGAGAGGTAGAAAGGATTTTAGCAGATCCTCCTAGTAGGTCTATTCTTACACTTATTTATAGGCTCTATTTAAAGTTTAGTGCTTGAGCCGTATGCGATGAAAGTTGCACGTACGGTTCTTATCGGGGGAAAGCCCGTAAGGGCCTCTTTTTAGAGGGGTGTGATTACTTTTAGTAAACTAGTAACCTCAATTAAAGTGTATTGTAAAATTAAAAAGGGTATGAAATTTCGTAATTTAGAAGTAAGCAGTTTGAATTAATTGAACTAAGACCATGCAAAACGATAACAATTTTAAAGTTAATCCTCAATATTTAGCAGGATTTTTTGATGGGGAGGGTTCTGTATTTGTTCAAATTAGATATCGAGCAAAATATGCCTTGAAATTTGGCATTTTTTATGCTTTAACCTTTCACCAAAATAACTTATCTTTTAATAGATGGCTTAAAAGCCAACTTAATGACTTCGGTGGTAGCCAACTGATAAAGCATTAAGAGTAACTGAGAGGGGGCAAGTTTTTGCTTTACTTGATTATTTTGGGCCACACCTTGTAATTAAAACAGGACAAAGAGACCTAATGTATGAGATTAAGAAGTTACAAGAGGAAATGAAAACTCCTAAGGATTTACTTAAAATTGCTCAATTAGCTGATGCTATTTCTGCTTTAAATTATCACTCTACTCATGTTCAGGGGTCCTATTCATTAAAAGTCAAAGACTTTCACAATCTATAAAGGTTTTGTTTTTGTTTAAGGTTTCCAAAGGTCCCTGAAGGAATCTATTATACCCTTTTTAATGAAATTAGAGGCTTTACTAATAGTACTCACGCCTAGACCTATCGAAACAGACCCTTTGAAGCTTGACTGCAGCTAGCTAGTGTGCAACCACTACTCGGGGTGCAAAGGGAGTCGACTAGACACGATACCTTGACCTTTGTAGTAGGTTTCACTGTAAATGCTGGTTAGTAGGCAGTTTGTCTGGGGCGGCAATCCTCGCCTAAAGTAACTGAGGAGTCCGAAGGTGTGCTTTGCTAGGTTGGAAACCTCTCTATGGCCATGGAGAGCCTAAGTAAGCGCAATGGTACAAGCATGCTTGACTGTGAGACCTACAAGTCTATCAGGTACAACCCTTTCGTACCCCTACACACGGTAGAGTAAACATAGGGGTAGCTCGAAGGGGTATAGGTAACTAGGGCATAGTGACCCGGTGATACATTATGGAATGCTCATCGATCAACGGATAATAGCTACTTCTTAATCCCTAAGAGTGGCTCCTGCAAGATTACTAGACTGGAAAATGCAGGTAAATACTACTGTATGCTGGAAACCCCTTAGAGTCCTTGGTCCGAAGACCTTCGGGGAAGACGGAACAATTCAAGGATTTGGGCAATCAGCAGGAAACCTTTACCGAGAAGGGATCCTCAGAGACTATACGTAGTAGACTAAATTTGTTCTAATTAGTTAAGATATAGTCCCCTCTCAATAGAAATATTGAGTGAGTCCAAGGACTCACTAAGATGTGTCCAATCGTTCTGTTTGCATAATTGGGAAACCATATTTTAAGCTACATAATTTTGTACTTAGAAGTTAATTAAAATTCTCTGCTTTAACCATGTTCTATCCTTCAACTAAAGCCATGCTAGACTTGGCTAACTCTCTTAAAGCTTAGAAAGCCTTTAAAGGCCTTATTTCTTTTCCTGATCCTCTGTTTGATATAACTGTAGGTTTAATGCTAGGGGATCTTAGTGCCGTTAAACGGTACCCCCGCAGGCTAACAGTTTGGCAGTCTTAAAGTTCTGTCAGTCCTATAAACACCTTGACTATCTTATTCATCTATATGATTTGTTCTCTCTTTATGTATCCTCGCCACCACGAGTATATGAGATAAATCGTTATTCAGGTTCTTATCTACAGGTTTATTTTCAAACGTTAAGTTTTCCTTTCTTTGATCAGCTCTATTTTTTGTTTTATGATCCTATCTCTGGGAAAAATCAAGTTCCTGAGAATATAGGTAATCTTTTGACTCCTCTCGGTCTCTCTTATTGGTTTTCAGATGACGCCTCCGGCCCAAGGACGGGGCGCCCTTGGTGCCTACGGCCGGGGGAGCTAAGGCTGGTTATGGCCTTCTTCTTCATACTGATGGATTCTCTAAGGAAGACGTTGTTTTACTTATCTCTGTATTGGATGCCAAATTCGGACTTACAGTGTAGTCTTTACCAACACAAAGGTCACTATGCTATTTATATATCTGCTCATAGCAAAGAGCGATTTATTGGGCTCATCTACACTTTCCTTCATCCTTCTATGAAATACAAAATCATTTAGAGTAGCTTAAAAAATTCCCCCAGCTGCAGCATAGAATGCAACTGCAGGGTTATGCAAAATAAAGGGCATATGGCTAGATACTTAAGCCAAAGTCTTAGAAGATATTAGACTCAAGGGATAAATTTGTCCCACTTAGTTGTGAGGCTAAGTTTAAAAACTGGGTGAATTGCAAGGATTCCTCCAAGTAGGAGGCTATTTGCAGCGAAGCTCTTCTCGGCATAAGCTTTTAGCTTCAGGGTAGAGAACGTTCAACGACTAGACAGTGAGTAATGCCAACAATAAACTGTCCACGAGCGCCCAGCACTTAATGGGGATAAGGGGGGTCAAATCTTAGAAGTTATAGTATACGAAACATACTTTCTCTTTAAATTTATGAATCTTAGTCCTAATAGTAAAGCTCTTCGTGAGCTAAAAGCCAAATTAGTAGGTTTAACTAATGTGCAGTTTGAGGCAGCCATAGGCTTAATTTTAGGTGACGTCTCCATTCAATCCCAAAATAAGGGAATAACGTATCGGCTTAAATTTGAATGGGGTGACATTAATAAAGACTATGCTTTCCATGTGTATGATTTATTCAAGGAGTGGATCCTTACTGAACCTAAAGCTCAAACTCGCATCAACAGCAATGGGAATGAAGTTATCACTTGGCGCTTCCAAACCTTTAGCCATGAAGCATTTAACCCTTTAGCTGAACTATTCCTCAGGGTCTTCTTTTTCCAGTTGCAACGTGTCGTCTGGAAAAATCAAGGGAAAAAAATGGTTAAAGACGGACTAATAAGGGATCACCTTACTCCAAGACTCATAAAAAATACCCCCCACATTAAGTTGATGACATAGTCTGAACTTGAAGGTGACTTCAAGAGGTGGAAGATAAAGAGCTTTCACGTTAACAAAATTGAACAGGCTGATCCCCCACGAGAGTCCATATTGACTGGGGGGGTTGGCACCTCTTCATCGGGGCCACATAAGGGTAACCTTGTGGTGAGCACAGGCTATATGCTGGAATACCCTTAGAGCCTCGAGTACCCTGAGCTTTGACTGGCAACTCACCTGGTCACAGGGTGACAATCTTTGAGGATTGGGCAATCAGCAGGGAAGCGTTGACCTTTGTTCATCGCCCCTCAACGACTACACGCCTGCACCCTTCTGGGTGATGATATAGTCTGAACTAATTGGAAACAGTTAGAAGGGTGTTAAAGCTATGCTTCACCTCTCATCTACCTGCAACATGGGTTAATCCATGGTGAGTCTATGTGGCAACCCTGCACTGATGAGTAACACACAAAGCGATGTCGGCTCATCCTATCCTAGAGCTGTATAAGGTTCTAAGGGTTCGGCTGTTCGCCGAGTAAAAGGGTACGTAACGTGCCGTCTCTGTTCGTAAGAACAGGGTTATAACTCTACTATATGCTGGAAATCCCTTAGAGCCTCGAGTACCTCTCTTTTTCCAAAGGAGGTGAGAATCTCCGAGGATTGGGCAATCAGCAGGAAACCAAAAGCGAATCTCGCTGAGTAGGATCCTCAGAGACTACACGTAGAGTGTCCTGTATATTTTCTCTCTACATCTAAGGGTTAATTTTATTCAACTTAAATTAGAAATGCTCAACTTTGCAATTATTAAAACAAAGGTAATAAAGGCCCAGGAAGACCGTTTAAATCTCGTTAACTATCAACCCTTCTTAACTTTGTGGAGCAAGGAGAGTCTTCAATGGGATGTACTTATTTTCAATAAAAGGTCTAGATTTTATTATGTGGCAGGCAGTTTTGGATATGATGAATCGGAAGGATCACCTTAAGGTGGGAGGTATTGAATTAAAGATACGAGAGTTACAACGCCACAACCGGGCCTTTATTCACCCTATTGTTTTAAATGCAATGATGCACCTCAGACCGGACTTGGGAGAACGTTTACGGGACAGAGATATAGTCCAAACTCCTACCTCCGATCTTTCTTTAAAAAACTCCCTATGGGATAAGGAGGTTACCTGAAAAGGAGAGGGGGTTTTGACGTGAGCTGGGTTAAGTATTAGCCCCTTTACTCTCCCTTTGTATTTTATTATAGTAATTTTATGCAAAGCTTAGAGTAAAGAAAACCGGGTGAATTGCAAGAACAACTTATAATTTTAATGTACAAATAAGTAAGTCAACTTGCAGCGAAGCTTTTTCTAGTGAATAGTCTTATTGCTATAAGGAAAAAGAACGTTCAACGACTAGAAGGTGAGTACACTAACAATAATCCTTCCACGAGCGCCCGGGATAAATTCTTTGTATTTCCTGTATTTACTATTTTACCAAAGAAGTAAATTCATGTCAAATTTATATTATGTCCAATTACAGTTTAAAAAAGATTTAGAACACTTATTGAGTCGTATATGCATCCTAGTATGCTATATAAATTGGATATATGTGGAGGTACAGTTGGTTTTAATTATAAGAATATACAGGGTAATGCAAATAATTTATCATGACATAGTCTGTACAATAGCGTGAGCTATTGAAGTAGTTCCATTTTTCTTTAAAGAGAATTCCGATGGAATCAGAGTTTTAACTCTGAAGATAAAGAGCTCTACGATAACAATTAGTAAGTACGACGCGAGTCAGTACGGCTTCTATCTACTGGGGGGAGTTGGAAGTAAGGAGGAAGCTGTTTTTAGTACGCGAGGACTTAAATGGAGCGACCTCTGGTTTACCAGTTATCAGCGGCCAATAAGGCGTATGGTACGGCTGGAAAGCTACGTCGCGAATAGATAACCGCTGAAACCATATAAAGCGGGAAACTAATCCTCTATACTTCCTTATAAACTTAGGGTAGATCACCCTCTTGATAGGGCACCTGGGTGCAAGAGCAGTAATGCTTTCAGCCACAGGCTACTAATGGTTAAGAAACTTGGTTTTACCAGATCGTTCTACCTTGAATTAAGAGCAATGCGTCATTACTTCTTCATCATCCTCCTCGGCCCAGCTTGACCCTGCTCCTGCTCTCGTATACGGCCTCCCCGGCCTGAGAGGGCTCGTTTCACTCAAAGCTAAAATCATCCTTCGGATAATTAACAACCCTTGGTTGTAGGCAATAGGGGGGAGAGGGCTAAATCCCGGTCAAGGAATATTGCAAGGCTCCAAGGTTCATTAGCAAGGCAACGAGGCATAAACAAGGTACAAGGGGTGGGAAGGGACGGGTAATCTTTTATATATTTAACCACTACTAGGAAGAGGCATTAAATTACGTTAGTAATAAATACTCGAGGCAAATAAAAGACATGATAACCTTCTGGCCCAAATGGCGGCCACAAATAAAGCCGTCCAGGAGAGAATGAATAAAATGGATGATAGAATTATGGTGATTCTCAATACTCTCGCCCAAGGGCAGGGTTCTGCCACCCAAAATCCTGTTGTCCCAGTTGATCCTTCAGATGACCCGGATGATCCCGGTGATGGGTCATCAACCCCTCCAATAGAAAATACCCCCGCCCCTTTGGGCCCCCCTTCAACCCCACCAATGGGAACCATTGCCCTGCCAAAGGTAAGGCCAGGCGAAGCTTCCCATTCCAAAGGCTGAACCATTCGATAAGGAATTACCTATAAATCGGATCATAACGGCCGATATTGAGACCCTTCAGGGTCATGGAGGTCCCCAGACTCCCTTCCTGTGTGCCTGGTACGGATTCCCAGAAGGGAAGGAGGTATACAAGGTGTTTGACACTAGCCAATACCCTCACACCCCAGAGGATATGTTCCGATCCTTTTGGATCTCCCTTATCTGCCATGCCCCAGGATGCACGGTGTATTTTCATAATTGGGCCGGCTATGATTCCATCCTATCTTTGGCCGCTTTAGTTGGGGTGGAGGGGTACAAATTTGTTCCAATAGTTAGGGATGGGAAGGTAATCTCCTTGACTATTCAGGATTCCAAGACCAAAACCACCTACCTTACTATCAAGGATAGTATGAAATTGATTCCTGGGGCGCTGGGGAAACTAGCCAAAGAATTTGGCTGTGACACCCGAAAGGGTGAATTCCCTCACTACTTTCATCCAATTGAGCAAACAGGCTCAATGAATTATATAGGGCGGGTATGAATACTTCGAGCCTAAAAGAACATCTAAGGAGGCTTGGGAAGCAATGGCTGCACAATACAAAGATAATTGGAACTTCCTGGAGGAGGCTCGTAAGTATCTGCAATCCGATTGCAAGGCTCTCCATGAAGTTATAGTAAAATTCTTTACCCGCGTAGCCTAAATTATTAAATCCTTTAATCTTAACCCTATAAATAATTTGTCCATACCTGGGGTGGCCTTCCGGGCCTGGAAACAGACAATGCTTCCGGGGTTAATCGAAGCGGGCACACCTCTGTATGATTTGTCCAAGGGGGACCCCTTCCGTGATGCCTACCACGGTGGAATCGTGGAGGTGTATCGGCCTCACTTAAAAGGTGCGGGGTATTATTATGATGTCAATTCCCTTTACCCCACGGCCATGTGCCGTCCTATGCCGGTTGGTAAACCCGAGTTAATCAATCTAACAGAGGGGGGCATCTCTGATTTCTTCGGTTACGTATGGGCCCGGGTTAGGGCCCCTGAGAATCTTTATGTGGGGCTGCTACCCATAAAACACCAAGGGAGGTTATTATGTCCGGGAGGAACCTTATCAGGCTTTTTCTTCTCGGAGGAATTGAAGTTCGCCCTGGCCAATGGATACACAATCCTGGAAATCGGCCAGGCCTGGCGATTCGCCAAAGGGGCAAAGACTTTTAAAGATTTAATCCTCAGACTCAACCAGATGAAAGTTGAGGCACAACTGTCGGGGGAACCAGTACGGCGCAGTATCGCCAAACTCATGATGAACTCCCTTTACGGCCGCTTTGGAATGCATCCAGAGGAGGGGATAGCAGCCTTTGTAACCCAGGGTGAATTAAATGATTTAATTGAAGCTCATACTATTGTCTCAGAAAAGAAAATTGGGGAACTTTATCTGATCGAATATCTCCCTAAGGCACCGGATGGGGTTAAAAAGACAGGATCTAAACCAGCTAAGACTCGAAACTCTCGCCCCATGGGGACTAACGTACCCCTAGCCGCGGCGGTTACGGCCTACAGCCGGATGATTATAAACGGTTATAAATTAGTGGCCCTTAAACAAGGGTTAAATCTTTACTACTCGGACACAGATTCCCTAGTAGTTGACGGCCTAATGCCCGACCATCTGGTCGACAAGGCCGAACTAGGGAAGCTTAAATTGGAACATAGAATTTCTGAGGGGTACTTTGTGGCCCCTAAGATCTATTGGTTTTTAGATGCTGACACAGGTCAACCCATAACAGCCTGCAAGGGTTACCCAGGAGATCTTAGAAAGGAGGAAATCATGGCCCTTTACAATGGAAACACAATCCACCTAAAGGTTGAGCGTTGGTTACGTTCACTTAAGGATCAGACAGTTTCCATTGAAAAATATCGTGATTATGCGATTCACCCTTTATTTAATAAAAGGGACAAAATCTCTGATCCACAAGGGCGGTGGATAAATACAAAAGCTTTAATTTTATAAATACCCCGGACTTTTCGTCCTCACTTGTGTCGGGACGGTGTGTCCGTAGACTGTGTTGGGGAGGGTGTTTTCAAAATCAGTTCCTCACTTTCCTTTCCCGTGGCTAACGCTCAACCTTCCCAACCCCTCCCCGCCCTTGTCGCACCCGACCCTCGCGGTGACGCATTGCAAAATAGCCGTGCCGCCCGTGAATCACGGATCCAGTACACGCCGTTTGAAGGAACGGATCCAAATAGAACTAATGAAATATTAGCTCAAATGGCCGAGGACCGGAAGGTAGCCGATGAGCGATTCCTTAAAATGATCCAGGCCCAGGAGGTGAGAATGGATAAAATGGAGGAAAGAATGGATTCCATGATTGCCCTGATCGAGTCAAACCGGGCGGCCTCTGAGGATCGATTTAATAAAATAATTGAGCTTCTTAGCTCCAAACAGCCCCCAGTAATGGGTTAATCACATAACCAGTCAACGCCTTCTGATCCGGATGACTCAGGTGATAACGGGTCATCTTCCCCTGCCCCTAATGGGTCCCCCGGACCTGACCCTTTGGGTCCCCCTTCAAACCCGCCCTTAGGAACGATAACCCTCCCGGAATTAATGCCTGCTATGAAAGCTGCTCAACCATTTGAGGGTCACCTACCTATTGATCAGATCATAACGGCCGATATTGAAACCTTACAAGGCCACTCCGGTCCGCAGGATCCCTTTATGTGCGCCTATTACCGCACCCTTAATGGAAAGGAAATTTATCAAGAGTTTAATATATCCCAATATGGAATGGACCCCCAGGCCATGTTAAGGGCCTTTTGGCTCAAACTTATTTATTCGGCCCAGGGGACAACAGTTTATTTCCATAATTGGGCTGGATATGATTAAATCCTTAGCTTGGGTGCCCTATTAAAGGTACCGGATGTTAAATTCGAACCAATTCTCCGGGACGGGAGAGTCATATGTCTAAAGGTAATATCCCAAGGAAAAGTGGTCATCACCATTAAGGATTCAATGAAGGTGCTACCTGGTGCCCTGGGTAATCTGGCCAAAGAATTTGGCTGTGAGACACAGAAGGGTTTTTTTCCACACTATTTCCACCCAATTAAGGAAACAGGCTCAATTAATTATGAAGGACCCTTTCCTGCCTATAAATATTTTGAACCAAAAAGAACCAGTCAATCTGAATGGGAGACAATGGCTGCCCAATATAGTAATAACTGGTCCTTCCTAGGAGAGGCCCGAAAATATCTCCACGGCGATTGTAAGGCCCTCCACGAAGTTCTGGTTAAATACTTCACCCAAATTAGGGTAGAATTCCAACTTAATCCAATAAACAACTTATCTATACCTGGGGTGGCCTTCCCCCCCCTGAGGAACGAAGTGAGCCCTAGATTTAGGGCCTCTAACTTGTGGCCATTAATTATCATTCGGCTGTAAGCCGTTACTGCTGCCGCTATGGGGACATTAGTCTCCATCGGCCGTGGTTTAGGAGCCTTTATCTTGGGGCCCAACACAACTGCACCCTCGGGTGCTTTGGCCAGATACTCTAGTAGATATTTATCACCTATTTTTATCTCGGAGATTATAGTACAAGTTTCAACTAATGCATCCAGGCCGGCCCGGTCAACAAAGGCCGACACCCCTTCCGCGGGGTGCATCCCAAAACGACCATATAAGGAGTTCATTAAAAGCTTTGCTATATTCCGCTTAAGTGGCTCCCCCGCCAGTTGGGCCTCAACCTTCATCTGGTTGAGAGACTTGATGAGGTCCTCAAAGGTATTATAACCTTTGGTAAATTGGCAAGCTTGGCCAATCTCGAGGATTTTATATCCATTTTCCAGAGCAAATTTAAGCTCTTCTGAGAAAAAGAAACCACTAAAAGTACCTCCGGGGCAGACTAACTGCCCCTGGTATTTGATGGGTAGAAGACCCACATAGAGGTCACCCGGTGCCTGGACTTTGGCCCAAAGGAAGCCAAATAAATCATCCAGGTCGCAGGGGGTTAGATTTATAAGTTTAGGCTCACCTGTTGGCATAGGACGGCACATAGCTGTAGGATATAAAGAGTTGACATCGTAATAGTAACCCGTACCCGTTAGGTGAGGACGGTACACCTCTACGATTCCACCGTGGTAAGCTGCCCAAAATGAGAAGACTGATGCGAGATTTGAGGCCCTTCAGGCCCTTCCATTTGTATTGGCCATTTTGGCAGCCAGGGTATCAATAGCTGAGGTGATTTTATCCGCCAGTGGACCAGAAGGCGTTGACTGGTTAGGAGTTTCACCCATTACTGGGGCCTGTTTTAAGCTAATTAGCTCAATTAGTTGATTTAAGCGGGCGTCAGAGTCGGCCCGTTGTGTGGTCATCATCTCCATGATTCTGGCCTGGGAGGCCTCCATACGGTCAAGGATGGGAGTAATTAAAGAAGAAGGGTCAGTAGTAGAAGGGATACCAGGTATGGGAGAGGCTGCTCTCTCGATAACCGAGGCGAAAGTCTCGGCTAATTTCTCCCAGCCTCGGGTAGGATGTGTCAGTTTAGCCTCTATGGAGGCTAGTTTGGGTGCAAGGCCGGAAACAATTTGTTGAGCCACAGGATCCATACCACCAGTGCCTCGCACTGGGGCGGGGTAGGCAATGGCCGCATAAGCAGGTAGGACATTAGCTACCGGTGCAGCTTTAGTATCAGTGACGGGGGAAGGTTGATTTTGGGTATCAAGGACAGGTGTGGCAGATTTTGCTTCCGCTATATCTTTAAACTTAATTTCTGTGTAGCCCAAAAACTCCTCATTATAAGACTCTTGAAGTTTGGCAACACGGGCGTCTATTATTTCCATGATTTTATCCAGGGGATAATCTTTGGTAAGGTTAATAGAATGAAGGACGGTTACCTTTCTTCCTTCCAGGGAAGAAGGTCGGATCATTACAGAGAATATACGGCCGGGAGTTAAAGTGGCCTGCCACTTCTTAAACTCCTCCCAGAAAGAAGGATCAAGAACGGAGACAGTGTTGGTAATCCACCACTGTCCAGGAGCAGGGTTTTTAGTGGGCCAAAGGGCCCCGTCTTGTGGGACCTCCAGAGTAGTTTCTAGATTGGCTCTCCGTGAGAGCAGAGGGGCAGAAGTTGAAAGAAACCGCGTACCTGTTAGGGCGAAAGGAACATTTAATAATAGTAACATTTTGTATTTTCAAATTGAAAAAATCCTGCAAAAGGCTCGAGGCCTCCAGGTCGCTTCACTCCATATAGGTATCACCCCTTCCAATTGACGGCCCAATTTTAGGCGGATCAAGGGAAACTAATCTTGTCCAATAAAACCGGTCTTCACCAGCTGAAATTATCAGCTTGACCAGAGGGAAAAAGTACACCTCAGACAAAGGGTAGGTTCGGAAGTGGAGTGGTGCGGTAAACTCTCGGCGACGACGTCGTATAGGAAACCAAACAATCAGGTAGTGTTTTATGCCTCAACTAGTTCCTTTTTACTTTGTAAACCAGCTGTCTTTTGGTCTGATCCTGCTATCTGTCTTGATCTACTTAGCTTCCAAGAGACTCCTTCCTCAACTGCTTCAACGTTTCATCTCAAGAATATTCATAACTCTCGCATAATTTGTTCTTTCTTAGGACTAAACATAGTCTGACGGGAAAATATAACCGTTGGAGGCCGGTGAAACCGGCAGGCTCAACTGGCAGCCTGTCGAATCGGGTGGGGAAAGACCAGCCATCCAAGCAAGAAGGAATATGAATAGGAATCCTACCTAGCCTATGAGTTCGGGAGCGTATGAGAAAGAGGATGGAAGGAGTTAAAGGAGCCCCTGAGTAGAATACTTGCAGGCAGAGAAATCGTAAGAGTGCCCTAGATTACCGGAAGCCTAATTTAAGACCTCTCGAATATGGCAGACGCTTAACGTTGGCGTATCAGCCGAACCCATGAGTTAATCCCCAGTCTGGCCCGGACAATGCTTGGAAGGCAAGGGTGGTTGCGAAGCAGCCGGGGATAACCCCAGGAAAGAGGTCGGTCGGCCTATTTGATACTCAACATATATTACAAGTATAGCTTTAACCTTATTGGGGGCCCGAGGGGCCAAAGTTGGCAAAGTACAGAGTGCGCGGTCTGACGAAGCAGCGGCAGGTTGTTGGTAGTATCCCCTTTTATCTACTTTCATGCTGTCTCTTCTTCTTAGCCTGCGGGGGTTAGGTTTAGAAGTTGAACTTTCACTTTCTGTTTAAGATTAAAATTAGGATTAAATTCAGAGGAAAGGGAAGATAGGATTGAAATTCCTGGTAAGGAGAGTTAAAGACACCAGGAGTAGAAGTAAGGGGTTTGGTCCAAAGTGAAGTTGAAACTTCACCAGTATGGTGGCTAGC
>Ga0299914_10001749_pt1 | contig 14613 bp, 15 predicted proteins | sample RVTome_10_FD_201361 | JGI IMG/M metagenome (GOLD analysis project Ga0299914, IMG submission 201361) | Soil microbial communities from uranium-contaminated site in the Upper Colorado River Basin, Wyoming, United States - RVT153D57 (version 2) ...
CTGTTCCAGCCGCTCGACCGGGGTTGCCACTGCTTTCGAGGGATCGAGACGCAACAGGCCGCTCGCGACGCCGAAGTCATTGCTCTGCTCATACTCGGTGCATACCAACGTCATCACTTGAGGGGCATCCGACGCGAGCTCACCCAGCACTTCGGCGACGAGGCGTGACTTACCGATTCCCGCCTCGCCTCGAACCACCACTGGCGACGCGTTCCCCAACGCAGCTCGCAACTTGCCGTGACTGGTACGGCGACCGACGAAGGGTGTGTGCCAGGATCGACCGCGCTCGGGACTGCTCGGGAGCTCGCGTTCGATCGTGTGATAGCGAAGAGGTGCCTCGACACCCTTCACCGGGTGCGGATCGTGGGCGCTGGTCTCGAACATCCCGCCGACGATGCCGATCACCTCCTCGGTCGCCACGACCGTGCCGGGCCGGGCGAGGTCCTGCAGGCGCGCCGCGACGTTCGGCGCCAGCCCGTAGATCCCCGAGTCGAGCAGATCGAGGTGAACCGGACCGAGATGAATCGCGATTCGCACCTCGAGCGACTCGCCGAAGTCGCGCTCCATGCTGGACCTCATGGCTTCGACGCGCTCGACCAACGCCAGACCGGCGCAAACGGCGCGTCGGGTGTCGTCCTCGTGCGATTGCGGGTGACCGAAGATCGCCAGCACACCGTCGCCGACTCGCTGGTTCACCGTTCCGCCCGCCGCCGTGATCACCTCGCCGCACATGCGGTGGTATCGCTGCAGGACACGGTGGTACGCACCCGGATCGTGACGGGCCGACATGCCCGTCGAACCGACGAGATCGCAGAACAGAACCGTGAGCCGGCGCAGCTCGCCGGGAGGTTCCACCTCACTCTGCGTCGCGACGTAGTGAGCTACCTGGTTCGTCGGATCGCGGCGCAGCAACTCGGCCACGAGGGCCGCCGCCGACTCGGTGTCACCACGTTCGACCGATGCCAGTGCGGCGTCCTCGAGCGCCTTCACCGAGTCGAACGCGTCGCTCATCGGTCGAAGATCCGTGTACTGGCATCGAGCGCGACCCGGACTTTCTGCCCGGCCGACGGGCCGAGCGGCGTGATCTCGAGGTCGACCTCCCACGAGGGCTCACCCGTCAAGATCAACGGACGTGCGTGCAGCCGCACCCGGTCGGTCGTGGGCGCGAGGACCGGCGGCGTGGTGAGGCTTATCTCGGCCCCCTCCGGTTCCGGGCTGTGCGTCCAGGTCCACCTCGTGGCCACGATGCTCACGGTGCTCGGGGCCGAGACGACCGGTATCCCGACTTCGAAGCGGTATCCGTCGCCGGGCGGGACGGCGAGAATTGCCATCGCGTCGCCGGCCTTGCTGACGCCGAGCCAGAACGCACGGGCGAGATGCAGACCGTAGAGGGCGACATCGGCTGTGGCCGCGTTCGAGCCGTAGTCCGGTCGCGCCGCTCGGTTGGCCGCGGCGCGCAGATGGGCGAGCGGCCCGTCGAGGTATGCCTGCGCAGCCTCTCCCATGCTCTCGATGGCCTCGCCCAGGGGGGACGGCACCTCGTTGCTCATCGGCGGGAACCACCCCGCTTCTTCGCCGCGCGTTTCTTGGCGGCAGTCTTCTTGGCGGCAGTCTTCTTGGCGGCAGTCTTCTTGGCGGCAGTCTTCTTGGCGGCAGTCTTCCTGGCGGCAGTCTTCTTCGCGGGGGCCTTTGCCGCGGCCTTCTTCGGGGCGCCGCGGTCGCCCACCCCGCCGGCCGCGGTGGAACCCGCCTCGCCGGCCGCGGTCAGGTCGATGTTGAGGAGCGCGGTTCCGAGGCTCAGGCATGTGGTCCAGGCACGGGCCATGTCGCGGGCGCCCGTCGCGGCGAGCGCCGATACGTCGCGAACAGCACTCTCGGAGGTGAGAGTCCCAGTCGCGGCACCATCGACGAGACGCGCATAGCTGTCCATCCAGCACCGCGTCGACTGGCCGACCCACTTGACCGCGTCGTCCACCACCGGCTTGACCGCATCGGCGTACTTGGTCATGGGGTTGTTCTCCTCCTCATGCGATCAGAGCCCGAGACAACCGGACATCATCATGCGGGTATGGTCCGCCCAGCCGGTAACGCAGGCAAACAGGGCCACGCCCCCGGTCGGGAGCTCACGGAGCCCGATGCTCTTGCTGGTCGTGATATCGACCCTGTTCGTGCCACCCACGGTTCGGAAGTTCTTGAAGATGATCGAGCCGCTGTCGAACCCCACGCGATCGTCCTGCGCGAGGGCCGTGCGTCGCCGCGCGCTGAGCGCGGTGAGCGCGGTCTCGGAGGCGAGGGCGTACTGCAGATCGAACCCGTGCACGTTGTCGTCGATATCGACCAGATCCCGAACTTCGACGGCCAGGTAGGGTTCGAACCACTTGGTCGGACAATTCCCGACCACCTCCCGGTAGTAATCAGGCGGCGGCGACGGCATGCCGGCTGGGCGCGTGATCTTTCGCATGTCACACCAGAAACCCTTGAGGCAGTCAGGCCACTCGAGCGGCTGCACGGCATCCAGCACCTGATCGAGCGTTCGGGTACCGACGTCGAAGTCGGGCACCCTGGTGATGATGTGGGCCACCTGGTCCACGTCGGCGCCGATCTGCTTGAGGTCGGTGCTGTCCTCGCACGAAACCATGGCCAAGATCGCCACGCGCTGCGAGGTCCAACGGCGCTCGAGGCAGAATTGGATCACCTCGCCCACTCTTCCCCTCGCCGCTGGCCCGTCGGGGACCGAAAGGAACTCCACCAGAGCGAGAGCCTCGCGAACGAGGAGCTCTCCGGGGATCTCGCGCGCACCCTTTCGCTCGGCGAGCCCCTCTCTGACGACCGGCGCGAGCATTTCCGCCAGGAGATCCGGGTCCGTCTCGGGAATCACCTGCGCCACGGCCCACGCGGCACGCAGTCGACGGGCCTGGTCGAGCGCGGACGGTTCCCTCAGCTCTTGGAACTCGGCCAGGTTCGTCTCGATCGTCGGAACCGACTCGAGGTGGAGAAGCTCCTGCACGCCGACATGCCATCCGACGGTGGTCGGCCGTGAGTCGTCGGTGGTGCCGAGATCGAGTCCGTACACGGGGATCACTGCGGCCGCGGCCTGCAATCGGTCCCGATCCTCCAGCACGATCTGGTCGATGCCCACGTACAACCCGAGGCGGGCGGATAGCTCCGACATCCCGATCCTCTCCCGACGACTGTTCGCCGCCAGTACCCTACTCCGGTGGTCGATGGCCCTGACGACCGAGTTGGACCCTCCGCCAGCGATTCACCGCCGTTCGATTCGATGGCAAACATCCGCGCGTTGGGCGACATCCAGCGTCGGGGCATCGAGGCGGCCAACATCGTGGTCGGACGCCTGATCGCGCAGATCGATCGCGGTGGTCCGCTGTTCGGGGCCGAGCCGCCAGTGGCACCGACGGACGGGGATCACCCGGGCCGACCTCCCGTCGGCTCCGACCTGATGAACCAGTACATGACGCTGATGTCGTCGTTCTTCGGCTCACTATTCGGTTTGCCGGCGGCACAGGGAAACCCGCCCAATGGCGTCGACTGGTCGTCGGCGCACGGGGTCCGCGCCGACCCGGTCACCCTGTCCCCGAGCCCGCCGGGCCGTTGTGCGGAGGGCGAGCTGTGGCTGCACAACCGCAGTGGGTCGCCGGTGGCCGACGTGCGCCTGCACTGCGGGGACCTGCGGCGACACGATGGTGCCGCCGTTTCCGCGACGGCACTGCGCTTCGACCCTGCCCACGTCGAGGAACTTCCCGACCTGACGAGCCGAGGCATTCGCGTTTCCGTCGACATCCCCGACGACACCCCGCCCGGCCGCTACCGGGGAACGCTGCTGGCGGCCAACCTCCCGGACCTGTGGCTCCCGATCGAGCTCGAAGTGGTCGCCGAACCATCGTGACGACCGTCGAGCGTGGCGCCGATCTCGAGTTGGCGACCCCGGATGTCGCCGAACGCCTGAGCGAGTACAGCGAGAAGCTTCGCGGGGCGCTCGCGGGAGCGGTTCCCGATGGCGAGCCTGCCTCCTGGCTCTACGACTTGGTGCGGGAATACCCGACGCGCCCGGCGAAGTTCATCCGCCCCGCACTGTGTCTCGCCGCTTGCGAGGCCTTCGGTGGATCGTCGACCGATTCTCTCGGACCAGCGGTCGCAATCGAGCTGCTGCACAACGCCTTTCTCGTCCACGACGACATCGCGGATGGCAGTCTCTTGCGCCGCGGCGACGAGACCCTGCACGCGCGCCACGGGATCGGGCTCGCGGTCAACGCCGGTGATGCCTTGGCGGTGCTCGCCAATCGCGTGTTGCGTCAGTCCTTGGACCGGTACCGAGCCACACTGGCCGATCGAGTTGCCCGTGAGTTCGAGGCGATGCTCCTGCGAACCGTCGAGGGCCAGGCCATCGAGCTCGGCTGGCGTCGCGATGCCGTCCTCGATCTCACACCGGAGGACTACCTCGACCTCATCATGCGCAAGACGTGCTGGTATACGACGATCCACCCCCTCCGCGTCGGAGCGCTCGTCGGATCCGGCGGTGCTGCCGACGTCTCTGAGATGATCCGATTCGGCTTCTATCTGGGCGCCGCGTTCCAGATCCGGGACGATCTGCTGAACCTTGTCGGCGACGAAGACGTCTACGGCAAGGAGATCCTCGGCGATCTGCACGAGGGCAAGCGCACCCTGATGCTGATTCATCTGCTCGGGTCGGCGGAGGGGGCCGATCGTGCGGTGCTGGTCGACTACCTCCGAGTCGAACGAGACGAACGCAGCGACGACCTCGTGGCCGAGGTCCGCTCCATGATGGACCGCTACGGAAGCATCGACTTCGCGGCCGACTACGCGACCGGGATCGCCGATGCTGCCTTCGATGCCTTCGAGGAGGCGTTCGCCGGCACCCGGCAGGGCGACGCCTACGCCTTCATCCGAGCGCTGATCCCCTACATGCTCGAGCGCACCTTCTGATGGCGGACGACTCGACACCCTTGGCGTAGCGTTCGTCGCATGGCCTACGACGATTACTCCTTGCTCCGTGTCGCAGTCGCCGACGGGATCGCTCGGGCGACGGTCGACAATCCGCCCATCAACCTGGCCGATCTCGCCCTGATCGTGGAGGCCGACCGGTTCGCACGAGAAGTGGCCGAGGACGACGACGTGCGGGTGCTCATCGTCGACTCGGCCGACCCCGACTTCTTCGTCGCCCACGCCGATGTCACCCTGCTCCAGGGTCTGCCCACCGACGACACGGCGTTGCACGACGAGCTGTCGGCTTTCCACGCCATCGTCGAGCGCTTCCGCACCATGCCGAAGGCCACCATCGCCATCATCGAGGGCATCGCACGCGGTGGCGGCAGCGAGTTCGCGCTTGCGTTCGACATGCGCTTCGCCGCGCTCGGCAAGGCGATCTTCGCCCAGCCCGAGGTGTCCGTCGGCATCATCCCTGGTGGCGGCGCAACGCAACGACTGCCGCACCTTCTGGGGCGAGGGCGCGCGCTCGAGGTCATCCTCGGCGGTGACGACATCGACGCCGCCACGGCCGAGCGGTGGGGTTACGTGAACCGTGCCCTACCACCCCGGGAGCTGCGGCCGTTCGTCGACGCGCTGGCCGCACGCATCGCGTCCTTCCCACTCGACGTCATCGCTCGCGCCAAGCAGGCAGTCGACACCGCGCTGGGCGATCCCATGTCCGGCCTCAACATCGAGGACCAGCTCTTCCGGCAGACGCTGGCACTGCCCGATGCAGCCCAACGCATGCAGGCCTTCATGGATGCCGGGGGACAGACACGCGACGTCGAGCTCGGCAACTCACCCTTCTAGTGGCGGGGCGCCGTTGAGCAATCCACGACGCACTTCGGCATCGATGTGAGCCGATTCGGTCGTGTCGATGAAGTCGGTGAGCTCGGCCACGAACAGGTCAGGCACCTCGACCTGCGGGAAGTGGCCCACGCCCTCGAACACCACGAGTCGGCTTCCAGGCATCGACTCGTGCGCCTCGATCCCGTGCGACACCGGGATGATGGGGTCGTTGTCGCCCCACAGGATCAACGCGGGCATGCTCGCCGCCAGATACAGGCGATCACGGGCGCTCACCGTCTGGCCCGACGCGTCGACCACCGAACGCAACGTCCGAAGAAAGGCCTGGCGGCTGCCGCCATCAGCCAACGAGGCATAGGCCCGCCACATCTCGGCCATGCGCGGCGGGCGCACTCCTTGACCGTGCAGCCACCGGCTGAGCGCATTGCCGTGATCGCGCACGAACGCAGGCACGATCACCGGTAACACGAGCTCGGCGCCGGGCAACGACAGCAGTCGCAGGATCCAGCTCACATCACGACCCAGACCGCCGCTACTGACCAGCACCAGCCGCTCGCACAGCTCGGGGTACTGGTAGGCGAACTGCATCGCCACGCCACCGCCGAGGGACTGGCCCACGATCGTCGCCCTTTCGACGCCCAGATTGGCGAGCACGTCGCGCGTCAGGCTCGCGTGCGCGCCGAGCGAATAGTCGGTGGCCGGCTTGTCCGAACGGCCATGGCCGAGCAGGTCGGGCGCAACCACGCGGAAGCGCTCGGACAGCGATGGCATGACCTCTCGCCACGTCGTCGAGCTGCCCGCCATTCCGTGGATGAGCATGACGACCGGTGCGTCGGGATCGCCCGCGATCCGGTACGCAACCCGGTGCCCGTGCAGAGTCTGGCTCTCGAGTGATGCCATGGGCGCGATTAGAGCCCGTGGCGATCCCGCCGACAAGAGACCGGGGCCACACCTCCATTCCCGCGGTTTCGATCGTTCGACAAGCTCGCGACCTATGCTGGGCGCCGCCTCTGGGGGTTCATCCATGTGTCATGTGACCAAACGCCGCGCATCCGTGATCGTTCTGGCCTGCCTCGCCCTCGTGGCGGTCGGTTGCCGCGACCTTCGCTTTCTCGTACCACCGGCATCGAGCGGGGACGGTCGTTACCACAGCGAGGTCTTCACCCAGGTCACCATGACCAGCGACATCATCTACGGCAGCTCGGTGAACCAACAAGGCCAGACGGTTTCGTTGGGGATGGACCTGTACGAGCCGTCGGGCGACTCGTTCGACGCAAGGCCGGCGATCGTGTGGGTTCACGGCGGGTCCTTCCGATCGGGCAGCAAGGCGTCACCGGAGATCGTCGACCAGGCCAACGTGTTCGCCCGCAAGGGCTATGTGAACGTCTCGATCAGCTACCGGCTCTCACCGAACGGATGCACCGTCATAAATGCGGAGTGCATCACCGCGATCATCGACGCCAAGCACGACGCCCAAGCGGCCGTGCGTTACCTCCGTGCCAACGCGTCGACCCTACGGATCGACACCACGCGGATCGCCATCGCCGGCACGTCCGCTGGTGCGATCACGGCGTTGAACGTCGGTTACGGCCCGGAGGATCCGGGTACGAGCGGCTCGCCTGGTTTCGATTCGTCCGTCAGTGCCGCCGTTTCGTTGTCCGGCGCGAGGCTCCTGACCACGGCGAACGCCGGTGAAGCGGCCGCACTGTTGTTCCACGGCACCGCGGACTCCCTCGTGCCGCACCAGTGGGCGGTCGACACCGTCGCCGAGGCCAAGGGCGCGGGCCTCACCGCGTACTTGACGACTTGGGACGGTGCCGGCCATGTGCCCTACGTCCAGAACCGCACCGCCATCCTCGACCAGACGTCGAACTTCCTCTACTGGACGCTCACGCCGTACGCGTCCGGTCACTGATCGTCCTCGAACGAAGCGACCCGCCGCCCCGAAGTTGATCAATCTTCGAGCTCCAGGTAGCGCTGGCGCGCCTCGGTGTAGGCGGACGGGTCGTTCATGATGTCGTCAGCCAGGCGCAGCAGTTCATCGGGCGCGGGCGGCCGTAACGGATGACGCGTGACGGCGCGGACGTTCCACGCCGACATGCCCGCGCCGAGCGCGATGCCCACGACCGGCACGAGTCCACGAGCGAAACGGGATGCCGTGCGCTTGGCCAGCAGCTCGCCCAGCCACCCGGCGGCGTCACGCGCCAACTTGGTCGATGCCCGCCGTCCGACCGAGGCCGAATAGCCGGCCGCCTCGGCCAAGTCGGTCAACACGACGTCGGGATCGGGCGACCGTTGCGCGCCCCTGTACTGTTGCGTGCGCGCCGATGCGGCCACATAGGTCTCGAAGACCTCACCCACGACCGCAGACAAGATCGCGACGGCGGCGGCGGTGCCCAACGAGCCATAGATCGCCAAGGCCTCGGCTGTCGCCGCCGACCCACCGCCCACGCCTGCGACCGCGATGTGACGTCCGGACTTCTCGCCCTTCAACGGATAGTGAACGGCCGCGAAGATCACCACGCGTTGAGCCTGCAACAGCCGATCGGCGACGCGCGCCAGCGCCCGTTCGACCGTCGCCGAGCTCAAGCCCTTCGTACGGCGCAGGCCGGCCACCTCGTCGTAGATGTCGGCCGCGATGCCGTCCCACAGTTGGCGCAGCTCCTCCTGCACCGCAGGCGGCATCTTCTCGCTACGCAATCGACGAGGCGCCGCTCGATCGAACTGCAAGCGTTCGGCCACCGCCGGTGGCAGATCCGACAGCTCGAGGTGTCGGGCCGGGGCGCGGTCGTCGGGAGGCGACATCGGTTCGGGTGGCTTCGCTTCGGGCGGTGGAAACGGCGGGGGAACGTCGGACATCAGGCCGTGAGTCTCCCACCGGCACGGTCGGAAACCTCACACACCCCTCGACATCATTTAGCGATTGTGCTAAACAACTGCCCATGAGCGATCCGATCACGACCATTCCCCACTACCGCGTGAAACCAGGTTGCGAGGACGAGTTCCTGGCGATCATCGACAGCCACTGGCCCGCGCTCCGCGAGCTCGGGCTGGTCACCGATCGCGAGCCACAGGTGTTCGTCGGATCCGAACAGGACGTCGAGGGCACCTATGTCGTCGAGGTGTTCGAGTGGGCCGACGCCGATGCGTCCAAGCGCGCCCATCAACATCCAGCGGTCAGCAAGATCTGGGAGTCGATGGGCCCGCTGTGCGAGAGCAGGGGCGGGCGCCCATCGTTCGAGTTCCCGAACTTCCGCCGCGTGCGGTGACGGCGCCCGACGACGACAAGCCACTGCGAGGACTGGCCGAGCTCGACGCGATCGACGCGGTGTTTGCCGCGCTGGCACACCAGTCACGCCGTCACATCCTGCAAGTCCTCGCGGCCCGGAACGGGACCATGACGGCGGGTGAGCTGAGCTCGCGCTTCTCTCATTCGTGGCCCACCACCACGCGACACCTCAACGTGCTGCTGGGCGCGGGTTTGGTGTCGGTACACACTGAGGGTCGAGAGAGGCACTACCGCATCGAGCGCAACAAGCTCGGAGACGCAGTGGCTCAGTGGCTCCGGGCAGTGGGCTTCGAGGTGGTCGACACGCCCTGAGCCGGCGACCGAGCCCTACAGCACCGTCACCACAACCGGCCGATCGCGGCGCGGGCCGTCGAACTCACAGAAGAAAATGTTCTGCCACCGCGACAAGCCGACCGCGCCGTCGATGATGGGGATCGTCTCGGACGGCCCGACGAGCCCGGCCTTCAAGTGAGAGTCGCCGTTGCCATCCTGGCGGTCGTGCTCCCACACGCCTTTGGGGATGAGCTTCGCGAGCAAAGTCACCACGTCGCGTTGCACGCTGTCGTCCCAGTTCTCCTGGATCATGATCGCCGCGGTTGCTCCCTGCGCGTACACAGTGACCGCGCCGGTCTGCACCCGGCTCTCGTCCACGATCTTGCGAACGTCGTCGGTGATGTCGTAGAGCGCCTCGCGCCGGTCGGTACGAACGGTGAATGTCCTCTGCATCGTCACCTCCGGATGAGTCAACCGCCGGCGATGCCCGATTCGTAGGCGATCACAACGAGCTGCGCACGGTCACGGGCGTGCAGCTTGCTGAGTAGCCGGCTCACGTGGGTCTTGGCGGTTGCGTGCGACATGAACAGCGCGTCGGCGATCTCGGCGTTGGACAGACCCTTGGCGACTGAAGCCAGCACTTCGGCTTCGCGGTCGGTCAACGTCTCGAGGGCCGGATTCGCCTCGTGTGGCACTTCCTGAGGGCGCTGGACGAAGTCCGCGATCAACCGAGTGGTGATCTTGGGTGCGAGCAGGCTCTCGCCCGACGCGACCACGCGCACGGCGGCCAGCAGCTCGTCGGGCAGCGTGTCCTTCAACAAGAAGCCACTGGCGCCGGCGCGCAGCGCTTCGTATACGTACTCGTCCAAATCGAACGTGGTGAGGATGAGCACGCGCGTGGCATCTCCGGCGCTCATGATGCGCCGTGTCGCCTCGAGTCCATCCACGTCGGGCATGCGGATGTCCATGAGCATCACATCAGGCCGTTCACGGGCGACCAAGTCGACTGCCTCACCGCCGTCGGCCGCTTCACCCACCACCTCGATGTCGTCGGCCGACTTCAGCAACACCGTGAACCCGCTGCGGACCAAGGCTTGATCGTCGGCTACGCCAACGCGGATCATGCGTCGCCATTCGTCACGTCGGCATACGGCAATTCGGCTGTCACCTTGAAGCCGCCGCCGGGCGCAGGTCCCGCATCCAGGCGACCGCCGTACACCGCCACTCGCTCGCGCATGCCCAGCAAGCCGTGACCTGTTCCCGTCGAGCGACCGTTCACTCCCCTTCCGTCGTCACGCACCTCGATGCGCAACGAGCCAGATTCGTGGGCTACACGCACCCTTGCCGAGCTCGGACCCGCGTGCTTCAACACGTTGGTCAAGGCTTCCTGAACGATGCGGTACCCGGTGAAGTCCACCCCCGGCGGCACCTCGCTGATCGAGCCTTCGACCTGTACCTCGACGGGCACACCTGCGTCGCTCACCTCACGCGCCAAGCGATCGAGGTCGCACAGTCCGGGCGCGGGCGCGTAGGTGGCACCGGTGCCGTCGTCGCGCAGCACACCCAGCAGGCGCCGTAGCTCGGCGAGCGTCGATCGGCTCGTGGTCGAGATGTTCTCGAGCGCCCTCTTGGCCTCGGCGGCATCGGTGTCGGCCACGTGCATGCCGACACCGGCCTGCACCGCGATGACGCTCATCGAATGGGCCACCACGTCATGTAGCTCCTGGGCGATGTGCAAGCGCTCGTCGGCGATCGCCCGAGCGCGCTCCTCTTCCTGCTCGCGCTCGAGGATCTCGGCTCGCTCCTCGGCAGCCGCAAGCCGAAGCCGGCGAGACTGCACCGTCCAGCCGAACAGCAACGCCACCGTGTAGAGCGCGATGTTCGAGAACACGTCACCGGGAGAGAAGTCCGGGATGTCGATGATCCACAGCGCGGCCAGTGAGCCGATGAGGGTGACGAACGCCACGGCTATCTCGCGTGGCCGACAGAACGCACCGACGGTGTAGAGCGAGATGAGGGTCGTGAAGGCCACAGCGCCGATGAAGTACTCGCTGGCCGCGAACAGCACGAGGAAGGCGGTCGAGACGAAGAACACCGGCAACGGAAACCGCCGCCGGACGAGGAGGGGCAACACGGCGCCCAGGATGAGCAGGATCCCCAGTGCGTTGATCGGCTTGTAGTCACCCGCCACGGACTCGGGCCGAGCAACCACGCTGGCGATGGCGATCGGCAGGAACACGCCCGTGATGACGGCATCGAGCACCCAGAGCGGGAGGGCCTTGCCCCAGGCCCAGACCCGCTGCGCTCGCTCTATTACCTGCACGCTGTAACCGTACGGCTGGGTTCGGCCGTCCGCATCCATCCCCGGGTCATGAAGGCGTACACCCAGAGATGTACGCGGAGCCCTGAGGGCCACGAATCCCCAGCCTGCAGGCGTACCGACCAACACCCGTGGGCCGACGACCCGGCCGACCGAAGAGCGCATCGTCTCCCTAAGCCCCGAACGAGGGCTGCAGATCCGAAAGGGAGGACCCGCCATGAACATGTTGCTCGAAGCACTACCGTCCGATCTCCTCGTCGACGCCGTCCGAACCTCGCCCGCCGCCAAGGCCGTCGATGCGGCCAAGGTGTACGGCAAGGGTGAAGCCGAGGTTCGGGCGCTCGACGGTGTGACCGTCGAGTTCGCCACCGGCCAGTTCACGGCCATCATGGGACCGTCGGGCTCGGGCAAGTCGACTCTCATGCACACCCTTGCCGGGCTCGACGATCTCACGAGCGGCTCGGTGTGGATCGGCGAAACCGATCTCTCCGAGCTGAACGACAAGGCCCTCACCAAGCTGCGGCGCGATCGCGTCGGCTTCGTGTTCCAGGCGTTCAACCTCGTGCCCACGCTCGACGTCGCCGAGAACATCACGCTCCCGATGGCGCTCGCCGGCCGCAAGCCCGACAACGCTTGGGTCGACAACGTGATCGACATCGTCGGGTTGCGGGACCGCCTGAAGCATCGTCCGTCGGAGCTCTCCGGTGGACAGCAACAGCGTGTTGCCGTCGCCCGCGCACTGGCGAGCCAGCCCGAGATCGTCTTCGCCGACGAGCCCACGGGCAACCTCGACAGCCGGACGGGCGCCGAGGTGCTCTCGTTCATGCGCCAAGCGGTGCGTGAATACGACCAGACCATCGTGATGGTCACCCACGACCCGGTAGCCGCCTCGTATGCCGGCCGAGCCATCTTCCTTGTCGACGGTCAGATCGTCGACGACATGCAGGAACCGACGGCCGACTCGGTCATCGACCGGATGAAGACCCTGACCACACCAACACAGCGGAGGATCTGATCATGTGGCGCTTGACCGTGAAGAATCTCTGGGCGCACAAGGTGCGCTTCGCACTCACCGGCGTCGCCGTCGTTCTCGGCGTCGCCTTCATGGCGGGCACGATGGTGCTCACCGACACGATGGGCAAGACGTTCGACAACATGTTCGCCACCGGCAACGCCGGCACCGACGTGGTCGTCCAACAGCCCGAAACCGTCGACGCCGAGTGGGGCGACGTGCGTGAGCGCGTTCCCGCGTCGGTCGTCGACACGACAAAGGACGTCGACGGTGTCGAAGCTGTCGCCGGAAGCATCCAGGGCTTCGCCCAGCTGGTGAAGGCCGACGGAACGGTGGGGTCGCTCGACGGCCTTGGCGTCACCATCGGGAGCAACTGGATCGACGACGAGCAGCTGAACCCGTTCCGTCTCGGTTCGGGCCGCTCACCTACAGCCGACAACGAGGCCGTGCTCGACCGCAAGACCGTCGAGGACAACAACTGGGCACTCGGCGACGAGGTCACCGTCATCGCCAAGGGTGCACCTGAGACCTTCGTGTTGGTGGGTACGGCAACATTCGGCGAGATCAGCGGCATGCCAGGCGCGACCCTCGTCGCCGTCAACGGCGCCACCGCTCAGCGGGTGTTCGCCGAGCCCGGTTATTACGACGTCGTGACGGCCAGTGCGGCCGATGGTGTCGACCATGCCGAGTTGTCGGCTCGCGTCGACGCCGCGTTGGGCGCCGGCGTCTACCAGGTGCAGACCGGTGAACAGAACACCGCAACTCAGCAGGACCAGTTCCGCGAGGACCTGTCGTTCTTCAACACGTTCCTGATGGCCTTCGCCTATGTGGCCCTGTTCGTCGGGACGTTCATCATCTACAACACCTTCTCGATCCTGGCCGCCCAACGCTCGAAGGACACCGCGATGTTGCGGGCCATCGGTGCGGGCCGCCGGCAGCTGCTTCGCTCGATGCTGTTCGAGTCGATGGCCATCGGCGTGATCGCCGGAGCCGTCGGACTGGTCGCCGGCATCGGGATGTCGTACGTGCTGAAGGGCCTGTTGGCCTCCGTCGGTCTCGAGATTCCCTCGGGCGCGACCGTTGTCTCGACGGGCACGATCGTCACCTCGTTCGTGGTCGGCGTGTTGGTGACCGTGGTGTCGGCGTTGGCACCGGCCATCAAGGCCAGCCGAGTGAAGCCCATCGCAGCGCTGCGTGACGTGTCGATCGATCGCTCCGCGGTTTCGATCAAGCGCACGCTCGTTGGCTTGCTGGTGACCGGGCTCGGTGTCGCCGCCTTCGCCGCCGGCATCGTCGGTGACAGCAGCGGTGCCATGCAGTTGCTCGGGCTGGGTGCGCTCACCACGATCATGGGTGTGTTCGTGCTCGGGCCCGTGATCGCCCGCCCGATCATCAAGGTGATCGGCTGGCCGGTTGCGCGGGGATTCGGTGTGACGGGCGAGCTCGCTCGGGAGAACGCAACCCGTTCGCCCAAGCGCACGGCCGCCACGGCGTCGGCGCTCATGATCGGAGTCGCCCTGGTCGGGTTCATCACGATCCTCGCGGCCTCTACGAAGGCGTCGGTCGCCGAAGGCGTCGACAAGTCCTTCCGGGCCGACTACGTGGTCGAGTCGGGCGCCTACGGCGAGGGCGGGTTCACCCCTGCACTGGCCGATCAGCTCCGGACGCTGCCCGAGGTCGAGGCAGTCGTGCCCACCCGTCTCGCATCGGTGGAGGTCGACGGTGGATCGACGATGGTTCAAGCAACCGATGCGGCCAGCATCGACTCGCTCTACGACCTCCAAGTCGTCATGGGCTCGATGGCCGACGTCGGGCTGAACCAGTTCGCCGTCAAGGCTTCGGTGGCCGAGGAGCATGGTTGGACGATCGGTTCGACCGTTCCGTTCACCTTCGGCCGCACCGGTGCGG
>Ga0299914_10001750_pt1 | contig 14612 bp, 31 predicted proteins | sample RVTome_10_FD_201361 | JGI IMG/M metagenome (GOLD analysis project Ga0299914, IMG submission 201361) | Soil microbial communities from uranium-contaminated site in the Upper Colorado River Basin, Wyoming, United States - RVT153D57 (version 2) ...
ATCGCCTGAGGTCCCAGGAGGGTCCCGATGACGTCGACAGCCATTTCCAGTTCCAGGGCTTCGAATTCTTCACCGGCGGGCAGGAGGGTCCCGATGAACCAGTCGATGTCCTTCTCGATCTGGGTGGGGGAGGACATCGACTCCTTGGCTTGGAAGTCGTCGACGACTATCCGGGTGGGACGCTGGGCGTTCTTGGAGATACCGCGAACCTGGCCGCCGGACCCCAGCGCAGCGATGATAACGCGACGATCCGGTTCGTCCTCGGGACCCAAGCATTCGAGGAAAGCGTCGGTCCAGGTTTCGCTGTCCTGACGGCCAGGCTTCCGGTCCCCGAACACGGCGATGAGGAGGGCGTTCTCCTCCAACTGGCGGCGGATGGTCGCGACTTGCTTGGCCGCGTGGCCGACCGTCTCGGACGTGTAGAGGATGAACTCCTCCGTGCCGTACTGGACGTCGCGAAGGTTCAGGGCGTTGATGAGGGTGGTCTTGGAGAAGCCCCGGGGAACCATGAAGGCATTACGCTTCTTGGGGTCGCGGATCGTGCAGGAGGTGATGCGACCTTCGTCGTCGAACCCGAGGTCGAACATAGGCTCCAGCACGGCGGGCTCAATGGTGACCCCGTCCTTGACCACCGCCGGCTTGACCTCGATCACGAAGTTGGTGACGATCTTGATGAGGTCGTCGACCGTCCACTCGCTGACTGTGTTCTTGACGGTGTCGTGCGCCCAAACCTCGGGACCGAAGTCTAGGAGGAAGTCAGCCCGACCCACCCGGAGTGCCGCCATGCCGCGATGGAACCACGGCATTTTGGTGGGGAACCATCCGGGAAGGAAGATGCGGCAGAACTCGACAGGGGATCGCCAGCCCGCGTTGGCGAGCCGGAGGGAGTCTTCCTTGGTGAGGGTCAGGGCGGACATGGCGGGCTGGGCCTAGTCGGGGAGCACGGAGCAGGGCGAGCAGTCGCACATCTCCGCCTCGGCGCTGCGGGTCGCGGCACGATTGGCGTCCTTGGCGATCCACTTGAACTCGCTGGGGTAGACGTGGGGGGCGAACATCTTCTCCAGACGGTCGACCGCTTCCGTGCGCGCCTTGCCCTCCAGCTTGGCCATCGCGGCCAGACCTTCGCGGGCTTCCTTGAGCTGGGAGTCCAGCCCGATCTTGGCGGACAGCGCAGCGTCGTCCATTGCGGACAGGGTGTCGATGAGGTCAGCCATGACGGGGTCCTATCGTATCCATTGCCAGGTGGCGTATGGGACGTGGGTGGCGAGGAAGGAGGGGAGGTCGAGGAACGGGCCGGGGGTTTCCGGGGTGAGGTTCTTCGCGATCTGGAGGCACCGGACGGGCCGGGAGAAGATTGCGCCGAGGAGGGGCGCGTAGAGGTCAAGGAGCTGGGCCTTGCCGTAGAGGCTACCCGTCAGCTTGAACTCCAGGGCGATTACCTCCGCGGGGAAGACGATGAACCCATCCGGTTCAGCGCCGTGGGGACGGCCCCGATCCTCGTAGCTAATCCACTCGTGGAAGCGGAACGGCAGGGTCGGGAAGTCCGTCCGCAGGTGGTCCTTCACCTTCCTCTCCCAGGCATACCCCTTCGCTGCCGCTGACCGGGGAGGAGCTGACGGAGCGGGCATTGAGGACGGGCGGGAGGTCAAACAGACCTTGGAGGGATTGTGCAGCACTGTCGGGGAGTGCCTGCGGCGGTCGGCCAGCGCCCGGTTCGGGGAGGGAGCCAGGTGCCTTGACACGGGCGAAGTCGGCTCCGCTGAGAGCAACAGAGACTGCGCGGACGTTATGGTTCGTGGAAGGTCCATGGCCAGTCCGATCCGAGAGAGCTTTCATGGCTTCGAGAAGCTGGGAGACGGTGAAGGCATCCGGAGCGTTGTCCAGGCGGTGCCGAAGTTCCCCGATGACATCGGCGTTGAGGTCGGCCATCTCCTCCACCACGGTCTTGAACTCATCCTCGACCATGGAGGAGTAGTATTCGATGAGTTCACCGAAGAGTGGGTCGGATTGGAGGATGGAGACCGTCGCGATGTCGAGGCCGCAGAGGAGGGCGACCCTGCCGGGATGCATTCCGCCCGCGAGGAACTGCGCCACGCGGTGGTGGACGCGAGACATTCGCTTGCGAGGAGTGGCGGTGACTCCCAACGTCTGCCCGGAGTCGACATGGACCGCCAGCTTGGCGAGATGGTCGGGGGTCAGCGGAAAGCTGGACAGAATGGCGCAGTTGGCCACGGGTCGGGCAGAGGGTACTCCGTTGGGAAACACGGAGAGGAAAGCCTCGTCGGCCAGTTCCTCTTCTCGGGTAGGGCTGTAGGAGCCGTCATCCATTAGAGTACCCTCTGCCTTCCGCCCGCCATAGGCCTCGGTTAGCGCTGCGGGGCGCTTATTGGGAGAAGCGAATGTTGATGGTGCCGGAGGTGTAGGCGGACACCCGGGCGCGATAGCCGACCCCCTTCTCGTGTTCTTCGAGGATGTGGGCGGCCGGGGCCGTCTTGGAGAGGGAGGCGCCGAACTTGTCGAATGCGGAGAGCCAGGTGGTCCCGCCGTCGAAGGTCTTCTCGACCACCACGGTGCCGACGAAGGTCCCGGACAGGGAGTAGTTGAAGCACCCGGAGTCCGGGCCGCGAGCGTCCGTCCGTGGGTAGAAGGTGTCGGACGAGCCGGTGGCGGTGAAGCTGTGGGTCTCTCTTTGGTAGCCGATCTCTTGGCCGGAACGCACGCCCATGGGAGTTATCCTTGATTTGCTGGGGGAACGGTGGGTAGCCCGACCCCGCCAGGCTGGGGGGCATCCGAACCCGCCACGGGATTGTGTGCGGGCCAAGAGTCGGGGTCGGGCTGGGGCCTATTATAGAGAGAGGCGGGCCGGGCGCAAGCGGTTTGTGGGGCTCAGGCGAGGGGACGTGGGCGGGCCCAGGCCAAGGCGGGGGCGGGGGACGCGGGCTCGGGGGAGGGCCTCTAGGGGGGCTCAGGTTTCAGGTGCCCGAATTTTCCGGTGTGGGTTATACGGGGTGAAGGGCCGCCCCTGCAATGGGGGGTGGGGTACCCCCGGCGGGTGGGTGGGTCACGGTCGGCCCAGGGCTGGCGGAGGGGGAAGGCTCACGAGAATGTGATCGGCGAGGGTTCGCGCAGCGTGGGCGAGGGCTTGTGTGTGCGGTGCAGCATGGAGTAGGGATGGAGTCTCAACCCGCCACACGGCAAGGAGATACCCCCATGGCCTACACCCTTCCCCAACCTACCCTCGCTCAAGCCGGGTTCGGCTGGGTCGTCGCCCGTCGCGGAGCGAGCGGACCCTTGGCCGCGTTCATCTCGACCTGGGAGACGGCCCAGTTCCTTCTGACCTACCGGGGCGAACGGCTCGGGGTCGGACACACAACCTTCGGCTGGTGTGACATGAGCCCTCACGATGAGGACGGGATGACACAGGACGCGCTGGCGGACTGGCTGGTGACCTTCCACGACGACCATGTAGTCGCGAGGGCCTAGACGGGCCGGGACGGGCAGGAATGGGCCAGGGAATGGGGAAGGGTTCGCCTTCCCGGGCCACCCGACAGGTCCCCTCCCCCGTCAACCCCTCCCCCGAATGTCCCTGATCACTTCTTCGTGATTTACACTGTAAGTTTTTTTTTTTTTTGACATAGGTTCTCTTCTATGCAGAGCCGACCCTCCGCGAACCCCCAGCCCATTCTCCACCCGTCCCAGCCCATTCCGGCCCATTTTCCCCTTGACACCCGGGCGACCCTCCCCCACACTGAGCCCCTCAACCAGCCAACCGGAGCCCCCGCCTTGCCGGGCTTCCAATTGAGCGCCGCCCTCTGGCCTAGGAGCTACCCGCCATGCGTATTACAACCTACACAAACACCGGACGCGTGCGCAAACCCATCGCGGACGGTCCCTTGACCTCCTTGTCGGGCTCGTGCCCGCCCACCGACTCCGAACGTCACTGGCGTCCCGGTGAAACCGTCCCCTTTCTCGACCCGCTCACATCGGTAACCTTTGCCACTTCCACCTTCGCCCCCAATGTCACCCTCACCTTCGAGGAGCTAACCAAGCTCTGGGAGTTCGCCAACCGTGTTCAGGAGAACACCAAGAGAGCCGACCGCAACGCCAAGCGGTGACCTTCGCCCGTGTGCCGGGTCCGCTCGGCACACCAACGAATGCCATCAGGAGTTGATACCATGCACAAACCTACCTACAACCCGACCCCCGACGCCCATAAGGCCGGGCTCGACCCTTCCAATGGGCCGCAGACCTTCAGCGACCTTGACCTGCTGCGGTTCGTTTTCGGTCGCCTCTTGGAGCTCATGCCGGAAGCCGAGGCGAACGGAAACTATACCCTTGCGGTCGTGGCCCATCGTTGCGGCAAGCTCCCTCCTCTGGAGGAAGAAAACGCTACCCTCCCCCAAGTTTCCGCTTGACACCCCGGCGCGTCCCGGTGCAAGCTTCCCTAGCCTTCAACGGCCAACCCCAGGAGCGCCCCCCATGACCTGAAACCCCGAGACGCCCGCCCGGGTTGTAATGACCCCCAGGCGTGCCCTCAACCGCTGGCCGGGAACCCCTCCCTGAGTTTGACACTCCCCGGCCAGCCATTGAGAGCATACCCCACCACACGGAGCCCGCCATGTTGCCCCGCCTTGTCCAAGTCGCGCCGAATGTCATCCGTTTGGTGATGGACGAAACCACCGTGGTCTTCAGCTACGAAACCCCGCTCGCCCTCTGCGCGCCCGGTATCGGCTGGGTCGTCAACCGCGACTGTACCGAATACTCCCGCACGTCCGCCAAGCATCGGACCCAGCTCGGGCTCAAGGAGCGGCCCCACCTCGCCGAAGCCCTGTTCACCACCCTCGTCGAGTCCGCCCTCGCGCTCGACACCACCCGCCCCGGCTCCGCCGACGTTCTCGTCCGCCTCTACACGGAAGGCCAAACCCGCCATGTCGCCTAAGCCCAACCCCCGTACCTCCGCCATGAAGCCCGACCGTGTGTCGGAGGCGATTGCCCTCATCGGCAAACCCTGGGACACTTGCCTTGACGAACGGTGCCGCAACGCAGCCCGCCGCCACATGGCCCTCCTCGCCTCCGTGAGCCCGGACGAAACCCCCGCGTGGCTCGCGGTCCAAGGCCTCCTCGCCATCGGCATCGTGGCCCGGACTACGCGAACCCTGGACATCGACCGCCCTGGCCTCGTCGTCCCCTCCGACCAATGGGCTAAAGCCTATGCCTGACTGGGTCATCATCGCCACCGTGGGCGCGCAGCTCTTGAACCTCTTGGCCATGGCTGTGCGTTCCCTCCTCCTTGGCCTCTCGGCCTTTGCAATCCAAGCCATCGCTGTAGGCGGTGCCCTTGTGAGCCTCGCCTGTGCCTGACACCCGCCCCCGTGCCGACTTCCTCCCGTCCGGCACCTACGACAGCCGCACGGCTCGCCCGGCGCTCTACCTCCCGCCCGAACAGCGCTGGACCTTCGCCCCCTACCGCGCCGCCGGCTGTGCCATCGTGCTTCTCTGCGCCGCCATGGGAGCCTGGACCTTCGCTTGGCTCGCCCTCGCCATCGTCCGCCACTGGAACGGAGCCTAAGTCCAGCCATGACCCTCGGAACCTTAGCCGCTGCTCTCCGCAAGTGTGCGGGGACTCACCCCGACACCAACGGAGTCACCATTCCGCGCCCCTATAGCGGCGATCGTGTTCAAGGTGTTGCTTTCCTTGTTCACGGAGCTAATGGGGACTCCTATTTCGTCTCCATCGTCCCGTACAAGGCCTAACGCCCCCATGCCCTCCGCATCCCAACCCCTCGCCCGCTCCCTCATGGACCGCGCCCTCATGGCGGACCCAGGCGGCGGCACCCGTGTCACCGTCCTCGACGCCGAACACGGCGGCTCCCATGAGGCCAGCTACCGCGCCGCCAAGGCGTGGCAACGCTCCATCAACGGCGCGAAACGCGACCAACGCCTGTCCCAGCGTGCCGCCGCCATCTCCGAGGGCACGGACCCGTCCCTCGCCAGCCGCACCGAATACGACCGCCTCATCACCACCATCGAACGTCGCCCCGCCGATGACGGCTGGACCCTCACCATCCGCCAAGTGACCCTGGACGGCCTCCTGTTGGAGGACTTCTAGCTCCGTGTTGTACCGGCTGGCTTCTGACCACTGGACGGTCTCCGACTGGTCCCGCTCGGCCTTCGCGACCCTCCCCCTCTACCGCATGGGCGCGGTGTTCGCCTCCGCCGGAGCCAAGATCGCCCTCGACCACCCCGCCTTCGCCTCCCACCCTTCCGCCATCCGCGCAACCCTGGACCCCACCATGCCCGCCCTCCCGCTCGCCCGCCCCGGCCTAACCCCCGCCGACGTAATGGACCTTCGCATCTCCGCCCGGTCCCGTATCCCCGACCTAGTCGCCTCAACCCAAATCGCCCCGTGCGTCCGCTACAATTCCTCCATGGACGCCTACGAACTCCACAGCCAGGGGAACGTCCTATGTTGGTCCGCCAGGGGCGAGGTTATCCTCGCCTTGCTGAGAGCGGAGAGGTTCGAACCGGGCTACATCGGGCGGGCGCTCGATCCGGCGTACACTATAGAGGAGGCGGCGGCGGACGCTGACGAGCGGGAGCGCAGCCGCAGGGCCAGGGCCGCCAGCGCCGCACAGCTGCGCGCACAGGCCCTCGCCGCCGAAGAGGCCGCCGCCGCCCTTCGCCGCCGCCAAGGCCCCCAGGACTGCCCTCCCGACCTCTCTATCGACGACCTTTTCTCGACCCTCTAGCTCCGCCACCCCACCAACCCAAAAAACTCCTCTCTTGTCCCCCTCACCCACTTGACATCGCCCTCGCCTGGAACCATTATCCACCTGTAGCGTTCACCTGGGGCAACCGCCCCGCTTCGGCCCTCACCGGCCCCGCCTAGGGCAATCCCGCCCGCCACTACCAAGGACCCACCACCAATGCCCGAGATCAACCCCTCCCTCCCCCGCCCGACCTACAAGTTCATGGGCCAGACCGTCACCATCCCCCACGCCTGGTCCGAAGGCGACACCCTCGACGCCAACTCCGCCAAGTTCATCAACCGTTCCCTGGCCTCCGTGGTCGGCAACCTCCTGGGCCAACGCATCCGGGCGGAAGTCGAGTCCCTCGCCAAGGCCGACGCCGAGAAGCCCGAGGCGGATCGCCGGAAGAACCCGGACGGCACCCCCTACGCCTTCTCCTCCGCCGACCTTCCCGCCGGCTGGGCCCAAACCAAGGCGGACGAAGTCTTCACCGGCTACACCCCGGGCGTGACCAACACCCGGACCGGCTCCGGCGGCTCCGCCCACGACCCGGTGCAATCCATCGCCGAGGGCATCGCCTGGGAGAAGATCAAGCCCCGCCTCGCCGCCATCAACGTCCCGATCAACAAGGTCAAGGCGGAGAAGCGTCGCGAACTGATCGACCAATACCTGACCAAGTTCCCCGCCATCCTCGAACAAGCTAAGGCCATCTTCGGCGCGGCCACCGAGGACGACGACCTGAACCTCGACGGTCTCGACGCCGGCTCGGACACCACCTCCGGGACAGACACCACGGTCGGCTCGGACACCCGACCGGGCGATGACTCCATCTCCGACACGGACGGCAACGACACCATCGGCGGCACGGACAGCGAACCCGGCACTGACTCCGTCCCGGACAGCGAGCCGTCCTCCACCGCCGAGACCGACGGAGCCACCGCCGCCGATGCAGGCGCCAGCCCGGCCAACCCCGGCACGGTCGGCACCACCGACGAAGGCACCGGCCAAGGCACGCCCGGCAAGGGCAACGCTAAGGGCGGCACCAAGGACAGCGGCGAGGGCTTGCCCGACACCGCCAAGCCGTCCAACCCCCCGGCCGCGTTCAGCTAAGGCCGGTTCCCACCTAGGCGGAGGTTCTCTCCAGTCCCCTGCCTAGTGACGTATACGAGCCCCGGCCCGGTTGCTGTTGTGGGACAGCGCCGGGCCACCCCTCTAGCCAGCCCCACAGAAAGGAGCTGACCCCATGTTCCACACCGCGAACTTCCACACCTTCACCCGTGCCCACGCGGACACGACCATCTTCCACCGGGACGGCTCCCGTACTGTCATCGGCGAGCTGGCCACCATCCGGTACGCGCCGGACGGCACGGCAACCATCGTCGCCTCCGCCTTGCCCTCCCCCACCGACACCCTGCGCTGGGACCTCGCGGCCTAACGGTCGCGGGGTTTCCGCACGTCCGCCACGCGAGCCCGCCCCCATGCCCTCCGCCGTCGCCACCGCCGAAACCTATTGGGGCCAAGCCCTCTCCTCCCCCCACGGCCTGGGCCTGACCGTCTCCTCCCCCCAGCGCGCCAAGGCTCAACTCTACGCGGCCCGTCGTCGCCTGCTTCCCTCCATCCCCCGCCTGGAAGCCTTCACCATCCGCACCTCCCCGGTCAACCCCGCCTACGAACTCTGGCTGGTCTATGACCCCACCAAGGACCCGACCCCGCCCACTTCGGACCCTCCGCCATGACTGCGACCCTCCGCCTCGCCCTGGCGTGGCTGGCCTTCCTCGCCATCCACCTCGCCCCCATCGCCTGCTCCCTCCACGTCAACGGCGTGCCCACCACCCCTGCCGACTTCTCCCTCCGCATCCCCTAGCCCGGACCCGTCCCCCCATGCCCGTGCCTCTCCCCGAACCCGCCACCAAACACGACATTCGCCTCTTCGACGCGGACGCCGACCTCGTGCGCCGCGCCCTGGAAGCGGCCGGGTCCCACATGACCTGGCACGAGTGGGTCCGCACCCAAGTCCGCAAGGGTGCGAACGACATCCGCGCGAAGGCAGGGTTGCCCCGCCTAGACTAGCGGCGCACCGCCATCGTCCGTGTTGTTCAGGAGGGGTCCGTCGGGCTCCTCCTTTTTCATGTCTGGATGGGCAGAATGGGCACACGATCACGCTTTCGTGATTGGACAAAATGTAAGGCCCCCCTACACTGTCCCTATCACCCCGCCCAAACGGACCCGCCCGCCATGCCCCGCAACCCTCCCTCCTCCGTCCGCATGACCCTCTCCCCCGCCGAGGTTGCCCTGGTCAACGAACTCCGAGCCAACGCCGTCCACTACAACGCGGGCCTCGCCGACGCCATGCGGGCGGTCCAAGCCACCATCGACAGCCAGGACCAAGCGGACCCCGAGCACGCGAGGACCCTCCACACCCTGGACCTCCTCATGTCCGACCTAACCGCCCTCCGCCGCACCGAGGCTTAAGCCCATGCCCTCCGCCAACGCCTACACCCCCGAGGCCTTAGAGGACATCGTCAAGACCCTCGAAAACTGGGCCGAGTCTCCGCCGAACTCCCTCGACATCACCGAGAACCGGCGTATCCAAGTGGCCCGCAACGCCTTGGACTTAATCAACGCCCTGACCACCCGGGTCAAGGACGCCCAAGCCGAAACCGCTGAGGTTCGCCTCAAGCTCCGCCAAGCTCAAGCCGATCTGTCCGTCCGCTCGTCCCTCCTCCACTCCATCCGAGCGCTAGCCGGTGTCACCCTCCCCGACGACTAGACTCACCCCCCAACAGCGCCGCGCCCAACTCCGCCGCGACGAATGGAACGCCGAGCAACGTCGCCATTGCCCACCCCCCGACGACCCGCTTGACGTAGCCGCTGAGTGTCGCGCCGAGATGGAATGGTTCGACCGCCAATCTCCCGGCCTCCGTGCCTTCATCGTCGAGCACGGTCGCCTCCCCTAGTACCCCGCTTCCCACCCGCCAGCACCCACCCCCTTTGGAGCTACCCCCACCATGTCCCTCTCCAACACCTCCCTCGCCGCCTTCCTCCTCAACGACGGCCCGATGTGCGTCAGCGTCGCCTACGATGCGATCCTCGACCGCCACGGCAAGAAGGTTCCCTCCGACGTCAAATCCTTCAAGACCTTTGACCGCACCCTCAAGGAAGGCGACCTTGTCGTCATCCCCACCGACACCCGCTGGGGCTTCACGGTCGGCAAGGTCGTCGCCATCAACGTTCGGGTGAACTACTCTTCCCCGGAAATCATGCGGTGGATCGCCTCCCGTGTGGACGAGGAAGCCTACGCCGCCATCCTCAAGCAGGAGGAAGTCCTAATCACCAAGGTCGCCCAAGCCCAAGAGAACCGCGCCAAGCGCGAGCTGGCCGACGAACTCAAGGCCCTCGACCCCGACCTCGTCAACCTCTCCCTGTCCGGCCCGACCCCGGTCCGTGACGGCGGCGCCGAACCCGAGCAGCGTGGCGGAGCCCAACCGGACTAAGCCTCACCCCACCCCATTGGCGCGCTGTGACCTCCTGCCCTAAGTTCCAGAGGAGCACGCGCCTAGAGGGCATCCGCCCTCTAATCAGACTCTATAGTCTGAAGGTTGACGACAGAAAGGGGTTCGTGGAACCCGCGGGCGAAGTTCCCCTTTCTGTCTATACCTTCCGTGTGTTCAAGTGGTACCGGGGCACAGTCCCTAGGCCTTGCTAGTAACCGGGAGCCGGCTCGCTCCCGCCCAACGCTCGGACCGACCAGCCTTGAAGTGACAAGCTGGCGGTACCTCCTGAACACACGGACCGCCCGCCAGCCGGGGCTTAGGCCCTCGTACCCTCAGTCCCAGAGGAGGGGTCCCGGCCAGATGCATATGCATCTGAGTTCTCACAAGAGTTTCTTCTGCGGGCCGACGGAGCCTTGTGTGGGTGGGACCTTCGGGTGAACCACACTCCGCTCCCGACGCCCGCCCCGGTATTGGTACGGTAGCTCAGTTGGTAGAGCAAGGGACTCATAATCCCTGTGTCGGTGGTTCAAGTCCGCCCCGTACCTCCACCGCCCCCGCTTCGGCGGGCCTTGAGGCCACAGTGAATAGGGAATGGCATGGTCCCTCTCCCTTCTCGGTTATGACCACCGGGCTATCTGTGCGAACCCCCAAGGCCCACCCAAGCGGGACGGAAAGTTCCTAACAGCCCCTCCGTTCCGCCGGACCCCTGGCTTTGGCCCCCCTGGCCAGGGGTCCACCCCCTTCCCGCCAAAGGAACCCCGCCATGCCCGGCACCTATGACCTAGCCGAAACCCTCCGCTCTCTACAGCAAGCCTACAAGCTGAACGCGGTTGCCCTCGCAGCCATCCGTGACGCGCTGGGTTCCGCCTACCGTGCCGGGCGCGAACAGGGTTACCGTTCCGGGCAGAGCGACAGCGACTCCCGCCACTCCTCCCGCCACCACGACATGGGACAATAACGTCATGCCCGGCATCATCCAACCCGAACGCCAGATCGCCTATCGCGACAACTCCCCCTCCTCAGGAGCCATCGTCGCGGTTAAGGTCAAGTCCCTCTTCTCCGGCCAGTGGAATACCATGGACCTCCCGCCCATCACGGTCGAAGCATGGAACGCCTGGCAATCGGGCACCCATATCCAACACGCCCTCCCCCACCTCACCGCCGACCAACGCGAATTCCTCCTGACCGGCGCTACCCCCGCCGAGCGGGACGCCGCCTTCGGGGATGAGGACTAGGGCCATGTCCCGCTGCGTCAAATGCACCGCCCCCACCTACAAGGACACCGCCGGGGTCCGCCGCTGCAAGCGCCACGGCCCGCAACCTCAGCAAGGTAACGTGTTCATCCACCCGCCAGCCCGACCGGAACCCCGCCCATGCCCCGCTGCGAGACCCACAACCTCTCCTACCCTGAGCGCCTAGGCTCCTGCCCCCGCTGCACCACCGAGCCCGACGCCTCGGGCCTAACCGGCGCACAGCGGGAACAGATCGACCTTCTCTCCTCCCTGGTCAACGCGACCTTCAAGCGCTACGGCGCATCCGGCACCATCATGACCACCGTCCTCGCCCGGCTCCTGGCCCTGGCCTGGGTGACGGAGACTCTCCACCGTTCCTGGCCCGAGGCTCGCCTCGAAGCCCTCGACGCCTACAACCAGCTCCTCATCGCCACCCGCGACCAACTAGAGGAAGCCATGTCCCTGGAGTCCCCCGCCAATGACTGACCTCCCCGCCCCTGCACCCGGCGCACCCATCAACCCCATCGAACTCACCGACCCGGCGGCGCTGACCCGCCTGTTCGAGGTCGACCCCTCCACCGTCCCCCGGCCCGCCATCGACGCCATCATCCGCGAACTCCGCCTCCGCGCCGACTCCAACAAAGCCGAAGTCGCCCGCCAAGCCGCCACTCCCAAGGCCGCCCGCAAGGCCACAGGCAAAGCCGGCACTAACAAGGTGACCCTCGCCGAAGCCGCGGTTAGCGACAAACCCATCGCGGACCTTGCCCTAGACGACCTCTTTGGCGACGACAGCGGCACGGGCCTGCTGGACTAGACCCATGACAGACCGCCCCACCTGCGAACTCCGCCTGATCCTCATCCACGAAACCGAGGGCGCCTACCAAGTCACCGAGGCCTCCGACGCCAAGCCTGTGTGGGTCCCGAAGTCCCTGGTCGAATGCGAGGGTCGGGAACTCGGCGAGGCGGGCGTCCTACTCAACGGACTCGGCCCCTTCAAGCGACCCATCTTCAACTTCACCCTGCCCGAGTGGCTGGCCGAGGACCGCGACCTTCTGTGACCACCCCCACCTACCACACTGAATGGGCTGATTGGGAGACCCACCTGCTATGGGCTACACACCAGACCTTCGCGCCCGCTTCCTCGTCCTTGCCGCAACCCTCGGAGTCCGCCAAGCCGGAGCTAGGTTGGGCCTCACCCCGGGGCAAGCCTCCGGGCTCTGGTATCGGCGCAACGATCCTAAGCGGCACCGCCAGCCCCACGCCGCGCCCAACCCCGCCGCCCACACATGGGACGAGCACAACCTAACCGAACCTTGGGTCGCCTTCCGCGCCCGCAAGCAAGCAGAGAGAGCCGCCGCCAATGCCCGCTAGCCACACCCTCGTCGTCCTCTCCGCCTCCGGGAAGGTCTTCCCCCTCTCCGCCGGGTCCGACTCCGACTACTTCAAGCTCCTCCTGGACCTCGCCTCGTCCGCCCACGGCGGCATGGGCCAGGACCCCCCACGCACCCTCCTCTGCAACGGAGCCATCGTGGTCCCCAACGGCCTGTTGTCCCTCGCCCTTGCCTACGCGGCCGCTCGCGGCACCGCCATCGCCCTGGCCGAGTCCGACACCCGCTTCACCCACACCCCCGCCTGGCTCACGGAAGCCTGACATGGGTGTCTATTACTCGGTCGCTCTGTACCACGCCCTCGGCGACAACGACCCTCCCTATGAGGTACAACACAACATCCATCCGCCCCAGGTTCGGGCCATCCTCGCCGACCACCCTCACGCCTACGCCCAGGTGGTCCGCACCGCGACCATCTATCACGGACCTAGCCGCGACCTCCCCGACACCTTCGACGCCCACGATTAGGCCCGCCCCATGCCCGACACCATCCTCCCTGCCGCCGACGCTGCGACCCACCGCAAGTCCCCCTTCGCGGATGGTGTCACCGGCCCCGTGCATTTCCAGATCGCCTGGGACTCCACCTCCCTGGGCCTGTTCAAAGAATGCCCCCGCAAGTACTACTACGAAATCATCCTGGGCTGGCGGCCCAAGGGTACCTCCGTCCACCTCAAGTTTGGCCAGCTCTACCACGCCGGCATGGAGGCCTATGACCACTACGCGGCGAGCCTCGGCAAGCTGGCAGGCGGCCTGACCAACGACGAACACGACGAGGGTATCCACCGCGCGATCCGCCACGTCCTCGAACTCGCCGCCACCTGGGCCAAATGTGAGCCGTGCCTCGGGCGCGGCTACCTCAACCTCATCGACCGTGAAGGCACCGTTCCCTGCGGCGATTGCCGTGGCAAGGGCAAGGTGTTCGTGGAGGGCTGGCTCAGCGGCGACCCCTACAAGAACATGTGGACCCTCTGCCGCTCCATCGTGTGGTATCTCGACACCTTCCGCGACTCCCCCCTCCGCACGGTGACCCTCTCCAACGGCAAGCCCGCCGTCGAACTCTCCTTCTACTTCGACGCGGGCGACATCAACGGCGCGTCCTTCGGCTTCTGCGGCCACCTCGACCGCGTAGTCACCTCCGACGCGGACGGTGGCCGAGCTTCCGTCCACGACCGCAAGACCACCAAAGGCCAACTCAATTCCCGCTATTGGTCCGGCTTCAACCCCCACAACCAGTTTACCCTCTACACCGCCGCCGGCTCCATCCACTACCAACAGCCCACCTGGGGTATCACCGTCGACGCGGCCCAGGTCCTCGTGAACTCCACCGCCTTCGAGCGGAAGTTCATACCCTACCCGCCGGTCCTGGTGGACGAGTGGCTCTCCGAAGCGAACGTGTGGATCAGCCTTGCCTACCGGTACGCCGAGATGGAAACCTGGCCCCGCAACGACAAGTCCTGCGGCAACTACGGCGGGTGCCCATTCATCCCCGTGTGCTCCAAGTCCGCCTCCTTCCGCCAGCGGTGGCTAGAGGCCGACTTCAAGCCCGAGCGGTGGAACCCCCTACTGACGCGTGGGGACATCTAATGCCCGTGACCCTCTCCTACTACACGGTAGTTATCGTAGGCTATGGCCTCGACATTAAGACCTACGCTTACCACGGAGGCTTCGCCGGCAAGAACGAAGCTATGGGTGAGTCGGTGGACCAGTTCCTCAAATCCTTCCCCCACCACAGCATCCGCTCGGTCGCCG
>Ga0299914_10001751_pt1 | contig 14612 bp, 10 predicted proteins | sample RVTome_10_FD_201361 | JGI IMG/M metagenome (GOLD analysis project Ga0299914, IMG submission 201361) | Soil microbial communities from uranium-contaminated site in the Upper Colorado River Basin, Wyoming, United States - RVT153D57 (version 2) ...
CGTCTGTAAGATCATCAAGGAAAACCCGCGCACGAAGGACGTGCCCGTGGTTATGTTGTCTGGAAATAACGAGGTGTTTGACAAAGTGATGGGACGCTTGGCGGGAGCCTCGGACTACATTACAAAACCGTTTGAGCCAGAAAGCATTCTCAAATGTATCCAGGCATTTTGTGGGCAGAAACATCGCCTGAGGGAGGGGCTATGGCAAGGAGTTCATTAAGCCTGTTCGAGCGCTTTTTCTCTTCCAAGAAGAAGAAAGAGCAGGCATCTAAAGAGCCGGCAGCGGACAACCCGGTTGCGAGCGATGCGTCTCACGCACCGCCACCGGCGGTGCATCAGGACTCCGTGCTGCAGAGCTCCGCCGCACCCTCTGCTGTTGCGGTTGGAGCCGCTGCACCTATTGTATCGCAGGGAGTGAGTGAGGCCGTCGATGAAAGTTCGGCGTCAACTGAGGCCGTTGCGGCTATCCTACCACAAGACGGGATATCCGGACAAGCCATAGCAATGGCTCCCGCGACAGCAGCTGACGCAACGGGTGTAGCTGTGGCAGAGCCGGCCGTGAGTAGCACAGTCGATGCGGATGGCTTGTCCACCGTCGCTGCAGTTGTTGCACCACAAGATGTCATGACGGGACAGTCCACCACCGCTGCTCCGGCAGGGGCAGCAGAGGCGACTCCAATGGATGCCGAGCAACGTGACACGGAGTTGGAGTACAACTCCATGGTATTGCTTTCCAAGCTGGAGCAGTTAGTTATTCGTCTGAGTGATAACACCGTACAAAAGTCGAGGCCGCTGGTGATTGATGCCTTGGTTGAATTGACCAATCATCTGGCCGAGTTCTCGGACCAATTGTCCGTGGCGGCAACTCAGAAGGTATCTCTCGCCGCTTTGATCGATCGGGATGTGGAAAATTACGCTCAGCTGCGATCCCAATACGTGCAAGGGAACCGCCTTGTCCTAGGAGCGTCGGCAGCCGGTTTTGGTCAAGAGCCAAACGCCTTTCACCAATTGAGCAACGATATTCTGCGCGTGGTCAATATCTATCTGAGCGCGAGTGTCAAAGCCTTCCACACCCCTCGCATTAGTGAGCAATGGAAAACACTCTACACCGGATTTTTTGTGAACTTGTCCAAAGCGGTTCGCAGTGCCCAGGACACACAACAAGAGCAACAGGGCGGAGGACACCATGGATAAAAAGATTCTTGTCGTTGATGATAGCCCGACGGCGCGGGAGCTTATTGCCGGTACGCTTCAGAGCAAAGGGTATCACACGATGATAGCCGAAAACGGGGAAGAGGCACTACGCAAAGCGGCGAGTGAGCATCCGGATCTGATTTTGTTGGATGTCGTGATGCCGGGACAGAATGGTTTTCAAGTTTGTCGCCAGTTGAAAACGGGGGATGCGACGAAAGACATCAAAGTCATTTTGGTGACGAGTAAAGACCAAAAATCGGACCGTTTCTGGGGACTTAAACAAGGGGCGGATGACTACCTCATCAAGCCCTTTGAACAAAACAAGTTACTCGAATGCGTTGCCGCTTGCTTCTAAATTCCTGAACATCAGTTCCGGTACAAAATCCTCTAGAAAATTTTGCATACGCGGTCTGTTTGGGTACCTCAATCAAGGATGACTTGACCCGATACAAAGCCAGCTCGCGTCAGCAGGTGGTCACGGCATGCTAAGGGGGCGAGCATGTCAACCTCAGTTGAACGAATGCACGTATTCGTGTTTTGGCCGTCGCACCATCAAGGCCGTGGCTGCCTGGCCATGCCGACATCTGACCAAAGTTCATTTGGACAGGGACTATAGTGGTAAACCTAAATAAAAAAATGCTTATTGGCTTTTCACGCGAGGTGAGAAGCTACCTGCCATCGATTCGGGAAGACATTGATGGCTATCGTCACAATGCCGGTCAAAGTAATGCCCTGGAAGAGGCCTTGCGTCATCTCCACACTATTAAAGGCGCTTCTGCTCTCATGGGCTTATCGGCTTTGAGTCGGTCAATCACATGCGTTCAAGAGCTGTTAGAAAATGTGCTAGCAGGGCAAGAGTCTTTAGATAGCGCTCAGGAAACATGGCTGAGTCATTCCATCGACCGAATCGAGCCCTACCTGGATGCCTTGTTAGACGGCGACATTGACGATCAAGGGCTCATGGAGGAAATCGAGCAGTCGTACTTCGCACTGCAGGAGAGAAGCGTAACTGAGAATGTAAATACCGGCGTGGCAGATGAGGCTCCGGACGCTGCGTGCGCACCTGCCGAAGATCTCGTCGGCTCAGAAGACCTGACTGAGGCGGAAGCCATACAGGACGAAGAACAGCCGGCTCAAATAGAGGATTTTGTCTTTGAGTGGTCAAAAGGTGCGTCCGAATCCCAGGATACCGACGCTACTGAGTCCACAGCGGATGACATACTGGCCTCGGATGATGAGGAGAGGCTGGACGCGCGATACCATGACGCAAGTGCAGACGAGATAGAGCAGACAGGGGCAGCTCTGGTTGAGCCAGGGAGCGAACCTGAGTGGGGTGATGGTACCACGGATGAGACCCCACATACTACGGAATCGGAGAGCAGCCCTATTGACGCTGCAATGCATGGCGATGAGGCCTATGCGCAATTGCCGGATGCTGAAGACGATGAATTTGAATTTAGTGTTGCCGAAGTTGACGACATTCAATCGGATGTGGTTTGGGTAGATACACCCGAATTTCAAAAAATCGAAACCTTTACGCTACTGAAACCGGTGGATACCTGTGACGAGCCGTCTTCTCGAGACAGTATCTCATCTGGGGAACGCATCCTATCGGGCTATGATCTGACGGGGTCTAGTGAGAAGTCGCCTGCCACATCTGGGGCTTTGGATGAACTCGTTGAGTCCATTGACCATGAAGTGCGTGAGGTCTATCACTATGCGGCCTTGTCAACTTCTCGGCAGCCATCACTGGCGTACATGAGAGCCATAGAGCATTACGTGACGTTTGCCATCGCGGATTCCCTGTACGCGGTGTCGGTAACTAGCGTTCTTGAAATTAGCCGCGCTCCCCGCATTACGCCCATTCCCAACGTTCCGCCGTGGATTCCAGGGGTTATCAATCTGCGCGGCGAGATTATTTCTGTCATTGACTTACGCGCATTTCTAGGCATTGACGAAACTTACCAAGCCGATAGCAGCCGCCTGCTTGTGGTCAAGACACCAGGCGAAGAAATCACGACTTCACTGGTTGTGGATCAGGTGAGAGGATTTGTGCGTCTCGATACCAAACAGATGATCGCTGCTGGCACGTCGCTTGATGATTGGGTGGCGCCGTACCTCACAGGGGTTTTCGAGTATGAAGATCAGGTGCTGGCAGTGATGGACCTCGAAAGCTTCCTGCTCTCTCCAGAGATATGTCAATTTGATTAGGCGTAGATATCAGGCCCTCTTCGCGATTATTTGAAGAACGCACGGATGGACATGGATTATGCCAAGTAACATCGATCCCACAATACTCGACGGCTTATTACAGATGGTGCATAGCTCCACATCGGCCATTCGCGCGGATATTGAGAGCTTTCTCCAAGACGCAACACAGTTCGACACCTTGGAGAAAGCCTACCAAAATGTACATTCTATCAAGGATATGGCCGACATGCTCGGGTTGTCGGTCTTGCAACATATTACCCAGTGTATTACCGAAATGATCGAAGAAATCGCTACTGGAGCATTGTTGGATGTCGAGCAAGGTGCCTGGCTGTGTAGCACGGTAGATCAAGTTGAGCCCTTCGTGCAAAGCTTGCAATCGGGTGGTGGGCAGGATCAAGACATCATCACCGCGGTGATCCGGTCGTTCCGCCGCTTCAAAGGCTTACCCGAGTCTGAGGATGACGTTGCGATACAGGCGGCATTATCGGGGCAGAGTGCGGCGGCTGATGAGATGTTGCTACCGCCGGTTGCTAAAACCGGGGATGTCCATGATGGTGAAATGGGAGCGCCAGCCACTGAATCGGACGAATTCCAGATAGATTTTGCGGCCGAGCTGCTCGAAGGCTTCTTACTCGAAGCCGAAGATTATCTCGATACGATTGGCCGCTTACTACCCGGATTGAGCGGTTCGGCCAAAAATAATGACCAGCTTCTGCAGGTGCGCCGCAGCATCCATACCCTTAAAGGGGCGGCTGGTGTGGTCGGCTTAATGTCGGTGTCGCATCTCTCGCACCGCATGGAAGACTTGCTCGACGGCTTGTATAAGGGCAGCCGGGAATTAACGCCACAGACGCAAGACTTGCTGTGCGCCACGTTTGATGCGCTCGAAGCTTTTCTCCGGGATCGAGGCGCGCAAGGCGACTTCGAACCGGCTGCACAGAGTTTGTATGCTCAATACGATGTGGCGTTGGGTTCAGCTGTCGAGCCGCTCTCTGAACCATCCGCCGAACCTGCCATGAGGGCTCCAGAGCATGCGCCGGCTGCCGCAACTGATCCTGCTCAAGAGTGGCAACCGGCAATAAGTTCGGAAGAAGCCGCCATGCCTGCCGTACAAATACCATCGGATGTCGTGCGTGTGCCCATAGGCCGTCTGGATGAGCTAGTCCGTCTGGTGGGTGAAATGGTGATTAGCCGTTCGGTTTACGAACAGCAACTGGCACGTCTCACCCACCAAGTGGAAGAATTGTACCTTAGTATTGAGCGCCTCCAGCGGACTGCGACGACGATCGAGACTCAGTATGAAGTAAGCGCACTCGTGGGGAGTCAAAGCGATGCGCCACGGCTACTCGACGCGGGTCTGAGCCGTGCGGGGAGAGAGTGGACTGGGATTATCGAATTTGACGAACTGGAGTTCGATCGCTATAGCGAGTTTCATCTGATGTCGCGCGATCTGACAGAAACGAGTGCAGACATCGGGGCGTTGGGCAATGAATTCAAAGAAATCCTGGGTGAGTTCGATAGCTATCTCACCCGCCAAAGTCGGCTGACCACTGAGATTCAGGACAAATTGATGGAATTCCGTATGGTGCCGCTAGCTAGTATGGCGACTCGTCTGCAACGAGCGGTGCGGGTAACTGCGCGGCAGCGAGGCAAGGAGGTCGAACTCCACTTGGAAGGTGAGGAGGTGCCGTTTGACAAATCCATACTCGAAGAGATGAACGAAGCCTTGTTACATCTCATACGTAATGCAGTGGATCATGGCATCGAAGCACCGGATGTGAGGCGAAATTCCAATAAACCTCAGCAAGGCACAATCCATCTGCGGGCCTTTCGAGAAGGCACACAGATCGTCATCCAGATCAGCGATGACGGCACCGGACTCGATCCTCAGCGGCTGCGCGCGAAAGCCATCCAAAGTGGTATTTTGTCAGAAGAAGAAGCGGAACAGCGGCGCGATGATCAACTCTATTCCTTGATTTTTGCACCAGGGTTCAGCACCGCATCCGAGGTCAGCGAAGTCTCCGGACGCGGAGTTGGAATGGATATCGTCCACACCACCGTGAGCCGATTAAAAGGAGGTATTACGGTGGATTCCACCTTCGGTGAGGGAACCACCTTTACGGTTCGCCTGCCTCTGACATTAGCCTTGGCCCGTGTGCTGTTGGTCAAGGTGTACGGGCAAATCCTTGCCCTGCCACTCGCCGACGTCATCCAAGTCTTTACTCTCGATCCTCAGGCATTTGAATATCTGGGTGATACCCAGGTGATTCGGCTCGACGGCAATGTGTTACCAATTGTGCCGCTGGGCGAGAAATTGGGTTTGCCGAATTCCTCGGATCAAACTGAAGATCGCGTGCCGGTGGTGGTGGCGCAAGCTGGCAACAAATATATGGTGTTTGTCGTGGATGAACTCCTGGGCGGACGCGAGGTAGTGGTGAAAACCTTAGGAACTCATTTACGTCATGTGCACGGCATTACTGGTTCCACTCTCATGGGGGACGGAAGTATTGTGCTGATCCTAAACGTGAGTGAACTGGTGCACGAAAAGCAGGTGCGGGCGTTGCAAAAGTCAGACAACCGATCGGCGCAGACTTCTCGTGCGAACAAGATATTTGAGATTCTGGTGGTGGATGATTCGTTTAGTGTCCGACGCGTCGTAGCGAACTTGGTCAAGAGTGCGGGATGGCAGCCGATTTTGGCGAAAAATGGTGTGGAAGCTCTCGACATTGTTCAACGTGCGACACGGCTGCCCGATTTGATTCTGCTGGACGTCGAAATGCCACAAATGGATGGCTACGAACTCACGTCAACTCTGCGGGCACAAGATGTCTATCAGCACTTGCCGATCGTGATGCTGACGTCTCGTGCTGGGGAGAAACATCGGCGCAAGGCGTTTGAAGTGGGGGCGACGGAATACCTGGTTAAACCTTACCAAGATGCTACCTTGGTTGATCTCGTCCGGCGCCTGGTTGTACAGGCAAGAGGAACGTCGGCAGTATGATGGACGTCATCCGGGTGATAGTGGTCGATAGCTCAGCTTATGTGCGGTGCCGCCTCACGTTTATACTCGACAAGGAGCCCGATATCCGGGTGGTGGGAACGGCTCCCCATGGTGCACGAGTCCTGGCTCTGGCGCAGGAATTGCGGCCCCATGTCATTCTGCTAGCCCTGGAGCTGAGCGACGGTAGTGGCCTTACAGTGCTCGATGACATGATGCACACCCATCCCATACCCATCGTCGTGATTTGTGGGGGAACGCACGACGCGGCGATGATGGCGCTGAAAGCGGTGCATATGGGGGCTGTAGATTTCATTCAATGCGATCCGGCGGATGAAGCGATGCTGGAGGCATTGCGTTGGGAACTGACTGAAAAGGTCCGGACAGCTTCCCGAATTCGCGTCATCCGATCCCTGCGCTTGCGCAAAGCCCCAGGCGCGGGTTCACCGGTGGGCATCGACATGGAGCCCGTAGCCGCCGCGTCACCTGTTGCGGCCGTCGAAACGGCTGCCCCACCTAAAACCGTTGTGATCATTGGCGCGTCTACCGGTGGTCCGACCGCATTACGTCTGTTGCTGGGTGCATTGCCAAAATGCTTTCCCGCCGGAATTATTGTGGTGCAACATATGCCGAAAGGATTTACGGCGGTATTGGCGGCACAGTTGGATCGCTACACCGCGATCAGCGTACGTGAAGCGGGACGCGGTACACGCCTCGAAATGGGCGCCGCCTTGGTGGCGCCCGGAGATACGCACTTGCTGCTACGTCCCGGCCTGTGCGTGCAACTGACGAAGGAACCCCCGGTGGGCGGTCATCGGCCATCGATTGATGTGACGATGAACTCGGCGGCGCAGATCTGCGGAGTTCGTACCCAGGGTGTGATCTTGACCGGTATGGGGGCGGATGGGGCGATGGGTATGAAGGCCATTCATGCCAAAGGCGGCAAAACCTTCGCCCAAGATGCGGAGAGTTGTGTGGTCGACGGCATGCCAAAACGGGCTCGGGAAACGGGCATCATCGATTATGTCGATACGCCAGTGCAGATCGCCCGGTACTTGATCGCAACGCAACCATAGCGTGGGAGATAAGGGAGATGATACATCATCGTAAGCCATCCCAGGCATTACGCTTTATCCGTTGTACGGCTGCGGATGAGACGTATTGTCTTAGAATGTTGTGGATTCGCGGCATCCGGCGTATCGAGGAGTTGCAGCAGCAGCAAGACTCCTCCGGAGCGGTGGGATGGATTGAGAGCGATGACGGGCCGATACCGGTCTTTTACTTGGCGGTGCAATTGCACCCGGCGCAAAAAATGACTCCCCGCAGTGGAAAAATCCTTGTGCTCAACACATCGCCACGCCCCTGGGGCATGCTCGTGGATGACGTAGACAATGTCATTCAAGTCGAAGCGGAGGCGTTGTTTCCTATACCTCCGGTGGCCGGACCTCTTGCGAGGGCGTGGTTCGAAGGCGTCGTCAAGCTTGCCGGAGGACTGGAACTGGTGATTTCACCTGGAGGCCTGCAACCGGAGACGCCCACGACATCATCCCAGCCGCTGCTGTTTGATCAAACTCTCGACATGATCCACAGCGTCGCCAGTGTGTCGATGGAGAGAGGATCGCAGAGAAAGATTGTGTTGTTTTCCACATCACCCGATTCAGACTTCACCTTCGGGCTGAGCCTGACCCAGGTACCCCAAATCATACAGTCATTGCCGATTTTGCCTCTGCCTGGGGCGGCTCCCCATGTGTTGGGGATCGCGGCGTGGCGCGGCGTGCCACTTGCCATCATCGATCTCCCAGGCTTCATGGGCAATACCTCGGCAGCAGTAGCGACGGACGGACGATTGCTCATCGTGCGGGTGCCGACTCAACGCCTCTGTATTGGATTCCCGATTCAGCCGCAGGTTTCTATCCGGACTTTACCTCTGAGCCATCAGCTGATTGACGGTCCGATGCCGCTACAGGAATCATGGGTTCGCGGGAAATTTAACCTGGCTAGCACCACGCTCGTGATTCCTGACATTGATGGCATGCTCGTTCCGAGTTGTGAGAGCCCGGTATGAAACCCGTGTTGGGAGGTTCGCAAAAGATACGTGATTTATGACAGACCATTCGGTTGGCGACTAGTAAGCCAGAAGCTACAAAAGGAGGCCTCTTGATGTTACAGAATATTAATGTGCTAAAAAATATGAAAGTGGGGCTGAAACTTGGATTGGTGATCTTTTTTATGGTGATCCCGATTATGAGTTTAATGGCCTTGTTGTTCTCGAATGAACAGAAATCGATTCAGGCGGCACGGAACGAGTTAAATGGGATCGAATACTTAGGGTATCTCAAAGACATTTCGCTGCACATCCCGCAACACAGCGACCTGAACAAATTGTACTTATCCGGAGATAGCTCACAGGATGAGCGCATGACCGCGCTCCAGCTCCGCATTGATCAGGCCTTTCAAACGCTAGCAGCTGCCGAGACCGAGCATGGACAGCTCTTAGAAACGGCTGCTATCTTCCAGGAACTCCGCAAGTCTTGGGAGCGATTCCGGCAGGATTGGAAGGAGTTGGGGCCGATCGCCAATGCCGAGCATCACGCGCAACTGAACGTGCTCACCAATGCGCTGCGACAACAGATCAGCAGAGAGTCGAAGCTTCGCCTCGACCCGGAAGCACTCACCTCCACGTTGCTCGATACGCTGGTGGATACGCTTCCCTTCATGATGCGGCAGTTAGAGCAATTGCGGGGTCTGGGCGTGTCTATTGTGTCACGCAAAGTCATCACATTTGAGGAAGAGGGACGGTTGGGCAGCCTCCTTGCTCAAATCACGCTCCAACTCCAGGAGCTGGACGATTCCATGGCGTTAATGTTCGCCGAACACGCCGGGTTCAGTATGGATCTTGAACCCTTGATGAACAGTGTTCTCACCAGCAGTGAAAGCTTCCTTGATACCGTGCGAGAAGGTCTTCTTGAAGATGAATCGCTGGCGATCACGACCGCGGAATTCTTCGAGATTGGAACGGAATCCATCGCCAAATTCTCAGCCTTCTATGATGCGATGTTAGAAATGTTGCAAAACCAGCTTCGGACGCGTATTAGCCAGACGACCAACCGTCGTAATATGCAGCTCTTGATCGCCCTCATGCTGACAGCCGTGGCCGTTTTGGTCGCGGCCGTGACGAATCGCTGCATCACGGCCCAGATCGGCGCGATTCTGAATGTCTTTGACCAGATTGACCAGGGGAGTTATGACGCTCGCTCGGAGGTGTTTTCCGCTGATGAACTTGGCTTTATGGCGTCCTCGCTCAATGATATGCTCGATCGCAATCTGTCCCTGATCCAATCTCAGGATGAGCGCGACTCGATTCAAAACGCGATTATGAAGCTGCTGGATGACGTCTCCGATGTAGCCAAAGGGGATCTCACAGTGGAGGCGGAAATCACCGAGGATGTGACCGGAGCCATTGCCGATTCATTTAACCACATGATTTATCAGCTGCGCCAGATCGTCATGGACGTTCAGGAGGCAACGCTGCAGGTGAGTGCCTCCGCTAACGAGATTCAGAGCACGGCGGAGCAGCTTGCCGAAGGCAGTAGCGCCCAGGCCGAGCAAATTGTAGATAGCTCGGCGGCTCTGGATGAAATGGCCGTATCCATTCAGCAAGTGTCTGAGAACGCGTCTCTGTCCGCCACGGTAGCCGAGCAAGCATTGGCGAATGCCAAGCAGGGAGCCACCGCGGTGCAGAATACCATTCAGGGGATGCATCGGATCCGCTCCCAGGTGCAGGAGACCTCCAAGCGGATTAAACGTCTGGGTGAGCGCTCACAAGAAATTAGTGAGATTGTGCAGCTCATTGGCGATATTGCCGATCGCACCAGCATTCTCGCCCTGAATGCGTCCATCCAAGCTGCTCGAGCAGGTGAGGCCGGCCGTTCCTTTGCGGTCGTCGCTGAAGAAGTCGAGCGTCTGGCCGAACGCTCGACCGATGCGACGAAGCAAATAGCCAGTCTCGTCAACACGATTCAGAGCGAAACGAACGAAGCCGTGATGGCGATGGAGGAAAGCACACATGAAGTCGTGCAGGGATCGCAAGTAGCCGATAAAGCCGGACAAGCCTTAGGCGAGATCGAAGGCGTGTCCTCTCGGCTTGCAGAACTCATTCAGTCCATCTCTCTGGCGGCCACCCAACAGGCCCGAGGCTCGGACAATCTGTCCAAGGCGATGAGCGAGATTTCTGAAGTCACGCAACAGACGGCCACCGGGACTCGGCAGGCCGCTGGCTCGATTAGCAGTCTGGCGACCTTGGCGGATGAGCTACGCAGTTCCGTGAGCACCTTCAAGTTGCCGATGGCGGCTAACCGCTAGCGCTATCAGGTCGATGAATGCACTGAGGCGGACGATAGGGGATTGGAACGATCGCGTCTCGGTACAAACCAACCGAAGGTGCACGAAAGGGTAGGGCCCATGATAGGAAAAATCCACCGATCGATCCAAACCAAGCTGGTGCTGCCGATAGTGTTAAGCGCTCTTGCGGTGATCGGCATCAGCATCGCTTGCATGCTATATCTAAAACAACAGAATATGGCATTGGCGGGCGCCGCGGCTGCAAGCTCGGTTGCCAACCAGATGCAGAGCCTTCGCGGGTTCTATAGTGAAACGGTCGTGCCCCGGATTGAAAAGGCGGGCATGCAATCGCATTTTGAGTTCCTCGATCATGATGACCGATTGCCGGCGCCCGCGACGCTAGTCAATGTGCTGGGCGACAAGTTGAACACGGATCATCCTGGAAGCCGAATGCGGTTATTCAGCCGGTATCCGTTTGCACACCGCGCGGATACCGAGACCTACGATGCGTTTCAAATGGACGCTCTCTTGGCCTTGGAACAAGATCCCAGCCGACCGTTTTACCGCATGGAGATAGTCGATGGACGTCTTTCCATACGTTATGCGGTGCCAGATATCATGAAAAAGTCGTGTGTGACATGTCACAACTCTCATCCGCTATCGCCCAAAAAAGATTGGCAAGAGAGTGATGTACGGGGCATCCTGGAAGTGGTGATCCCGGTGGATGATATGGCCGTGGCCATGAATCAAGGTACATTTATGCTGGTGGGCCTCATCAGTGCGGCCTTGTTGTCCATGGGGTTGATTGTGGTGATGGTCTGCCGCCGGACTTTGATTGATCCCGTCCGATCCCTATCCCGGACGAATGAACGTATCCGCGGCGGCGATTTGCGAGCTCGAGCGACTATCGAGAGCCAGGATGAACTCGGGGCTATGGCGAACGAGTTCAATGCACTACTCGATCGTATGGTCAGTCTGGTAGAGACAACTGAGGCCGACCGCGACAATATGCAGGAATCGATTATGCGGTTATTGGCTGAGGTCTCTGATGTGGCCAAGGGAGATCTCACGGTTGCAGCCGTGGTCACGGAGGATATGACGGGGGCGATTGCCGATTCGTTTAATCACATGATTGGCCAGTTGCGCCAGTTGGTGACGAGTGTGCAAGATGCTACCCTGCAGGTGAGTTCGTCGGCCAGTCAAATCCAGAATACGGCAGAGCAGCTCGCTGAGGGCAGTATCTCTCAGGCCGAACAAATCGTGGATAGTGCGGCGGCGTTGGATGAGATGGCGGTATCCATCCAGCAAGTTTCCGAGAACGCCTCGTTATCGGCCACGGTAGCTGATCAGGCCTTGGCGAATGCCAAGCAGGGCTCTCTGGCGGTACAAAATACGGTTGAGGCCATGCACCGGATGCGGGATCAGGTCCAAGAGACCTCCGCTCGCATTCAATCTTTGGGCCAACGCTCACAGGAAATTAGTGAGATCGTCCAGTTGATCGCTGACATTGCCGACCGGACCGGCGTGCTCGCCCTTAACGCCTCGATTGAAGCGTCGCTGGCCGGCGAGGCCGGCCAAGGCTTTGCGATTGTGGCACACGAAGTTGAGCGCCTCGCCGAGCGGGCCACAGATGCGACGAAGCAAATTAATGATTTAGTGGACTCGATTCAAAGCGAGACGCATGAGGCGATGATGGCAATGGTCTCTAGTACCCGTGAAGTGGCGGAAGGTTCACGAGTAGCGGATCAAGCCGGACAGGCGCTGCATGAGATCGAGAGCGTATCGACACGGCTCGCGAATCTAATTCAGTCCATCTCGCTCGCGGCGACGCAGCAGGCGCGGGGATCGGAAAGCCTGTCGAGGGCCATGAGTGAAATTTCTGAGGTAACCCAAGATACCGCTTCGGGAACCAAGCAGGCGGCGGAGTCGATTAGCCAGTTAGCGATGCTGGCTGACGAACTGCGCGGTTCTGTCAGTACTTTTAAGCTCCCGGCCTCCATGGCTGGCTCATATTCTGACCTATGAGCACTGGTCTATGGCTAAGGAATGGCAAGTCACTGTCCAATCGGAGATGCTGGCACAAGAGTGTACAAGCTGGAAGGAATTGATTCACCAGCGTTGCGGGTTGTATTTTTCCGATAACCGCTTGCAGGGGTTACACAGGTGCTTGCGGCAACGCATGCGCCTGTGCCGGATGCAGAGCTACCGCGAATATTATGACTATGTTGCTTCGAAACCCTCAGGCTCAGGAGAATGGCAAGCCCTGCTGGATCTGCTGCTCAACAATGAGACTGGTTTCTTCCGCCATCTTCCTTCCTTCACTGCCTTGACCCAGCATGTCTTGCCCGAATTAATGTGCAACCGGCCTCCATATACGCCGATCAAGATGTGGAGCGCTGGATGTTCAATGGGACAAGAAGCCTACTCACTAGCAATAGCCTCCCTTGAGACAACTGCCCTCACGTCTTGTGTGACGTGGCGCCATGTACGCAGCGAACCGGGTTGTCAGGTAGCGATTAAAGGGTCGGATATTAGCCAGCGCGTGTTGCGCAAAGCTCATCAAGGACAGTACAAACCTCATGAAGCGCGCTCTCTGCCAAGGCATTATCTCCAGCACTACTTTACCGCGCTTGGTGAGGGGCGTCAGGTCATTTATCAAGTGAGCCCCCGGCTACAACAGATGGTTGAATTTGGCTATGTCAACCTTCATGATCCCGACGGCTCATTTTTTTCCCCTCTACCGTTTATCGGTGGTCGAGGCGAGGGTGTGGACGTGATTTTTTGCCAGAACGTCTTGATTTATTTTACCCCTGAGGACCGCGTCCAGATTGTTAAACGGTTGTGTCAGCGCTTACGCCCGGAGGGGTATCTGTTTTTAGGACCGGCTGAAGCCATGGGATTGACCGTGGCGGGCATGGAGCCTGTCCGTCTGGATGACACCCTGATTTATCGACGTGCCAGATAAAGCTGGATATCAATATCCCATTGACCGGCTGGAAATCCACCTCTATGAAGAGTGCTCCATCGTCAAGACAAAAATTCGGTCAAATTAAGATATAGCAATACTTCAGACAGTTTTGAGTGAGGGGTAGCCGCACGAGCCCGAACCTCCTAAAGTTGTGTTATCCAATACAACCGAACTGGGAGGAATGCCATGCGACTGCTCCAAAGTGTACTGAGTTGTCTCAACCAAACCAAGAAACCACAACGCAAGTTTGTCACCCATTTGTTGGGACTCCTGCTCATGCTTCCTGGACACGCCACCTTGCGCAACATGAGTCGCTACAGTCCGTATCACGAGAGGACCTTTGCTAGGTGGTACGATACCCCCTTTGACTGGGTGTCGTTCAATAAGGCTGCCATTACCGAGGTCGTCCCCCCTGACCATGAGCAGGCCTTCATCATCGACGCCAGCTTTGTGCCCAAAAGTGGCAAGCACACTTATGGCCTCGATCGCTTCTGGAACGGCAGCCATAGCCGCACGGAAAAAGGGCTCGAAATCTCGACCTTGGCCTGGCTCGATCTCACGGGCAACTGCGCCTACTGCCTCAGTGTGGAGCAGACCCCACCCAGCTCTGGTTCCTCAGACTCGGAGGCCACCCGCATGGAGGTCTATCTGGACCAGCAGTTCCCGGACAGAACTTAAGTGCTTGAATTTACATGGGTTACAATTTGAGCTTTCGCGAAGATAAGATCATATTTTTCAACGACTTACGTTAAAATTACTCTGTTCAAGACACTCAAAAAAGCATATCTCATTGATTTTGCTAGATTTATGTTTGCGAAAGCACAAAAAATAAGTCTTTTGTTTTCAATGAATTAAGGAGCTTCCGGGAATCGCTGATGATAGCGGGAAGTTTGTCTACAT
>Ga0299914_10001752_pt1 | contig 14611 bp, 10 predicted proteins | sample RVTome_10_FD_201361 | JGI IMG/M metagenome (GOLD analysis project Ga0299914, IMG submission 201361) | Soil microbial communities from uranium-contaminated site in the Upper Colorado River Basin, Wyoming, United States - RVT153D57 (version 2) ...
AACGTTGTCTTGCAAGGCTGCCCACGAGTGACATAATCCCGCCCCAGTGATCACCGACGACGCGATCATCCTCGGCCTGCTGGCCGCCACGCTGGGCGCGATCTTCGGGACGTCCCGCAGCGAACACCCCGCGCTGAAGCGCTTCTACCGCTACGTGCCGGTGCTCCTGCTCTGCTACTTCATCCCGGCGCTGTACAACACCTTCGGTCTCGTTGACGGAACAGGCTCGCAGCTGTACTTCGTCGCCTCGCGCTACCTGCTGCCGGCCACGCTCGTGCTGCTCACGCTCGCGACCGACATTCCGGGCGTGCTGCGGCTCGGTCCGAAGGCGCTCGCGCTGTTCTTTGCCGGCACGTTCAGCGTGATCGCCGGCGGCCCGCTGGCCGTGCTGATCGTGGGCGCCGTCAGTCCCGCGACGGTCTCCGGCGACGTCTGGCGCGGGCTGTCCACCGTCGCCGGCTCGTGGATAGGCGGCAGCGCCAACCAGGCCGCGATGCGCGAGGTCTTCGAGGTCCCGGCGGACATGTTCGGCGCCATGGTGGCGGTCGACATTCTCGTCGGCGGCGTGTGGCTGGCGGTCATGCTGTGGATCGCGGGAAACGCCGAGCGCCTCGACGCCGCGTCGGGCGCGGACACCTCCGCGATCGTGGCGCTTCGCGAACGCGTGGAACGATTCCAGCGCGCGAACACGCGCGTGCCGACCCTCGCGGACCTGATGGTCATCACCGGGATCGGCTTCGGCTTCACCGGCCTGTCGCATGCGCTCGGCGTGCCGCTGGCCGGCTGGATCATGGCCACCGCGCCCTGGCTCGATCGCTACTCGCTCACCTCGCCGTTCTTCTGGATCGTCGTGCTGGCGACCACGTTCGGGCTGGCGGCCTCCTTCACGCGGATGCGCCGCCTGGAGGGAGCGGGCGCGTCGAAGGTGGGCCAGGCGCTGCTCTATATCCTGATTGCGTCCATCGGCCTGCAGATGGACCTGCAGGCGGTGTTCTCGAGCCCCGGCCTGTTCGCGATCGGCGGCGTCTGGATTGCGTTTCACGCGGCGGTGATGCTGACGGTGGCCAGGGCCATACGCGCCCCGATGTTCTATCTCGCGATCGGCAGCGAGGCGAACATCGGCGGCGCGGCATCCGCTCCGGTCGTCGCCTCCGTGTTCCACCCCGCGCTGGCACCCGTGGGTGTGCTGCTCGCCGTGCTCGGATACGTGCTGGGCACGTACGGCGCCTGGGTGTGCGGTCAGCTGATGCGGATGGCGGTAGGGCAATAGAAAGAAAGACGGGAGACGGGAGACGGGAGGCGGGAGGCGGGAGGCGGGAGGCGGGAGAAAGAGGGCATCACGTGCTTCGCAGCAGCGCCAGTGGGTTCACGCGCGCTGCCCGCAGCGCCGGGATCCAGCAGGCCGCCGCCGCGACGGCCAGGAGGAGCGCGCCCACCGCGGTGAGCACGAGCGGATCGGTCCTGCTGACCTCGAACAGCAGCGACTGGAGGGCGCGCGTGGCGCCGATCGCGCCCGCGACGCCAAGGACGACGCCCATCGCCGCAAGCACCATCCCGCGCCCCACCACCAGACGGCGGATGCCAGCGGCGGTGGCGCCTAGCGCGATACGAACGCCGAACTCGTGCTGACGCTGCTGCACGATGGAGGCGATCAGCCCGTAGATGCCGACGGCGGCGAGTGCCAGCGCCATCGCGCCGAACACCGTCAGCAGCGTCGTGAAGCTGCGCATCGGCGCCGTCCCGTCGGCGAGCACCTCGTCCATCGTCCGCACGCGGTGGAGGGGCAGCTCCGGATCCAGCTCGCGGACCACGCCGGCGAGCGCCGGCACGAGCGCGGCGGGATCCTGGTCCGTCTTCAGCAGGATGGTCAGCGAGCGCTCGCTGACCTCCCACGTGAGGGACGACGCCTGCGCGATCGGCAGGAAGAACTCGGGCCGGGAATCCTGGTCGAGGCCGAAGTGCTTCGTGTCGGAGATCACACCGACGATCTCGACCGGACGATCGTCTCCGTCGCCTGACTGAATGCGCTCTCCCACGGCGCGCTCGTCGGGCCAGTAGCGGCGGGCCGCCGTCTCGTTGATGAGCGCCACCCGCGCCGGGCCGCTCGCGGCGTCCGCCTCGGTCAGGTCCCGCCCGTCGATCAGCTCGAGACCCAGCGTCGCTCGGTAACCCGGCGTGACGGCGCGGTCGTGGAAGATCGGCCACTGCTCCCAGTCGCCCGGCGCCGGTTTCGGCCGCCCTTCGATCGCCACCGTCATGTTCGGCCCTCCCCCGTCGAGGGGGAACTGCGAGGTCGCCGCGGCAAGGCTCACCCCCGGCAGCGCGTTCAGGCGCTCGACGAGGCGCTCGTAGAACCGCACGGCACTCGGACCGTCCGGATAGCGATGCGCCGGCAGGGACAGGCGGGCGGTGAGGAGGTCCGAGGTCTCGAATCCCGGTGAGACGTCCTGGAGGAGCAGGAAGCTGCGGACGAGCAGGCCGGCACTGGCGAGCAGGACGAGCGACAGCGAAATCTCGCCGACGACGAGTGCGGAGCCGAACAGGCGGCGCGACGGTGCGGCCATCGTCCGGCCGCCTTCCTTGAGGGAGTCCTGTAGATCGGGCCGCGACATGTGCAGCGCAGGCACCAGCCCGAACACCAGGCTCGTCAACACGCCGAGACCCAGGCTGATCGAAAGGACGGCGAGATCCATCCGCGCCTGCTCGATCCGGGGAATGCCCGCCGGCAGCATCGCCACCAGCGCGTCGAACAGGAGGAACGCGGCCGCCGCCCCGAGCAGCGCTCCTGCGGCTCCGAGCGCGACGTGCTCCGCGAGCAGCTGCCGAACGATGCGGCCGCGTGTGGCACCGAGGGAGAGACGCAGCGCCAGCTCCTTGCGGCGAGCGGCGCTGCGCGCCAGCTGCAGGTTGGCCACGTTCGCGCACGCGATCAGGAGGACCAGTCCGACCGCGCTCCAGAGCAGCAACAGCCCCAGCCGCGCATCGCGCACGAGGGAGGCGCCGAGCGCGCTCACCTCGGCGGACACCCGCGTGTTGGAGCCGGGACGAATCGCCTCCAGCGATTTCATGATTGCGGCGGCTTCGTGCTGCGCCGCCACCAGCGAGACCCCCTCGCGCAGCCGGCCGATCACGGTGAGATACCGCATCCCGCTGCGCTCGCGATCCTGGCTGGTCAGGGCGAGCGGGACGTAGAGCCAGTCCCGCGCCTCGATCAGCGTGGCGGAGGCGGGAACGACGCCGACAATCGTGTGGGGGACGCCATCGACCCTGACGGCCGTGCCGGTCACGCCGGGATCGGCGTTGAATCGGCGCCGCCAGAGCCCCTCGCCGAGGAGCGCGACGCGCTCCGCACCTTCCCGGTCATCGCGATCGGCGAAGAGGCGTCCGAGGCGTGGCTGTACCTGCAGCGTCCGGAAGTAGCTCGCAGAGGCGCGGAGCATGTCCACGCGCTCGGGCAGGCTCGGGCCGGAGCCGCTCAGAGCGGCCGCGCCCTCCGTCGCCGCGCCTAGATCGGCGAACGAGCTGGCGCGCGCGCGGAGATCGAGGTAATCGGGCGCCGTGAAGCTCGTCGTGCCGCCCGTGACGGCTTCCCGCACGAGGACCAGGCGGTCCGGCTCCGGGAACGGAAGCGGTCGCAACAGGACACCGTGGACCACCGTGAGGATCGCGGCGTTCGCGCCGAACCCCAGCGTGAGCGTCGCCAGCGCAGCGGCGGCGAACGTCGGCGTTCGGCGGAACAGCCGGCCGGCATATGCGAGGTCCTGGGCAAGGTGCTCGAGCCAGCGCGTGCCGCGCGTGTCGCGGCACTCCTCGGCGATCCGGCCGCCGGGTCCGAACGCCCGCAGGGCGGCGTTGCGCGCGTCCGCCGCCGACATGCCTGCGGCCTCGTTCTCCTCGATCTGACGTGCGAGATGGAATTCGATCTCCCGCTGCAGCTCGCGCTCGACGGAACGGCGGCGCAGCAGCGAGCGGACACGCAGGCGGCAGCGATCGATGACACGGCTCACGGGACGCTCAGGCTTCTCTGATGACGAGGGTGATGGCGCCGGACAGGCGGTCCCAGCTCTCGAGCTCACGGGCGAGTTGCTTCCGGCCGGCGGGCGTCAGGCCGTAGAACTTCGCCTCGCGTCCGGTCTCTGACGCCTGCCACGCGGCCTTGAGCCAGCCCTGCTGCTCGAGGCGATGCAGCGCCGGATACAGCGAGCCCTGGGTCACCTGCAGCACGTCGCGGCTCACCTGCCGGATACGCTTCGCGATGGCCCAGCCGTGCATCGGCTCGAGCGAGACCGTGCGGAGGATCAGGAGGTCCAGGGTGCCCTGGATCAGGTCAGAGGGACGGCTCATGCGATACCTAGATAACCGACACGTGACGCCTAGCTTATCGACAAGCGGAGGTGCTGTCAAAGGGACTCGTGAACCGCGCCGCCCCGCGGCAGCGATCGGCTACGCTGTAGGGCCGTCAACCTGCCGGCGCGCACCTTCGCGCTGGCGCCGAGGAATCGCATGCGCGCAGCCGCACGTGTCCTGCCACTGATCGTCTCCTCGCTGGCGATTGCCGCCGCCGCGGGCCCGCGCGTGGCTCTCGTCGCCGATGAGGGGCTCTTCGAGCCGTTCGCCGTCGACTTCGATCGATCCGGGCGGGTGTACGTCGCCGAAATGGGCGGCAACCGCGTCAGCGTCATCGATCGCCGGGGCCGCGTCCGCGTGCTCGCCGGGACCGGCGAGAAAGGCCTCGCCGGAGACGGCGGGCCCGCCGCCGGCGCCCGGCTGAACGGACCGCATCACCTGGCGATGGGACCCGACGGCGCGCTGTACGTGGCGGACACCTGGAACAACGTCGTGCGGCGGATCGATCTGAAGACGGGCGTCATCACGCGCGTGGCGGGCACCGGACGGAAGGGGTTCGGCGGCGACGGCGGGCCCGCGATCGACGCCGACTTCAACGGCGTGTTCGCGATCGCGTTCCGGGGAGATGTCCTCCACGTGTGCGACGTCGGCAACCGCCGCATCCGCGCCGTCGACCCCGCGACGGGCATCATCATCACCGTGGCGGGCACCGGCGCGCGCGGCGTCCCCGCCGACGGCGAGGACGCCCGGACGCAGCCGCTCGTCGACCCGCGCGCGATCGCGTTCGATTCAAAAGGACGCCTCTACATCTGCGAGCGCGGCGGTCATGCGCTTCGCGTGGTGGATTCCGATGGCCGGATCCGAACCGTCGCCGGCACCGGCGAAGCCGGCTTCTCGGGCGACAGCGGGCCCGCGCTCGAGGCGCGCTTCCGGGGACCGAAACACATCTCGGTGGACGCCGACGACCGCGTGCTGGTCGTGGACACGGAGAACCACGCGATCCGGCGCTACTCGCCCGGGGACGGCACCGTCTCGCTGGTCGCGGGTACCGGCACCGCGGGCGCGGCCGGCATCGGGGGGCCGCCGGACCGGTGCGAGCTCAACCGGCCGCACGGTGTCCTGCGGCACCCGCGCACCGGACATCTCTACATCGCCGACAGCGACAATCACCGAGTGGTGAGGGTTGAGTAATAGAGAAGGGAAAAGGGAAAAGGGAGAAGGAAGATAGCGTTCGTGCCCCTTCTTGTTGCGCTCGCGCTGATCGCGCAGGTCACGGCGGTTCCCGAACTGCGCATCGAGGCGCCGCCGGAGCTGGCCGGTGTTCGCCACCGCATCGGATCAATCGACCCTCAACGCCTCGCCGACATCGCCGCGCTGACCGGCCTCGAGCATCCCGGACCGCCCATCCGCGTCGTCCTCGCGGACGAGCGGTCGGAGTGGGCCGGCCGCATGCCGTCCTGGATCGCGGGCCTCGCCGTCGGCGGCGATCTGATCGTCCTGTTCCCCGCACGGACCCCCGGCTACCCGCACGGATCGCTCGAGGACGTGCTGCGCCACGAGATCGCGCACGTGCTCATCGCGCGGTCGGCGGGCGGCGAGCCGGTGCCGCGCTGGTTCCACGAAGGCCTCGCGACGGCGGCCGAGCGGCCCTGGGACCTGCGCGACCGGACGCGTCTCATCTACGAGCTGGTCACGGGCCCCAGGCTGACGCTGGATGAGATCGACGCGCTGTTCACGGGGGATCGCGGGGCGCAGACGCGGGCCTATGCGCTCGCGCAGCGGTTCGTCCGCGATCTGCTCGACGAGTACGGGGAGCCGGTCGCCGCGGAGATGCTCGCGCACGTGGGGGAGGGCGTCCCCTTCGAGGGCGCGTTCGCCCGGGCGACCGGCCGCTCGCTGCTCGCCGCAGAAGCCGAGTTCTGGGAGCGCCAGCGCACCTGGACGACGTGGTTCCCCCTCCTGACGTCGGGGACGACGTTGTGGATTGCGATCATGCTGCTGGCGCTCTGGGCCGTGCGGCGCCGGCGGAGGAAGCGGGCGGCGCAGCGGCGGAAGTGGGAAGAGGAGGAGGGCATCGACGAGCACACCCTTCAGTAGGGGTGCGACATCAGCTCCGATAAGCCCGCCCTGCTCCTGATGGCCACCCAGGCTCCGCCCAGAAGGACCAGGCCGATGACCGTGAGCAGCACGCTCATCCAGGGCACGCGATGCTCGAGGACGGCCGACGACGGGTTGGCGGCATCGTAGTAGACGGCCACCGGCGCGCCCGCGCGGTAGCGCGAGGCGATCGCGCGTGCGTAGCCCTCCATCCCCGAGAACTGCCCCACGTGCACGCGGGTGCTCTCGAGTGCCGCGCCGTCCACCACGTAGCGGTAGCGGACGTCGAAGGCGCGGCCGCGAAGCCGCGATTCGACGACCTCCCCCTGCACGACCGGCCAGCGGCGCGCCGACCACGATGTCCAGAGCTGGTCGACGCCGTGCCACGTGCCGAACAGACCGCCAATCAGCAGGGGAATCGCGAGGACTCTCAGCAGGGCCCTGCCGAGACACCCGTCCACGCGCTCGAGGGAACGGCTCCAGCGGGACATGCGCGGGAGTATATACAGGCCGGCCGTCGGCCGCCGTGCCGGGACTGCGAACTTCCCTAACCGTGACCACCCGGCGCGGTCGCGGCCGCGTCCCTTAATCGATCTCGATGGTCCCGGTTCTCGGCAACTCCGCCGGTCCGGTGGCCGAGATGTCGTAGCTGTAATCGCCCTGCGTGCCGTTCACGGTGTACTTCTGCGACGTCTCACCGACCGCGAGCGTGAGGGTCGCGTTCGGGGGAGTGGGAGACAGGATGTCCGGGAGGTTCGAAAGCGTCACGCTCACCGATGCGGAGTTGACCCAACGGACCTTGTGTCCTGTCCTGACGCTGACCGAGTTGACCGCTGAGTCGGTGATGGTGATGTGCTGCGTATCGGACATGCTTTCCTCCTTCGGGACCTGACGAATGTGTGTACGCTCTCATCGCCCCTGCCGGTCGCGGGAGAGGTCGCCCGCCACGGCCGGGTCGGCGAGCAGGCGCCGCAGCTCGGGATTCCGTTGAAGCTCCTCGCGGCGGTAGCCCAGCGCGATGGCGCGCCGGATGTGCCGGACTGCGCCGCGCCGGTCGCCGAGTATCTCGAGCGTCTCGCCGGCCGTCGCCTGCACGGCCGCGCCCTCGGCGTCCAGCGCCAGGGCGGTGTCCAGACGCCGGCGCGCGAGCTCAGGCTCGGCCACCTTCGCGTAGTAGATGGAGAGGTCGGCGAAGACGGTCGCGTCGGTGGGCGCCGCCTTCGCGCTGGCCTCCGCCAGCTGGGCCGCATGCCGGAACGTCCGCGAGGCGTCCGCTTTTCTGCCCGGCACCCACCAGTACGCGGCGGCCAGGTTGCCGACGGGCACGTAGTCCTCCGGGTTCATCTCCGCGGCCGCCGCGAACATCTCGGCCGCGTCGGCGAAGCGCCCCTGAAGAAACGCAATCTTGCCCAGGTTCATGGAGGCGGTGTAGTTCGGCTTGATCGCAAGGGCCTGCCGGAAGGCGGACTGCGCCTCGTCGAGCCGGCCGGTCTCGAGCAGGGCCGCGCCCAGATTGATGAGCGCCGGCCCGTTGTCGGGGGTGAGCGCGGTCACCCGCTGCCACAGCTCAATCGCCTCCGCGTAGCGCCCCTGCCGGAAGTGAAAGCTGCCGAACGCATAAAGGTGCTGCCAGGCATCCGGCTGCAGCGCGACGCCGCGTTCGTACGCCGCCTGCGCCTCGTCCAGCCGCCCGAGCTTCTCGTACAGGCGCCCCAGCGCGACGTGGGTCTCGCCGTGTCTGGCGTCCAGCGTCAGCGCCTGCTGGAGCGTCGTCAGTGCCAGATCGTTCTGGTTCAGTGCGAGATAGACCTTCCCAAGCGCGGCCTTGACGGCGGGCAGATCCCCGCCGAGCCGCGCGGCGTCCTCCGCGTACTGGCGGGCCACCTGCAGCTTCGTGGGGTCCCGGCTCACCGCCGCCTGAAGACGGTGCGCCTCCGCGAGCCTCGCGTACCCGAGCGCGAACGAGGGGTCGCGCTCGACGGACGTCTCGAGCAGCCCGATGGCGCGTGACAGGTTGTCGTCTTTCTCCCAGCGATCCAGCAGATCGAGGGCCGGGAGATACGCGTCGAAGGCAGACGCCCCGCCTGCCACAGCGTGCGGTGCGGCTCCGGGACCCGGTCGAAGCGAAACCCCGGCCCATAGCGCCGCCACCAGCAGGAGACCGCCGGCAGCCAGCGTCAGCGGGCGCTTGTAGATCCACTGCGGCCGACGCGGCGCGCCGGTCGGCGCACGCCTGGCGCTCCGGGCCCCGCTGGCCGGCACCTGCAGCGCGGTGACAGCGCTGTCGCTTGCCACCGCCGGCTCCAGTTCGACGCCGTCCAGGGCCGCGACCATCTGCCCCGCCGACTGAAACCGGTCGGCAGGGTTCTTCGCGAGCGCCCGGGCAATCACGGCGCGATGCACCCCGTCGACGCCGTCGAGCGACAGATCCTCGTGGACCACGCGGTACAACACCGCGGGAATCGACGGGGCGTCGAAAGCGGCGCGCCCGGTGAGCATCTCGTACAGCATCACGCCAAGCGACCAGAGGTCGCTGCGATGGTCCACGCGTTCACCCATCGCCTGCTCGGGCGACATGTACTGCGGCGTGCCCGATCGCGTGCCGCTCAGGGTGAGCCGCGCGCTGCCGCCGAGCGACGCCAGGCCGAAGTCCACGATCTTCGCGATCCGCTGCCGGGTGAGGATGACGTTCGAGGGCTTGATGTCGCGATGGACGACGCCGCGGGCGTGCGCCTCGCCGAGGCCGGCGGCGATCTGCCGCAGCAGGTCGTCGGCGCGCTCGACGGGGAGCGGACCGCGCGCAATCGTGCGGGCGATCGTTTCCCCCTCGTAATATGCCATCGCGATGAACTGACGGCCGTCCGGCGCCAGTTCGACGCCGAAGATCGTCCCCACATTGACGTGATCCAGAGCGGACGCGGCCCGGGCTTCACGCAGAAACCGCTCGTTCGCGTCGTGGTCGGCGGTGACGTCGGCGGGAATGAACTTGAGGGCGACGGTCCGCAGCAGCTTCAGGTCGGTCGCGCGGTACACCACACCCATGCCACCCTGGCCAATCCGGGCGTCGATGCGGTAGTGCAGGATGGTCTCACCGATCATTGGGGCCGCTGGGGTCCTGCGATGATACGCCAGTCAAGGGGACCCCGATTGTGGCGCGTGTGAGCCGCGAGCCGGACACCCACGAGCGCCGAAGGGACAGAGACGCCTAGCTGAAGCGGAGATGCCGGGAGGCAGGACAGCACTTCGACAGCGGACACGCTCCGCGCTACGGCCCGCGGAAGTCTCCCCGCAGCAGCGTCATCGGACCGAATACCGGCTGTCCCAGGCGCCCGACGTCCACGCCCACCGTGCCATCCAGGCGGTAGGCCACCGGCTCGCGGCGCGCCGCGCGGCGGATCACATCTGCGAGCCCCGGGAGGTCGGAAAAGCTGACGGCGAGATCGAGGGGAATGACGGACTGCTGCTGCGCGCCGAGCGGCAGGCCGAGAGGAAAGGACGCATCAGCGGCACGCGTGCCTTCGAGAAAGAGCGTTCCGTCGAGCGTCGTCAGCGTCAGGCCGAACGCGTTGGGATTGGTGACCTCCGTCCAGAGGCGCACGGCGGCGCCGCCGAGCGGACGTCCGGCAGACGGCGGCTGAAAGGCGATCTCCGCGGGCCGATCCCGCGTCTCGACGAAGGTCGGCGCCTGGACGATGCCGCGGAGCTCGCCAAGCGAGGCGCACGCCGGCAGCACCACCGCCACGACTGCAATCGGCATGAGCCGTCTCAACAACTCGTCACCTCGGTGGTGAACGCTGCAAAGCTCGCGCCCCCTCACCGCACCGCGCGGATCGAGGCCGCCGCAGCCGTCCCCGGCTCGTCCTCCGCACGCCGCCCCTGGAACAGGCGCATCAGGCCGTTCTGCGCGTCGAGCAGGGCCAGATATCCGGCGGGGACCAGCACCAGCGTGACGAACGTCGAGAAGACCACGCCGAACGCCAGCGAGATCGCCATCGGGATGAGGAACTGTGCCTGCAGGCTGCGCTCCAGCATCAGCGGCGTGAGACCGGCGAACGTCGTCAGCGACGTCAGCAGGATCGGACGGAACCGCGTGAGCCCCGCCGTCATCACCGCGTCCAGCGCCGTGGCGCCCTCGCGGCGCTCGCGGTTGGCGAAGTCCACCAGCACCAGGCTGCTGTTCACCGCGACGCCCGCCATCGCCACCATGCCGAACATCGACAGCATCGTCAGATCCATCCCGAGCAGGAGATGGCCGCCCGCGGCGCCGACGAGGCCGAAGGGAATCGCGGACATGATCAGGAGCGGCTGGACGTACGACCGCAGCGGAATCGCCAGCAGCGCGTAGATCGCGAGCAGGCCGAAGACGAACGCGCGGCTCAGGCCGCCGACCGTCTCGCGTTGCTGCTGCTGCTGGCCCTCGAAGGAGTAGCGGATGCCTGGAGAGTCGGCGAGCAGCGCGGGCAGCACGTCGGCTTCGAGGTCCGCGATGATCTGGTTCGGGTCTCCCTGGCTCAGATCGACGTCGGCCGTGACCGCCACCGCCCGATGGCGGTTCGTCCTCCGGATGGTGTCGTAGCCGCGCCCGTGCTCCGCCGTCGCCACCTGCGAGAACGGCACCTCGTCGCCCTGCGGTGTCCGGACGCGCACGTTCTCCAGGTCCCCGAGCGATCGGCGCTCGTCCTGGGGGTAGCGCACCATGACCTTGACCTCGTCGCGGCCGCGCTGGATGCGCTGCGCCTCCTCGCCGTAGAACCCCTGCCGCACCTGGCGGCCGAGATCGGTCAGCGAGAGCCCCAGCGTCTCGGCCTCCGGCCGGATCGCCAGCTTCAGCTCGCGCTTGCCGGCGCGGAACGTGTCGGCGATGTCGAAGACGCCCGGGTACTCGGCGAGGTGCGCCTTCAGGCGCTCGGCCGCCTCGCGCAACTGCACGAGGTCCGCGCCGCGCAGCTCCACGTTGATCACCTCGCCGCTGCTGAACAGCGATGAGGTGAACGTGAGCTCCACGGCGTCTGCAACCGGCCCGGCGCGCTCCCGCCAGAGGTTCGCGAGCGGCGTGCTGCCGATCGCGCGCGCCTCGGCGGGCGTGAGCTCGATCGTCACCTCGCCGAAGTGGCTGCCGGAGAACGCCCGGCCGACGTCACCCATCCCCTGCGTCTGCTGCGTGCGGTAAGGCTGGCTGCCCACCGACGTGAGCACGTGCCGGAACACGCTGCCGTTCTCGCGCTCGAGCTCACGCTCGATCTCCATCGCCGTCGCCTCGAGGTGGCGCACGGCTGCGGCCGTCGTGTCGACGGGGGTTCCCTGCGGCATCGTCAGCATCGCGGCGACGTTGTCGGCCTCGACGGGCGGGAAGAACGCGAAGCGGATCATTCCGCCTCCGATGAGGCCCACCGTCAGGACCAGGATGGCGACGCCCGAGGCGAGCGTCAGCATGCGCCACCGGAGCGCCAGCTCCAGGCTGGGCCGGTACACACGGTCGATCCAGACGTCGAGCGCCGCGGTGATGCGCTGCTGCAGCCGCTGCCAGTATCCGAAGAGCCCGTGCGCCGGGCGGCCGGTGCCCGTTGGCATCGAGAGATGGCTCGGCAGCACGAAGAGCGACTCGACGAGCGAGAACAGGAGGATGGGGATGACGATCAGCGGAATCACCCGCATGAACTTGCCCATCTGTCCGGGGACCATGAGCATCGGCGCGAACGCCGCCACCGTCGTCAGGACGCCGAACACGACGGGCAGCGCCACGCGCTGTGTGCCGAGCACCGAGGCGCGCGCTCCCCGCCCGCGCCGCTCCTGCTCCGTGAACACGCTCTCGCCGACCACGATCGCATCGTCCACGACGATGCCGAGCGCCAGGATGAAGGCGAAGAGGGAGAGCAGATTGATCGAGACGTCGAGCCCCGGCATGAGCCAGAGCGCGCCCAGGAACGACACCGGAATCCCGAGGCTCACCCAGAACGCCAGGCCGAAGCGCAGGAAGAGGGTGAGGATGATGAAGACGAGGACGAAGCCGGCGAGCCCGTTCCGGATCAGCAGCTCCATGCGGCTCCAGAGGACGAGCGTGTCGTCCTGCCAGATCGTGAGCCGCACGCCCTCGGGCAGCCTGGTTTCGGCGGAGGCGATGTAGCCCCGCACGGTGGCGGCAATCTCCAGCGCGTTCTGCTCGCCCACGCGGAACACCGGCACCAGCACCGTCGGCGCGCCGTCGAAGCGCGAGTGCTCGTCGGTCTCGGCGAAGCCGTCCCGCACGTGCGCGACGTCGCCGAGCCGCAGGAACGTGCCGTCGGACCGGCTGATCAGCACCAGCCTCTCGAACTCGGGTCCTCGGTAAGCGCGTCCTTTCGCGCGCAGGAGGATCTCGCCCCCTTCGGTCTTGATCGATCCCCCGGGCAGGTCCACCGACGACTGCCGCACCGCACGCGCCACGTCGTCGAAGCTCAGGCCGTGCCGGCGCAGCGCTTCCTCCGAGACCTCGATCGAGACCTCGTAGGGACGCGTGCCGGCGAGCTCGACCTGCGTGATGCCGGGGAGCGCGGAGATCTCGTCGCGCACCTGCTCGCCGAGCCGCTTGAGCGTCCGCTCGTCGGCCTGACCGGATACCGCGACAGTCAGCACCTGGCGGCGGAGGACGGCCTCGCTGATGACCGGCTTTTCGGCCTCGACGGGAAACGTGTCGATGGCGTCGACCCGGTTCTTGACCTCGTCGAGAATCTCGCGGACGTTGTAGCCGTCCTCCACTTCGACGCTGACGGTGCCGCGGCCCTCCGCCGACGAGGAGGTGAGCTTCTTGATGCCTTCGATACCCTGAATCTCTTCCTCGACCGGGACGGAAATGCCCTCCTCGACTTCCTCGGGCGCGGCGCCCGGGTACTCGACGCTCACCGTGATGAGATTCGGGCTGACCTCGGGGAAGACCTCCTTCCGGATCGTGCCGACGGTGAGCAGGCCGCCGGCGACGACCACCAGCATCAGGAGGTTCGCGGCGACGCTGTTCTCGACGAACCACTCGATGGCTCGCTTCATGACGGGTCCCTCTCGCCGGAGACGGTGCGGACCTTCATCCCGTCGACCGCGACGTCCAGCGGCGACACGCAGACTCGTTCTCCCGCCCGGAGGCCTCCGGCCACGAGGACGTCCTCGCGGTCGGTGCGGACGACGTCCACCGTGCGGTAGCGCAGGCGGTCCTCGCCGTCGACGACGAGCACCTGGTTCTGCCCGCGCAGGGCCGCTCTGGGAAGCACGATGACGTCCTCGAGCTCGCGTCCGCGGATCTCCGCCCCGACGAACATGCCAACGGCGAGCGGTGCGCGCGCCGTCTTCCTGGACGCGCGGCCGTACGGGTCCTTCACCTCGGCCACGAGGTGCACCATCCGGCTCGCGGGATCGATCTCGCCCTCCGTGCGGACGATACGCCCCTCCCACTCGAGAACCTGGCCGCCGAACGTGGCGTGCAGCGTGACGCGCGGTCCCGGCTTCGACCCGGCGCGGTACCCGAGCGGCAGATCCAGGAACGCCAGCTCCTGGTCCGGCAGCGGGAGGCGGACCTCGGCGACGTCGACGGCGTAGAGCGTCGCCAGCGCGTTGCCGGGCGCGGCGACCTGGCCGAGGTCCACCCCCTTCTCGCGCACGCGGCCGGCGAACGGCGCGGTGAGCGTCGTGCGTGCGCGATCCCGTTCCGCGCGTTCCTGCGCGGAGCGGGCGGCGTCGAGCGCCGCGCGGGCCTCGGCGAGCTGCGGCTCCCGGACGACGAGGGGGGCGGGGGCCCCGCCCCGGCCGAGCGCCTGCCATTCACGGCGGGCGACCGCCGCCTCCTCCTGTTCGACCTCGAGTCTCGAGGCGGCCTGTGCCACCTGCGATCGCGCGGCAACCACGGCCAGCTCGTAGTCGCGCGGATCGATGCGGACGAGCACGTCGCCCTTCTCGAAGAATCCGCCGGCCGCGAGCGACGGCGATACGTACACCACACGTCCGGCGATCTCGGGAACGAGGATCGTCTCGGTGCGCGGCCTGACGGTGCCCTGGCTGCGGACGATGACGTCCACGGCCCGCGGCGCGGCCGCCATCGTGCGCACCAGCGGCGCCACGGCCTCCTGGGGACGGGTCTTCACGGCGGGGCGGGCCGCAATCAGCGCGGCGGCGATGATCGCGGACACGGCGATGACACCGACGG
>Ga0299914_10001754_pt1 | contig 14604 bp, 20 predicted proteins | sample RVTome_10_FD_201361 | JGI IMG/M metagenome (GOLD analysis project Ga0299914, IMG submission 201361) | Soil microbial communities from uranium-contaminated site in the Upper Colorado River Basin, Wyoming, United States - RVT153D57 (version 2) ...
ACTCATTGGATAGGTGACGGGGTGACGGGGGTGACGGCGCTATTGAAGGGCTACCCATATTTTCAGTCTCCTTTCCAGGAGACAAGCCGCCGTCATTATTGGTTAACCTGGTCTGAATATCCATAGAATATTCATTTTCGTCAAGTCCATACATTTTGCATATTCTAATGAACTTGTCCAAATCAAATATTAGCACACTATCTTTATTGCTATGTTTTTTATCTGCACCGAACTTATCACAAATCAGACTTGTAACGGTTGTTCGGTATATAGTACCAAAGTCTGCTGTATGATAGTCATTTGGTTGTTTTAGGTTGTCATATGTTCCTTCTAACGTTTGAACAATTTCTTGCCATACCAGACTTGCTCTAAATTCTACTCCATGTGTAGATATTAACCTCGCAAGTATTGGAAGTAACGCTACTTCTAACATATTCTTTTTGCCTTGTCTCTTTTTAGCTAGGAATTGATCTAATGCGTTTTCTATCTCTGTTTTAACGTCGTCACTACTTTCATTGAATAATTGTTGTAAAGGTTTACATAACTCCTTGTCTCGTCCTTCTAAACCTATATCTATATCTAAAATTGAGTCTTGATAATGAACTAATCTATATAGTAACATTAATTACCTAAACTTCATTATTTCGTTGAAAAGTACCTTTCTTATTTCATTGCCTGCAGGGTTTAACGTTTCTTTAATATCATACATTGGTTTACCGTTGAACGTATTCATAACAAAAGTGCGGTCTAGTACTCCTTTTGCAGTCTCTCTTGATAACGACCTTTCTGATATAATGACTTTATAGCAATAGGTCCAAAAGAACTCTTGCTTTTGAATGTTTAAGTTAACCTTTGCAACTTTGCCCATTATATGGTAACCTGTCTTTAAGATAGAAAGGATCTCTGGGTTTTTGTCTATCCGAATATAGCCCAGCAATTGGGATCGATGTTATAACACTTTTTAGGTAGACAGGATATCAGCTACTTTTATAGATGAATAAGACACTTTATTTGAAAGCTTCGGGCCTGGTATGTCTGGGACTGGCCATTCTTACTTCTTCAGACTCAAGTTCAACAGCTTCCCAGGAAACCACCAGTATCCTACTCTCTGATGATCTCTTATACGAGTCAACTAACGGCAGTTTGACAAGCATGCGGGTGATTGAAGTAGACCCGACTGAATATCCTAGAACTGAATCTTCATTTATTGAAAACGCAGTGATGGCTAACGTAGGCCAAGTGCAGAATATTGGTACCTATGAAGAGACTATCATCTCCCCAAATATCACCCGGGGAATAGGGAAAGGATTATTATCATCAGCAACCAGCGGCGACATGATCGCTTGGACAGCTTACGATCAGGGAGAACGACAGTCCGATGGTTCGTATATATTTAGAGGCTTAGTATTCTTCCATAGTTTGACGAGAATACATCCAAATGATGGTGGTAGTTACGAATTTGCCTTCCTTGATAACAAAGTTGGAAGTTACCGGACAGTTGCAAATGAAACAGCGAGCAGTCGAGAGATCTGGCTGCTCCAGGGTGAATGATGCAATAATAATTTATACGAACAGAACAATTGGGACATGGGTCATGGATTCTGCAAATTAGGTAATAGCTTAATTATTAGGACTAGAACCTATCATGGAATGTTTGCCAGAGTTCGAGCTGAGAGCTAGTATGTTAAGAGGTAACTATACTTCCACCTGTCCAATCAAATCTTCTTCTCAATAAGGGTTCTCAATCAGGGTATTTCTTCTATTCGAAACTGGAATCGAAGACTCAATAATTTGCGACATTGCTCCTCCGGAAGGATACCTCCTATTTCGTATATGGTCGTCGTCCTCAAACTGAGGTCTATGGAAGGAATATGCCTTCAAAACCGCAAATCAAATCAAATGTATCCGCTTTCCTGACAAAAATATCCTATCTAAGCAATCTTTCTTTTACGTATGCATGGAGCTGCGCATCAGACATAAGCCTTTTACTAGCTGCTATACATTTTGAGTCTTCGCCCACCAGATATCTGGATAGAGACTGAGACGAAGACTTTGCACTGTTTATTGCTTCTATGATTGTAGCTGAGACCAATATTGGTGGGGGTGCGTTCTTCATTGAAGGATAATAATGGAAAAGAAATGCATCTACTGTATCAGAGTAATGTGACAATGAATTATCACTACTCGTTCCTCCTTCAGCATGCATAGATCTGTATTGACCTTTAAGAGGAAATTTAATATTTGGCACAAAGTTTGTATTAATGATACCTGGTTCTATTAAAATCACTTTAATCCCGTATGGCTGGAGCTCATATGATATAGATTCACTAAGCCCTTCCAAAGCAAATTTAGAACTTGAGTATACACACTCTCCAGGAATTCCTACTACACCCGCTAGCGAAGTTACGTTTATGATTATACCGCTTCTTTGTCTCCTCATAGTAGGTATGGCTTGTTTCATAGTCCTTATTGCTCCAAAATAGTTTGTTTCAAATTGTTCCCTTATTTCGTTGAGAGAGATATCCTCTAACGTTCCGAATATCCCGTAACCAGCGTTGTTTACCAATATGTCGATTCTCTTCTCCTCGTCGATTACTTTCATCATTGTTCTGCTCACGGAGTTATCATCATTTACATCCATTTCAATCACTCGCAAAGGAATGCTTTCCTTGTTTGCTATTCTTTCGATGGTATCCTTTTTCTGAAGATCTCGCATAGCAGCAAATGTGTAAATTCCGTTTCGAGCAAGAGCGAGAGAGGTTTCAAATCCTATTCCAGTTGAACTACCTGTAACGAGAGCTATATCCTTCATATTACATGCATTTCATCATGCTACCTGGTTAAAGACGTTTTGTTATGCCCATCTGTTATGTATAACAAACCAATTGGATGCTGTACTACAATTGTGATTGAGAATTTGGTACGATTTTGATTCTCTCTAATTCAGCGCATAGAGAATACTAATCATAGATAGTAATAAGAGTCGAGTCTGGCAGCAGCAAACCAAACTTCCAAAGACGTAATTGGATGAGAGCTATTTTATAGAGACGTTATCGTCTGTTCGTAGCTATGGTCAAAGATTTCAATGATGTTACCAAAAGGGTCTTCACAGAATGCAATCTTATATCCTTTGTCTGGAACTATCTCCCAAATCTTACTTCGTTGTTTTCCTCCACTTTCAGATATCTTTTTGCATAACTCTTCAATGTTGGGATCGGTTATGCAGATGTGTATGAAGCCTGATTTCCAGTATTCAAAATTATCCAAACGTCTTTCTGCCTTTGGTTCAACGTATTCAAAGATCTCAAAACCTACTTGATTTGCCGAACTCAGCCAAGCCATTCTCATTTTCTTCAAACTTGGGCCATGAATATCCTTGACTGCCATACCCGTTAGCGAGTCATCAGCTACAAATTCTACTGTTTGCTTCACTACAGTGAAACCAAGTACCCTCCCTATACCACTTGACAGCTTCATCCAGGTCAGGTACGCTAACTGCAATATGATTGATTATCTTAGGATATACGCTTTGCGATCGTGATGCTTCAGTATTCATATTTCAATTTGATAGCTTCTATCATTAAAAAAGTTATGTAAATAAATGGCCGCCTGTCAGTAGAGCATAAAAGATTCTATCTGAGGTCTCAGCGACGGTAGTGGTTGCTGTTATTGTCGGCGGCGGTAGTCAGTGCTGAATGTTGTTTTTTAATATGTGTTGAATATCTGCAGTAATAATAATGGAAAAAGACCTAGCCAAATAATGTCGAGCATGTTCCTATCAAGTTTCATACATACACATTGTCTTTAACCAGCTTTCCCAGTTTAATCAATGCGTCTGAAAGTAGTTGTTGTGTACTATAGATTAGCATTGTCAGGCCAATATTCTCCAGGGCAGTTATCACATGTGGCATAAGTAAAATTGTATTCACTTAGTATATCAAATCCATCATTGTTAAAAGCGTCTTTATAATGCTGAAGTGAACCAGGGTGCAATATACCATCATTGTCCTTAGGATTCTCCACCTGGTTAGTTGGTGTGTAAAATCCTCCTACAATACTGCTACCTGTGGATGTTTCGTTATCCAAAACCATTCATACACCTGTAACAATTAAACCAAGACAAAATCTACCATGCAGAAGTTCTGTAACCATCTTATACAAGCCACATCATCAAATATTAAATTAGACAACTCTAATTATAACGTCCGTAATGTGGAATTCTAGTCATAATCCTGTGTGTTGGAACTTTCATATTATACATTTTCTTGTCCTATATGTAGTCTTTTTCACAGGTTTTATGAGTATATCTGCTTTAACTGCGTACGCTTCGAGCGATCCATATAATTCAGGATACGATCATGGATGTGATGATGCAGGAATATTAGATACGTCTGATAGGTACATAAATCAACCTGGAAAAGGTCCGTCATTTCATACTAATGCATTCATGCAAGGATACTATGATGGATACGATGCATGTACTGCCAATTCTGAAAGTGTTCCTTCATCTGATGCTGGAACATTCAAAATAGACGCAACAATTGATTTTAATCGTCAAGCAATCTTGGATACAAATGGAAATAACCTTGGAGATGCATGGTTTACAATTAATGGAGTGAGGTACGGCGAAGGAACATATTATGATATGATAGACTGGGTATACGATGATGATGTTGAAATGCGTGGAATAAATACCAATTCTTTGTCCAGAGTTTTAGAACTACCTTATTCTTTGGAACCAGATCAGGACATTCAAGTATGTCTTAATGATGATAAAGGTTATCACGTTTGTAAAATAATTTTAAACTCAGAAGAGAAGAGACCGGAAATAATAACCTTCACTTATCCATAAGATTTTCAACTTCTACGGAATCAATCGAAGATAATACCAGAAATGTCATACCCTGACTTTAAGTAGGCACTATTTTCTTAGTAGGATTTAGAATGCTGGACAGCAAAATCCCGGTTCTTTCTATACGTGAACCATATGCCACACTAATAATAGAAGGAAAGAATGACATAGAGTTAAGGAATTGGAAACCACCAGTTTGGATAAAAGATTTCTACATTCACGTGCCCACCATAGCAGACCTAAAAATGTGTAAAGAATATGATATTACCTCCAACATTCCAAAGACGATAATTGGAAAAGCACTAGTAGTAGGAGTAAAAGAGTATACAAATTCAAAAGATTTTGCAGAAGATTACCAAAGACACCATTCTAAATCATTCTGGAAATATAATTCAGGATTCATATTGGACAACGTGGAGAAGGTAGAACCACCTATAGAAAATATACTAGGTAAACCTTTTTTCTTTTTTCTTTAACTATAGTAATCACCATCAAGTAAAAATTATCTTGTGTTTTGTACTTGTTGACATTCAATAGTCTAATTACGGATATTATTACTGCCGTACAATTTCGGGAGCCAAGAAAGAACACACATCAAGATTTACAGAGGCTGAGTTGTAGTCCAAATGGTCGTGATGTCTTAGAGAGTATAAAGTACTATTTCATTTTTTAGTTACCACCCTTGATACCGATTTTCTCCACATAAAAATACCAAGGATCACTAGCCAACCCAAATACGCCGAGTTGAGACTCCGGAGGAACCTCAACAGACTCAATCAAATGAAGAATCGGAATCGGGAGACCAGGACTCAAATGAGGATGATGAGGAGAATAACCAAGACGAGTAGTAAGGACTAATCTATGACAATACTAATTACCCTTTACCGTCCATCTGTATTTTCTTAAGAACCTCCCTTAATTTGCTTTTAGACTACCAATGCACAGCGACCATGATCATTGTAGAGCCCATAGGTCAATAACTAGCAAGTAGATAAAGAACGGTGCTGTCTATTTTCGTACGTCTATCGTTGTTGGCTAAGCAATTATGGTCCTTTGTAATCCACTACTGAATAATAGGCATTTTGTCCTGAGTGATCAAAATTTAGGCTTTGAGTTGTGATGCGCATAATCTTTGACTTTGCTGCCTCTGCAAGTTTCCAAATGAATCCTTTTGGTAACTGTACTTTTGTATCTTGCTCTTCTCCAGTTACGGGATTTGTAAAACTTTCAATCTGTACATCCATAACTCCTGGTACAGAGAAACTACTCTTTTTTCCATCTATATTCGCATTAATATCAACAAACTGTGGTTCCAGAAAATATTTTAACGTGCCAGCAAATAATGCAAACGGACCGTCTCCCTTTGCCTGACCTGAAACAATATTTATGATTGCCTGTCTCTGTTCTTCGTTAGCCTTATTGGTAACAAATAGCTGTGCAGTGCCATTACCTTCATGGATCGCCTTTGGCCAATATAATGCAGTGATAAAATCAAGATCGTCAAGCTTGGTATCGCCATAACTTCCAGACCTGATATGAAATAATATTAGAGTCTGGCAGGATCCATATGTAGGAAAGCCACTAAAATTGCAAGGGCAACCATAATCACAGTTACAGGATTCAACATAGTCTGATTTCATATTCCACTGAGGAATTTGAGTTGTTGTTGAAGACATATCTCAATTAAAGGATATATGAGTATAAAACGCTTGCCGCAGTATCAGGACTAAGAGACTGGACCCACTCTCAACTAATCTAAGTAACTGGACCCATATTGAAGTAACGACGAAAGAAAAGTAGAACGGGAACGAACAATTTTGAATAGCATTCCTTAATAATAAGGCGGAAAAACTTTCCATAAGGATACTAAGTAAGGTAGCAGGCCAGGAACATGCATAACCTAGCCCACTACTTGCCTATTCTGAGTGATATAAGGCGTTAATAGGACGTTGATCTGACCATTAACTCTTTTTGACATAGAATTTGAATATTACGATATTCCATGCATGCCGAGATATTGAATCTCTTTATCTTAGCCACTGGCAGAGCTTATACTGATTTCCTTGCATCGGGTTCATAACCATAATTTCATTGCTAACCAAACAAACCTAAAATGTCCCAGCTTGCCTTAGAAGCTTAGCATGAGCCATACCAATCTCAGATAATATGAAAGAATTGTCAGGTTGCCTAACCACATACTCTAACCGTAATAATTTAGGTACTACCTCATTTTCATACTGGTCTTCGGTATAAGCACGTCTTCCACCTCCTTGAACATTGCGGGCCCTCACCAACTCTGCTGAGGTGAACCGATGGTTATCGTCGTGTTCACGCAGGCATATATCCAACATTCTCATCATCTCAGCTTCCACTTCTAAAGGGTCACCCATTTCGTTTGAATCAAGGGTCATAATTGCGGTAAGCAATAACAATATTTAAGATCTAGGAGAAAGAGGAAGATTTAGTAGCCTCATTTACTATGATCCATTGCAGATATTAGCTTAACAACGTTTCATAGAGTCGGACACGAATGAATTTTCATATAAGTCCCACGGTTCTATTAAGAGGTTGTTGTTTCAATATGAAACCATTTTTTATAGTGGCTTGATAGATATTAAGAGAGGTTTCCTAGAGCAACCTTTTTTTCTGTTATATTCAGTCCTAATTCCTATGCCGACACTTGCTGACGCTAGAGTAATATTGCTGTAACTTCTGCATCCTTAGGATCGATCAAATTAAAAGGATAAAGCTATGTTCCTAATTCTAGGATATGGTGTCAAGAAATATGGGATTATAGTACATAAGAAATAATAAATTGGGTTCTGTCAGCTTAATGGGTGTTGAATTTTGGGTGTTGAGATCTGGATGGTAAATGTTGTGATATACGCCTTATGCCGACATCAGTAAGAGGGGTTCCATCTCCTGTGTTCGTCTTATCAGAAATACTTCATACGCAGCCACCATCACGTCCGTTAGATGATTACCTCATCTTTGCACTTGTAAATGGCGCTGAGTTTCCTACACCGGAACAGGAGATCACAGTCAGCTACATAATATTCAACCAAACTTAACCCAGGTTACTAATTCAAGGGTAACAAAGTCCTGAGCGTGAAAGTGTTAAAATATCATAGGTGATTCACGTGAATAGAGTTTGTAATTTCATAATATACACCTAAACAAGGTTACTCTACTAACTGCTCTGTTACTCAACTAACTGCTACTGGCTTCGATTTTTGGATTAGGATAGACTATTTTAAATCGACTAAGAAATGCATTATGAACGAAACCTAAACCCAAGAAATCCTCTTTATAACGATGAAATTCTTGTTCAAACGTTTTGTAGAATTCGACCCCAAAATCCATTTGAGCTTTGCCTAATTTCACCGGCTCTTCAATTTGAGATCTTAGTCCTCTAAACAGCACTGACTTGTACACCTTATCATAAGCATCTTTTTGCTCTAATCGTGATATGATCCCTGCGAACCATCCGTAATTTATGAAAAATCCAGGTCTATCGATGTCTAGTTCTTGTATATCTACAGACACTTCGATATAGTGACCAATTAAGAAGTTCAGTTTATCTAATGCGGACAGAAATGCCAAATCGACTTCCATAACAATAGAGTGCGCTTTTTTCTTAAGGAACGTTAGTAGGATAAACGAACCTATTCCTGCAATAATAACAACGACGATAGCGGTAATAATATTTGGGTAAGTAATCCCTATTTGGTCATATGATATTCCAAGTATAAGTGCAGCAGCGATAGCCACTACTGCAAGGCTTATGCTTCTCAATTCCTTAAACTCAGTTTCAGCCTTGGTTGCGTATGAATTGAACGTTTCTCTCACAGTCGTTATTTCTCTTATCATGTTTTCCATTTGAACCTCGAATCTATTTACAAGCCATTTCTTATCGTCAAGATTTTCCGCAGTCTGAATCAGTTTCTTATCATCAGGTAGCTTAAAGCCTTTAGGCGTAGTCATTAAATAATCTCTAGTAATACCTTATCATGGCTTAAATATTTGAGCCCGAACCGAATCAATCAATAGATAATGGACGAATAATGATCACTAATCCTTGACATCGTATGGTAAATAGTTCCTATAGTAAGAAACGGCCAACATTCCTATACAACAATGACTATAGCATTGGATGAAAACGGTAATAGGGTTAGAATCCCTTCATATATGAAAAAATTGCACCAAGGTCACTACTTCAAGCATGAACCACAGGCAAAATACACTCTCCTTGTTATGGTGAGCTGGCTAAAAGTATTTTATCTGTTTTCTTCACGCTCTACCTCTTCAGATGCCTCATTTTCAGAGTGGGATAATTCTTTGCTCTCTTCAATGTGCCATACTTCTTCCGTATGTGCAGGTTGTCCTGTCAGAATCTCGTTGATAACCTCTTTCGCGGTTTCATCTTCTTTGTGACCTTCAGGTTCCAGAGCTGAAAGTCTGAGATGAATGCTTATTGCCAGGCCGATAATCACGGCGGCCGCTATTCCCGAAATGATAACAACAGTAGACCTCTTATTCAAACTATTCTAGTCTAAACAATGAATTTATTAAATCCACCTTCGTTTCTAAGCATTTGAGTCCCAAGGTTGGGATTTGAACCATGTAGGGGGCTACTTGGAAGGTATTATACCATATGTAGTAGCTGATCTGGAGGCCGATGGACTTGTAGGACGTGATGAGAAACCAGATGAAATTCGTCTAACAAAGAATGGCAGACTAGCGGTTGAAACAAACTCAGATTCAGAGGTATAGAAGACCAAACATATATTATCGTGATTCTGTCGCATCGGCAAATGAAGGCTGATCCGATTCGTAGTATAGCATAGATTCTATCCTCATGGATTTCTCTTAATTCTTGTTGTATTACGCCTATTCTTTCATATTTTTGTGCAAATGAAGGGCTCTTCTTATTTTCTCTTATCTCTGCTTCTGTGAATATTGAACCTACTGCAATGTTATAGGGTAAGTACACTATATTATAAAGTGAATTAGTTTCATTCTGTATTCTCTCCATTAGTCCTCCCGGAGCGTAGGGTGTTGAAGCTATTAGTATGTCTGTACTACACTTAACTATGTATCTCGCTACTATCAGCCTTCCTGAATTCCTCTCTTTTATCACCAAATGAAATTATAAGAATACTGACTTAGCTGTGATTCTCACTCATAAATGAATGGTTCTGAATTTACTGCCAGCTCACTCTTATCTTATAAGTTGCGACATCACTTGGATCTACTGCATCTGTATAAAATGTTATATCAAATGGCGCAGTCTCACCAGCTTCCAGAGTGTTGGGATCGGTGTACGTAAAGTCAGTTCCTATTACTCTATTACTAACATCATAGAATGTTCCGGTAACTTTAACAAAGTCGATTGACCTTGACAGTCCATTTTCAACTTCGCCAACTATATACAAATATCCTCTATTTTCCTGTGCACTATGACTTAGTATATTTACTGGTTGGGAGATATTTTGAACTGTTTCAACTATATCTGAATTGCTTGATAGGGATGTGTTCAGAGTGTTATTATTATCATTTGCATTATTGGTGTTGTCTCCATTTGGAGCCAGCCATTCTAAATTTTATGTGCTCGAACAAAGTATTAAAGCCTACTTGTCGCATTCCTCGTTTCCACTTATCATCTTCAGCTTTTTACCTATATTGAATATAGCAGAATTGAAAAATAATCATGTAGTTATTCGGGTAATTGCTGTTATAGTCACCATGCCAGATGCGATAGCATTGAGATGTTGGTTTATCAGCTAGCTATGACACAGCAATAGATGGACCCTCTCCAGTCCCCCGGAAGATCCATTGTTGGCACTTACATTTGATGGTTCAGATTCAAACGTTGTTCCCCCATCTGTACTTGTTCGAGAGATAATGTCGGTGGGACCACTGAGTTGATCGACCCACATTACATATACATTATTTCCTGATGCGGCTACGGATGGATTAAGTGAATTGCCAGGATTGTTGCTTATATTTATTGTACTACCAAAGCTCGCTCCACCATCTGTACTTCTTGTATAAAATATCTCATTGTTGCTTGGAAGAGAATTCGTCCATACCATATACACGTTATTACCAAATGCAGTAATGACCTAGACGCGATGGAGGAACTAGACGTCAAGCCTATTGATATAGATGTATGGAAATTCCTCGGAGAAATTAACGAATGGATCAAAAATCCCTATCGCTTGGGTATGGACTCCAATTTTGAGTACATTAAGTAAAATTATGTGCCTGTGACTCGGCGAGATATGAGATGAGTGATTAGCTAACACGGCTAATGAGATATGTGGTAGTTCAGGTGCGCACAAAGTTGAATGAGCAACATAGAATCCAATGATTCTGGAGCATTGGACTGTATTGGTTGAGCAATTGAGCGGCACCTAGACGATATTCCATCTAAACTGAAACCGAAATATAAGAAAATTCTAGATGACACTGAAGCTAAGAAAGACAATTTAGAAAGATCGTAAAACCAAAAAATAGATGCCTATTACCTCTTGTTTGTTAGAATAGTAGAGGTTCTTATCCAAAGAGTTGGTACTAGTTAGCAGTACTACTTTTAGGGTTGTTGTTATTCTTGCTTTCATCTATTTGTAATGGATAGAGTATAACTAAGAGAAAAGCATGACGTAAAGAAAATAAGAAGAAACATTAGAGGTATATAGAACCACATAAACTATTATACTGTAGCAATGTGGTGTTACCCATGTCCTCCTAGCAGCTCATTCACACGACACTTCTGCAGAGTTAGGAAATTAAATAAAATCAGTTACTGCAAGCTCTCAACTGTATGGAAATTGTTGGGATACTGCGGCTAGGTTTTCTATTGTCGTAGATACATCACTGCTTTCAGGTACTTCCCATACAATCAATGTTTGTTCATCGCCCTCTCTGAGGTCAGGGAAATTGTGAGCGCTGTCAATTATAAAACCTCTACTTTGCAGATCTTGTGTATGTTGAGCTAGGTCCTCTGTAGGAACCATCAGAAGCCCGGCACTTTGAGGGGTGCCACCATCAGATGTACCCTGTTGAGACGAATCAGCTACACTAATATTTCCTCTCATTATGAATCCATTTTCATATTCCACAGTGTCTGCATAACTAAAGTCTCCTACATCATTAAACGTATAATTCCGTGAATCAAATTCAGAAAACTCTCCTGTCTGATAGAGAGGGTTAGTTGCGCCATTACTACCACCAGAGATGGCTAAATTATGCTCGTGTCCGACATCACCATTAAACCATACTACATTAGTTCCTGGACTTACAGTGACACTTTCCGGTACAAATGGTTGATTTAGGTATCTTGCTTCATCTTCCTCTCCGGGACCATGATGTGCTTCGTTTGGTATTAGAATAAACAAATTCTGTACACCATCTCTCACATTGAATTCATGTGTGTCATAAATACTAGTTGCGATGCCAGATGTACTGTTATTAGCCAGAGGCTGCTGTACAGGTTGTGCAGTTGCAGAGTTATCATCATCAGTATCATCTTCATCTTCTGATGTTGATCCAAATACATTATCCAATCCAGATGGATTCCAATAAAGCAATACAAACAACAATCCTAATACTGGAGCAAGAATCAGTTTATTGCTCATAATCTACCTGAGTATAGTATACTAAGCTTTATATCGGAATCTATCAAAAATTGTAGGCTAACAACCAGACTTTATTGACAGTAACAAAACGAACATCATTTTCAAAGTCTACTGTTACCTGTTCAATAGCCTCATTATTGTCGACTAGTCTCCATGATATATACTTCGCTAACTCTAGCCCAGTCAATGCATCATTTATCATCATTTAAATTTTTGGTTCTATAAAGTCTAAGTCTATAGATATGACAGAGATAATACCTCACTTCAGTGTGCCGTATTTTATCTAGACTAATGTAATTAAACACATTAGCCGCTGTTTGTATATTATAATAACCTGCTTACTGCTCTATCTTGGAAATCTGCACTGAAGATAAAGAGCAGCTGCTGTATACTCACGCAAATTACGTCATTAAATACGAAGGTAGCTATAGATGTGTGCTATACATACATTACTCAAAAAGAATATATTCTTAGGATCAATAATTAAGCCGATGCTGTTGTCTACATTGACCATATTAATTGGGTTTGTGATATTGGCTTACGTATTAGTTACATTGCCGAGTTTAGCATATGCAACTTCTGCCTCAAACATCTCATCCGCTGAAGTTGTCCATTCATCAGAATCAATGAAAGTCCCACCGTCTGTTGGAACATTCATTATTTTAATTCCTAATGAAGCACATGAGAATTGGTCTGATGAGCAACATAAACTCATTACAGATAAGAACTCATATTACGTACCTACTAACCTAATTATACCAAACGGAACTGCCATAGTTTTTCTACATGCTGACGCTCCATGGGATACGCCTAATCCTCATACTATTGAAATACAAGATAGTAGTGGTAATGCTATATACAGCACTGGCCAATTAGATTATACGCTTAGCTCCAAACCAATCATACTTCCATCTCCAGGAACTTATAACCTGGTTGACAAGTCATATGATACAAAAGAGGCCAGGATAACAGTTTTAGATAACGAAACATCTCATGGCAACATCATAATGGGAGGATTTTACACACCAACCAATCAGGTAGAGAATCCTGAGGATAACGATGGTGTATCTCATCCCGGTTCTCTTCAGTATTATAGAGAAGCTTTTAGTAGTGATGGATTTAATATTCTGAGTGAATATAATTTTTCTTACGCTACATGTGATTACTGTCCTGGAGAATATTGGCCTGACAATAAATCTGGAGAACACACATTGTTTCTCTATGGTACAGAGCAGCCGCTTTCTGATGCATTAGTCAAACTTGGAAAGTTAGTTAAAGACAACGTGTATGTATGAAACCCATACTTGGGTGACAGGTATTAATTTTGTATTTCATGGTGTTTATCCACCTAATTCATGAATTCAAGATATATCGAATGAAAATCTCTTAAATAGAAGAATCCGGTTAGAAAGTGATACAATGACTATCTTGGCTATTTTCAGGACAAATAAGATAACAAAACAAATGTACGAAGAATTAAGAAAAGAAGTAGATTGGGAACATCAGCACCCAGACGGCGCAGTATTTCATGCAGGTGCATTTAATGACTCTGGTGACTTTTGTGTGGTTGATATCTGGGAATCACAAGAGCATCTAAATAATTTTATAAACAATAGATTACTTCCAGTGATGAAAAAAAATAATATGCCAATGCCGGAGGGAGAGATTTTTCAAATCAATGATGTTAGTACTTTTCCAAGCATTGGCAAGTATAAAGAGTGGTATAAAGCGTAACAGTCAGGGTATAGATGAGATCGGCGTAGTGACTAAGCACTGTTTCTACTTGGCAGAATCAAGTCTCTTTGTTATGGATAGTATTTGATATTTCATAATGGCTTGTTAAGATCTATAACTGAGTACTACAAGTTACACGATATTATTCCCAATAATAATCTGGACTGCTATAGCTTGAAATTTGATTACATTTGGACAATTCTCCATTATATCTTCAGATCTAAGAGTTTCTTCATCCGGTGTTTGCGGCCCTTCTGATTTGTACTCGTGTCCACAATTCTTCAATTCTTGCATGTAACCATTACGACCATCGACTATTCTTTGCTAGTAATTACAGACAAACATGCTATATTATTATGTGTGATCGATCTATTGAAT
>Ga0299914_10001755_pt1 | contig 14598 bp, 9 predicted proteins | sample RVTome_10_FD_201361 | JGI IMG/M metagenome (GOLD analysis project Ga0299914, IMG submission 201361) | Soil microbial communities from uranium-contaminated site in the Upper Colorado River Basin, Wyoming, United States - RVT153D57 (version 2) ...
TCGGCACGCGCGGTGTGGAGCCGGAGCGAGCAGCGGGACAACCTCGGTCTGCCCATCTTCATCTTCACTGCCATTGTCGTTGCGTCGCTGGCGGTGCGTCTGGTCGTCTTGTACCGGACTATCGGCGGCGGGGCTCTGAGACTACAGCTCTGGCAGATCGTGACGACGGACTATTTCGTTGGATCGGGTGGTTTTCGCGATCTCGACGCGGCCATGCGCTTGATCGAGGGCATGGTGCTTCTGTGGGCTGCCGCATCCGTCGCACGGAGCAGCCCGGGATTCGCCCCGCGGCTCGTCCGCTGGTTCGTTGCGGGCGCAGCGGCGGCAGGAGTCCTCAACCTGTGGCGAATCTGGCAGGGCGCGCTGCGGCTCGAGGAGCCTGTCGCTGTGTTCTTCGGTTACCTCACGAGTCTTCGATACAACGTGCACTACGGAGACGTGAACGCGGCGGGATCGTATTTCGTCATGGCGCTCCTGGTTGCGATCGGACTGACGATTGCGACGAGACGGGTTCGCTGGATTCCGGCCGTCGTCCTGATTGCCGCATCGCTCATGCTGTCGGGGTCGCGGACGGCACTCGCTGCCGGAGGGCTGACCGGTCTCGCCTGGGGCCTGCTGGGAGGCGTTCCCTTGGGCCGCAGGTCACGACGGGCGCTGGTATTCGCGGCTCTGCTGATTGCGGCAGCTGTCCCGGCGGTCTACATTTTGGCGACCGGCAGACACGCAGCGCCCTCTGCAGCCCTGCAAATACGAACGGAGTTCGCCCGCACTACATTTCGCATGGTGGGGTCGCACCCGGTCTTCGGCATCGGTGTTGGCCAGTACCAGGAGCGTTCCGGCAGCTACAGTGCACCGATCCTCATCCAGACGTTCCGGCTGCAGAGCGAGAACGCCCACAACAACTTCTTCCAGGTGCTCGGAGAGCTTGGAATCGCGGGGCTCGCGGGATTTCTGTGGGTTCTCGGGTCCGCGGCGGTTCGAAGTGCACGCGCGGCATACAGGACCACGAATCCCCTGCAGCGCGGCGTGGTGGCGGGACTACTGGCGTTCGTCCTGACCTGGCTGGCTGGCCACCCGCTTCTCATCGACGAACCGGCACTTCTCTTCTGGCTGCTCCTTGGGACCGCTCCCGGTTTGGACCTCCGGGCGCCCGAGAACGGCGTCCATGCACGAGCCGGCCTCGCAGCGGTTGGCGTTGCCGCCGTCATCCTGGTAGTGCTGTCGATTCCGATCCGTGCCGGCCAAGAGGTGGCCGATGCCGAGCTCGAGCACCGCGGGATTGGTTTGTCGCTATGGCAGCACGGCGAGGACGGCGTGCGTTATCGGCTGGCGGGAGCCCGCAGCACGGTTTTTGTGCCCGCAGACGCTCGAGTCGTGACGTTCGCAGTCCGCGCGGTTCAACCAGGTGTGGAGCTGCATGTCGCTGTTCGAATGGATGGGCGGCGTGCAGACGTTATCCGTGTCGCGGGCGATCGCTGGTACGAAGCTGAATTGGTGCTGCCGACCGACAGGGACGCACCACGATTTCGCCGTCTCGAGCTTCGAGTAGAGGGCGAGCGGCCTGATGACCGCCCGCTGTTGATGGTCGGCAAGATTGAACGCCGTTGACGCGTCACAGTACGGTTACCAGCCGGGTTGCGCTACGGTTTTGAACTCAGCCAGCGTCTCAGAGACTCGCGGGTGCTTAACTTCTGAAGGGCCCTCGCACACGATGATTCATCCTGCGCCAATTTCCGCCCGGGTGACATCGGATCGGCAAACACGCTACGATAAGGAAATTTAGCGGCTTCGTCACTGGCAACGTTCGCCATCCTGAACCGCGCCAACGTGGAAGCGGGCACGTGCGATTCCCGCCGTGGTGCCGGCGATTACACCAAGCCAGGGAGCCGCATCCCGACACCCGCAGGATTCTGCGTGAGAATTCTTCAGTGCATCCCGTCAATGGACGGTGGGGGAGCCGAACGTCAACTCACCTACCTGGCTGCCGAACTCGAGGCACTGGACCAGGAAGTTCACGTTGCGGTGATTTCGCGCGGCGTGAACTGGGCGCGAATGGTAACGAGTGGCGCCACAATTCATCAGTTGCGGGCAGGAGGGGTTCACGACCCCCGTCTCTTCTGGCAGCTGCTGAAGCTCATCCGATCGATTGATCCGGATATCGTTCAAGTCTGGCTACGTCAGATGGATATTCTGGGAGGACTCGCTGCGCTGGCGCTGCGAAAGCCGGTCATCATCTCCGAACGGGCTTCTGAAAGCGCGTATCCCCGTAGCTTCAAGCACACGGTCCGGAGCAGCATGGGTCGGTTCACGAGCGCGATCGTGTCCAACTCCGGAGAGGGCGATCGATACTGGAGCCATCGGACGAATCCGCGCACGCTCCGTTACGTCATTCCCAACGCAATCCCACTAAGCGAGATCACGCAGGCACCCGTGGCGCAGGACCTCCCGGCGCCTGGCGACAGAAGGGTGGTGATGTTCGCAGGACGGCTCGAGCCGCAGAAGAACATCGAGACGCTCCTGGATGCACTGCAAGTGGCGTTGCCTGAAGACGATTTCGATGTGGTGTGTTGCGGTGTGGGCACGTTGCGAGCCCGTATTGTCGAGTGGATCGGTCGCAACGGCCTCGAGGATCGCGTCACACTGATTGGTTACACTCCCGCCCTCTGGAGCCTGATGAAACGCGCCTCGGTCCTCGTTTCGCCGTCCCTTTTCGAAGGGAGTCCCAATGTCGTGCTCGAAGCCATGGCCTGTCGCTGCCCGCTGGTGATCTCCGACATCCCGGAGCACCGGGCGATGCTGGACGAGGCTGCCGCGATTCTCGTGAACCCGAGGTCGGCCACACAGCTGGCCGCTGGGATTCGAGATGTCCTGCGAGACCCGGATGCGGCGCTCAGACGTGCGGACGCCGCATTCGCTCGCATACAACGTTTCACGCCTGCCAGCATCGCTCAGCAGTACCTGGACGTCTACCGAACCATCCTCGCTCGGCCGGCGGCTGCAGTCCGTAGCGCGAGCACCTGATCATGTGCGGCATAGTAGGAATAGCCGGAGAGAAACTGCCGACACCCGAGCTGCTGATCCGCATGCGGGACGCGCTCCGCCACCGCGGTCCGGACGACGAAGGCGCGTGGTGGTCGCCGGATGGCCGGGTGGCGCTCGGACACAGGCGGCTGTCTATCATCGATCTCTCCCCCAACGGCCGCCAGCCAATGAGCGATGGCACCGGCCGGCTGCAAATCGTCTTCAACGGTGAGATCTACAATTATCTCGAACTGCGCTCGGATTTGGAGAAGCAGGGCCACCGTTTCCGGACCGCGACGGACACCGAAGTCATCCTCGAGGCTTACCTGCAGTGGGGCGACGACTTCCTGACACGCCTCAACGGGATGTTCGCGCTCGCCATCTATGATGCCAGCCGGCGGCGGATGCTGATTGCGCGCGACCGAGCAGGCGAGAAGCCGCTGTACTACCGCTGCTCCTCTGGAACGATCGCGTTCGCATCGGAGCTCAAGGCGCTCCTGACCGATCCGGACTGCCCGCGGGAGCTCGATGCCGAAGCCCTGGATTATTACCTGGCGTTCGGTTACGTGCCCGGGAGCCTGTGTCTGCTGTCCGGCTTCCGCAAGCTGCAACAGGGACACGCGTTGACGTTCTCGGTCGACTCCGGTGACGTGCGAACGTGGGCGTACTGGTCGCTTCCGCAGCCGGAGAACACGCCACGAAGCGAGGAAGATCTGGTCCAGGAGCTCGAGCGGCTGCTCGAAGATTCTGTCCGACTGCGATTGATCGCGGATGTTCCCGTGGGTGTCATGCTCAGTGGCGGCGTGGACTCGAGCGTGGTCACCGCGCTCGCGGCCCGCGTGTCAACTCGGCGGGTGAAGACGTTTACGATCTCGTTTCCCGGCCATGGAGCCTACGACGAAGCGCCGCACGCACGCACCGTGGCCCGGCACTTCGGCACCCAGCACATCGAGCTGGCGGCAGAACCCGCGACGGTCGATCTGCTTCCGGCTCTCGTCGGGCAGTTCGACGAGCCGATTGCCGACTCCTCGATGGTGCCGACCTACCTGGTCTCGCGGCTGATTCGCCGCGAGGCGACCGTTGCGCTGGGCGGCGACGGCGGCGACGAAGTCTTTGGCGGCTACGCGCATCACAGCTGGGTGCAGCAGCAGGCCCGGATGGGTGGATGGCTTCCGGGCCCGGCCCGCAGGGTCGCGCGGGCCGCGTTTACGAACCTGCTGCCGATTGGCACGAAGGGCCGCAACTACGTCCTCGGCCTCACGGCCGAGCATCCATACAATATCGTGCAGTTCAACGTTGTGTTCGATGCGGATGCCCGGCAACGGCTCCTTGCGCCGCTCAGGATCGGTGTGCGGGAACACGAGGCGAGGGCCGAGGCGTGGAAAGCCGCGTTGTGCCGAGATCGCAGCACCGTTCTCCAGCAGACGACTGCGCTGGACTTTCGCACGTACATGGTGGACGACATCCTCGTGAAGGTCGATCGAGCCAGCATGCTATGTTCACTCGAAGTGCGCGCTCCTTTCCTGGACCCACGAGTCGTCGAATTCGCCTTCCGTGACGTGCCGGATCACCTGCGGGCGACACGGCTGAACCGCAAGATCCTCTTGCGCGGCCTTGCCGGACGACTCCTGCCAGCTTCGCTCGACCTGAACCGGAAACAGGGATTCTCCCTGCCGCTGCACAACTGGTTCAAGGGAGACTGGGGCTGCTTCATGCAAGACGTCCTCACGAGCGAAGAGACAATTTTCGACCGACGGATCGTCCAGCAGCTCTTCACGGGTCAGCGGGCGGGGTTCGCCAACATGCATCGACTGTTCGCCCTCACGGCGTTCGAGCTGTGGCGACGCGAGTATCGCGTCTCCACCGTCAAGGCGGTGGACGACCGCACCCTGGAGCTCCAGTCGGTCTGACCACTCCGGCTAGCGATGTCGCACGAACCATCCCGGATCGACGTCAATGCGAGTCGACGAGCCGGCCCACTCGAATACCAGCAGTCCAAGAACCGCTTCGCCTTCGGAAAGAACTGGGCGAGCTTTTTGACCAGCCTGAACGAGGACCGCATCGTCGAAGCAGAACGGTCGTTGCAGGAAATGATTGGGAAGGACCGTCTTGACGGCGCCACGTTCCTGGACGCCGGCTGCGGCAGCGGCTTGTTCTCGCTGGCTGCCATGCGCCTTGGAGCCTGGCGTGTACACAGCTTCGATATCGATGCGGACAGTGTGGCGTGCGCGCGGGAGCTCGGCCGACGCTACTTTCCTGCCGCCGTGAATTGGACGATCGATCAGGCCAGCGTGCTGGACGGGGCGTATCTGGACTCTCTCGGAAAGTGGGACATCGTGTACTCATGGGGCGTCCTTCACCACACAGGAAACATGTGGGAGGCGATCGATCGGGTTACAACGCTGGTCGAGCCAGGCGGTGTGTTGTTCATCAGCATCTATAACGACCAGGGTGTGGCGTCGCGCATGTGGAGCGAGATCAAGCGCCAGTACAACGAGAGCCGACTCGGGAAGGCCTGCATCCTGGCGGGTTTTTTTCCGTACTTCGCATGCCGCGGCATGGCGGCCGACATTCTCCGGCTGAGAAATCCGATGAATCGATACCGAGACTACCACCGGTCTCGAGGCATGTCCGTTGTGCACGACTGGATCGACTGGCTCGGTGGCTATCCATTTGAGGTCGCCAAACCAGAAGAGATCTTCGAATTCTGCACCGGCCGCGGCTTCACTTTGCAGAAACTCGTCACGCGAAGCGGTACCCTCGGGTGCAACGAATTTGTGTTCAAGGGACCACGGGAACGATTGTGAAGGACCTGACCCCGGTAGACCACTGGAATCAGGCATGGGCAGGCGAAATACGACTGCGCCTCCCGTCGCCCTGGATCATCCCGACACGAGATCTCCAGCGGCTCATCGCGAAGCACGTGCGGCCCGGGCAAAGAGTCCTCGAAATCGGCTGCGCACCAGGCAAGATGCTTTCGTGGGTGGCCGCAGGACTGAAGGCGCGCGTCTCCGGAGTGGACTATTCCCCCCGCGGTCTGGCTCAGGCCAGGCGGTTGTTCCGTGCTCTGCACATCCCCGCAGAACTCCGCTGCGAAGACCTGCGGCAGACGACGTTTTCTCCTGACAGCTTCGATTTCGTCTACAGCATCGGCGTGATCGAACACTTCTCCGATCCTCGCGATATCGTCAGGAGTCATCTCTCACTGGTGCGGCCGGGCGGAACCGTGCTCATGACGGTTCCAAACTATCGCGGTATCTACGGCTTGCTGCAGCGCTACTTCGATGCCGACAGCCTGCTGATGCACAACCTCGACATCATGAGCTGCGAGGCGCTGGCGCGTCTCGCTCCTGAAGAAGGGTCTGCTCAGGTGCGCACCTATCCGGCCGGGCGGATGTCCCCGTGGATGCTGAGTATCGGGAAGCGATGGCCAGCGCCACTGGCCCGTGGCCTGTCCTACACGCTCAACGCGATCGCTCTTCTCCAGCCCGTGGAAATCGCCGCAATCGCGCCGATGCTCGCTCTCGAGATCACCAGATCTGTGCGTCACGCGCGTCGGGAGGAGGCCGCTTCGCGGCGATCCTGAACAGATGGCCCGGCGAGGTCGGCCAGTCGGATTCCAAGGTGCCTCACAATGAAAGCGTTGGCGACGACAGCCACGCCGGCAGCCGCGACGTAGGCCCACGCAAGGCCCAGGGCGCCCTGCGCCGGCGTCAACATCCACGCCACTAGTGCAAGCGTCGCGTAGGCGGGAAGGGAGACGCCGGCGAACGTGAACCAGATCCGCGCGCGGCTCTGGATGATCTGCAGCAGCGCCAGTGACAGGCTCTCGGGAACCGCCGCCAGCATCAACACCAACAGCACGGGGAACGCCACCCGGAACTCCTCACCGAACCATGTGAGCAGCCACGGGCCGAAAACGGTGGCCGTCGCCGCTGTACCAGACGCGACCGCCATGGTCACGCCGAGGTTCACCCAGAACACGCGCGTGTACCGTCGGCCGTCCTGCAGCCCGACTTGGTAATTCAGCAGCGACATGTTGACGTTGTTGACGACATTGGGAAGGAACAGCACGATGATTCGGAAGCTGTTGGCCGCGGTGAAGAGCGCCATCGCCTGGTAGCCGGCCTCCTGGCGGACCAGCACCGCGTTACCGAACCACATCGCAGGCACCGACATGAAGCCGTTGAGGGCAGCCGGAAGAGCGAAGCTCGCAATGATGTGGGCGTCGCCTCCACACCACTGCGAGCGGATCCGGATTCCCTGCTTGCCCGCTTCGGCGAGCGCGCCGCGCCAGAGCAGCGCGCACTGAATCGCTCCGCCTATGGCCGCCCCCGCCAGCGCGCCTTCGATTCCGCCGAGCGAGCCGCCCAGCACCGTTGCCAGGAAATACAACGTCCCGCTGATCACGCACGCACGGCCCAATGCAGCGTAACTCTCGAGTCCCGCCAGTACGCCCATGACGAACCCGTTCATCACGACGAAGCATAGGGCGCTCGCCGCGACTCTCAGCCCGCCCGCCAGCGTTGGTTGTTCGAGCACAACGGAGGCAAGCCATGGCGCGCCGACGAACAGGGTGACCGAGACGATCGCCGCCATGCCAGTCGAGAGGAGCGCAAGCATGCCCACGAGGCGTCCCGCACGCGACGGATCGCTGGTTCTAAACTCCGCGACGTACTTGGTGGCGGTATAGCCCGTCGCGAGCTGTCCAAGGAGCGAGAGCACGGCAATGGTGCTCTGCACCATCGCGTACTCGCCGAAGACCTGCACGCTCAGCAGATTTGCCAGCGCGACGTTGGCCGCGAACGTGCTGCCCTGGTTTGACACGGCGCCCAGAAGGTTCCAGGCGACACCTCGAGCGAAACGGGCTCGAAGCGGCCCCTGGCCCGGACGTGAAGCCGACGTAGAAGCCGGCACTGCTACTGCCCGCTCCCGGCCCCGTGTCGCAGGACGCGGGTCCTTGCGCGGGCGGTCGCTTCCGGGTGAGTCACGAGTCTCGGGACCATCGACCGGATAGAATAGCGTTTCCGCACTGCAGGCCAGGCTGATCGCTGCAGCTGACGAAGGTTTTTCTTCCAAGCACGCGAACACCCATCGCGTGCATCATCATAACTGCGACCCTTTGCCGGCAGCTGATACATTGATATCATTCACCGCGCATCGCGCCGTCTACCGGGCCGGCCCGCATTTGAAAGAATCAAGACCGTGTTCGACCGGAGCTGCGTTGGGTCTGTTCGACGGCCCCGCGAATGGCCTGACGTTCGAGTGGTAATCGCGGCATGAGGCGGGAGAGCCTGCGGCTGTTCAGGTGCCCGGTCTGCCGTAGCGCGCTCGGCCTGTCAGAGGATCGTGGCGTGTCTGGGATGATCGAAGCAGGCACGCTGACATGCGTCGGCTGCAAGGCCTTGTATCCGATTCGGGGTGCCATTCCCCGCTTCGTCACCCTTGAAGGCTATTCAAACACGTTCGGCTTTCAATGGAAGCTGTTTCGTCGCACACAGCTCGACAGCTTCAGCGATACCAGCATCTCCCACGACCGTTTCTTCAGACAATCAGGCTGGACGCCACACGAACTGAGGGGCAGGACTGTTCTCGACGTGGGCTGCGGCGCAGGGCGATTCACCGAGATCGCGCTCAAGTCTGGCGGAGAGGTGGTCTCGATGGACTGCTCAGAGGCCGTCGATGCATGTCGAGCCAATTTCGCACCGCACGAACGGCTGACCGTCGTGCAGGGCGACGTGTACCGCCTGCCATTCGTGCCGGGCAGCTTCGATTTCGTGTATTGCTTCGGCGTGCTTCAACACACCCCTGACGTGCAGCAGGCGTTTCTGGCCCTGGCCGAGCCGCTTCGGCCCGGCGGGCGGCTGGCGGTGGATCTGTATCCGAAATCGCGCGCGCACCTGCTGTGGCCGAAGTACTGGATCCGTCCCCTGACACGGCGGGTCCCACCGGCGCGATTGTTTCCGCTGGTTGAGCGTATGGTGAAGGTACTTTTGCCACTGAGTCTGAAACTCGGGCGCGTGCCGTCCATCGGCCGGAAACTTCGGCACATCATTCCGGTTGCGAACTACGAAGGGCGGCTGCCGTTATCTCGGGATCAGCTGGAGCAGTGGTCGATTCTCGATACGTTCGACATGCTGGCAGCCCGTTACGATCAACCCCAGACAGCGCCAACGATGGAGGCGTGGTTCCGTCTGGCCGGCTTCGAGTCAATCGAGGCATTCAAGGACGGGCTCGTCGTCGGGCGGGGAACACGGGGCTTTGGAGCCGGTTTACCGAACCGCCCTGCCAGCTGCCAGCCCACTCAGCAGGTGGCGGACTGATCGTGCGGATTGCTGTCGTGAATGCGACGGGAGGCGGCCTGAGCGGCGGCTACTTCAAGTATCTTCGAAGCCTGATTCCCCGCCTGGCGCGTCATCCCGAAGTCGAGCAAGTTGATGTGTTCGCACCGGAGACGGCTCGTGAACGGTTTCGCGCCGAGCCCTGGCCCATTCACACGTGGGCGGCGCACGACGTTCGCGCGGGATTCCGAGGGCTGCGAGAAAGGGTCCGGGACCGACGGCCGGATGTCGTGTTCGTCCCTACAGCGAAATGGCTCGACTTCGGGGACACGCCGGTTGTCGTGATGGTTCGAAACATGGAACCTCTGGAGCTACCCTTCGGCGGAAATCCGGTAGCCGAGGGGATCCGCAATCTCGCGCGCCGGACCATGGCTCGTAGAGCCTGCCGCCGTGCGAGTCGCGTGATCGCCGTCTCCAATCACGTCCGCGATTACCTGACCGACCGCTGGAGGATTGAGTCGGGTCGGATCGCCGTGATCTATCACGGCGTAGACCCACCCGACCTGGGACCACCCCCGCATCCCCCACCCGTCCTGCAGGATAAGGTGGATCGGGCCTTCGTATTCGCGGCCGGTTCGATCCGCCCCTCCAGGGGCCTTGGCGATCTGGTGGAAGCCCTGCCATACCTGGGCATCGCCGGGCAACCCGTCCTGGCGGTGGTCGCTGGACAGGTGGATTCGACGATGGTTGGCCACGGGCGCTGGCTGATTCGGCGTTCCGGGGAGCTGGGAGTCGCTGATCGAATCACCTGGGCTGGCGCGTTGAGCGAGGCGGAAATGCGGTGGTGTTACGAACGGTCTGCGGCCTTCGTGATGACGAGCCGGACGGAAGCCTGTCCCAACATCGCATTAGAGGCGATGAGCTACGGGTGCGCCTGCGTTTCCGTGGACCGTCCACCCATGCCCGAGTTCTTCGGTTCGGCCGCTGTCTACTATCCGGCCGGCGATGCGAAGGGCCTCTCGCAAGCCTTCATGTCGCTTGTCTCAGGGCCGCTCAAGCAGGGTGAACTGAAGGCAGCAGCGTCCGAGCACTCGCGCTTGTTCGACTGGCGGATAACCGTCGACCGAACGATCGATGAGCTGAGGACCGCGATTGACTCGTGAAGGTGATGAACTCGTCCCACACGTTTGAGTTCCACGCTTGGTTGGTCGCGCATCGGTCAACAGCTTCACCAGCGGCCCTGGCTTCTCGGGCTTCGCCAAGGATCCCGAGGAAAGAAGCCATCAATACCGCGACTGCTTCTACCATGAAGGTGTAAAATCATCACCATCCGAGTCAGCGCGGGGGATGGCCGCGATCTCTGTTGCTACTCCATCTTTGAGCAATGGACGGCAGAACGGGTAAATGACTGCAAACGGTTCGACCCTCAGATCCGCTCTGAGCTCCCTCGCAGTGCTACTGGTTTTTGTCCCTGTATTTTTCCAGCTCGACGGCCGGCTGTACTCCGACCCCGGTAGTCTGACCGAACCTCGCGGGACGTTTACGAACCTGCCACTTCCCATCTCGGTGCTCGTCTGTGGCATCGCGCTCGCGGCTATGTCGCATCGATGGCTGCGTCAGCCTCAAACCCTGCTGCTCCTCTCCACGGTGCTGTTGATGTTCCTGACATCGCTGGTTGCAGGAAGTGGCGCAATATCCTGGCCGAAAACCAAACTTCTTTTGTTTCAGTTCGGCGCCCCGATGGCGGGCTTTGCGCTGGGCCGGGAGCTCGGGAGGGACGAGCGATGCGTGATCCGAAGCGGGAAGTGGCTCCTTCTGGCAACGGCGATTGTTATCGTCGCACAACTGTGCAGCACGTGGTTTCGGCACCGTTCTGTCGTTCTGTCATCCGACATCTTCGGACTCGAGGTCTACGGACACTTGCAGTATGTGCCCGTCATTCTCATGGTGGGTTATGTGAGTGGACTGTTCGCCGTATGCAGCGTTCAGCCATATCGGATGGTTCCCGTCGCTGGAATGCTCTTCGTTCCTGTGATGAGTGCCTACGTCGGGGCATCGATGTCCATTACGGCTGTGCTTGGCCTCTGGATGAGCCTGTTTCTACTCGCCTGGACGCCGGGCGGACGGCGACATGCACATGTGCTGTCGGTGATGGCGGTGACGGCGATAGTACTCTCCTCTGCCTACGTGGTCGCTGCCACGACGACTTCTTCATCTTTCCAAGCCAAGTTTCTGGGTTTGAAGCAGAGCAACTCCTCGGCGCCAGGCGAGGCTCCGCCGGTCGTCTCCGCCGATGATGGCGAGCCCCAAATCCTGCCGAATCTCGTCGAACGCTTCGTCTACTGGGACTACTTTCTGGCCGGTAGCACGTCTGATTTGGGCGCATTTCTTTTCGGACACGCCGAACAGCCCGACATTCGTGAATACCCCAGCGCGCACAATTACTATCTCGATCTGCTATATAACTTCGGGTTTCTTTCCCTGGTGCCGCTCGCCACGCTGATTGCGTGGACCGCTCGTCAGAGCTGGCAGCTTCGGACCGAGTTCGGTCGCTACCCGGAATTGGTCGGTCTGACGTTTGTCACGTTCTTTCTCCTGGTCGCCGATAACGGCTTGAAAGTCGGGATGCGTCAGCTCTATCCGGGGATTACAACCTTCATGCTCTGGGGAATGCTTTCGATCAGCCTGGAGCGGGCCCATCAGGCACGAATTGCCCGCAGGGAGGAGTCCTCTCTGCTCAGTGGTGCCGCTCTCCACACCGGCTGGCATGCCGGGCCGCCCGTGACTTTGACCCTTGGAGCTGCTGAACCACGGCGAGCGACTCTCCGTGAACCTTCCGTCCGAATAGCGGGTACTACTGATGGGAGCGGCGGAGAGACCACAGGATCCAATGTCCCACGCGGTTGACGCACGCGTTCACGAGCAGGCGTCCGGCACGCCTGCTCAACAGAGTTCTGGGATTCAATGAGGCGGCACTCCGAAGATGCCTCGCAGCCGCCTGATACCGTCCTGCGCGGATGTGGAATCTCGCGGTGACGACGTGTGCCGAGCTGAGGGCCTGACCCTGCAGCGACCGGATCACCGAGGGCAGGTCGGATCGCGCGAAATAGTTTTCCATGATCCGGACCGGCTCTTCGGCGCGGCTTTCGTCGGGGGGCGCGTAGGACGCTGAACCAGGATGGACCCGCAACGCCGCGAGCACGACCGGCAGGTGCTGGAACCGGCCGGTGAGTCCTAATCGGAGCCAGTACTCGAAATCAGGTGTCTGGCGTAATTTAGGGTCCCACCCGCCGGCGCGGTCGACTGCGCCGCGTCGCAGGAACACGCCAGGACCAGGCGCGCAGACCAGGTCCGTCACCATTTCACGATAGTCGAACTCCGGGGCCTTGACGCGCCGCACGCGCGCAGATGCGGGGTCGATCAGATTGTAATCTCCGTAGACCATCACGATCTCGGGATCCGCTTCGAGTGCAGCGACCGCGGTTGAGACTGCATTCGACTCGAGACGATCATCGGCGCTCAGGTAAGACAGAATCTCACCGCCGGCCTGGCGCCAGGCGCGGTTGATCGTGGCGGACTGACCGGCATTGGCCTGCGAGACAGCTTCGATACGATGCGAATAGCGCTTCAGCACGTCGGCTGTCTCATCCGTGGATCCGTCGTCAATCACGATCACCTGAATGGCGGGATAGTCTTGGTCGAGAGCACTCTCGATTGCTTCCGCGACGTACCGGCCGTGGTTGTGTGCCGGGATGACCACTGAAACGAGCGGGTAAGAAGTTCGAGACGACATTCCGCGAGATGCCGCGCGAATCACAAACCCCGCCGGAGTGATTGCCGCCAGACAACACGCATGTCTCTGTCGATCAATCCCCACCACGCCCAGCCGAGCGCGAGCACACTTACGATGGAAACAGCGGCTGCCTGAACCAGCTGCGGGGCTCGTGCGGCACTCGCCAATGCTACAACGGAGAGGGAGGCTGCCGGAACCATAGAAAGCCCGAACCACTGCTCGCGGCTGAAAGCCGCTGACCCCGCAGATCGCGCGAGCGCATCGGCCGCCAGGAGAAGGATTCCACAGTCCACAACCGCCCGGACGAACCAGACGAAGGCAACTCCGGTCGCGCCCCAGCGGCCGGCGGCCCACCAGGACAGGCCTCCATAGGCGATCACTTCGATCGTCTGGACGCGCGCCACCCAATTGGCCCTGCCGGAAGCCTGAAGAAACGTGAGGCCAGCCTGCGCGACGACGCTGGCGGCCACACCCATGGCGAGCCATCTCGCGATGGGCACACTCTCGCCCCCGAAGCCGGTCCCCAACCAGAGCGGGAGCAGGACGGGAGCCGAGGCAATGATGATCATGGCGGCCGGGATCACGGCGATCAACAACGCGGCGGTGCCATGCCTGAGCAACGTGCCGAGACGCGGACGGTTCGACGTCCAGGCCGCGGTGAAGATGGGAAACGCGGCGCCCATGAGCGCGCCGGAAAACACCCAGAGCTTCGTGACGACCTCGTAGGGAGCCGCGTAGCGACCGACGGCTTCAGGCGAAACCTGTGCACCGATGACGAACCGGTCCCACGAGCTCATCAACGGAAGAACAATGGTGCCCAGCGTGAGCCACCAGCCCAGGACGATCATCGGCCGCAGGGCGCGCAGGCTTGGTGCCGCCGGACGACGGACAACAGGCGCGATCGTGATGCAGGCAACCACGTGCGCGCCGAGAGAGAGGATCCGTCCGACCACGATGACGCTTACCACGGCGGGTAGCTCCGGCGTCCAGAGCATCACCGCCCAAGGCGCCAGGTACGTCCAGGCAGAGGACGGCAGCCTGATGATGTTCACGAGATCGAATCGGTCGAAGCCTTCCAGAATGCCACGAAATGCCGCGGTAACGACCAGCACGGGCACCGATATCGTCAGCCACAGCAGGGATCGGCGGAATTCGTCGGCCATTGGCGCCCGGAGATCGAAGGCGCTGGTGAGCGGGGCTGAGAGCGCGGCGAACACCGCGAACCCGGCGAGCCCGAGGAGTGCGTGCGCCGAGATCGACGACCAGATAAGCCGCCCAAGGCGATCCCGCTCCCCGTTCGAGATCGCAGCAGCGATCTCTCGTGTCGTCGCGCGGCCAAGCCCCAGATCGAAAAGGGTGAAATAACCCATGACGGCCCAGGCGATTGTGAGCAGACCAAACCGTACTTCGCCGAGGCCGCGAATCAGTGCAGGCACGACCGCAATGGCTATAGGGACCGGGACCAGAAGCCCTGCGAGATTCCAGCCGCTGTTGCGAAGAAAT
>Ga0299914_10001756_pt1 | contig 14598 bp, 13 predicted proteins | sample RVTome_10_FD_201361 | JGI IMG/M metagenome (GOLD analysis project Ga0299914, IMG submission 201361) | Soil microbial communities from uranium-contaminated site in the Upper Colorado River Basin, Wyoming, United States - RVT153D57 (version 2) ...
GATAGTTTTACCGGAAGGCTCCCAACAAGACGTTACCTCGGGATAACGCCTTGAGCGATCTCGATCTCGAACGCGCGCCCATGCGCCAGCGCCGGGATGCGCGCCCTCGCCTCTTCCGAGGCGGCAAGATCGAGATCGGCGAAGATCACGCCTGGCTCCTCGCCCGCCTCGGCCAGCACCTCCCCCCAGGGCGAGACGATCAGGCTGTGACCGTAGGTCAGCCGCCCGTTCTCGTGCAGCCCGCCTTGCGTGGCGGCAAGTACATAGGCGCCGGTCTCGATGGCGCGGGCGCGCACCAGCACATGCCAGTGCGCTTCGCCCGTCTGCCTGGTGAAGGCGGAGGGGATGGCGATGAACTCCGCGCCCGCCTCGGCGAGAGCGCGGTAGAGCGCGGGGAAGCGGAGGTCATAGCAGATGCTGAGGCCCAGCCGCCCGAAGGGCAGGTCGGCGAGTACCGCCGTGTTGCCCGGACAATAAAAATGTGACTCGCGGTAGCTCTCGCCGCCGGCAAGATCCACGTCGAACATATGCAGCTTGTCGTAGCGCGCGGCGATCTCGCCCTCGGGCGTGATCAGAAAGGAGCGGCTCGCCACGCGCTCGGGATCGAGCCTGATGGCGAGCGAGCCGACATGAAGCCAAATGCCGAGCTCGCGGGCGAGCGCTCGGAGGCGCGCGAGCGGCACGTTCTCGTCTTCCGGCTGCGCCTGTGCGAGAACGCGCTCCGGCTCGAGCTCCATGAGCGCGGTGTTCTCGGGCGTCTGCACATAGGCTGCGCCGCCGCGGCCCGCGCGCCTGATCAGCTCTTCGGCGGAATCGAGATTGGCCGCGATCGAGCGGCCTGCCCTGAGCTGCACCAGGGCCGCGCGGAAGCGTCTCGGGGTTGGTGAGGTCATGGTCTTCCGTTCCTTACAGCACGAAGGCGGTAGGCTCCACGGCGCGGGCAAGCGCCAGCACATCGACCCTTGCCGCCTTGGCGCGCTTCAAGGCCCGCGCGCTGGCTTCCACGGTCGCGCCCGTGGTGATCACGTCGTCGATCACCACGATATTCTTCCCCCTGACTCGTGTTTTAGCCGCATCGCCCACCTTGAAGGCGCCGGCGACATTGCGCCGTCTCTGGTCGTGGGTGAGGCCGACCTGGCTTGCCGTGCGCCGTACCCGCTTGAGCAAGAAGCAATCGGCGGTAACGCCGGTCAATCGCGCCACACTCTGCGCCAGCATGGCCGATTGATTGAAGCGCCGCCACCACAACCGCGAGCGGTAAAGCGGCACGGGCACGATCAGGTCGGCATCGGCGAGAAGCTCGGCGCCGGCCCGCGCCAGCCACCTGGCGAAGAGTGGCATGCCCTCGTGCCGGTCCCGATATTTGAAGCCCTGGACCAGTTCGCGCATGGTGACGGAATAACGCGCCACGGCGCGCGCCCGATCGTAAACTGGAGGCTCGGCGATCGCCGCCGCCGAGAGGCTTGGGCTGCCCGCGTCGTAAGGAAGCGGTACGCCGAGCCGGTCGCAGATGGGAGGCGCGATGAAATCGATCTTGGCGAAACAGGCGCCGCACAGGAGCCCGTGGCTGCCGACCCGCGTCCGGCAGACGATGCAGACCGGCGGCAGGAGGAGATTGGCGAGCGTGCCGAGGACCGACCGCACCGGACCGGTCCGCTCAAGGCTAGTCCCTGCCGCGTTCATGGCCATGGCCGCCATGATAGAGCGCCAGGCCGCTGTTGAGGAAGAAGGGACTTGCGGGTGGCCATGAGCGACGAGCGCCTATTGTTCGACCGCAAGCTGCTGCGCCAGCGCCGCGAGCGCTTTGCCCCCGAGATCGAGTCGCGCGAGTTCCTGCTCGCGCATGTCGCGAACGAGATCGCCGAGCGCGTCGAGGTCATGCTGCGCTCATTCCCCCGCGCGCTCGATCTCGGCGCCTATCACGGGCTGGTGGGGCGAAAGGTGGCCGCGCTCAAATCGGTCGGCGAAATGATCTATGCCGAGAGCGCTTTCGCTTTCGCCGCGCTGTGTCCGCGCCCTTCGCTCGTCTGCAACGAGGATGCGCTGCCGTTCAAGGAAGCGAGTCTCAACCTGATCGTCTCGGGGCTCGCACTACATCGCGTCAACGACCTTCCCGGCGCGCTGATCCAGATCCGGCGCGCGCTCGCCCCCGACGGATTGTTCATGGCGGCGCTGCTCGGCGCCCGCGCCCTCACTGAACTGCGGACCGCCCTGCTCGAAGCTGAAGCCGAGATGGCAGGGGGCGCCAGCCCGCGCGTCGCTCCCTTCGCCGATGTCAGGGATTACGGAGCGCTGTTGCAGCGCGCGGGCTTCGCGCTGCCCGTGGCTGACGCCGAAACCCTGACGCTCACCTACCCCTCCCCGCGCGAGTTGATGCGCGAGGTCCGCGCGCTTGGCGGCGGCAATGTGCTCTTGGCGCGCAGCAAGGCGCCTCTGCCGCGTCGGACGCTCGCGCGCGCGGAAGCCATCTATTGCGCACGCCACTCGATGCCCGACGGCACGGTGAGCGCCACGTTCGAGATCGTGTATTTAAGCGGCTGGTCGCCGGATGCGAGCCAGCAGCAGCCGCTTCGGCCCGGCAGCGCGGCGCACCGCCTCGCCGATGCACTCGGCACGACCGAACATCCGGCCGGCGACAAAGCCGGTTTTCCGAAAAAGCGCAAAGCCTGATAGCGCCGTCCTTTGGGTGTCGTCATAGAAGATCGCGAAGCGTGGTCTTCAGCGGCTCGTCGGCGGGCGGCATGTCGTAGGCATGAAGCTCCGAAGGCTTCACCCATCGAGTCTCTTGGCCTTCCAGCGGCACCACCCCGCCCTGCCATCGCCGGCAGAGATAGACCGGCATCAGCAGGTGGAAGTCGGGATAAGCGTGGCTCGCGAAGGTGAGCGGCTGGAGGTCGGCTTCGGCGACCTGCACAGCCAACTCCTCGCGAAGCTCGCGGATCAAGGCTGCCTCCGGCACTTCGTCCGCCTCGACTTTGCCGCCCGGAAATTCCCATAGGCCGGCGAGCGGCTTTCCTTCCGGACGCCTCGTGATCAGCAGGCGGCCTTCTCCATCGACAAGAGCGCAAGCCGCGACAATGACGAGTGGAATGGCGCGTTGCATTTCTGTTTCTAGCCGAAACACGCCGCGAACACCGTCATTCCGGCATGCCGATCACGAGCGGTAGTCGGCGTTGATGGCGATATAGTCCTTGGTGAGGTCGCAGGTCCAAACCGTCGACGCGGCCTTGCCCACGCCGACATCGACGCTGATGGCGATCTCCCGGTTCTTCATGTAGGCGGCGCCGTCTTGCTCGCGATAGCTTGATGCCACCTCGCCGTCCTTGGCGACCTGAATCTCGCCGAGCCAGATGGCAAGCCTGTCGCGGTCGGCCTCTTCTCCCGCTTTGCCGACGGCCGCGACGATGCGCCCCCAATTCGGATCCTCGCCGGCAATCGCCGTCTTGACCAGCGGCGAGTTGGCGATCGACTTGGCGATTGCGCGCGCCGCCTGCTTGGTCTTGGCGCCCATGACCTTCACGGTTACGAATTTGGTCGCCCCCTCGCCGTCCTTGACAATCTGCAGGGCGAGATCGCGCAGCACCGCGGCGAGGCCAGCGCGGAATCCTACCAGACGGGGGTCGTCGCCGCGGGCAATGCGTGGGGCGCCGCGCCGCGCCGCCGCACCCGTGGCGAAGATCAGCAAAGTATCGCTGGTCGAAGTATCGCCGTCGATGGTGATGGCGTTGAGACTGTCCTCAACCAGCGGGGCGGTCACCTCATGCAAGGCGGCGGGCTCGATGGCCGCGTCGGTGAATATAAAGGCGAGCATGGTCGCCATGTCCGGCGCGATCATGCCGGCGCCCTTGGCGATACCGCTGATGGTGATTTCGACGCCATCGATTTCCGCCTTGCACGTGGCGAGCTTCGGGTAGGTGTCGGTGGTCATGATGGCGCGCGCCGCGTCTTCATAGGCGTCGCCTTTGGCTTCACCCGCAAGTCCGCCAAGGCGGCTCGCGATCTTGCGTGCGTCGAGAGGCTCGCCGATCACCCCCGTCGATGCGATATAGATGTCGGCCTCCTGGCACTTCGCCGCTTCGGCGGCAGCCTTGGCGGTCAGCTCCACCGCTTCGCGGCCGCGCCTGCCGGTGAAGGCATTGGCATTGCCGGAATTGACTACCAGCGCGCGCGCGATGCCGTGGGGAAGATGCGCGCGGCACCAATCGACCGGCGCAGAAGCCGTCTTGGACTTCGTCAACACGCCGGCGACGGCGGTGCCCGGGTCGAACAGCACAAACAGAAGGTCGGTGCGTCCGGGGTAACGGATGCCGGACGCAGCGGTGGCGATGCGCACGCCGTCGATGGCGGCGAGGTGCGGCAGGTGCTTCGGCGCGAACGGCGAGACGTTTCCCACGGTGTAAACAGTCTGGCGATCTATTGGCGCGGAGCTTCCATGGCCGGTCCGCCATCGGCCGGCGCCTTCAGCGCGGGATCGACGATCTCGATCTCGGCGGAATTGCGCAGGCCCGTCACCACTTCCTGCGCCTTCTGCTGCACGAGCTGGCCCATGATCGCCTCCTTGACCTCGGCGAAGCTTGGGAGGGGCCGGTCGCGCTTTTCCTCGACCTTGATGATGTGCCAGCCGAACTGGGTCTGCACCGGCTCGGAGATCTTGCCGACGTCGAGCGCGAAGGCCGCGTTCTCGAACGGCTTCAGCATCTGGCCGCGGGTGAAGAAGCCGAGATCGCCGCCTTCGGCATTCTTGTCCTTCGACTTCTCCTTGGCGAGCGTGGCGAAGTCCTCGCCCTTGTTCAGCCGCTCGGCGACCTCCTTGGCCTCGGCCTCGGTTTCCACCAGGATGTGCCTGGCATGGACCTCGGGCTCCGGCTTCAAATTGCCGATCCGCTCATCGAAAACCTTCTTGGCGTCAGCTTCGGTCACGGTTCCGGTGATGCCCTTGTCGAAGAAGGCATCGCGCAGCGCGCGGCGCTGGTGATACTTCACCCGGTCGGCGAAATTGCCTTCCTTGTCGAGGCTCTCCTTCGCGCCGGCTCCGGCCATCAGCTCGTTTTCGATGACATATTGCAGGAGCACGCGCCGGCGGTCCGCCGGCACATAATTGGAGATGCGCGGACCAACCTCCGAGGCGGCGAAATCGAGATCGGAATTCTTGATGTCGACGCCATTGACGCGCGCGACCACGGCGTCGGCCGACACCGGCAAAGGTGCAAAAGCAATCGAGGCTGCGAGCAGCAGCAACGCTGGCCAGGTTTTCACGGAGTGGATCCTTATCTTCGGCTCGGTCCTGGCTCGGTGACGAGCGGGCGAGCGGGTTGGGTTTGCTTCCCGGGGCGGGTTTTAGACCCTCGGATGGTGAAATGCCAATAACCGAACTGCCAAGGGGCCAAGTCGGTTGACTTCCCTCAGATACTTCGATATGTCTCGACCTATGGACGAATTAGTTGCCATCGATGCCCTCGGGGCCTTAGCCCAGGAGAGCCGGCTCAAGGTCTTTCGCCTGTTGCTGCGTGCCGGGCGGGAGGGCATGCCAGCCGGCGATATCGCCCGCGCGCTTGGCGTGCCGCACAACACCATGTCCGTCCATCTCGCCGTGCTCAGCCGCGCCAAGCTCGTCGGCGCGTGCAAAGAAGGGCGCTCGGTCATCTATGCGGCGAACCTTCAAGGCACCCGCGAGCTACTCTCTTATCTGATCGAGGATTGTTGCCGCGGCAAGCCTGACACTTGCGGGCCGCTGATCGAATCCGCGCTCGCCCAGTGTTGCACCAATGAGTGTTGCGCAACGTAACGAAACGATGATGCAGAGTCCGGAGTCGCTCAACGTTCTCTTTCTTTGCACCGGCAATTCGGCGCGCTCGATCATGGCCGAGTGCATCCTGAACCGCCTAGGGCGCGGTAAATTCAACGCCTATAGCGCCGGCAGCCAGCCGCTCGGCCACATCCATCCGCTGGCGCTCAACCTGCTGAAAAAAACCAATCACGACGTGTCGCAACTCCGCTCCAAGCCGTGGGATGAGTTTGCCGCACCCGGCGCGCCCAAGCTCAATTTCGTGTTCACTGTCTGCGACAACGCCGCGCAGGAAACTTGCCCAATATGGCCGGGGCAGCCGATGAGCGCCCATTGGGGGTTGCCCGATCCAGCCAAGGCGATAGGCACCGAAGCGGAGCAGGCATTTGCCTTCGACGATTGCTTCCGGATGCTCACCCAGCGCATCTCGATCTTCGTCAATCTGCCGATCGCCAGCCTGAGCAGACTGTCGCTCCAACGACATCTCGACGATATCGGGCGCACCCGCGCCGATGCTTCTAAAGAATCTGCTTAGCCGTATGGCCCCGGCGAGCCTTGCGCGCCGCCTCGCGGCGGAAGGAGTCGGCGCGGCCTTCCTCCTCGCCGCCATCGTTGGCTCGGGCATCATGGCCGAGCAACTTTCGGGCGGCAATGTAGCGCTGGCATTACTGTGCAATGCGGCGGCGACGGGTGCCATTCTCGTCGTGCTGATTGCGATATTGGGGCCGGTCTCTGGCGCGCATCTCAACCCGGCCGTCACGCTTGCTTTCATGCTTCGCGGCGAAATCGCATTCCGTGTTGCGGCTCTTTACGCCGGCATACAGATCGCGGGCGCCATCCTCGGCACGTTGAGCGCGCATCTGATGTTCGGCCAAGAGGTCTGGCAGATCGCCGCCACTGAACGCGCCACGCCGCAGCTCTGGTTGTCCGAGGCCGTCGCCGCTTTCGGTCTTGTGTTCGTGATATTCGGGGCTGGCCGATCACGGCCCGATACCGTGCCAGCACTGGTCGGGCTTTATATCGCCTCGGCCTATTGGTTCACGGCGTCGACCAGCTTCGCCAATCCAGCCGTCACAATTGCCAGAGCCTTCACCGACACCTTCGCGGGCATTGCGCCAACCGGCGTGCCGGGCTTCATCGCGGCTCAGGCCATTGGCGCGGCGCTGGCGGTCCCGCTATCGGCTTGGCTGTTCGAGCGCGGTATAAAAGTGGCTCGTTAAGAAGCGGGGCCGAGGGGAAACGCGCGGGCGCGTCGCGTTGACAAGGGTTGGCGCCCCTCTTATGTCTCACCCGCGTTCGTTTTCCTGGCATTTTTTCGACGCTTTCCACCGGTTTGATGGGGAAACCGGCTGAGGCTATTCCCGCCATAGAGGCCCGCGACCAATGCTTTCCTTCGGCGCCTTTGCCACCAAAGTCTTCGGCTCCTCCAACGAGCGGAAAATCAAGAAATACTGGCCGCTCGTCGCCAAGATCAATGCGCTCGAGCCCGAGGTCGAGGCGCTGTCGGACGAGGCGTTGCGCGCCCGCACAGAAGACTTCCGGGCCCGCGTACGCCAAGGCACCTCTATCGACGACCTGCTGCCCGAAGCCTTCGCCACCGTGCGCGAGGCGGCCAAGCGCACCCTCGGCCAGCGCCATTTCGACGTGCAGCTGGTCGGCGGCATGGTGCTGCATGAAGGGCGCATCGCCGAGATGAAGACCGGCGAAGGCAAGACGCTGGTGGCGACGCTCCCCGTCTACCTCAATGCACTCACCGGCCGCGGTGTGCATGTGGTCACCGTCAACGACTATCTCGCCAAGCGCGACGCCGCCTGGATGGGCGCCATCTACCAGTTCCTGGGGCTCAGCGTCGGCTGCATCGTGCACGACCTCGCCGACGCCGAGCGCCACGCGCAATATGCCTGCGACGTGACCTACGGCACCAATAACGAGTTCGGCTTCGACTATCTCCGCGACAACATGAAATACGCGATGAATGAGATGGTGCAGCGCGGCCATTACTACGCCATTGTCGACGAGGTCGACTCGATCCTGATCGACGAGGCACGCACGCCGCTGATCATCTCAGGCCCGATCGAGGACCGTTCCGATCTTTACACCGCCATCGACACCTTCATTCCGAGGCTGATCGAGGGCGATTTCGAGCTCGACGAGAAGACGCGCGTCGTCACCTTGACCGAGGCCGGCAACGAGCATGTCGAGCAGCTGCTCATGGAGGCCGGCTTGCTCAAGGGCGAGTCGCTCTACGACATCGAGAACGTCACCGTGGTTCACCATGTGCAGCAAGCGCTTCGCGCGCACAAATTATTCCTGCGTGACCGCGACTACATCGTGAAGGACGACGAGGTGGTGATCGTGGACGAGTTCACCGGGCGCATGATGCAGGGCCGCCGCTACTCCGAAGGGCTGCACCAGGCGCTGGAGGCCAAGGAGCACGTGTCAATCCAGCCGGAGAACCAGACGCTCGCCACCATCACCTTCCAGAATTATTTCCGGCTCTACGAGAAGCTCGCCGGCATGACCGGCACCGCCTCCACCGAGGCCGACGAGTTCATGGACATTTACGGCCTCGACGTGGTCGAGGTGCCGACCAACATGCCGATGATCCGTGACGACGAGGACGACGAGGTCTACCGCACGGCGGCTGAGAAGTACCGGGCCATCATCAAGCTGATCAAGGAAGCGCGCAAACGCGGCCAGCCCATGCTGGTCGGCACCACCTCCATCGAGAAATCGGAGATCTTGTCGGAGCATCTCAAGAAGGACAAGGTTCCGCATCAGGTGCTGAACGCGCGTTACCACGAGCAGGAGGCGCACATCATCGCCCAGGCCGGCGTGCCGGGCTCGGTCACCATCGCTACCAACATGGCCGGCCGCGGGACCGACATTCAGCTCGGCGGCAATCCCGACATGCTGCTCGAGGATTGGGCCACCGAGCAGAAGGAGAAGGGCAAGGAACCGACGCAAGATCAGATTGCCAAGAAGCGCGAGGAAATCGCCTCCGAGGTGGGCAAGAAAAAGCAGACGGCGCTCGAAGCCGGCGGCCTATATGTGATCGGCACCGAGCGCCATGAAAGCCGGCGCATCGACAACCAGTTACGCGGCCGCTCAGGCCGCCAAGGCGACCCCGGCCGCTCGCGCTTCTTCCTCTCGCTCGAGGACGACCTGATGCGCATCTTCGGCTCGCAGCGCATGGACGGCATGCTTCAGGCGCTTGGGCTGAAGGAGGATGAGGCCATCGTCCATCCCTGGATCAACAAGGCGCTGGAGAAGGCGCAAGCCAAGGTCGAGGCGCGCAATTTCGACATCCGCAAGAACCTTCTCAAATTCGACAACGTGATGAACGACCAGCGCAAGGCGATCTTCGAGCAGCGCCGCGAGCTTCTGAGCGATGCCGATCTCAGCGAGACCATCGCCGATATGCGCCGCCAGGTCGTCGACGACCTGGTCGCCGAGCATATCCCCGGGAAGTCCTATGCCGAGCAATGGGACATTCCGGCCGTGCAGGAGGCCATGAAGAAGACTTTCGATCTCGACCTGCCGCTCGCCGATTGGGCGGCGGAAGAAGGCATCGGCGAGGCGGAATTCCACGAGCGGCTGGTCAAGGCCGCCGACGAGCGTGGCGCCAAGAAGGCCGCCGAGCTCGGGCCTCAGATCATGCGTCAGATCGAGCGCGCGGTGCTGCTGCAGACGCTCGATCATCTGTGGCGCGAGCACATCGTGACGCTCGAGCATCTGCGCCAGGTCATCGGCCTGCGCGGCTACGGCCAGCGCGACCCGCTGAACGAGTACAAGAGCGAGAGCTTCACCCTGTTCGAAGCTCTGCTGGGGAAACTGCGCGATACGGTGACCGGCCAGTTGATGCATGTCGAGCTGGCGCAGCAAGAGGACGTACCGTCGCTTGAGGCATCAGAGCTGCCGCCGATGGAAGCGCATCATGTCGACCCGAGCACCGGCGAGGACGAGTTCGTGTTCGAGACCCTCAATGCCGGCGGCAATGGCCGGGGTGGCGCTGCGAAATCCGCGCGGTCGCGCAAGGCGGGAGACGCCAACCCCGCCGATCCCTCGACCTGGGGGAAGGTGCAGCGCAACGCGCTCTGCCCCTGCGGCTCGGGCAAGAAATACAAGCACTGCCACGGCGCCTTCGCTTAACTAGCAGCCCCTGAAAACGTCTGCGTTTCCGCACCTAGCCGCTAGAGTGTGGGCCTTCTGGATGGCCTTTCGGGAACCGGGAAGGCGTCCAAGCGATTATCTGCAGACTCCCCAGCACATTCCTCGCGCCCATGACCCTCGACCAAGCCCTGGCATTTGCCATTGTCATCGCCATGATGGTTCTCTTCGCCTGGGGACGGTGGCGCTACGATATCGTCGCATGTCTTGCGCTGCTCGCGGCGGTGGCGGTCGGTATCGTCCCACCGGCCGAAGCCTTCAAAGGATTTAGCGACGACATCGTGATCATCGTAGCGAGCGCCCTGGTCGTGAGCGCCGCGGTCGCAAAATCCGGTCTTATCGAACGTATCGTGCGCCAGTTTGGCCCTTACCTGACGACTGTCACCCGCCAGATCGCGGCACTTGTCGGCTCGGTGACGGTGCTTTCGGGATTTGTAAAAGAATATCGGGGCGCTGGCCATGCTGATGCCGATTGCCTTTCAGCTTGCACGCCGCAGCGGCACATCTCCGTCTTCACTGCTAATGCCTATGTCTTTTGGGGCGTTGCTCGGTGGCCTTGTGACGTTGGTCGGCACGTCACCGAACATCATCGTCGCGCGCGTGCGCGAACAGATCCTCGGCGAACCATTCAGCATGTTCGATTTTGCGCCGGTCGGTATCGGCATTGCCGCCGCGGGCTTTCTATTCCTCATTTTTGGCTGGCGACTGTTGCCACAAGATCGCAAAGGGGCCGCTTCGATGGACTCGGCCTTCAACCTCGAAGGCTACACCACCGAAGTTTCCGTGCCGGAAGATTCGCCTGCCGCGGGACAGACCGTGAAGGCGCTCGAGGGAGTCGGTGACAACGAAATCGAGGTGATAACTCTGCTGAGAGGCGATAATCGGCGTTATGAACCCGCCGGCAATGTCGTCATCAAGACCGGCGATATTCTCATTCTTCAAGGCGAGCCTTCGGCGCTTGAACGCATTGTCGCGCTGGAAAAACTAAAGCTCGTCCGTAACGAGGAAAGCCAAGAGCGCGACACCCCAAGCGACGAAATCGGCGTCATGGAAGCGGTCATCGCCTCCAATTCGGAGCTTGTCGGCAGCTCGGTCGGACAGCTCAAACTGTTCGATCGGCACGGCGTCAATCTTCTTGCCGTGAGTCGCAGAGGCCGGCGCATTACGCAGCGCCTGCGCGGGGTGAAACTCAAGGCGGGCGACGTGATCGTTCTGCAAGGCAACCTGCCAACCATGCCGGAAACGCTTGGAGAACTGCACTGCCTGCCGCTTGCCGAGCGCGACCTGCGGATCGGACGTCAGGCCAGCCTCTTCCCCGCCGGTGTCCTCATCGCCGCCATGGCTCTGGTCGCCTTCAATGTTGTGCCGGTGGCGATCGCGTTTTTCGGCGCGGCGGTAATTCTGGTACTGGCCCGCTCGCTTTCCTTGCGCGATGCCTATGACGCGATTGAATGGCCGATTCTCGTAATGCTGGGCGCGCTGATCCCCGTGAGCGATGCGTTAAGAACCACAGGCGGCACGGACTTAATCGCCGCCTGGCTTTCGCATGCCGGTGCGGTATTGCCTTCGTATGGGGCGCTCGCCTTGTTGCTTGTTGCCGCCATGGCGGTGACGCCTTTTCTCAACAATGCTGCAACGGTACTCGTTATGGCGCCTATTGCCGCTAGCTTCGCCGCGAAGCTTGGCTACAACCCCGATCCGTTTTTGATGGCGGTGGCGATTGGCGCAGCGTGCGACTTCCTCACGCCGATCGGTCATCAATGCAATACTTTGGTGATGGGACCCGGCGGCTACCGCTTCAGCGACTATGCACGCCTCGGCCTGCCCTTGTCCCTGATTGTCATCGCCGTCGGCGTGCCGCTGATCGCACTCGTCTGGCAGCCGTAGGCCTTAAGGATTGGTGGCAACATCAGCGGGGCAGCGTTCCTCGATGAGAGGCGCGGTAGCGGTGGCTATACCCTGCTCGTACACGTAGCGCCCTTTGCACACGCTGACCGTTGGCGGCACGCGGTTCTGCTCGAACAGATCATGGCCCGTCTTCAAGTCAGCCCAGAAGCTCGCCCATCTGTCGCCGCTGCGGGCTTTGAGATTGCGCTCGGTCATGCGGAACGGGAATACCTGCACCGCGAAACGCTCCTGGCTCGTGTTGAGCGCGGCCGTAACCAACCCCCAGATCTCGTCGACCACCGCGTCGGTCATGGCGTAACAGCCGATCGAGAGGCAGCCGCCATGCACCATGAGGAAGGAGCCGCTGCGTCCATGCGCCTGATCGAAGGCGTTGGGGAAGCCGAGATTGAAGGAGCGGTGCCAGCGGCTGTTCGGATTGAGCTGCTCGGCCGACACCGTGTAGAAGCCCTCCGGCGCCTGGCGGTCGCCTTCCCGCAATTTCGGACCGAGCCGCCCCGACCAGAGACAGATCGGGTAAGTCGCGAACTTGACGTAGCGGCCTTCCTTCTCGACCCACAGTTCGAGCTCGGATTCGAGCTTGAAGATGCGGATGAACACCGGCGCGCCGCTTGTTATGCCCTGCGCCGCCAGCCTCTCGCCGAGACGGGCGAGATCGGGCGTGCCGGGCAAAGACTTGCCGGCATTATGCAGCGTCTTGTTCTCCGCGCGCTGCATGTTGATCTGCACGCGGTCGAGTAACTGCCGCCCCTGGGGCGTCATCAGATAAATGCCGACGCCGATAAGCGTCAGGATCAGGATCGAGAGCAGGGCGCGCATGTCAGGTGTCAGTGATCAGTTGTCAGTGATCAGAATTATAGCTCAATCTGGTTCAGATTGACTCGTCATGCCCGCGAAAGCGGGCATCTGGTAACCACCGATTTCGGCTATCTATGAAGGATGGTGTTACTGGATTGCCCGGTCAAGCCGGGCAATGACAAGGGAACGGATCCTGATATCTGATCCCTGCTACTTGCCCGGCGTCGCCGGCCCCAGCGTAAACGCGCTGTAAGGGGGCTTGGACGGGCCGAATCTGAGCCCAAGCACGCTGCCGAGCGGCTTGGTCAGCGACGCCGCCTGAGTCACCGGGGGCGCCGGCAACGGCTTGAACGCCACCACCGGCGCTTTCTGGTAAGTGGGACAAGAGCCCGAAGCACTGAACCGCGCACCCTCTTCATAGACGGCGTTGATCAGATAGCGCTTCTCGCAGACCGCGATCCGGGGCGCTTGGCGCGTGACCTCGAAATAGTCGTAGCCCTCTTTCAGGTTTTTCCAGAAATCGTACCATTCGTGTTTCTCGTGCGCCGCCATGTTGGCCGTGGTCATGCGGAACGGGAAGGCATGAACCTGAAACGAGGTCTGCCCGCCGGCCAGCGCTTCGCGCGCGAGAATGTAGATCTCCTCCATCACCCCGTCGGTCATGGCGTAGCAGCCGCGCGAGGTGCAGTCGCCATGGATCATGATGTACTTGCCCGTGCGCCCGTAAGCGCGATCATAGGCGTTGGGGAAGCCGACATTGAAGGCCAAGTGGTATTGGCTCTTGGGATTCATCTGATCTATCGACACGAGATAGAACCCTTCAGGCGCCTGGCGATCGCCTTCCTCGACCTTGGGACCGAGGCCGCCGGAATAGCTGCAGATCGGATAGGTCTTGAAGTGATAGAAGCGGCCGTCTTCCCGCTGCTTCCACACTTCAAGCTCGGACTCGGCCTTGAACACGCGGATGAGGATGGGCGACTCTTCTTGCATGCCCTTCCCCAGCAGCATGGCGCGCGTTTGCTTGGGGAGCGGCTTCATATAAGGGGGGGAGAACTGGCCGCAGCCGCTCAAGGCCGTGACAGTCGCCACGGCGAAGGCCACGATGATGGACGTGATGAAGCTCGATCGAAGCATACGCAGTGCCCCTCGCGCACTCCGGTGCAGGGTCGAATCCAAGCAGTTAAGGCGACGTTAGCGCCCAGGCGGCGCCGGCGCTTCCCCTCGCCCCCGAATTGGCCGTTATTATAGGCCGCGTTGGGGGCTGCATGGACTAAAAAAAAGGCGCTTTTTGGGGCATTCTAAGCCCCTAGCTAACCGTCCCCATGGCCAGGAATTTCTCGCGCCGTTCCTTGCGAATCTGCTCGGGGGTCAGCGCGTCATAGGCGGCGATAGACTTTACAATAATATCGCCAGCGGCCCGCACCACCTCGACCCCGTCGCGATGGGCGCCGCCGACCGGCTCGGCGATGATGCCGTCGATGATGCCGAGCCTGAGCAGGTCCTGGGCGGTGATCTTCATATTGGTGGCGGCGTCAACCGCGCGCGACGCATCGCGCCACAGGATCGAGGCGGCGGCTTCCGGCGAGGCCACGGTGTAGATCGCGTGCTCCAGCATGTAGATGCGGTTGGCCGTGGCGATGGCCACCGCGCCGCCCGATCCACCCTCGCCGATGATCACCGAGACGATGGGCACGCCGAGCGATAGGCAGCAATCGGTGGAGCGGGCGATGGCCTCGGCCTGGCCGCGCTCCTCCGCGCCGATGCCTGGATAGGCGCCGGCCGTGTCGACCAGGCTGATCACGGGGAGCGAGAAGCGGTCGGCCATCTCCATCAGCCGCACCGCCTTGCGATAGCCTTCCGGCCGCGCCATGCCGAAATTGTGCTTGATGCGGCCTTCGGTGTCGGAGCCCTTCTCGTGCCCGATGACCATCACCGAGCGC
>Ga0299914_10001757_pt1 | contig 14590 bp, 12 predicted proteins | sample RVTome_10_FD_201361 | JGI IMG/M metagenome (GOLD analysis project Ga0299914, IMG submission 201361) | Soil microbial communities from uranium-contaminated site in the Upper Colorado River Basin, Wyoming, United States - RVT153D57 (version 2) ...
CTTCGGCCAGCAAAGCCCGCTGTCGCGCGCGGGCCAGCCGAAGGAGGTGGCACCGGTCTTCGTGCTGCTCGCATCGGACGAGGCGAGCTATATTTCCGGCGCGGTAGTGCCGGTGACGGGCGGGCAATCAATGCTGTGAGCCGGAGGTCCCGTTCGGGTGCCAGAATCGCTCGGTCCGCAATGATTGTTCCGGAGCAAGCGGATTGACGATGGCCGGACGCAGGGGCAGCATCGCCTCGGTCCCGGGTCTCCCACGGGACTCCGGCACGAAGCGCCACCACACGTGCTCAGAGGGGAAGCATGCCTACCAAAACGTCAAGAGCCAAAGGCACCTCATCGGCCAAGGGGGCCAGGAAGCCCAATCCTGCCCTGCAGAAGCCGCTGCAACCATCCAAGGAATTGGCGGCAGTGGTCGGCTCCGATCCCTTGCCCCGGGGTCAGATGGTGAGCCGGGTCTGGGACTACATCAAGCAGCATGATCTCCAGAATCCGAAGAACCGCCGCGAGATCCTGGCCGACGACAAGCTCAAGCCCATCTTCGGCAAGGACAAGGTGACGATGTTCGAGATGAATAAGTACCTGGCGCAGCACCTGAAGTAGGGTTGCGCGCCCGTGGGGTTCCTACTCGTGAACGGGCGCCTCCTCGGCTTGTTCGTTGGCCCGTTGGTGCTCCCATGGTCGACGCCGGTTCTCGCCTGGAGCGACGTCGGCCACCGGATCATCTGCGAGATCGCGTTCCAGGAGATGGAGCCGACGGCGCGCGAGCGGGTCAAGGCGATGATCCGGCAGGACCCCGAGTTCGACACCTTCGCAGAGTCCTGCAGCTGGCCCGACCGTCCCCGGCGACGGGCAGTGGAGCATTACGTCAACCTGCCCCGCGATGCCGAAGGGTTCGCCAAGGACCCCTGCCCGGTTGCGGACAAGTGCGTTGTCTCCGCGATCGAGAAGGACCTGGCGGTGCTGTCGTCGCCGGGCGCGAGGGAGCAGGAGAAGCTCGAGGCCCTGAAATACCTGGGCCACTGGGTCGGCGACGTCCACCAGCCGCGACCGTGGCGGCAACAACATCGGGGTATCAGGCGGTCTCTGCAGCTGGGATCTGCATGCGGTCTGGGACGGCTGCCTCATCGAGAAAGGTGTCCCGGGGGATGCGTACGCTGTCGCTCGGGACCTTCTCGACGACGTCACCGACGAGGACCGGGCGACGTGGCGGGCATCCACGCCGACCGACTGGGCGAACGAGTCCTTCGCAATTTCGGTCAGCCCGGAGGTGAGGTACTGCGTCCGCACCGAAGCCGGGTGTTCGTATGAGGCCGACAACGAGCGCCTGGACGACGGCGAGCCGGAAAGGACGGTCGTGGTCGACCAGTCCTACATCGAGACCCACAGGCTGACGGTCCGGGATCAGCTGGTCAGGGCGGGCGTCCGCCTCGGTGGTCTTCTGAACCGGGTGCTTGGGGACTGATCGGCCTCTGCTGCGGCCGGCCCATCACGCCTGTCCTGCTTTTCTAAGGGAGGGGCCACAGGTTCAGCCCTTCCAAACGTGCATAATCTCCGGACAGCGCGTGCCGCACCGGCTGCACCGCAACCGCGATCGCATGCGCGGAAGTGACAATCGCCTGCCGTACTCTACGCACAGCGCCTCGAGATCGAGCTGTGCACTGTGCCGGCAGGCGTTGCAGTAGGCGAACAGCTCGGTGCGCGTGCCGGCCAGATCGCCGACGGTCTTGATCGGGACGGGCTGCTGGCATGGCCGATCGTTGTCGCGATCCACGGCGCCGATGTTCCGGTTCTGTTCGCTCCCGCACTTGATCGCCGACCGTCGGCAGGGCTGTCAAGTCATCGCGGGTCCGGGTACAATTACCGGATGCTCTTTCGCTCGCTGTTCTCGCTATCGGTGTTGCTCGCCTCGCCCGCAGGTCGGAACGCGACCACCCTCGCCGACGGGCGGCGGCCGGGCCCAGCCTCCGCGGCGCGGGCGTCCTGACACCCCCTCCTTTTGGCCTCTGCAGCGGAATGAATGCCGTTACGGCGCCAGCGTGTTATGCTTCGCGCGCCGAAAGTGTGCCGGAACGGGAGGGACGGCGATGCGCGGTCTCGGCATGACAGTGGTGCTGTTCCTGGCTGTAGCCGGCGAGGCTGCCGGCCTGGAACGATGCGAGCCCGCCCAGGCGACCTTCGACCGCATGATCGGCCTCGAACCGGCACCATCTCCCGAGCTGATCGCCGATACCTTCATCCTGCAGGGCGCGCTCGCGGGGAGACCCGAGACGCTGACGCGGTTCTGGGTCGACAAGGGCGGCGAGCGCGGGAACCTGGCGGATCTCATCGCCAGGTGGCCGGCGGACGCGGCGGAGCGCGCGGAAGTCGCGGGCCAGGAATCTCTCCTTGAGACGCTTCGCGTCGTCCGGGGCTTCGTCGTCGCCTTCGAGGCGCCCCCGCCCTCCGCCCAGGAGGCGGCGGAGCGCCTGTCGGCGCGCCTGCCGCCGCAGGTTACCGCGATCATGTCAAGCGAAGCGTACCGGGCCGAGTTCGTCGCACAGGCCGATGGGATCGCCCGGACCGAAGACCTGCCCGACTATGCCGCCGTGCTGATGGCCGCCCAGGTCATGCGCAACCATCTCGACGAGATCCAGGGCGTGCCGGCTGCTGCCCTCATGGCGCCGAACGACCCGCACCAGATGCGGCTTTGGGACCAGTCGATCCGGCAGCAGCCCCTACGGCCCGAGATAGACCGGATCTCCGCCCTGCCGGAAGGCGCCGGCCTGCTCAACGATTTCCTGATTGCGCGCCCGACGGTGATCGGCTGCGCCGCTGTCGCGATGGCGGCGGGCAGGCCGCCGCTGCCGCCCCCCGCCCAGGTTCGCGTTCCCGGGTTCCCGACGGCGGGCTACTCCAACCCCGAGTTACTCGACGCGATCTACCAGGGCCAGACCGAGCAGATCGACCTGGGCAGGGTCGGCTTCTACGTGACCGCCTTCACCGGCATGTTCACCAGGTCCGACATCGCCGAATGCCAGGGCGTGGTCAGCACGGCAACCGCGGCGCAGATCGCGTCGGCCGGCTCGATGGATGTCCTCGGCCAGATCTTCGGCGGCCTGATCGAGGCGCACCGCGACCGCGGCGGCAGCCGCGACGACCTCTTCGCCCAGGGCTTCGGCGCCGGCGGCGTCACCTTCGGAGGCATGGCGCTGAGCGAGGCGGGTGCCGAGGCCGACGCGCAGCTGTTCTACAGCCGGCACGGCTGCGACTCGCTGGTGGCGAAGCGCTTCTTCGATCAGGTCACCGAGCTCGCCTGGCAGGATTGAGCGGGCTCACAGCATGAGTTTCGCATGCATCCAGTGATTCCATAATGAGCTGCCGCCGCTCACGCTTGGGCGCACCCGGGCGGCGAACGGCCCCACGTCGAGCGCCGGTCGGTACGCTCTCCGCTGCATCAAGCCTCGACGCCGCGCACATCATGGCGGACACCGACGAGCTGCTGGGCCAGCCCGTCGTGACCAACGGCATCGCCCTCTCCAAAATCCACCACGCGGCCTTCGACAACCACCTGATCGGGATCGACCCCGATGGCCGGGTCCACGTCTCCGAGCGGCTGCTGATGCTTCACGATGGACCGCTCCTCGAGCAGAGCCTCAAGGCCATCGCAGGCGCGTCGGTGCGGGTCCCGAAGAGGCGGGAGCACCACCCTGATCGGAATCGGCTGGCCGCCCGGTTTGAGCAATTCAAGCGCGTCGCCTAGATGAAGTCACCCTGCGTGAGTGAACCGGGGCCAGCGTGCGGTTGTATCTCGTCACGCTAAGCACCAGGTCACAGAACCGCATGCCGTCGAACGACCGCCGCGGCTTCCTGTCGATCACCGAGATGACCGGCAGGGGCGTCGTCCCTGACCGTGGCCGCGGCCTGAGTTCGTTGCTCTTTTTACCCTGATTATGCTCGGCATCGGCTTAAAGACGGCTGTTTGTCGCGGCCCGGAGGGAGCAGACCCTGCTGTCTCTCGCGCTGGCCACACAGGGCGCTTCCGACCCCTCGATTCCGGTGCCTGCGCGTGCCAAGCTTGCGATGGTCGACAGGCGTCCGACTCAAATCAGGGGGAAGGAATGTCGGTAACGCTGCTTGAGCAAGTCTCTTGGGTTGTCGCCTGGGACGAAGCCCGCCGTGCCCACGTGTATCTGCGCGACGTCGATGTCGCGTTCTCGCAGGAGGCGGGCTTCGCCTATCTGGGCGCCCGTTTCGAGGGCGAAGCGCGGACCCGGCTCTCGGGACGCGGGCGGCTGCTTTTACCGGGCTTCGTCGACATACACTGCCACCCGACGAGCGAGCCGCTCCGGCGCGGCATCACCGACGAGATCACGAGCCCGGGCTTCCACCACAGCTCGCTCTACGAGTTCCTGCCGGTGCTCGAGGGCGACGATGAGGCGCGCGCCGCCTGCATCCAGGTCGCCCTCGCCGAGCTGCTCAAGAGCGGCGTGACCACGCTGGTCGATCTTTCGGTACCCTACGACGGCTGGCTCGACGCCCTTGCCGAGAGCGGCATCCGCGCCTGCGTAGCACCTATGTACCGCGATGCCCGCTGGCTCACCCGGGACGGCCATAGCCTGGAGTACGCCTGGGACACGCGACGCGGCCGCGAAGCGTTCGAGGGCGCGGCGCGGCTCGTCGAGCGGGCGCGCCAGCACCCTTGCGGGCGGCTCTCGGGTATGCTCTGCCCGGCGCAGGTCGACACCTGCTCGGCCGAGCTGATCCAGGGCAGCCATGCGCTCGCCCGGGAACGCGGGCTCGAGCTGCACATTCACGTCGCCCAGAGCGTCGCAGAGTTCCACGAGATGCATCGCAGGCACGGGATGACCCCCGTGCAATGGCTCGATTCCCTGGGCGTGCTCGACGAGCGCGCGATTCTCGGCCACGCCATCTTCCTCGACCACCATCCGTGGCTGCATTGGACCTCGCGGCGCGACCTCGACCTGATCCGCGAGCGCGGCGCGACCGTCGCCCACTGCCCGACGGTGTTCGTCCGCCGCGGCATCACGCTTCGCACCTTCGGCGAGTACCTGCGCGCCGGGATCAACGTGGGCATTGGCACCGACACCTACCCGCACGACTTCCTGCGCGAGCTTCTGGTCGCAAGCTACGCCGCGCGGGCCGTGGCCGAGACGGTGACCGACCATACCGCGGCCGAGCTGTTCACGGCGGCGACCGTGGGCGGCGCCCGGGCGTTACGGCGCGACGACATCGGCCGGGTCGCTCCGGGCGCCAAGGCCGACTTCGTGCTAGTCGATCTCGACCATCCGGCGATGCGACCGGTGTACGATCCGCTGCGCACGCTGATCTACTCGGCGGACGATCGCGCGATTCGCGACGTCTGGATCGACGGCCGGCGCGTCGTCGCCGACGGTGTCGTCACGACCATCGACCTCGAGGCGGCGACCGCCGCGCTCGAGGAGGCGCAGGCCCGTGTCCTGGAGCAGGTCCCGCGCCGCGACCGGGCCGGCCGGCCGATCGAACGGCTGGCGCCGCGCTGCCTCGAGCTGCGCGAGCGACTCGCCTGAGCTCAGACGACCGGCAGGCTCAGGGGCGCGATCTCGTCCGTGGTGCGCCCGCGGTAGTCGCGGCTGGTCGAGGTCGCCATCATCCGCTTCTGCGCCTCTGTCAGGTGCTCGCCGGCGGCCTGGTGGTCGAGCGTGGTCACCTTTCCGTCGGCCACGATCTTTTGGCCGGCCACGTAGACGTCCTTCACCGCCCGGTCGGCGGCGTGGAACACGAGCGAGCGCAAGGGATCGCGCGCCGGCATCATGTCCGGATGATGGAGATCGACCAGCACCAGGTCGGCCTTCATCCCGGGGGCAAGCCGGCCGATGTCGTCGCGTAGCAGCGCCTTCGCGCCGCCGACGGTCGCGGCGTGCAGCAGCATCCCGGTCGAGACGTTGCCGATGTCGCGCGCGGCGATGCGCGCGAAGGTCCCGGCCTTGCGGATCTCCTCCAGCATGTTGTGCGGCGTGGTGTCGGTGCCGATGCCCATAGTGACGCCGGCGCGGACGTAGTCGCCGAAGCTCTCCATGATGTGCCCGTAGCGCGCGAAGGGCGTCGGGCAGTGCGCCACCGCGCAGCCGCAGTCGGCCAGGATCGTCAGATCCTCATTTGTCCACCAGCGGATCCAGGAGTGGCGATCGAGGAAGATGGCGTGGCCCAGCACGCTGCCCGGTCCCAGGATGCCGACGTCCTTGGCGTGCTGGATCGGTGTGCGTCCGTGACGGCGGATCATCTCGTGCACCTCGAGCACGCCTTGCGAGACGTGCAGCGTGAACGGCACCCTGCGCTCGCGGGCGGCATCGAAGCTGTCGCGCAGAAGGTCGTCCGAGCAGTTCTCGATCTGCATCGGCGAGACGACTCCCGAGAGCCGCCCGGACGGGTGGCTTGCGAGCCCGTCGATGAAGGCGAGTGCCGCCTCCATGCCCCTGCGGCCCCGCGCCTCGTCCCAGTCGAAGCCGAAGGTGTGGTCGTTCTCGAGCTTCCAGCGCGCGGTCGCGTAGCCAGGGGCCAGGAAGCCGCGCATGCCGCTCCGCTCGAAGATCTCCGTCCAGCCTTCGTAGAGAGGAGAGATATCGCACAGCGACGTGACGCCGCTCTTCAGGAGTTCGCACAGGGCGACCTCGACCGCGGCGAGGCGCAGCTCGCGGTCGGACGTGTCGAATGCCTGGCTGCGCTCGTAGAGCCCGGTCATGTACATGTTGGGCACGCCATGCTCCTCGCGGATGCCGCGGTAGGCAGGCTCGTGCCCGGGATGGGAGTGGATGTCGACCAGGCCCGGCATCACCATCAGGCCCCTGCCGTCAAGGACCTCGTCCACCCGGCCGGCGAAGCCCGGGCCGACGTGGGTCAGGGTGTCGCCCTCAAACACGACGTCGGTGCCGCGCCGGTAGACGTGTCGCCCGGCGGCCTGGTCCCAGGCGATCACCCAGTCGGCTGCCCTGATCTGCGTGCTGCTCATGTCTCCCCCCTTGCTTGAACGACGGCCTCCGGCCCGGGCGGATGCCCGGCGTCCGTGGCGGCGCCCGGCGCGCGTACGTGGCAGGCGACGAAGTGCCCCGGCCGCGCCTCGACCATGACCGGGGTCTCGACCCGGCAGCGCGCCTCGGCCAGCGGGCAGCGGGTGTGGAACCGGCAGCCGGGCGGCGGGCGCATCGGGCTCGGCACCTCGCCTGACAGCACCGCCTTGTCCCGGCGCAACGCCGGGTCGGACACCGGAACGGCGTCGAGCAGCGCCTCGGTGTAGGGATGGATGGGATCGGAGAACAGCGCGCGCTTGTCGGCGAGCTCGACGATGCGGCCGAGATACATCACCGCGACCCGGTGGCTGATGTGCTGGACCACGGCGAGGTCGTGGGCGATGAACAGATAGGCGAGGCCGAACTCGTGCTGCAGGTCGACCATCAGGTTGATGACCTGCGCCTGGACCGAGACGTCGAGCGCCGAGACCGGCTCGTCGGCGATGATGATGCGCGGGTTCAGCGCGAGCGCGCGGGCGAGACCGAGCCGCTGCCGCTGACCGCCCGAGAACTCGTGCGGGTAGTTGCGCAGCTGATCGGGCCGCAGCCCGACCTTCCGGAAGAGTTCGGCGACGTGATCGTCGAGCCGCCGGCCGCGCGCGATGTGGTAGTTCTCGAGGGCCTCGCCGACGATCTTGCGCGCCCGCAGGCGCGGGTTGAGGGATGCGTAGGGGTCCTGGAACACGAACTGGATATCGCGCCGGTGGGGGTACATCCCGCTCGGCGAGAGCGCGGTGATGTCGATGCCGTCGAAGCGGATCACCCCCTCGCTCGGCTCGACCAGCCGCACGATCATGCGCGCGAGGGTCGACTTGCCGCAGCCGGACTCGCCGACGATGCCCAGCGTCTCGCGCGGCGCGAGCGCGAACGAGACGCCGTCGACGGCATGGACATGGCCGCGGACCCGCCCGAACACGCCGTGTCGCACGGGGAAGCGCTTGGTCAGATCCTCGACCTCGAGCAGCCGCTCGGTGTGGGCGGGCGTGATCCGGCCTTGACGATCAGACACGCGCCGCCTCCATGGCGCGCTCGGCATGCCAGCAGGCCGCGAGGTGCCCCGGCGCCTTGGCCTCGAGCGGCGGATCGCTGGTCCGGCAGCGCTCGGTCGCCAGCGGGCAGCGCGGCGCGAAGCGGCAGCCGGGGATAGCCCGGTCGAGCGCCGGGACGACCCCTTCGATCTCCAGCAGGCGGCGAGGCTGTTCTCCGCCCGTCCGGTCGATCCGCGGCACCGAGCCGAGCAGCCCGACCGTGTAGGGATGCTGCGGTCGCGCGAACAGGGTCGCGACCGGCGCCTCCTCGACCTTGCGGCCGGCATACATGACGACCACGCGATCGGCGGTCTCGGCGACCACGCCGAGATCGTGGGTGATCAGGATGACCGAGGTCCCGAACTCCCGCCGGAGCTCCAGCATCAGGCTCAGGATCTGCGCCTGGATCGTGACGTCGAGCGCAGTCGTGGGCTCGTCGGCGATCAGTACCGAGGGGCGGCAGGCCAAGGCCATGGCGATCATGACGCGCTGCCGCATGCCGCCCGAGAGCTGATGGGGGTACTCGCTGGCGCGGCGTTCGGCTTCGGGGATCCGGACCCGCTCGAGAAGCTCGACCACGCGCGCCTGCGCCATCCGGCGGCTCATCCTCTGATGCAGGATCAGCGGCTCGGCGATCTGGCGGCCGATTCGCATGACCGGGTCCAAGGACGTCATCGGCTCCTGGAAGATCATCGAGATCGCGTTGCCGCGGATCCGCCGAAACGCCTTCTCGTCGAGGCCGATCAGCTCGCGGTCCTCGAGACGGATGCTACCGGCCTCGATCTTTCCCGGCGGGCTCGCCACGAGCCCCATGATCGAGAGCGCCATGACGCTCTTGCCGCAGCCGGACTCGCCGACGATGCCCAGGATCTCGCCGCGCCGAAGATTCCAGCTCACGTCGTCGACCGCCCGGACCGTGCCCTCGGGCGTATGGAAGTAGACCTTGAGGCCGGCGACCGAGAGCACCGTCTGGGAGGCGCTCGCGGGCGCCGCCCCGGCAGCCGGATTGGACGGTCGGACGGCGCCCATCAGGCCCGCTCACATCCGCTTCGCAAAGCGCGGATCGAGCATGTCGCGCAGCCCGTCGCCCATCAGATTGATCGCCAGCACCGTGGCGGCCAGGAACAGGCCGGGCGCCAGGATGATCCAGGGGGCCAGCTGGAAATAGGCGCGGCCCTCGGCCATGATGTTGCCCCAGCTCGGCACCTCGGGCGGGGTGCCGGCGCCCAGGAAGCTGAGCAGCGACTCGATCAGGATCGCCGCCGCGCAGATATACGTCGCCTGCACGGTGAGCGGCGCGATCGTGTTGGGCAGGATGTGGCGGATCAGGATCTTGGGAAAGCGACTGCCGACGACGATCGCGGCCTCGACATAGGGCTGCTCGCGGATCGCCAGCACGACGCTGCGCACCAAGCGGACGACGCGCGGCACCTCGACCACGGTGATCGCCACGATCACCGTCACGATGCTCGCCCGCGCCACCGCCATGAGGGCGATCGCCAGGAGGATCGCCGGGATCGACATGAGCCCGTCCATGAGGCGCATGAGGATCGCATCGGCGATGCGGTTGTAGCCGCTGACCAGGCCGATCACGAGGCCAACTGAGGTTGCCAGGATAGCGACGACGATGCCGATCAGCAGGGAGATGCGGCCGCCGTGGACCGTCCGGCTCCACAGGTCCCGCCCGATCGCATCGGTCCCGAGCAGGTGCTCGGCCGAGGGCGGCCGGAGCCGGGCGAGCGCCTCGATGGCGAGCGGATCGTAGACGGACAGCCAGGGCGCCACGACGGCGATGACGACCATGACGACGAGCAGGGCGGCGCCGAGCGCGACGGTCGGATGACGGCGCGCGCGCCAAATCAGCCCGCGCCGCGGCCGGGCGTGCGGCTCGACTTCCGGCGGCGCCCCGGCGAGCGCGCCGGCCTCAGTAACGGATGCGCGGGTCGATGACGACATAGAGCAGATCGATGGCCAGGTTCACGAGCACGTAGACGCCTGAGAAGATCAAGAGAGCGCCTTGGATTACGGGGTAGTCGCGGTGCAGGATGGCATCGACCACCAAGCGGCCGAGCCCAGGGATCGCGAACACGCTCTCGGTCACGACCACGCCGCCGAGCAGGATGGCGACGCCGACGCCGATGATCGTGACGATCGGCACCGCGGCGTTGGGCAGGGCGTGGTCGAACAGGAGCTGTCGGGTCGGCAGGCCCTTGGCGCGGGCGGTGCGGATGTGGTCCTGCGAGAGCACCTCGAGCACGCTCGCCCGAGTGATGCGCGCGATCAGGGCCATGAAGCTGATGCCGAGCGCGAGGCTGGGCAAGACGAGATGGCGCAGGAAGGGCCACAGGCCCTCCTCGAGGCTGCGGTAGCCCTGGATCGGAAGTAGATCGAGCCAGATCGCGAAGACCAGGATCAGGATGTAGCCGATCACGAACACCGGGAAGGAGAAGCCCAGGACCGCGAAGGTCATGACCGCGCGGTCGGCCCAGGAGCCGGCCTTCCAGGCGGCGATCACGCCGATCGGCACGGCTAGGCCGACGGTCAGCAACGTCGTCGTGATGGTCAGCGCGATGGTCGGCTCCAGACGCTGCAGGAACAGGGTGCTGACCGGCAGGTTGGAGAAGATCGACGTGCCGAAATCGCCGCGGGACAGGTTGCCGAGCCAGACCAGGAACTGCTCGTGGAACGGGCGGTCGAGCCCGAGCCTGGCGTGGATCGCGGCAATCTGCTGAGGCGTCGCCTGATCGCCGGCGATCACCGCCGCCGGATCGCCCGGCGCAAGGTGCAGGATCGAGAACACGACGACCGCCACCACCGCGACTACCGGGATGGTTGCGAGGATGCGCCGGACGATGTAACCCCACATGCCGCTCGACGAACCTCCGGTCACCGGCCGGGCGCGACGTCCGCCGGCCGGTGACGCTCAGCGGGTCAGGATGCCTTCTCGATGTTCCAGTAGAAGACCACTGGACCGGGGATCACACCCTCCAGCTCTTTTCGGTAGATGATCGCGGGCTTGTACTGGCCGAGCGGAATGTAGCTGACATTGTCGAGGTGCAGCCGCTGCAGCTCCTCCACCAGCTCGGCTCGCTTCGCCTCGTCGGACTCTAATGCCCAGGCGCGCGATAGCTCGACGATCTTCGGCTCGCAGGGCCAGCCGTACCACGCCTGTTCGCAGTTCTTGACGAAGTTGTGGCTCAGAGGATTGCCGATCCCGGTGACCGTCGCGTTGGTCACGAAGACGTTCCAGCCGCCGTTGGCCGGTGGCTCCTTCGAGGCGCGGCGCTGGGTCAGGGTCGACCAGTCCATCGCCTCGACCTGCACGTCGAGGCCCACGCGGCGCAGGGTCTGGGTCGCGATCAGCGCCGCCGGATGCAGCGTCGAGTTGTCGGCCGGATCCATGAGGATCACTGGCGCGCCGTCGTAGCCAGCCGCCTGGATCGCGCTCTTGGCCTTCTCGACGTCGAACGCCAGCAGTTGCTCGGCTCCGGCATCGGATTCGTTGGGAACGCCGCAACCAAACACCGCCGGGCAGATCTGGTAGCGTTCCGGGTCGCCGGCCACCCCCGCCATGAACTCCTCCTGATTGACGCCCCAGAGCAGAGCCTGGCGCACCTCCTTGTCGTCGAAGGGGGGGTGCAGGTGGTTGAGCGCCATGAACAGCTGGTAACCGAGCGGATCGTTCGGGGTGATGACCACGTCGGGGTTGCCCTCGACCAGGCTCAGAAGGTCGGTCGCTGGCGATTCGTGCAGGTCGACCTCGCCGTTTCCGATAGCGGCCATCGATACCCCTGGATCGGGCATGTAGATCGACTCGACCCGGTCGACGTGCACCACCTTGCCGCCGGCAGCCAGGCTTGCCGGCTCGTCGCGCGGCACGTAGTCCTCGAACTTCTCGTAGACTACCTTGCTGCCCGGAACCCACTCTTCGGCAATGAAGCGGAACGGTCCGGAGCCGATCACTTCGGTAATCTGGTCGTTGGGGTCGGTCATGGCCAGCCGCTCGGGCATCATGAACGGCACGTTGCTGTCGATCTTCCCGAGCGCGTCGAGGACGAAGCCGACCGGCTGGGTCAGGACCAGCCGGAAGGTCCTGTCGTCGTCCGCATCGAGCGAGGTGGTGTACTCCATCAACGCTTGGCCCATGGCGTCCTTGGCGCCCCAGCGCCTGATCGAGGCGATGCAGTCCGTGGCGGTGACCGGCTCGCCATCGTGCCACTTGAGCCCGTCGCGCAGGGTGAACGTGTACGTCAGCCCGTCGTCGCTCACCTCCCAGTCTTCGACCATCTGCGGCTGGGGCTCGTGGTTGGCGTCGAGCGCGAACAGCGTGTCCCAGACCATGTAAGCGTGGTTGCGGGTGATGTAGGCGGTGGTCCATATCGGGTCCACGACCTTCAGATTGCCGATCGGGACCGATCGGATCACGGTCTCCTGGGCGAGCGCCGGCGTTCCGACGAGGCCCAGGAAAGCGAGCGCCCCGAGCGCAACGGCGCCGGGCAGCTTGGTTCTGGTCTCTTTCATGTGGCCCTCCCTGGTTTCCATGGCCCGGCGGGCTCGTGATCGGCCCGCCGGGGTCGAGACGCGACGCTCCGACGCCGCGAAGCCGCACGCCCTCAGCGCGGCACTCCAAGACCGCTCGACCCCGCGCCGCACGGCCCGAGATCGAAGCCCGGAGGCGGCGTCAGGTCCGGACGGCTTGCGAACAGCCGTGACCAGGCCCGCTCGGCGATCGCCTGCGCCTCAGCCACTGTCCGGTCCTCGTCGATGGTCAGCACCGTGCCGTCCCGCATGAGCCAGCGGCCATCCACCATGACCGCTTCGACATCGCTCGCCTGGCCCTGATGAACGAACGTCGAGGCGACGCGCAGCCGAGGCGTCAGATGCGCGCGCTCGAGATCGATCATGATGAGGTCGGCCTTCTTGCCGACCTCGAGTGAGCCGCCGTCGGCAATGCCCATGGCGCGATAGCCGTTCACGGTCGCCCAGCGCAGCGCGTGCTCGGGCGTAGGTCGACGACCATCATGGCGCCGCACGCGCTCCATGAACAGCCCGGTCCGGATCACCTCGACCATGTCCTCGGACATGTTGTCGGAGCCGAGCGCGATCGTGCAGCCGAAAGCCTCGAGATCGGCGATGCGCGGGCTCAGGCCGCGGCGCGCCGCGATCGCCGAGTTGAACGCTACCGCGGCGCCCGAGCGCCCGAGCAGCCGCTCCTCCTCCGGCGTCATGCAGCGGCAGTGGGCGGCGATCAGCCGGCCGTTGAGGAAGCCGAGATCGTCGAGATACTCGGTCGGCAGGCGGCCGCGCACCGCCTTGACCGCGGCGACCTCGCCCCAGATCTGGTTCAGGTGGACGGTGGCAATACAGCCGAGCCGGTCCTGCAGCGCCCGAAGCTCCCGAAGCAGAGCCGGCGAGCACATGTCCGGCGCCCACGCGGCGATGCCGACCGTGATCCGGCCATCTGCGGCGCCGTGCCATCGGGCATGCAGCTGCTCAATGCGGCGCATACCGCGCTCGGCGAGGCCGGGGTCGATCTCGAAGCCGCCCTGATCGCCGATGCTGCCCCTGGCCTTGTCCCAGGCCCGTTCGCAGAAGAGCAGCCGAAGGCCGGTATCGGCAATCGCCGCGGCGTACCCCTCGATGTCGGTGCCGTCCTCGAGCACCGCCGTGGTCCCGCTCCTGAGCGCCTCGAGCGCCGCCAGCCGGCATATGGTCAACCGCTCGTCGGCCGTGAGGTCGGGTGTGGGAAGCGGCGCCAGCCCGCCGGTAAACGGCGGCCTGTTGGGCGGCGAGAGATCCTCGTAGATCCCCTTGGCGATGATCAGGGTGAGATGGGTGTGCACGTTGGCGAAGCCCGGCATCACCAGCTTGCCGCGCCCGTCCACGATCTCCGCATCCGGGAACCGCGGAAGGACCACCTCTGTCGGGCCCAGCGCCGCAATCCGACCCGCCTCGATCGCGATCGCAGCGTCGTAGAGCACCGTGTCGTCAGGGTCGACGGTGACGAGCACAGAATCTCGAATCACGACCGCCACATCGATTCATCCCGGATGGAGGAACAAAAGGACGAGAGGACAGCATACGGAGCACGCGAGATTTGGGTAGAGCATCCTCGCCCAGGAAAATTGACCCGGCCGCTGTAGCTTGAAGCTATCTCCCCTGGGTATGGTCTAAGAGCAGCTCGAGCTCCTGGTGAGTGCCGGGCTGGCGGGAAGACTGCCCGAGATACAGCGGCAGGCGTTACCGCGCGGCCGAGCTTCCATCGGATGCGCCGATCAGGGATAGCTACCAGCTGCCGGGGTACTGCCGCCCGCGGTAGATCCGTCGGACCGGCATCCGATCGAAGCTCAGCACGGGCGTACCATCGTCTCCGACATCGCCGTTGTCTTCAGTATCCGTGGCGCCGGCATCGAAGGCCATGATCTGTTCGAGCCTCGAGTCGTCGACCGCGAGCTGGATCACGGTGCGGCCGGTGTGGTCTCGGCCGATCACGTCGCCGGCGTCGAGCTGGTGGTGAAG
>Ga0299914_10001758_pt1 | contig 14578 bp, 7 predicted proteins | sample RVTome_10_FD_201361 | JGI IMG/M metagenome (GOLD analysis project Ga0299914, IMG submission 201361) | Soil microbial communities from uranium-contaminated site in the Upper Colorado River Basin, Wyoming, United States - RVT153D57 (version 2) ...
GCAACTAACCGACACGCCGGCCGATTGGGTCAATCGCTCCGTGATGGAAGCACTGGCCGAACTATTTGAATTTGCGCCGCTGGCGGCCCAGGCCACAATGGCCGGGGTGCGCCATATGAACCAGGCCAATGACCCGCCCAGTGAAGGCGAAATTGAAGTGCCGCCCCGCACCATTCGCTGGCTCAATTTGCCGGTGCGGGCCGGCGACACGCCCCTCGGCCGTTTGCTATCCTTGCGCGATGTAACCGAAGAACGGCTCTTGGAGCAGACTCGTGACGACCTGACGCACACGATGGTCCATGATTTACGCAACCCCTTAAACAACATCTACAGCGCCCAGGAGCTAATTACCGAACTGGGGCCGCTAACTGAAGACCAACACCATATAATGGAGGTTGCCCGCGACAGCACCCAACGCATGTTGACCCTGGTCAACGCCATCCTTGACATCAGCCGCCTTGAGAGCGGACGCATGCCGCTGGATCGCCAACCGGTATCATTGGAGCAAGTTGTCACCCAGGTCGTGGAAAGCCAGAGCTTACTGGCAAATGGCAAAGATATTCAACTTGCTTATAAGATACCGGCCGATTTGCCCCAGGCATTGGCTGACAGCGGCCTCATTGAACGCGTGCTTCAAAACCTGATCGGCAACGCCCTCAAATTTACGCCCTTAGGCGGTGAAGTTCTGATAACGGCCGGAATTGACAGCGACGACGAAGATCATCTCTTTGTTCGAGTGCAAGATACCGGCCCCGGCGTCCCCACTTCTGTCCAGGATCGCCTTTTCCAGAAATTTACAACCGGCAAGCAGATGGGCAGCGGCAGCGGGCTGGGTCTGGCCTTCTGCAGAATGGTTGTTGAGGCCCACGACGGCCGTATCTCGGCCAAAAGCTGGCCTGACCAGGGGGCGACGTTTACTTTCACGCTTCCGATTGCGGCCGTCCACCCTCCCCAAACCGCTCCACCAGCCGACCAGATACCCATCTCCACCCCTCACCGCTTTAGACTGTAAAACATTACTTTTCTCCCCATCCTCATGAAACGGATTTTGGTACTTGGCTCTACCGATCCTCTAGCCAGCCGCCATGGAAACCGGCCCGTCGCAGCCCATTGACCAGGTAGGGACAGCTTCGCGTCAGCTGCCAGAGAAATCCAGAGCGGTAATTTTCTATCATCAAAACGATAGGCCCCTGATCCAAACCATAGTATCCGCTCGATATCCAGCCAGGCTCTCGCTTATTGTCGCCGGAATAGGTTGGATTGAAGCTGCACTTGAAACCATATTTGCTGGTTATATCTGGATAGGTGGTATTAATATGCTCCAGGGTAGGCAGCACAATCTCCGGCGCAAAGGGTAAAGAAGTCGCCGAGGCCCAGGGAGCTATTGTGCCATCGTCGGGGCCAAAAGGGACGCCACGGGCGAGGTAGTCGAAAAATTGGCGTTCCACCCCGCTAATCCGGCGGGTGTCCGGGCCGGGGCCATCGCTGGCCGTTATGCCCCAGCAGTTCTCCCCGTATCCGGCATAGTCGTGTGGGTTATCAATGGCATAGGCCCTCTGCACCAGGGTAGCCCGCCGGCTGTTCTCAAAGTAGTCCATACCTCTTTCCCGCATAGGCCCATCTTGAATACCGCGAAAGTCAATCCATAGATGCGAAAGCTGGTGGATGAACAGCGGCCCGGCGTATAGGAGCTTGTGACCATAAAGATTCTCCCAATGGTAGCTCTGGAACCAGGCTTCATAGCTGGCGGGTGGTAATGGATAAGTGGGCGACCCCAAGCCCAATATATAGAGGATAAGGGCCTCGTCGTATCCCTCCCAGCGATAAGGCAGGAAGCCGCTCTCCGGCCGCCAGCCATGCGTAACAGTGCGGCCGCCGTTCAACGCCCACTGCCAGTCAACGCGATGGTAAAGGGCGTCCGCCAGCCGTCGAATCTCGCGCTCGACGGCCGAATCACCATCGAAGTAAACGGCCGCAGTCAACGCTCCGGCAATCAGAAAGGTGCTGTCAATTGTGGATAGCTCCGATTGCCAGACCCGTTTGCCGCTGTTCATGTCGAGAAAGTGATAATAGAAACCGCGATAACCGGTAGCCTCTGCGGCGGCGCTTTGCTCGCTGTTCCAAAAAAATTCCAGGGTGGTTAAGGTGCGCTCTGCACCCTCCTTCCGCGAGATCCAGCCTCGTTTAACGCCAACAGGGTAGCAGGCCAGAGCCAGGCCAACGGCCGTAATACTGCACGGGCTGTCTTGTTTGGTCGAATCGGCCACAAGCCCGTTGGCCGGGTTTGCTTCCTCCATGAAGTAACGAAAAGTGTCCTGTTGCAACCGCGCCAGCGATGAAGGCAGTATCATTAAAACTTTCTACTCCATTCCCGCGGCCAGCGTTCGACAACAACTTTCGTCTGGGTATAAAACTCCACCCCGTGATGGCTCTGGCCGTGCAGGTCGCCGAAGAAGCTGTCGTTCCAGCCGCTAAAGGGGAAGTAGGCCATTGGGGCGGCTACGCCGATGTTGATGCCGATATTACCGGCGTCGGCTTCGTAGCGGAACTTGCGGGCCACCGCGCCGCTGTTGGTGAAGATACAGGCCATATTGCCGTAGGCCCGTTGGTTGACCAGCCGGATAGCTTCGTCCACATCGGCCGCCCGCATCACGCTCAGCACCGGCCCGAAAATCTCCGTCCGGGCAATCTCGCCCTGGGGCGGTACATGATCCAGCACGGTCGGGAAGATAAAAAAGCCGTCGTCATAGCCGCTGACCTTTTTATTACGGCCGTCCACCAAAATCTTCGCCCCCTCCTGTTCCCCCTTGCCGATTAACCCTTCAATGCGGGCCTTGCTGCCGGCGTTAATGACCGGCCCCATCTCCGTTCCTTCATCCAGCCCATAGCCCACCCGCCGGGAAAGGGCTGTCTCAGCCATGGCTTCCACAAACCGCTCCTGACTCTCACCCACCGCAATCGCCACCGAAGCCGCCAGGCAGCGCTGCCCGGCACAGCCGAAGGCGGAATCGGCCATAATTTTGGTTGTCATCTCCAGGTCGGCGTCGGGCATGATGACCACCGGGTTTTTGGCCCCGCCCTGGCACTGCGCCCGCTTGCCGTTGGCGGCCGCTCGGCCGTAAATATATTTCGCCACCCCGGTCGAACCGACAAAGCTAATGGCCCGCACCCCCGGATGGTCTAGCAAGGCGTCCACCGTCTCCTTGCCGCCGTTCACCAGCTGCAGCACCCCGGCCGGGAAACCGGCCTGCTCGATCAACTCGAACAACTTCTGGCTCGACATCGGCACTTTTTCGCTGGGTTTGAGAATAAAGCAGTTGCCGGTGGCGACGGCATAGGGCAGGAACCAGAGCGGAATCATGGCCGGGAAGTTGAAGGGGGTAACGGCGGCCACAACCCCCAACGGCTGGCGAATCATATGCTCGTCAATGCCCCGTGCAATATCTTCGTTGTTCGTGCCTTGCATCAAAATGGGGATGCCGCAGGCGACCTCAACATTCTCAATGCCGCGCTGCAACTCGCCCAGGCTTTCGTTGAAGGTTTTGCCGCATTCGTTCGTGATAATCCGGGCAATCTCTTCCCGGTTTGCTTCCAACAGCCCTTTCAGCCGGAACAGATATTGGATCCGCTCCCCGGACGGCGTTTGCCGCCATTCGACAAAGGCGGCGGCCGCTTTTTGGACGGCCGCATCTACCTCTGCTCCCGGACTCATGGGAACGGCCGTCATGGCCCGCGCCGTCGCCGGGTTAATCACATCCAGATACTCATTCGCGGCCGAACGGCTCCACTTGCCGTCAATAAAATTTAATAGTTGTTTGTCACCGGTCATTGCCTTTCTTCCCTGCGTAAATGCCTACATGCACACCGCCTTAAATCCGACGTAAGCGTTCAGACTTTTGTTGTTTTGCGCTCCTCTAAATGAGCAATTTTGAGATGAAAAACAACAAAAGTCTTTAGAAAGACTGAACGGTTACAATCCGACAATGACTATTTTACATAGAACCCCGAATTTCACGAATTAAGTAGATAGCAAAAACTAATTGAATTAAAACCTGCCACGAATGTGTTCACTGAAAAAACCGGGTTTTTCGATCATTGTCTGGAATTTACCAGAGTAGTCATGGGTAAAAACCCGGTTTTTCACTCATTTTCAACCATTCGCCCGGCCACTCCGTGTTTACTTCATCACCACAGGCAGATAGAGGTGGCCTGGGCCGCTGCCAAACTCGAACGCTCCCATGTCAATTCGGCCGTCTTGAAGGCGCAGGTTGCCGCCTAGATCAATCGGGTTTCCCTGGCTGTCGGTGGGAAAAATGTCAAGATCGGTACCAGGGTCGCCGGCATTGATAGCCGGGGAGGTGGGTTGCAGGTAAAGATTTCCGTTTGGCGCATCAACGAAGAGGGGATCTTCGGTCAGGGAGTTTGCATCAACGATAAATTCGCCGCCTTCGACAACGTCACCGGGGTCATCTTTATAAAGACTGTACAGGAGTCCGACTGAACTATCGAAGTCGTTCCAGATTTCATTGCCGTCACTGGCGGCCGTGTTGCCCCAGATAATAGAGTTGACCAGTAGAACGGCTGAACCGCTGTCTATGTTCAACAGCCCGCCGCCAAAGGCGGCCGTGTTGCCATTGATGGAGACGTTGATGAGCATGATGGAGCTGTCGCCACTATTGAGTATCCCGCCGCCGAACTGATTGGCCTCGTTTCCGATGAAGGTAACGTTGATCAGCGCGGGGAAACTGGTGCTTGAGTTGAACATCCCGCCGCCGCCGGTAGCCCCATTGCCGATGAATTCCACGTTGACGAGCAAAGGATCGCTGTTGGTATTGTACATCCCCCCACCATTGCCGGAGATGTTTTCAGTAAAGGTGACGTTGGCAAGCCGGGGAATGCTGTCCTCGTTATACATTCCGCCGCCAAGATCGGTGGCTGCATTGTAACTGAAGATTGTATTGGTAAGCACCGGAGAGCTATTGACATTGTACATGCCGCCGCCATACCTTGCTGCATTACCGTTGAATTCGACGCCGTTAAGCGTGGGATCGCTGTTGTCGGCATTGCGGATGCCGCCGCCACCCTCATTGGCCTCGTTGTCGGTGAAGGTGACATTGATGAGGGTGGGGGAACTGCTGCCTGTGTTAGACATCCCACCGCCATTGTTATTGGCTGTGTTTTCGCTGAAGTTGACGTTGGTAAGCATGGGAGAACTGTCGAAGTTATACATGCCCCCACCCTGGCCCTGGTTGTTGGCTTTGTTTCTGCTAAAGGTAACGTTGGTGAGTACGGGAGAGCTGTCGTTGTTGTACATGCCGCCGCCGTAAGTGGCTTCATTCTCGTGAAGCGTGACATTGGTGAGCTTGAGCGTGCTGCTGGTGTTATTAATGCCGCCTCCCCGGCCCGATGCCCCGCCGCCGGTGACGCGGCCGTGTCGGATGGTCACATCGGCAATGTCAACCGACAGCCCCGCGGTGACGGTAAGCACGCGGGTGGTCGCCATCCCCGGCTGTGCGTGGGCCTGGATGTTGGTGCTGGTCGCCCCACTCCCTTGCAGGGTAAGGGCCTTATCAATGGTAAACGACTCAGTGTAATCGCCCGCAGCTATCTGGACGGCGTTGCCGGGGTCGGCCTGACTGATGGCATGGGTGATAGTGGCACAGGGGTTAGCGGGATCGAGGCAGTCGTTGCCGCCGTCCGCGCCGTTGCCGGCCACATAGCGGTTCTCAATTTCGTCAAATATCTCAAATTCAAACAAAGAGAAGCCCCATGTGGTGCCGCGCACCAACCCGTTCATACGCACAAATCGAGCCGAAACCGGCGTTCCCAAGTTGATGATATCTGTACCGCCATCACCGCTGCGTTCCTCAAAGACCGTTACCCAATTAATACCGTCAGAAGAAACGTCAATGTCATAAGATTGGCCGTAGGCAAATTCCCAATAAAGCTTCACCTGGTGAACTTCATATGAGGCTTCCAGGTCAATATATAGCCATTCATTGTCCTCATGCTGGCTGCTCCAGCGGGTATTCGGATCGCCATCATTGGCGTTATCTGCCGGATATTTCGGTAACTCAATGCTGGATGCTACGGCCGGTTTTCCCAGGGCCAGATTTACGGGGTTTGAGTTAGGCTGGGCAGCGACCGCCCCCCCCAACATCAATAAAGTAATACTGATAACAATTAACCATATAACTTGTGTCTTCATTAGCTGTCTCCATTCACATGGAAAACAAAGATTCATCCTCAAGCCAGGTTGTCCTCATCCTAAATCATCGTTCGGGAATAAGTTAGCGGTTTTCAGATTGGTTCAATCTCGCAGATTGAACCAATCTCCACCACGTTAATACCGAACGGTTACTAATGATGTTATCTCCTCAACATTCTTTGCGATCCTGATGTGCTATACTGTATTCAATGGTGTTTCGATGAGATTAAGAATTAGTATACTCAGCCGGTGTTCCGAAAACGTTCCGAAGCCACGATGAGTGAATTAACAATTACCTTGCTCGGTACTCCGGAAGTTAAATTGGACGGCGAGCTAATCAATGGTTTTCATTCCAGTAAAGCTCGCGCCCTGCTCTATTTCATTGCCGCCGGGGAACAACCACAGGCGCGAACGAAACTGGCCGGACTGCTGTGGGGAGAGTTACCCGATTTCAACGCCAACGCCAATCTCCGTAAAGTCCTCACCAACTTGCGTCACCTCGTTGGTCCGTACCTGACGATTACCAGGGAAAGCGTGGCCCTGAATGATGCCAATCTGCCAAAAATAGACCTGCGCGAGTTTGAAAGTGCCTGTCAAAGTGACGATCCGGGCCATTGGCAAACGGCCGTCAACCTGTACCGGGGCGATTTCCTGGAAGGGTTTTTCCTGGACGGCGAGCCGGTATTTGAAGATTGGCTCTTGGGGGAGCGCAGGCGGCTGCGGGAGCAGCTGCTGCTGGTCTTGCAAAAACTGGTCAAATATTATTGGGGGCGGCATCAATATACCCAGGCTATCCATCACACCCGTCATTTGCTGGCCCTGGAACCGCTGCGGGAAGAGAGCCACCGCTGGCTGATGACACTCCTGGCCCAAAGCGGGCAGCGCACCCTGGCCCTGGCTCAATATGAAGCCTGTGTACAGCTGTTGGATGAACAATTAGCCACTGTGCCGGGCAGGGAAACCACTGTTCTCTATACCCAAATTCGAGACGGCAAACTGGCCCCGGTCACGGCCGAAAAAGAAAGTCTACCGCGCCATAATCTGCCGGCCGCGCTAACTTCGTTTGTAGGACGAGAAACAGAACTGGCCCATACCGGCGTGTGGCTGGAAGAGCCTGACAGCCGCCTGCTAACAATCGCCGGCCCTGGCGGCGTGGGAAAAACACGGCTGGCCTTGCAGGTAGGGTGGGAGGCCGCCTACGACTTTGTTCATGGGGTCTGGTACGTGCCGCTTACTTCACTGGTAACGGTAAGCGAACTACCTACGACCATAGCGGCGGCCCTGGGGATTGCCTTCTTTGGTAAAAACAGACCGGAAACACAGGTCGTGAACTACCTGCGCCGAAAGGAGCTGCTGTTGATTTTTGACAATGCCGAACACCTTGTTTCGCAGTCGTTGGCAGACTTTTTGGTGGAGATATTGTCACAGGCAGCGGCCGTTAAGATCATCGTGACTTCACGGGAACGCTTGCTCATGCAGGCGGAACAGGTCTTGGAACTGTCAGGGCTGGCCTATCCCCTAGAAATGGCAGCAATTACTAAGGCCCCTTATCCGGCCGGGCAGCTTTTTTGGCAGCGGGCGCAAAGTCACGGGGCGTCATTCGAGGGTGAACCGGAGGTGGAAACGGCCGTTTATCAACTCTGCCGGCTGGTGGACGGTCTGCCGTTGGCCCTTGAAATGGCGGCCGCCTGGACGAGTACCATGCCTTTACCGGGCATCACGGCCGCAGTTGAACGGGGCATTGCCTTCCTGACAACCAACATGCGCGACCTACCGGCCCGTCACCGCAGTATACAGGCCGTATTTGATGCTTCATGGCAGATGCTGGCCGAGGCAGAGCGCAAGATTATGTATCAACTGGCCTATTTTCAGGGAACTTTCTCGGCCGAAGCAGCAGCCGATATAGTCGGGGCCACCTTAAAGCAATTACAGGCATTGGTCAACAAGTCGTTAATGCGCGATCTGGGAAACGGCCGTTATGAGATGCACCAACTCATCCGTCAATTTGCGGCCGAGAAATTGAATCAACATCCGACGGAAGCAGAACAGATCGCCAGGCGTCATGGTTCTTATTACGCCGAATTTCTGGCAGATAATGAAAAGAGAATCCAGGGCGTGGATTACTTACAGGCCAAAGCCGACATCCGACTCGAAGAAGATAATGTGCGCCTGGCCTGGAACCAGGCATTGGCTGCCCGAAACCTCACAAATATTGCCCGTTCAGCAGAAACGCTCCACTATTATTTTCTAAATACTCAGGGACTATTTGCTGAGGCAGCGCGGCGCTTTCAGACAGCGGCCGAAATAATCTTCCGCGAGGGAGAACCGGAAGCAGCCCAATTAGCCGGAGATTTGTGGTTAAAAGCTGCTGTTAACCGGCGGATGCTGGGCCAGTTGGCCGAAGCCAGGCAGTTGGCCGAACAAAGCCTGGAGGTTTTTTATCGCTGTGAAATACCATTGGGTATCGCCCGTGCCACCAGTAACCTGGGTGTTATCCGGTGGCAGCAGAATGACAGGCAGGTGGGAGTGGAACTGACGGAAACGGCCGTTAATATAATGCATGAATTAGATGACCCCCTGAATCTTTGTCTGTGTCTCATTAACTATGCTTTTGCGCTCGCCCATAACGACCAGTATGACGACGCCATCATTATATTGGAGGAGAGTAGGACCCTGGCCCAAAAAATCAACTATCCTCACGGGGTTCTCTCGGCCATGAACATGCTGGGCGTTTATTACGAGCACCTGGGCGAAATTGAAAAAGCACAAGAGATTCTTGAAGCGTTAGTGGAAAAATGCCGGCAGGCAGCAACCAGAAGCAGGCTGGCTCAGGCTCTCAACAATTTAGGCTCTGTATATAAGCAGCAAAACGAATTAGGCAAAGCCGAGACACTGTTGCAAGAGGGCATGGATTTATATGAAGAGGTAGGCCAGGTTCACTATGCCGGCTTCGTGAAGGTCATGTTGGGAGAGGTTTGCCTGGTGCAAGGCAAAATGGAAGAAGCCCAAGGGTATTGCCGGCAGGCTCTAAAGACAGCCCAAGAGATAGAAATGACCGCTTTGGCATTAAGTGCTTTATGCTTGTTTGGAAACCTTTTGTCTGCAAAGAGCGAAAGTTCTTTTGCGGCTTCTGTTTTCGCCTTTGTTTCCAAACACCCCGCTGCCTTACCAGAGACAAAGGACTCTGCGCTGCCGGCATTGCAGAAATTGCAGAACGAAATGCTGCCAGAAGACTTTGACGCAGCTCAAGAAAGAGGAACAACCTGGTTGCTTGAAGAAGCAATTGGCATGGCACATTCATGGCATATTTTATGAGAAGCCCATGAGCCAATATGACCGGCCCTATTGTAACATATGAGAAGCTGCTTGATCTCACGGCCGAATCCCATTATCGTATAATTTATGAAAAAGCATCTTCCCCTCAGCTTCTTATTACTTTGTCTCCTCTCCTGGATTGGCCTTACCAACGCCCGCGCCCAAACGGCCGACCAACCCCCTCAATTTGGCGGCGACCCCCATCTCGGCTACGGCTTCAACGTTGCCCCCTGGGACGTTGCCCTGCTCCAATCACTCGGTTTCGACTGGATGAAGGTCTTCGACGCCCCTGCTTCCAAACAGCCGGTTAACATATTGCTGCGCGTTGATGCCAACGCTCAAGATATGGGCAATTTGAACGCCTTCGGCCAGGAAATGAACCAGTTGGCTCAAAATTTCGGGGCCAACATTGAAGCCTATGAAATCGGCAACGAAACCAACCTCGACGCCAGTTATGGCTGGAATGCCCCGCCCATTGCGGCCGATTATGCCACCCTGCTCTGTGTGGCCTATCAAAATATCAAGCAGGCAGACCCGACTGCTATCGTGGTTTCGGCCGGTCTGGCTCCGACCGGGCGGGTGCAAGGAACCTGGAACGGCCACGCCGGTCATAATGGCCTCTATCAGGATGAGCGGGAATACCTGCTGGAGTTTCTGGCGGCCGGCGGGGCGGAGTGCGCCGATGTTTTGGGTTATCATCCTTATGGCTTTTCGGCCGATTACAACGCCGCCCCCGACGTTCCTTCCGGCGACCCGACCCAAAACTGCGCCAACGGCTTCTGCTTTCGGGGGGTAGAGAAGTTCTACCAACTGATGGCCGCCAACGGCTACGGCCACAAGTCGGTCTGGGCCACCGAATTTGGCTGGATTGTGGCCCCGCCCGACGAATGCCTGGACGACCCCGGCTGGCAGGGCCGCGCCTGGCAAATTGTCTCCCTCCAGAAACAGGCCAGCAACCTGGTTGGTGCATTTACCTACGCTGAGGCCAACTATCCCTGGATGGGGGGCATGTTCATCTTCAATCTCAACTTCAACACCTCCGGCTGGTACCCGCTTTGCGAGCAGATGCGCTATTATAGTGTTGAAGAGCGGCCCGCCGAACCGGCGCTGGATAATATGCCCAAAAATCCAGTTCCCACTAACCCGGTCCTGAGCTATGCGCCCCCGGCCTTTACCTGGCTGGTAGATGTGGATGACCTGCCGCTGGCTACCGACTTCACCCTCCAACTGGAAAACGACGGCTGGCAGCCTCTCCCTTATACGCTGTCTGCTTCGGCCGTCAACGGCGTCAACCTCACCATCCCCGAACCAACCGGCCAGGTTGGTTACTCGCAAACGGCCGCGTCCCAAATAAATGTTGAAATTGACCAGCCTGTCGGTGTGTATACGGCCGACCTGCTCATCGAATCCGGCCCCAACACCGCCAACGCCCCCGCCACCATCCCTATTAAGGTTCTAGTTGTTCCCGAAGTTTACAAATCTATGATGCCGGTAGTGGTTGATTAGGTTGTTTGTCAAATTGTCATTCCGATTGGAGTCTTCGGAACGAGGAATCTTTCGAGTTACACCACCGGAAAGATTCCTCGGCAGACCTCGGAACGACAATTTGCCAAATCGTTCTACTTTAATCAACTCAATCAACCCAATCAACCCAATCAACCCAATCACTCCCCTATTTCCACCATCACCGGTAAATGATCTGACGCGGTTGTATCTATGACTGTAACCTCCGAAAAGGCCAGGTCGGGGGTTAGCCAGATGTAGTCGAGTTGGCGGCTCGGCCGTTCGGACGGGAAGGTATAAGATGCGGGCGGCAGGAGCGTTCGCACCACATCTACCCAACCATCACGGTTCATGAGAGCCATCTCCGCCGAATCGGGGTGGGCGTTCAAATCGCCTATTATCAATCCCCTTTCCCCCGGCTGGCCGTCCAACACCCAGGCCATCTGCCCCTGCCGGATGTCGCTGTCTTCCGGGCGGTGGTGGAGGTGCGTGACCGTCACCATTAAGACGGCCGCCCCTGTATCAACCTCCGCCTGGATATAGCCCCGCCGCAGCCGCAGGGTATCGGGCGGCAAGGACAAGCTGCGGGCCTGGATAATGGGGTAGCGGCTGAGGAGGGCATTGCCCCAGAGCGCCCCTTCCGTTGGCCCAAAGAGATAAGCCATGCCCAACCGCTGCGAGAGCCATTGAACCATATCGGCCGACCCATTAATAAGCCAGCCCCGTGATACCTCCTGCAAGCCAATAACATCGGCCCCGCTCTCTTCAATAACCTGGGCAATGGCCTCCAAATCTAAGCGGCCGTCCCGGCTAAAACCGTTATGGACGTTAAAACTCATCACCCGCAGCGGGCCGGCGCTGTCCGGCGTTTCATCGGTCCTTAAATTTTGCCAGTTCAGCCAGGTGCTTAACGGCAGAAGGAGCAAAACAATGCCCAAATAAAGGGCGGCATTGCCTATTGCAGGCCGCGTCACCGGCTCCCGGCTGCCGGCCGCCGCTAAAACCCCGGCCAAAACAAGAACTCCCGCCACCGGCAGGACGGCCGTCGGCCGGAACCCGGTCGGGATGTCATAGCTGACGTAATAGGCAAAGCCCAGAATGATCAACAGCAGTTGGCCGATACCATTGGCGACACCCAGACGGCCGAGGCCGGCCGCCGCCTGTCCGCCCCCCAGATTGACAAACAGCACCATTAACAAGCCGCTGCTAACGATCTGGGCCACAGCCGGGAGCAAGCCGGACGGGAAAAGGATGGTCTCCGTGAAGAAGAGCGACACCACAAAGAGCAGTCCCATCACTAAAATAAGTAGATAGCCCTTGATGCCATTCCGAATTATTAACAAGGCCAGCCCCAAACCGACGACGTTGCCCAGCGTTACCATTAAGCCTGCCGCCGGAAGGGGCCAGCCGCTAACGGCCGCTAACCGGGCCACATTCTGAAAAACGACCAATTGTAAAAAGAACCAGGGGCCGAGCGCGGCAAAGGGTAGGGCTTTGCGCCAGGGCAGGTCAAATGGTTCTAAGGGGCCGTCGCTTTTGAAATGCGGCCGCAGCGCGGCCAACATGAGCAATATCAGGCCAACGACCAACAAGATTGCCCCGATTCCTTTATGCCAGGCGAGGTCATAGGTCAGGAGGGCGCTGTGAACGGCCGTGTCCAGCGTCACCCCCAACAGCAGAGCCAGCCCGAAATGAGCCGTGTCCCCCGCTTTCCCGGCCAGGGCATGGCTTAGAGCCAGAGGCAGATACATCAGGAACAGGGCCACCCCGGCCGAACCGAAGAAGAGGTTGCTCTCCGGGGCGTTGGAAAGCTGCACCAACAGCCGGAACAACGCCACCCCGCCGCCTGTCAAAATCAAGGCCAGCGGCACATCCAGTTTCGCCAGCGGCCAGGCCAGAAAACTGAGCGCAAAGACCCCGATGGCAATAGGAGCCAGCGTCACCGGGCTGACATTCTGAAAATCCCGCAGGTAAAAGACAAAAGTCGGAAACAGCACCCTTAACAACTGCAACCCGAAGAGCGTCACCAGGACGGTCAAAGCCCACTGCTGCCACATTTGCCAGATACCCAACAACGTATTTTTCATCTACACCAACAATGAAATAATGAATTGTGAATAATAAATTGTGAATAATGAAGTTACTTAGCCAACCAGGGCTACTTCACAATTCACAAGCGGTGTCCTTTACCGCCATTCATTATTCATTATTCCCTCTCCTCTACCGCACCAGCATTACGGGACAGTCTGTTCTGTCCAACAATTCCTGAATGTTCTCCGCTTCCAGAAGGGGGTTGTCGCCGCCTAGAACGAGGACGCAGTTTTCGGCCGTTTCAATGTGTTCAACGAGGGCGGCGATGGATATTTCCTTTAACCAATGATAGCGTTGATGCCGCGCTGTCAGCCCCAGACGATCCAGCAAAGTAACGGCCTCTTGCTGCAATTTCGTCTTTTCTTCCGGTTCGCCCAGCAGCAAGATATTCAATTTATCGCTGCTGGTCTGGGTTAGTTGGGCGGCGGCCATGAGCGCCTGCCGGGCCGCCGGGGAGCCGTCGAATGTGACCAGTATGGGGTGGTGGAGGTGGCGGCCGTGTTCCAGCAGCAGCACCGAGCGGCCGGCCCGGGTCATGATGGCGCGGGCCGACGAACCCAAATGGGTGCGGGCCGAAACGGGACGGCCGATCCGCCCCATTGCCAGCAAATCTGCTTCCAGGGCCGCCGCCAGAATAGAGGCCGTCACCTGTCCCCGAACGACCCGGAACGACCACCGCGCCCCGGCTCGGAGAGCGGCCGTTTCTAATGCCCGCCGGGCCTGGGCCGCCTGCAACCGCATCGCCGTCTCCATCTCGATGCTGCTCACCGGGCGGCTGGCGGCCGATGGCGAACGCACCTCGCTGGCAAAGGGCAGCCCTGCCAGATGGACAAGATTCTCATCCTCCACATACAAGCCGCTCAACTCCGCGTGGAGCGAAACAGCCAGTTCGGCCGCCGCCTCCAACGCCGCCAAACTGTGCGTCGAAGCATCCAAAGCCACCAAAATCCGCCGTATCGTTAATGTTCTTTCTTCGCTCATTTGTATCGTTCCAGTAATTGGGTAATTGGGTAACTGGGTTGATTTAGTTGATTGGGCAATGGGTAATCAACCCAATCAACCTAATCAACCTAATCAACTTCCTTCTCCTCGTCCTTCTCCCCCTTCAGAGGGCGGCTGTATTCGCGTTGTTTTTTGGCGATTTTTTCGATGCGCTCCACAATGCGACGGCCGATGCTGCCTTCAGGGTAGCTGCCTTCCTCATCCATCTCGCCGGCGGGGACGCCGGTCAGGAGTTCGATGCCGCCGGCAATGGATTCAACGGCGTAAATGTGAAAACGGCCGTCTGCCACCGCCTGTACCACATCTTCTCGCAGCATCAAATGTTTGACGTTCGATTCGGGAATCAAAACCCCCTGTTCGCCGGTCAGGCCGCGAGCGTGGCAGACATCGAAAAAGCCCTCAATCTTCTCATTCACGCCGCCGATGGCCTGCACATCGCCGTGCTGGTTGACGGAGCCG
>Ga0299914_10001759_pt1 | contig 14576 bp, 15 predicted proteins | sample RVTome_10_FD_201361 | JGI IMG/M metagenome (GOLD analysis project Ga0299914, IMG submission 201361) | Soil microbial communities from uranium-contaminated site in the Upper Colorado River Basin, Wyoming, United States - RVT153D57 (version 2) ...
ATCTCTCGGATCTCGTCGCGTGGCGTGTCGGGCTCGACCCCGAGGACCTCGTAGTGGGTGCTCACCACGGGAGGCGACCGCGCAGGTCGCCGACCAACTCCGCGATCGGGACCCGCGTCTGGTCCATCGAGTCGCGGTCGCGCACGGTGACGGCCCGGTCGTCGGGCGTGTCGAAGTCGACGGTGACGCACAGCGGCGTGCCGACCTCGTCCTGGCGGCGGTACCGACGACCGATCGATCCCGAGGCGTCGACGTCGATCACGAGGTGCGGGCGGAGGAGATCGGCGACCTCCTGCGCGACCGGCACGAGCTGCTCGTGCTTGGACAGGGGCAGCACGGCGACGGTCGTGGGCGCGAGGCGAGGATGGAGCTTGAGCAGCACGCGCTTCTCCCCGCGCACCTCCTCCTCGGTGTACGCCGCGAGGAGGAACGCGAGCGTGGCGCGGTCCGCCCCCGCCGCGGGCTCGATGACGTAGGGCACATATCGCTGCTCGGTCTCCTGGTCGTAGAACGACAGGTCCTCGCCCGAGTACCGGGCATGCTCCTTGAGGTCGTAGTCGGTGCGATTGGCGATCCCCTCGAGCTCGCCCCATCCCCACGGATACGCGAACTCGACGTCGGAGGTCGCCTGTGAGTAGTGCGACAGCTCCTCGGCATCGTGCGGCCGCAGACGAAGCCGATCTTCGGGGATCCCGAGCTCGAGGTACCACTGCAACCGCTGCGCACACCAGTACTCGAACCACGTCGCCGCCTCGTCGGGGGGCACGAAGAACTCCATCTCCATCTGTTCGAACTCGCGGGTGCGGAAGATGAAGTTTCCGGGCGTGATCTCGTTGCGAAACGACTTGCCGATCTGCGCGATCCCGAACGGTGGCTTCTTGCGCGACGTGGTTTGGACGTTGAGGAAGTTGACGAAGATCCCTTGCGCGGTCTCGGGCCGGAGGTAGGCAACGGATGCTTCGTCCTCGACCGGGCCGACGTGCGTCTTGAACATCAGGTGGAACTGCCGCGCCTCGGTGAACGAGTCCTTGGCGCCACAGTTGGGGCACGCACCGGACTGGGGAAGGTCGTCGGCGCGGAACCGTTCCTTGCAGTTGCGGCAGTCGACGAGGGGATCACTGAACGTCGCGAGATGGCCGCTCGCCTCCCAGACCTTGGGAGCCATGAGGATCGCGGCATCGAGCCCGACGATGTCGTCACGCAGCTGCACCATCGAGCGCCACCACGCCTCCTTCACGTTGCGTTTCAGGAGCACGCCGAGGGGGCCGTAATCCCAGGTCGACCGGAAGCCGCCGTAGATCTCGCTCGACGGGAAGACCAGACCGCGCCGCTTGCACAGGTTGACGACTCGATCCATGACGTCGGGTTGGGCGGCCATCGAGCGGCTCAGGCTAGCGGTCCGCCCCGGTCGTTCCGGGCACGAACTCCGGCGCGTGCGACCGGTTGGCTGCCGAGAAACCGGCGTCGGAAGGAACGGGTCAGAGCAATGCGGCGCTTCGGAGCCGACGCTCGAGGTGCGATTCGAGGGCGCCGAGCGCGAGCCGTTCGAGCTCGCCGAGCGTCGCCGCGTCGGGCGGGACCGCGAGCACGCTTCGGAGGTCACCTCCGAGGATGCGCCGGAGCGCCTCGAGGGTCTCGGGGCGGATCGAGCGACCACCGTATCGAGCACACGACGCGCACAGCGCGCCGCCTTCGTGCGCGTCGAACGCGACGAGGTCATCCGCGGCATCGCAGTGCACACACGCGTCGACCACCGGATGCAGGCCTTCGAGGCTGAGAAGCTTCCAGAAGAAACCGGTGCTCACGATCGGAGACGGCGTCGCGGCCAGCGTGCGCAACGCGCCGACCAGCATGCGGTAGAGCGCGGGAATCGGCTCGCGCTCGGGCGCGACCTGGTCGACCGCTTCGAGCATCGAGATCGCGTGGGTGAGGCCGCCGTAGTGCTCCCGCAGGGCACGGTTGGCGTCGATCGTCTCGACTTGGGTCACCACGTCGAGCTCCCGGCCCCGGTAGCACTGGAAGAGCAGGTGCACGGTCGGCTCGAGACGGGCACCGAACCGGCTCCCGGGCTTGCGGACGCCTTTGGCCACCGCCCGGACCTTGCCGTGCCCGTGGGCAAGGATGGTGACGATCCGATCGGTCTCCCCGAGCTTGATCGTCCGGAGCACGACCCCCTGATCCCGGTACAAGGCCACCGCCGGAGTCTAATGACAACCGTGTGATTCGAGGCGACGCCCGCGCTCGTCAGAGCTGACCGAACCGGCGCTCGCGACGCTGGTACTCGCGGACCGCCTCGAAGAGGTGCTCGCGCCGGAAGTCGGGCCAGAGCACCGGCAGGAACATCAGCTCGGAGTACGCGCACTCCCAGAGCAGGAAGTTCGAGAGACGATGTTCGCCCGAGGTGCGAATGAGCAGGTCGGGGTCGGGCATCCCGGGCTCGTACAGGTGGCGGGCGATCGTGCGCTCCGTGATCCGGCTCGGGTCGAGCGTGCCGGCGGCTGCTGCTGCCGCGATCTCGCGAGTGGCGTCGACGATCTCGGCCCGTCCCCCGTAGTTGAACGCGAACGTGAGGTTCAAGCCCCGGTTGCGGGCCGTGAGGTCCTCGGTCTCGCGCATCCGCCGGAGGACACGCTTGGGGATGCGGCCGGGGCGTCGGCCGATCGTGCGGATCCTGACGCCTCGGTCCTTGAGCTCGTCGCGTCGCTTGAGGAGCAGTCGCTCGTTGAAGTTCATCAGGAACCGGACCTCGGACGCCGGACGTCGCCAGTTCTCGGTCGAGAACGCGAAGAACGTCAACCACTGGATCCCGACCTCGATCGCCCCTTCGACCGTGTCCATGATCGCCGTCTCGCCGGCGACGTGACCCTCGGTTCGTGGCTTGCGCCGCTTCTTCGCCCATCGGCCGTTGCCGTCCATGACGATCGCGAGGTGGGCGGGCACCTTCGCACGCTCGATCCCCCGGGCCACGCCCGAGACGCTAGCTACGATCGCCGCCCGTGCGTTGGACAGCGGTCGTGAACCCGGCAGCAGGTCGCGGCCGTACCCGCCGACTCCTCCCCCGCCTGCGTGCCGCGCTGGGAGCCCTCGACGTCGAGGTGCACGTCTCGGCCACGCCGGTCGATCCCGAGCCACTGGCGCGATCGGCGGCCGCCGCCGGACGCGGCATCGTCGCGTGCGGGGGCGACGGCCTCGTCGCGGTGCTCGCCGGCGTGGCGGCGGAGTCCGGCGTCCCGTTGGCGGTCGTCCCCACCGGCGCCGGCAACGACTTCGCCCGCGCGATCGGGCTGCATCCGCGTCGACCCCTCGAGGCGGTCGCCCTCTTGCGCGACGGCCACCCGCGCACCGTCGACCTCGGGCGAGCCGACGGACGGTGGTTCAGCTCGGTCGCGAACACGGGATTCGACGCCGAGGCGAACCGCTGGGCGAACACCGTGCGACGGATCTCGGGCACGGCGCTCTACCTCACCGCGATCGCCAGGACGCTGGTGACCTATCGACCGCATCGCTTCCGGCTCGCGGTCGACGGCGGCGAGCCCGAGGAGCTCACCGCGTGGCTCATGGCGTTCGCGAACACGGCGTCGTACGCGGGCGGCATGCGAATCGCGCCGTCGGCCCGGCTCGACGACGGGCTGCTCGACCTCACCGTCGTGGGCCCGGTGAGTCGCGCCGCCTTCGTGTGGAACCTGCCCCGAGTCGCTACCGGCTCGATCGCCCGCCACCCCGCGGTGCTCACCCGGACGGGACGACAGTTCTCGGTGGCATCGCTCGACGACGACGTCCCGATGGAGCTCTACGCGAGCGGCGAACGGGTAGGACCGCTCCCCTCGACCGTGGAGGTGATCGCCGATGCGCTCCGCGTCGTCGCGCCGCCCGCGACCTAGCCGGCGGGGGCGGTCGTCGTGGTCGAGTCGGCCGGGGCGTCGGCGCCGGCCGGGGGCGGGGTCACCGTGAGCGTGCCTTCCATCCCCGCCTCACGATGGTTGCCGATGCTGCAGTAGAAGTCGTAGGCACCTTCGGCGACTTCGACCTTCAGCGTGTCGGGACCGCCGGGCACCGCGAGCTCGAACCCGCTGTACTCCGGGTCGGTGAACACGAGCGTGTGGTTGCCGCTCCCGAGAATCAGCTTGATCTCGATGATGCCCGCGGGTGCGGTGAGCGTCGACGGGTTGAACGTGAGGTTGCCCTCGGCGACCGTCTCGATCGTCGCCACCGGATCCCCCGCCGGCTCCTGATACCCGCCACCATCACCCTCGCCGTGGCCTTGGGCCGCGCCCAACGTCGTGAGCCCGGCGCCGATGGCGAGCAGGACGACCGACGACGTCACCAGGGTGAGTGACGACGTCCGCATCTCGGGGCGCGACGACAGGAACGCCGCGCCGGCCAGGATTCCGAGCGTGATGACGCTCACCGCCACGAGCGCGCCCGTCTTGCCGCCGGCGAGGAACACCCTCGAGATGTTCACCGCGAGCATCGCGACTCCCGCAATCGCCAGCACCGGCACCAGCACCGGGAGCACGACGCGGGTCCGCAGCTCCTCGCGAACGGGATCAGGAGCTGTCAGCTCCCCGGCCGACGGTTGGGGGGCCGGCTCCGCTGCGGGGGGTTCGTCCACGTCGGTGTCGCCGCTCACCGGGCTCCGCTCTCGGTCAGGTTTCGGTCGAGCTCTTCCCATGCCGTTCGGGGCACGTTCGTGCGCTCCTCCTCGGACGCCCAACGGAAGAAGAGTACGGCGATCAGCAGCCAGAGCAGGATCCCGGCGCCGATCTTCATGATGAGGCCCGCCATCCGCTGGTCGTCGAGCGTGGTGAGCCCCCAAAGCTGCGGGAACGCCTCGTAGTCCCGGTACAGCGGCGCGCCGCCGAACGTGAGGAAGGATGCCGGGACGGTGGGCACGATCGACTGGAGGAACAGGTAGACGGCACGCATCGGGAGTGCGAGGCGCGGGACCTCCGGGAGGGGGCTGAGCACGGGCATCCACACCAACAGGGACGTGACGACGATGAGCGCGTGCACCGAGAAGTGCACCACTCCGTTGTCGAGGCTGACGCTCACCAGCGCCGGCCAATGCGTGAACACGAGTACGACGTTGAACATCAGGAGCGCGGGGAAGAACCGGCTGAGCACTTGCACCGTGTGCAGCACCGCTCCGGGTCGCAGGATCCAGCGCGCCAGCCACGCGGGCGTGGCGAGGAGCAGCAGCGGAACTGCGATCAACGAGAACGTCAGGTGCTGCACCATGTGCATCGAGTAGTTGAAGCGCTCCGCGATGTCGTGGATCGGCCAGTCCGACGCCACCCAGAACGCCACGACCGCGAGCCCGAAGCACGCGAGCTGTCGCCGGGACACCGGGCGCGAAGGCTCCGGCGCGAGGCGAGGGCCGAGCCGGACGACCGCCACCCAGTACCCGACGGCGAGGAGCCCGACGAGGAGCCACACGTCGGGGTGCGGCTCCCAGGCCGGCGACGCGACGCCCGCGCCCATGGCCCTAGCTGAAGACGTGGAGCGTGAGCAGCACCACGAAATAGAGAATGATGGCGGCGACGATCCCGAGCACGAAGAAGTTGCGGAAGATCGGCTTGTCCGTCCTGAGGTGCATGTACCACGAGGCGACGAGACCGAACTTGACGATCGCCATGACCACGAGCAGGAACACGATGAGCCCGTCCGCGATCGAGCCCTCGAGGTAGGAGACGGACACTTCGAGCGCCGTGACCACGACGAGGATCACCGCGATCATCACGTACCGGAACGGCGACGGATGGGGGTACAGCTCGCCCGGGAGAAGCCCCGGAGCCGGGGTGACCGCGCCCTCGGGGAGGTGCTCCTCGACCTCGTGCTCGGCCGCCTCGAGCTCGCCCTCGACCTTCTCGACCTCGCCCTCGACCTTCTCCGCGATCGAGGAGCCGGACTCGGGTGCGACCTCGTCGCTCATGTTCCTCCGCTCACGTGGGCATCAGGTAGACGAGGGTGAAGATGACGATCCACACGACGTCCACGAAGTGCCAGTAGAGCCCCGCGACCTCGACCTTCTCGGCGTTCTCCGTGGGCAGGAGTCCCTGGAGCGACAACCCCCACAGCGAGAGCAACCAGACGATGCCCGCGGTGACGTGCGCGCCGTGCAGGCCGGTGAGCACGAAGAACGACGAGCCGAACAGGTTGGTGTCGAGCTTGAGGCCCTCACGGCTGAACTCGGTGAACTCGAAGATCTGGCCGCCGATGAAAGTGGCGCCGAACAGCGCGGTCGCGAGGAGCCAGATCCGGACCCGTCGGTGGTCGCCGCGCTGGATCGCGGCCAGCGCGAGCACCATCGTGAGGCTGCTCATCAACAGGATGAACGACGTCGCCGAGGTGAAGGGGATGTCGAACACGTCACTGGGCTTCGGCCCCGCCTGGTCACGGCCGCGGTACAGCAGGAACGCGGAGATGAACGCTCCGAAGAACAGGCAGTCCGACGAGAGGAACAGCCACATCCCGAGCTTGGTGTTGGTGACGCCGACGCCGCCGTGCGCGTCCTCACCCCGTGCGGCGGGCGTCGCCGCGGGCCGGGCCGCGATCTCCTGAGCCATTAGGAATCCTCCGCCGTTGGGGGTTCCATCGCCCACGCGTACATCCCGAACAGCACGAGCGCGGCGCCCGGGATTGCCCAGAGGACGTCCTTCCACACCGCGGCGTACCCGAGGAACGGGAGCCCGGACGCGAGCACCAGCGGGAAGAACGACGGCGACGGCATGTGGATGTGCTCGCCGCCGGGCGCGCCGTGCCCGCCGTCGTCGCCGCCGGTCGGGCGCTCCTCGACCGCGACCGCGCCGCCCGCAGGGAGGCGCACGAGGCGGCCGTCGTCGTCCTCGGTGTACTTGCGGTGCCAGAAGTCGTCGCGCGCGTGCACGGTCGGGATCTCGGCGAAGTTGTACTCGGGCGGCGGCGACGGGATCGACCACTCGAGGCTGCGCCCGTCCCACGCGTCGGCCGGAGCGGGCGCACCCCGGTGGCGGCTCACGATGGCGTTCACGAGGAAAACGAGCGTCGAGACCGCGATCGTGAACGCCCCGATCGTCGCGACCAGGTTGAGCGTGTCCCATCCCATGCCGGAGTCGTAGCGGTAGGTGCGGCGCGGGAGCCCCCAGAGCCCAAGGAAGTGCATCGGGAAGAAGGTGAGGTTGAAGCCGATCACCATCGTCCAGAAGTTGAGCTTCCCGAGCCTCTCGTCCATGTACCGGCCGTAGATCTTCGGGAACCAGTAGTAGAGCCCGCCGAAGATCCCGAACACCAAGCCCCCGAACAACACGTAGTGGAAGTGCGCGACGACGAAGTACGTGTCGGTCTGCTGGGTGTCGGAGGGCACGACCGAGTGGAGCACGCCCGACAGGCCGCCGATCGTGAACTGGCCGATGAACCCCAGCGCGAACAGCATCGGCGTCGCGAGACGCACCGATCCGCCCCAGACCGTGCCAAGCCAGTTGAAGATCTTGACGCCGGTGGGGATGGCGATGAGCATCGTCGAGAGCGCGAACGCTGAGATCGCGACCGGCCCGAGACCGGTCGCGAACATGTGGTGCGCCCACACGCCCCAGCCGAGGAAGCCGATCGCGATCCCCGAGAAGACAACGACCGCGTAGCCGAAGAGCGGCTTCTTCGAGAACGTGGGCAGGATCTCGGAGACGATGCCCATGCCCGGCAGGATCAGGATGTACACCTCGGGGTGGCCGAAGAGCCAGAACAGGTGCTGGTAGAGCAGCGGGTCACCACCGACGCCGCCCACGAAGAAGCCGGTCCCGAGGTTGCGGTCGAAGTACACCATGATCAGCGCGGCGGTCACGATCGGGATCGCGAACAGCGTGAGGAACGCGACCACGAACATCATCCAGGTGAACACCGGCATCCGCATGAGGGTCATGCCGGGGGCGCGCATGTTGATGATCGTGACGAGGAAGTTGATGGCCGACGTGGTGGAGCCGATACCCAGCATCGCGATGCCGATCGCCCAGTAGTCGGGTCCGTGCCCGGGAAGGGCGCCCGCGGCGATGGGCGCGCTCGTGAGCGGCGTGTACCCGAACCAGCCGCCGTCGGGCGCGCCACCGAAGAGGAAGCTCGAGTACAGGAACAGCCCACCGGCGACGAGCACCCAGTAGCCGAACGCGTTGAGCCGCGGGAACGCGACGTCGCGCGCGCCGATCTGCAGTGGGATCAGGTAGTTGGCGATCCCGACCGCGAGAGGCATCCCCATCAGGAACACCATCGTGGTGCCGTGCATCGTGAACAGCTGGTTGTACTGAGACGCGGTGAGCAGCGTGCCGTCGGGACCCGCGAGCTGAACCCGGATCAGCAGGGCCTCGATCCCGCCGATCACGAAGAATGCCAGCGCCGTGACGCTGTACATGATCCCGATCTTCTTGTGGTCGACGGTGGTGAACCAGCTCCAGAATCCCTGGGTCGCGCGCGGACGCCGGAGGACGACGGGAAGCGGCTTGACTTCGGTCGCGGTCGCCATCAGCGCATCACGCTCACTTCAGCGCCAAGAGATAGTCGACGATCGTCTCTGCCTGATCGCGAGTCATCACGGGATACTCACTCGCCGGCTCGGGAGTGTCCTTGATGAACGACGGCATCCCGACGCACGTGGCCGGCGGGGGCAACCGGCAGTCCTTCGACTCCATGGGGATCATGCTGGGCGCGTCGAGCACCCAGTCGATCAGGTTGTCACGGTTCAGCTCGAAGCTCCCACTCGCGAACGTCTCGCGCGACGCGAGGTGGGTGAGGTTGGGACCGTACGAGCTCGTCTCCGCGTCGTCGAACACGTGGCAGCCGGTACACGCGAACGTGTTCTGCACCAGGTCCTGGGCCTCACCGGCCGGCGGGCCCGTCTCCCCCTCCGGTGCCGGGCGGTTCAGCGGCACCGCCGGACCGGCCTGCTGCTCGCGGATCCACGCGTCGTACTCGCTCCGCTCGACCGCGATCACCCGGAACCGCATGTTGGCGTGGCTCAGCCCGCAGTACTCCGCGCACTGCCCGAGGTAGGTCCCGGTGTGGTCGGCCTCGATCGTGAGGCCTTGGCTGCGACCGGGAATCACGTCCTGCTTGCCGGCGAGCTCGGGGACCCAGAAGCTGTGGATCACGTTGCAGTACGACGCCGTTCCCTCGGCACCCAGGGACGAGTCGCAGGCCGTGAGGTCGAGCCGCACCTTGGTGCCGACCGGGATGTAGAGCTCGTTGGCAGTGACGACCTTCTCGTCGGGGTACTCGAACTCCCACCACCACTGCTTGCCGACCACGCGGACCTCGAGCACGTCGTCGCCCTTCGGGGGGTCGTCGAGGGCGAAGATCGTGGCGACCGTCGGGACCGCGATGACGGCGAGGACCACCGCGGGGACGATCGTCCATCCGATCTCGAGCGGCGTGCTGCCGTGGATCTGCTTGGGGTTCTCGTCGGCGGCTCGACTTCGGAATCGCAGCGCCACATAGAACGTCCCGAGGAGCACGAGGATCCCCACCACGATCGCGATTGCGACGATCGGGACGAAGAGCCCGTGGATCCGGTCGGCCGCCGGACCCTGGGGTCGGAGCGAGTTCTGGTCGTTCTCGGGGCCACTGCAACCGGCAGCCAGCGTGGCGAGGACGCCGACCGCCACGACGAACAGTCCTCGATGGCGTCGGAGTCTGCGCATCTCCCCTTCCCTGCGGCGGCGAATCGCCGGACCGAGCGCACTCTATCCCCGCCGCTCGCGGCGTCGGCAACTTGGAGCGCCCCCGATTCGAGCCGGTACGACCAGGTGAAACGTGGATCTCAGAAGCCCAAGCGGTCGAGCGCGCGGGGCCGACGCTGCCACTCGTGATCCACGGTCACGAACGTCTCGAGGTGGACGCGCCGGCCGAGAAGCGCCTCCAGCTCGCGACGGGCGGCGGTCCCCGCGTCGCGCAACACCAAACCACCCTTGCCGATCACGATTCCCTTCTGGGAATCACGCTCCACCCGCACCACCGCCCGGAAGCGGAGCACCTCGGCAGCCTGCGTCTCGCGTCCCGCGTCGGGATCCGCACCGGGGGCGTCCGGGGCCTCGAGCTCCTCCACGGTCACCGCGATCGAGTGTGGGAGCTCCTCGCGTGCGACCGCGAGGAGCTTCTCGCGCACGAGCTCTGCGGCCAGGGTGACCACCGGCTGGTCGGTGGTCGTTCCCTCCGGGTAGTACCGCGGACCATCGGGGAGGCGAGCCTCGAGCTCCGCGAGAAGGACGTCGGTGCCCTCTCCCGTGGCCGCCGACAGCGGCACGAACGCCGCGAACTCGCCGAGCTCGGCCGCGCGCGCGAGCTGCTCGACGACGCGACCCGGAGACGCGGCATCGACTTTGTTCACCGCGAGCAGCGCGGGGGGACCGGCAGTGGTCGCCAGCCCGGCGACGAAACGGTCGCCCGGTCCGATCGCCTCGGTCGCGTCGACGACCTGGCAGACGACGTCGACGTCCTCGAGCGCCGCGCTCGCCCGCGCGTTCGTCCGCTCGCCGAGCGGCGTCCGCGGCCGATGGATGCCCGGCGTGTCCACGAACACGATCTGGGACTCGGGTGTGGTGCGCACACCGCGGATCGCGCCGCGGGTTGTCTGGGGGCGCTGGGAGACGATCGCGACCTTCGCGCCCACCAAGCGGTTGACGAGCGTCGACTTCCCGGTGTTGGGACGACCGACGACGGTGACGAACCCGGAGCGGAAGGCGCCGGTCACCGGTCCTATCCGTCGGCCGTCGCCGGGTCCAGGCTCCGGGAGATCCGCACCGACACGATCCGGCGACCTTGCACCCGCTCGGTCGTCAACTCGATCCCCTGGAAGGCCACGTGCTCGCCTTCCTCGGGCACGTGCCCGAGGAGGTTGAAGACGAGCCCGCCGACCGTGTCCCACTCGGTGTCGGGGAGGTCGATGCCCAGCTCCTCGCTCACGTCGTCGATCGGCGTACGCCCGGGCACCCGCAGGGATCCGTCTGCGAGCCGCTCGACGCGCGGCTCGGCAAAGTCGTACTCGTCGGCGATCTCGCCGACGATCTCCTCGAGCAGATCCTCGAGCGTCACCAGGCCCGCGACGCCCCCGTACTCGTCGACGACCACCGCCATGTGGAACTGCTCCGCCTGCATCTCGCGCAAGAGCTCGGCGACACGCTTCTGCTCCGGTACGAACACGGCCGCGCGCACGGCCTCTCGCACCGGGCGCTGTCCGGCGCTCGACCGGGCCCGGCCGACGAGATCCTTGAGATAGACGAGCCCGACGATGTTGTCGGTCGTGCCCTCGAACACGGGCAACCGTGAGTAACCCCCGGCGATGGCCTGCTCGATCGCGGCCTCGATCGTCTCCTCGGCCTCGATCGCCACCATGTCGGTCCTCGGCTGCATCGCCTCACGCACGACGGTGTCGCCGAACTCGAAGACAGAGTGGATCAGCTTGCGCTCCTCGGTCTCGATCGACTCCTCCTCGGCCGCCTCGTCGACGAGCGCGCGGATCTCGCCCTCGGTCACGAAGGGCCCCTGCTTCAGTCCCTTTCCGGGGAGCACGACGTTCGCGAGTCCGATCAGCGCCGTCGACAGGACTCGCAGCGGCGGGAAGTTCGTCACGAAGTGCAAGAAGCCGGCAACCCGCAGCGCTGCTCGATCGGTGTGCTGCACCGCGTACGTCTTGGGCGCGACTTCGCCGATGACGAAGAACAGCACGATCTGGAGCACGATCCCGACGACGAGCGCGATCGGCCCGGCCAAGCTCTCGAGCAGGACGCCGAGCAGCGTGGCGCTCGTGAGCTGGGCGATGAGCACGAGCAACAGGACGACGTTGAGCGTCTGCTCGGGATGCTCGAGCATCCTCACCATCCTCGCCGCCGGCTGGCTGCCCTCCTCGGCGAGTGCGAGCGCACGGATGCGGTTCATGCGAATGAACGCGGTCTCCGCGACGGCGAGAAAGATGGAGAACAGGAAGAGGAGGAGGACGATCGCGGCGATCGCCCAGTTGGCGGTGGTCATCGCGGCCGACCGGTCGGATGATCGGCGCTATCTGGGCCGGAGGTCACCGGCCACCCCCTTGGTGGCGCTCGCGATAACGGTCGAGCAGCTCCTGCTCCCGCCGACGCATCGCCTGTGCGTCGCGCTCGTCCGCGTGGTCGTAGTTCAGCAGATGCAGCACGCCGTGGACGACGAGCAGCGCGAGCTCGTCCTCGAACGTAATTCCTCGTTCTCGTGCCTGGCGCCGGGCGACGGCCGGGCACAGCACCACATCGCCGACGACGACCGGCGGATCGCTCGGATCGCTGGACCCGCCGGGGCCTCTCCCGCCGAGGTCGGGCTGGCGCCCGCTCACGACCGCGTCGTCGTCCATGGGGAAGGCGAGCACGTCGGTCGGGCCCTGCCCGCCGAGGAATCGCTCGTTGAGATCCACGATCGTGGCCTCGTCGACGAGGATCAACGACATCTCGGCGTCGGAAGACACGCGCTCCTCCTCCAGCACGAGCCGAGCGAGGCCGATCCAGTGCAGCAACTCGACGTCGACCTCGGTCTGTTCGTCGGCGCCGAAGACCTCCGGACGGTCGACGTCGGTCGTCACGGTGCCGTGCTCGTCGGCTGCTCGGTCCGGGCGTATGCGTCGACGATGTCCTGGACGATCCGGTGGCGCACGACGTCGTCGGACCCCAGCTCCACGAAGGCGACGCCTTCGATGTCCTCGAGCACGTCGCGCACGACGAGGAGACCGGAGCGGGTGCGGCCGTCGGGCAGGTCGATCTGGGTCACATCGCCGGTCACGACGATCTTCGACCCGAAACCGAGACGGGTGAGGAACATCTTCATCTGCTCCGGCGTCGTGTTCTGGGCCTCGTCGAGGATGATGAACGAGTCGTTGAGCGTGCGGCCGCGCATGTAGGCCAGCGGCGCGATCTCGATCGTTCCCCGCTCGATGAGACGCGCTACTGCTTCCGGCTCGAGCATGTCGTAGAGCGCGTCGTACAGGGGCCGCAAGTAGGGATCGACCTTGGCGAGCATGTCCCCGGGGAGAAACCCGAGGCGCTCTCCCGCTTCGACCGCGGGGCGCGTGAGGATGATCCGGTTCGCCTCCTTCGCTTGGAGCGCTTGGACTGCGAGCGCGACCGCGAGGTAGCTCTTGCCGGTCCCCGCGGGTCCGATCGCGAAGGTCACGACGTGGTCGCGGACTGCGTCGACGTATCGCTTCTGGCCCGCGGTCTTCGGGCGCACCGACTTCCGACCCCGCAGCACCTGATCGGTGAGCACCTCACTCGGCCGCTGGTCGGACTTGAACATCGCGATGCTGCGACCGACGCCCTCGGAGTCGAGCTCGTGACCTTGCTCGACGAGCAGGACGAGCTCTTCCAAGAGGCGTCCGACGCGTTCGGCTTCGTCACCGGTAACGGTGATCTCGTTCCCGCGCACGTGGATCTCCACCGGGAATGCAGATTCCACGACGCGCAGCAGCTCGTCGCGCTGGCCGAGCAACGCGACCATCAGGTGGTTGCCGGGCACGAGGATCTTGACTTGAGTCGGCGACAGCGCGGTCACGTCGGGGCCACTGTACCCGCGGTCGGCGCCGTCAACGGCGAGAAGAACCGCGGCGCGTCGTCAGCTCGACGCGCGCAACCCGAGCTGCTCGAGACGCAGCCCGAGCTCGTCGGTGCTGCGTCCGAGCACCGCGGCGAGCACACGCAGGTCGTCGGCTCGAATCGTGAGCATCCGACCGTTGAAGTCCTGCCGCTGGAGCTGGATCGTCGAGGCATAGCGCTCGAGGACCCCGGCGTCGGCGTCGTCGAGCTCGTGGAGCCGCACGAGGTCGATGGCAAAGCCGGCCCCGTCGGCCTCACCGCGCTCGGTGAGGTCCACCTCGGCCACCTCTGTCTGACGCGGCAACAGCTGATCCGTGGGCACGGAGTAGATCTCCGCGAGGCGAATGAGCCGGGGCACCGAGATGGCGCGCTCACCGCGCTCGTACGCACCGAGGACCGAGGCCTTGAACTCGAGCGAGGAGCGCGCCTCGACGTCATGGAGCGACATGCCCTTCTGACGACGGATCGCGCGAAGGCGCTCACCGACGCGTGCTGCGTACTCCGACACCGTTTGCCCCCAAAAGCCCACGAGCTGTGGGGGACAGATTACCAGAGGACGTCTCGGACTAACAGCTCTGCTCTCACGTCCCACGAAACCGGGCCAGGACGGAGCATCCCACGATCGCCGCGGTCTCCGCCCGGAGCACGTGATCGCCCAGGGCGAGGCGAGGTGCGGATTCGGCTCCCACCAGCTCCTCGGGCGCGAAACCGCCTTCGGGCCCGACGGCGAGCACCCATTCCGGCCCGATCGGCAGCTCCGGCCGGCGCTCCCCGACCCGCGTGGCGACGACCAGTCCTCCTCGGGTCGAGAGCTCCCGAAGCGTCACCGCGGGCCCGACCACTGGGAGCCGGCTCCGGAAGCATTGCGCAGCTGCGGCGCGTGCCACGCGCTCGAGTCGTGCGGCGGCGGCCGTCTCGCGCTCGTGGTCCCAGCGAACGACGGTGCGCCTGGTCACGAGCGGACGGAGCTCGTCGACGCCGAGCTCGGTCGCGTGCTGCACGACG
>Ga0299914_10001760_pt1 | contig 14573 bp, 11 predicted proteins | sample RVTome_10_FD_201361 | JGI IMG/M metagenome (GOLD analysis project Ga0299914, IMG submission 201361) | Soil microbial communities from uranium-contaminated site in the Upper Colorado River Basin, Wyoming, United States - RVT153D57 (version 2) ...
TGGTTGCGATGGCGCGGTGTACTGCCGAGCAGGGCCCGAAGGGCGCAGCGCAGGCAGCGACTACAGGCGCCTCGCGACGAACTCCGCGATGGCGTCGTTGAGCTCGTCGGGCGCGTCGAAGTGGACCATGTGCCCGGCGTTTTGGATCTCGACGAGCTCCACGTCGGCGAAGCAGGCCAGCCGCCGATCCCGCTCGGTGGTGCTCATGGGCCCGTCCAGCTCGACTCCCGCGAAGGGGGGCAGGCGGTCCTTCCAGAAGCGCTCCCAGGCGTCGCCGCCCAGGATCACCAGCACCGGGCAGCGGATGCCACGCCAGCGCTCTTCGGCGACCGCCGGATCGAAGCCGGCCAGCCAGTCGCGGCTGAGCGGGTCGAAGCGCCACTCGACGCCGCCCTCGGGGCTGGGGATGGTGCCCAGCTCGACGAGCCGCTCGAGGCGGTCGGGGTCGAGGCGGGGGTGGACCTGGCGCAGGCGGTCGGCGGCCGCCGCCAGGTCCGGCATCGGTCGGCGGCGCGGCTTGGTCCGCAGCATCTCCACCAGCTCCCTGGACATCAGGCGGCGCTGGTCGAGGTCGATGTCCTGGCGGGCCCGGGTCGGGGGACCGATGGCCTCCACCAGCACCACCAGGCGAGCCACCTCGGGGAACAGTCCCGCGAACTGGGACACGACCTGACCACCCAGCGAGTGGCCCACCAGCACCGGCTGCGCCAGGCCCAGGGCCTCGATGGCGCCGCGCAGATCGCCGACCAGGTGCAACATCGTGTAGGCGCCTCGCTCGCTGCGGCCATGACCGCGCAGGTCGAGAGTCACCACGTGGAAGTCGGCAGACAGCGCCGCAGCCACGCTGTCCATGCTCCAAGCCAGATCGCCCTGCCCGTGCAGGACCACGAGCGGCGGGGCGCCGGCGTTGCCGTAGTCGAGGGCACCCAGCCGGATCGCTCCGGTGTCGACGACGATCTCGGCAGGTCCGCTCACGCGGCGCCAAGGTAGTCAGCCCCGTGACACCCCCCGCCAGCCGGGCCGGGTGAACCCCGACCTGTGGCCAGGCGAGGGTAGAACTCGCAGCGGCCACGGCCGACCGTCCAAGATCGCGGGTGACGGGCTGCCTGGCGGCCCGCCCCCCGGCCAGCGAGGAGTCCGATGGGTCCCGAGCGTCTGTTGATCGCCAACCGGGCAGAGGTCGCCATACGGGTCGCCCGCGCCGCCGGGGAGCTGGGCTGGGGCACGGTGGCCGTGTACTCCTCCGACGACGCCGCCTCGCTGCACACCCGGGCCGCCGACGAGGCCGTGGCCCTGGCCGGATCCGGACCGGCCGCCTACCTCGACGTCGAGGGACTGGTGAACGTGGCGTGCCAGGCCGGGTGCGACGCCGTGCACCCCGGGTACGGCTTCCTCAGTGAGAACGCCGCCTTCGCCGCAGCTTGCGAGGCGGCCGGGCTGGATTTCGTCGGGCCCCGGCCGGCGACCCTGGAGGTGCTGGGCGACAAGGCCAGGTCCCGGGAGCTGGCCACCCGTCACGGTGTCGCCGTCCTGGCCGGCACGGCCGGCCCCACGTCGCTTGCCCATGCTCAGGCCTTCCTCGAGGGGCTGGGGGAGGGCGGCGCCGTCATGGTGAAGGCGGTGGCCGGTGGCGGGGGCCGGGGCATGCGCCCGGTGCGCTCGACCGACGACCTGGCCACGACCTATGAACGCTGCCGATCCGAGGCCCGGAGCGCCTTCGGGTCCGGTGACCTCTACGTGGAGCAGCTCCTCAGCGGGGCTCGCCACATCGAGGTGCAGGTGATCGGCGACGGCACCGGCGCCGTCAGCCACGTGGGCGAGCGGGAGTGCAGCCTGCAGCGGCGCTACCAGAAGCTGGTGGAGGTGGCGCCCGCCCCGTCCCTGGACGACGGCGTGCGGGAGCAGCTCACCGGGGCGGCGCTGGCCATGGCCGCTGGGCTGGACTACCGGGGTCTGGGCACCTTCGAGTTCCTGGTCGACGGTTCCGGTGCCGAAGCCGTGGTCGCCTTCCTGGAGGCCAACGCCCGTCTGCAGGTGGAGCACACCGTCACCGAGGAGGTGTTCGGGGTCGACCTGGTCGGGGCCCAGCTGCTGGTGGCGGCAGGACGCACGCTGGAGGAGCTGGGCCTGAGCCAGGAGCGGATCGGCCCACCGCGGGGCTTCGCCGTCCAGGCCCGGGTCAACATGGAGACGATGGACGCCGACGGCTCGGTGCGGCCGACCGGTGGCCTCCTCGTGGCCTTCGACGTGCCCACCGGCCCCGGCATCCGCACCGACACGTTCGGCTACGCCGGCTACGAGACCAGCCCACGCTACGACTCGCTGCTGGCCAAGGTGGTCGCCCACTCGCCCTCGAGCGATCACGGCGACGCCCTGGCCCGCGCCCGCCGGGCGCTGGCGGAGTTCCGCATCGAGGGCGTGGCCACCAACGTGGCGTTCCTGCAGGCGCTGCTGGGCCACCCCGACGTGGTGACCAACGCCGTCCACACCACATTCGTGGAGGACCACCTGGCCGAACTGGTGGCCGGCAGCGACTCGGTGTCGCCGCGGTACTTCCCGACGGTGCCCGGGCCGCCGGGCGAGGCCACCGCTCCCGCTTCCACCGCAACGGGGGCGGGAGCTGGAGCCAGGGGCCCGGGGCTGGCCGGTGCCCGCATCGACACCAGCGATCCTCTGGCCGTCCTCGTCCACGGCAAGGAACCGCCGGCGCGGGCGGAAGCCCCCGCTGATGTTGGCGTCGACGTCCCCGGTGCGCTGGCCGTCCGAGCTCCGGTGCAGGGCACGATCGTCAGCATCGACGTTCGCGAGGGCGACCTGGTCGGTAAGGGCCAGCAGCTGCTGGTCATGGAAGCCATGAAGATGGAGCACGTCATCGCCGCCGAGGCCGCCGGTCGCGTGTCCCGGGTGGCCGTCGCCACCGGCGACGCGGTGTTCGTCGATCATCCGCTGCTACTGATCGAGGAGGCCGACGTCGACCACGTGGCGGAGTCCGGGGACACCGAGGTGGACCTCGATCACGTCCGTCCCGACCTGGCCGAGGTGCACGAACGCCACCGCCGCGGGCTCGACGAGGCCCGGCCCGACGCGGTGGCCCGCCGGCGCCGTACGGGACAGCGGACCGCCCGCCGCAACGTCGACGATCTCTGCGATCCGGGCAGCTTCGTGGAGTACGGCCCCCTGGTCCTGGCTGCCCAGCGTCGCCGGCGGTCGGTGGAGGAGTTGATCGAGAAGACCCCTGCCGACGGGCTGCTGGCCGGGGTCGGGCGGGTCAACGGCGACCTCTTCGACGACGAGGCCGCGCAGTGCGTGGTGATGTCGTACGACTACACGGTCCTGGCCGGCACGCAGGGCCAGCAGAACCACCGCAAGAAGGACCGCATGTTCGAGCTCGCCCTGCAGTGGCAGCTCCCCGTGGTCTTCCTCACCGAGGGAGGAGGTGGACGGCCTGGCGACACCGACGGCGTCGGTGTGGCCGGCCTCGACTGCTGGGCCTTCAACTACTGGGGACGGCTCAGCGGGCTGGTGCCCCTGGTGGGGATCAACTCGGGCCGTTGCTTCGCCGGCAACGCCGCCCTGTTGGGCTGCTGCGACGTGGTCATCGCCACTGCCGGCTCGAACATCGGCATGGGCGGCCCGGCCATGATCGAGGGCGGCGGCCTGGGCATCTTCCGGCCCGAGGAGGTGGGCCCCATGGACGTCCAGGTGGGCAACGGCGTCGTCGACGTGGCCGTGGCCGACGAGGCCGAGGGTGTGGAGGTGGCCAAGCGCTACCTGTCGTACTTCCAGGGCTCGTTGGCCGACTGGGAGTGCGCCGACCAGCGCCTCCTGCGCACCATCATCCCCGAGAACCGGCTGCGCATCTACGACGTGCGCCGGGTCATCGACACCCTTACCGACAGCGGTTCGGTGCTCGAGCTGCGGCGCCACTTCGGCTTGGGCATGGTGACGGCGCTCGTTCGGATCGAGGGGCGGCCGATGGGGGTGGTGGCCAACAACCCCAGCCATCTGGCCGGTGCCATCGACAGCGACGGCGCCGACAAGGCGGCCCGGTTCATGCAGCTCTGCGACGCCTTCGATCTGCCGATCCTGTTCCTGTGCGACACCCCGGGGATCATGGTGGGACCAGAGGTGGAGAAGACGGCGCTGGTGCGCCACGCGTCGCGCATGTTCGTGACCGGGGCCAGCCTGAGCGTGCCCTTCTTCACGATCGTGCTTCGCAAGGGGTACGGCCTCGGTGCCCAGGCCATGGCCGGCGGCAGCTTCAAGGCGCCGTTCTTCACGGTGGCGTGGCCCACCGGCGAGTTCGGGGGCATGGGACTCGAGGGGGCCGTCAAGCTGGGCTACCGCGACGAGCTGGCGGCCGTCGAGGACCCCGCAGAGCGCAAGGCCCTGTTCGACGAGATGGTCGACCGCATGTACAGCCACGGCAAGGCGGTGAGCACTGCCTCGCACTTCGAGATCGACGATGTCATCGATCCGCTCGACTCGCGTGCCTGGATCACCAACGCCCTACGTTCGGCACCTGGCCCGGCTCGGCGCGAGGGTCCCAAGCGGCCGTGCGTCGACACCTGGTGACCGGCCTACGCTCCCCGGTCGACGAGAGGGGGACCGATGCCGGCACTGGAGACCATGCGTGTGCTCGACCTGACCCAGTGGGAGGCAGGGCCGACGTGCACCCAGTACCTGGCTTGGCTCGGCGCCGACGTCGTCAAGGTCGAGCCCCCGCGGGGTGAGCCTGGCCGGCGGGCCTTCGCCACCGGTGAGGGCGATTCGCAGTACTTCATGAACCACAACGGCAACAAGCAGGGCATCGCCATCGACCTGAAGGACCCGGCCGGGCTCGACTTGATCCGGCGGCTGGTGCCCCGCTTCGACGTCGTGGTGGAGAACCAGGGGCCGGGGGTTGTCGAGCGGCTCGGCCTGGGACCCGAGGACCTGTGCCCGCTGAACGAGCGGCTCGTCTACGCCCGCATCAAGGGCTACGGCCTGAGTGGGCCCTACCGCGACTACAAGTGCTTCGATCCGCTGGCCCAGGCCGCAGCCGGCGTGTTCTCCATGACCGGGACGGCCGAGAGCCCACCCCTGGCTCCCGGCGGGACGTTCGCCGACACCGGAACGGGCATCCACGCCGCCTTCGCCGTGTGCGCCGCCTACGTGAACCAGCAGCGCACGGGGCGTGGTCAGGTGGTGGAGGTGTCGATGCACGAGGTCATGACGATGTTCATCCGCACCAACGCGTCGATGCACTGGGGGCCCGAAGCCGGCCCGGCCCCGCGGCGCCCCGCCGACGGGTGGCCGCCCAGCGGCATGTACCGCTGCCGCGGAGGCGGTCCCAACGACTGGGTGAGCGTCGTGATCGCCAACAAGGCCATGCTGGCGGCGTTCCTCGCCGCCGTGGGCCGTGAGGACCTGGCCGACGACGAGCGCTTCGCATCCATGCAGGATCGGGTGGACAACCTCCAGGCGTTGCGGGCCGAGCTCGAACCGTGGTTCGCGGAGCGGTCCAACGCCGAGGTCTGGGAGATCCTCGGGAACGCCGGGGTGCCCTGCGCCGCCACGGTGGACACGGCCCAGGTGTTCTCCGACCCTCACCTGGCCGCCCGCGACTTCTTCGTGCGCCACGAGCATCCTGTCCATGGCGAGGTGATGGTGATGCGGCCACCGTTCCGTCTCGACGGCGCCATGGTCCCCATGATGCGTGCTCCCCTGGTGGGGGAGCACACGAGGGAGGTCCTGGCCGCCGAGCTGGGCCTGGACGGCGACGAGCTCGACGGTCTGGCCGACGCCGGTGTGATCGCCTGAACCTCGAGGTGACCGGGTCAGGGGCGGGAGGTCAGCACGTCGTCGATGAGCGGTGCCACGTGGAAGGGCACGAGCTCCTTGACGGCCAGCTGCGTGGTCGTCCGCTGCAGGCCGGGGATGCTGAGCAGGCGCTCGACCACCTCGAAGAAGTGGTGGTTGTCCCGGGCCACGACCCGGCAGTGGAGGTCGCCGCCACCGGTGGTGACGTGCACCTCCAGCACCTCGGGGATCTTGCACAACTCCTCGGCCACCTCCTCCAGGCGGCGCTGGGTGACCAGCACCGTCACGAAGGCGAGCACCCCGTAGCCCAGGATCTCGGGATCGACTGAAGGCCCGACCGCCTTCGTCAGTCCCATCCGCTCCAGCCGTGCCACGCGGTTGTGAGCCGTGCTGCGAGCCATCCCGACGCGCTCGGCCAGTGCCGCCACGGACAGGCGCGGCTCGCTGAGGAGGATGCGGAGCAGCCTCAGGTCGATGTCGTCGAGATCTGCGGCGACACTGGTCACTTCGACACCTTCCACCGTGATTCCCGTCGATCTGTCTGGACTTTAGGACAGACAGGCGTCTTTCCGCTTGGTGGACGTCCATCATGGGAACCAAGTGCAGGTCCGGTCGCCTTTTTGGGGGAGGTGCAGTGTGACGGCCACCGCCAGTGAGATGTCGCTGATACCCGATCTGGAGCCGATCCAGCTCCTGGACACCGACGGTTCGTTCCATCCGAGACCCGATCTACCCGTCGACCTCGACGACGACCAGCTCCGCCAGCTGCATCGTCACCTGGTCATGACGAGGCATCTCGACGGGGAGTTCATCGCCCTGCAGCGCCAGGGCCAGCTCGCCGTGTACCCGTCCTCACTCGGCCAGGAGGCAGCGCAGGTGGGCACCGCCTGTGCGCTCGCGCCGCGTGACTGGATCGCCATCAGCTACCGGGAGCACGGCTGCGCCTACGTACGGGGCATCGATGCCGCCGACCTCGGTCACGTCTGGCGCGGGACCTGGCAGGGCTGGCACGACCCCCTCGCCCATCGGGTCCTGCCCCACTCCGTCCCGATCGCCACCTCTGCTCTGCACGCCGTGGGGGTAGCCATGGGTGAGCGCATGGACGGCAGCGATGCCGTCGCCGCCTCCTACTTCGGCGACGGCGGCACCAGCGCGGGCGACGCCCACGAGGCCCTCAACTTCGCGGCCGTATTCCGGGCACCGGTCATATTCGTCATCCAGAACAACCAGTGGGCGATCTCGGTCCCGCTGGCGCGCCAGACGGCGGCGCCTTCCATCGCCCACAAGGCCATCGGTTACGGCATGCCCGGGATCCGGGTCGACGGCAACGACGTGCTCGCCTGCTATGCGGTGATGGCCGACGCCGTGCGGCGTGCCCGCCGGGGCGACGGGCCGACCCTGTTGGAGGCCGTCACCTACCGCCTCGAGGCTCACACGACCGCCGATGACGCCAGCCGCTACCGGACCGAAGCGGAGGTGAACGCCTGGCGGGAGCGTGATCCGCTGGTCCGCTACGAGGCGTTCCTGCGCCAGAGCGGACGCTGGGACGACGGATACGACGAGGAGACGACGAGGTTGGCGTCGGAGGCCGCCGCTGCCCTGCGCGACAGCGTGTTCGGAGCGGCCAGCCTCGATCCGCTGGAGCTCTTCGAGCACGTGTGGTCGGAGCCGCCGCCTACCTGGGACCGCCAGCGGGCCGAGTTGGCGCGCGAGTTGGAGGGCGAGCCTGACCTGGAACGGGCCCAGGCTGGGAGCCACTGATGCCAGCCACGATGGTGGCTGCGCTCAACCAGGCCCTCGGTGACGCAGCCGCAGAGGACGAGAAGGTCCTCGTCTTCGGTGAGGATGTCGGGCCGCTCGGCGGCGTCTTCCGCGTCACCGACGGCCTCCAGGACCGGTTCGGACCCGAGCGGGTGTTCGACACGCCCTTGGCCGAATCGGGCATCGTCGGCATCGCGGTGGGCCTGGCCGTGCAGGGCTGGCGCCCGGTGCCGGAGATCCAGTTCGACGGCTTCACCTTTCCCGCCCTCGACCAGATCATCAGCCATCTCGCCAAGTTCCGGAACCGCACCAGGGGGCGGGTGCCCATGCCCGTCACCATCCGTATCCCGTCGTGGGGCGGCATCGGCGCAGCCGAGCTCCACTCGGAGTCCATAGAGAGCTACCTGGTCCACACGGCGGGGTTGAAGGTGGTCACCCCCTCCACCCCCTCCGATGCCTACTCGCTGCTGCGTGACTCCATCCGCAGCAACGATCCCGTGCTGTTCCTGGAGCCGAAGAACCGCTACTGGGCGACCGAGGACGTCGAGCTGCCCGTCACCCGTGAGCCCATCGGCACGGCGGTCACCAGGCGGCAGGGGAGCGACGTCACGGTGGTCGCGTACGGACCGACGGTGCAGACCACGCTGCAGGCGGCCGACGAGGCGGCCGACGACGGCATCGAGCTCGAGGTGATCGACCTGCGCACGCTGAGCCCGCTCGACATCGACACCGTGGTGGACTCGGTGCGCCACACCGGTCGCTGCGTCGTGGTCCACCAGGCAGGCCGGACGCTGGGCATGGGCGCCGAGATCGCCGCCTTGGTCCAGGAGCAAGCCTTCTTCCATCTGGAGGCGCCCGTCCTGCGGGCCACCGGATTCGACACGCCGTACCCGCCCGCCCGGCTGGAGGAGTTCTGGCTGCCGGGGCCGGACCGCGTGCTCGACTGCGTTGAAAGGGTGATGGAGCCGTGACCGACGCCGAAGGCACCGTCTTCGTCCTCCCCGACCTGGGCGAGGGTTTGGAAGAGGCCACCATCATCTCCTGGGACGTGGCCGTGGGCGACACGGTGGCGCTGAACCAGACCATGTGCACGGTCGAGACGGCCAAGGCCGAGGTCGAGATCCCCTCGCCGTACTCCGGCCGCGTCGTCGAGCTGGCGGGCGAGGCCGGCGACACGATCGATGTGGGCGCGATGCTCGTGCGCATCGCCGTCGGCGACTCTGGGGCCGCCACAGCGGCGTCCGCTGAGCAGGTCACCGGGGAACGGCCGGTCGCCGCCGCGACCCCGACCGGGGATCGTCCGGCCTCGACCGAGGAGCAGGCCACGGGCGACGGATCTCCGGCGCAGACCGCGGCTGGTGACGGGACTTCGCAGCGAACGTCGGTGCTCGTGGGGTACGGACCCGGTGACAGCCGGCGGCGGACCAGGTCGAGGGAGCGGCGCGGCCGCGCCGACCGCGGCCGCCGGCCCGAGCGACCCCGGTCCACGCCACCGGTGCGCAAGCTGGCCCGCGACCTCGGTATCGACATCGCCGACCTGCACCCGGGCAGCGGTCCCGGCGGGCGCATCACGCGTGCCGACGTCGAGCGGGCCGCAGCCGGCACCGCCGCCGCTCCCTCTGCCGCTGCTCCCTCTGTCGCCGCTCCCGCTGACGCTCCCCGGGCCGCTACTGACGCTCCCCGGGCCGCTACTGACGCTCCTCCGGTCGCCGCTGCGGTTGACGTAGCTCCTGCTGACGCCGAGGCCCCTTCCGCCGAGCTCGGGGCGCCCACTGACGGTCGCACCATCCCGCTGACCGGTATCCGCGGTCGCATCGCCGAGCACATGACCCGCTCCCGGCGAGAGATTCCCGAGGCCACGGCGGGGTTGTGGGTGGACGCCACCGCGCTGGGTGAGCTGCGGGACCGCCTGCAGGGCGCTGCCGACGTGGCCGGACACGATGTCCGGATCACTCCCTTTGCAGTCCTGCTGCGGATGGTCCTGGTGGCGGTGCGGGACTTCCCGACGATCAACTCCACGATCGACATCGAGGCCGGCGAGATCCGCCTGCACGACCACGTCCACCTCGGTGTCGCCACCCAGACCGACAGGGGCCTCGTGGTCCCCGTCATCCGCGACGCCCACCGGCGCACCACCCTCGAGTTGGCCGCGGAGCTTCAGCGGCTGGCGGGCTCGGCCAGGGAGGGGAAGCTGGCTCCGGCCGAGATGGTGGGCTCGACGTTGACGGTCACCAACTTCGGCGCCTTCGGCACCGACGACGGCAACCCCGTGATCAACCATCCGGAGACGGCCATCGTGGGTGTCGGCTCGATCAAGCCGCGACCGTGGGTGATCGACCACGAGATCGCCGTCCGATCGACGGTCAAGCTCGTGTGCGCCTTCGACCACAGGGTGTCCGACGGCGCCCAGGGCGGCGGCTTCCTGCGCCGGCTGGGCGACCTGGTCGAGCGACCCGACGATCTGATTTTGAACCTATGAGACACCGCTCCGCGGTACTGAGGAAAGAGACATGACACTGACGGTGGACCACGGGCACACGGTGCTAGAGGCCATGGCCGAGCACGACCACGAAGAGGTCGTGCACATCCACGACGCCGCCTCGGGTCTGCGCGCCATCATCGCCATCCACTCGACCGCGCTCGGACCTGCGCTCGGTGGTACCCGGTTCCACGGCTACGAGACCGAGCTCGAGGCCCTCGAAGACGCCCTTCGACTGTCGGAGGGCATGACGTTCAAGGCCGCGCTGGCCGGTCTCGACCTCGGCGGCGGTAAGGGGGTCATCCTCGGGAACCCCGACACCGGCAAGACGCCCGAGCTGCTCGTGGCCTACGGCAGAGCCGTGGAGTCGCTGGGCGGGCGCTTCAACACCGGTGAGGACATGGGGATGGGCGAGGCCGACATCGACATCGTGGCCAGCGTCACCACCCACGTGTGCGGCGGCAGCAAGGCCCGCGGCGGGTCAGGTGACCCCAGCCCGTGGACAGCTCACGGTGTGATGCTCTCCATCTGCGAGGTGCTGGGCCGGCTCGACGGCTCGGGCGACCTCTCGGGGCGTCGCATGGCCGTCTGCGGGGTGGGCAAGGTGGGCCGGCCGCTGGTCCGAAGCCTGGTGGCGGCGGGGGCCGAGGTGACCGTCGCCGACGTCTCCGACGCCGCCCTGAGCGCCGTGCAGGCTGGCGTCGATGTCACGGTGGTGGACGTGGCCGACATCCATCGTCAGCACTGCGACGTCTTCGTGCCCTGCGCCATGGGCGGTGTGCTCGACGCGCAGACCGTCCCCGAGCTGCGGTGCCGTGCCGTCGTCGGCTCGGCCAACAACCAGCTGGGCACACCAGACGATGGCGTCCGGCTGGCCGAGCGCGGCATCCTCTACGCACCCGACTACGTGGTCAACGCCGGTGGCCTCATCAGTGTGGCCGACGAGCTGGTCGGGTGGGACGAGGCCCGGGTGCGTGCCCGAACCGAGGCGATCCCCACCACCCTGAGGGCTGTCCTGGACGAGGCCGAGGCGACAGGCACCTGCCCCTCGGAGGCGGCCGACCGGCTGGCCAGGACCCGCGTCAGTCGCCGTAGATCTCCTTGACGACCGGGGCGTAGTGCTCCAGGACGACGGCCCGCCTCAGCTTGAGGGTCGGCGTCAGCTCACCGTTGGCGATGGTGAAGTCGTAGGGGAGCACCCTGAAGGTGCGGATGCTCTCCGCTCGTGACACCAGCGTGTTGGCGTCGTCCACGGCCTCCTGAACCACCCGCCGGACATCGGGGTCGCCGGCCAGCTCGGCCGTGATCTCCGACGGCTCGGTCGTGTGCTTGTCGTTCGCGGCGGCCCAGGTGATGAGAGATTCGGCGTCGAGGGTGACCATGGCTGCGATGAACGGCTTGCGATCGCCCACCACGAGGACCTGGCTCACCAGCTCGTGGGAGCGGATGCGGCTCTCGAGCACCGCCGGGGCCACGTTCTTGCCCGCCGCGGTCACGATGATGTCCTTCTTCCGCCCCGTGATCCGGAGGAACCCGTCGGAGTCGAGCTCGCCCACATCACCGGTGCGGAACCAGCCGTCGGGGGTGAGCACCTCGGCAGTCGCCTCGTCGTTGCCCCAGTAGCCCCTGAAGACGTGCCCGCCGCGCAGCAGGATCTCGCCGTCAGGATCGATGTGGACCGAGGCACCCGGGATGGGTCGGCCCACCGTGCCGATGCGGTAGCCGTGCGGAACGTTCAAGGTGGCTGCCGCCGTCGTCTCGGTCAGCCCGTAGCCCTCGAGGACCAGCAGCCCGGCGCCGCGCAGGAAGTGGCCGAGGTCCTCACCCAGCGGGGCGCCTCCTGAGATGGCGTAGCGGGCTCTGCCACCGAAAGCCGCCCGCAGCTTGCGGTAGACGAGCCGGTCGAACAGGCCGTGACGGATCGCCAGCGACCTCGGCACCGGTCCGGCGGCCTCTGCCTTCGACCACTCGGTGGCCGCAGCAACAGCCTGTTCGAACATGCGCCCCCGCAGCCCCCCGCCAGCGTGCCGCCGAGCGGTGTCGAAGATCTTCTCGAAGACGCGGGGCACGGCGAACACCCACGTGGGCCGCAACATGGCGAGCTCGGTAGCCAGCTTCGGGATGCCGGTCGAGTAGCCGATGCGCACTCCCTGGGTGACGCAGCCGACCTGGACGACCCTGGCCAGCACGTGGGCCAGGGGCAGGAACATCAGGGTCGAACTGCGGTCGGTGAAGACCTCCGGCGCGGCGCTCACAGCCTGGCGGACCTCCCAGATGAGGTTCCCGTGGGTGAGCACGCACCCCTTGGGCCGCCCGGTGGTGCCCGAGGTGTACACCAGCGTGGCGACGTCGTCCTGCCCGATTGCGTCAGCCCGCGCATCGACAGCGCTGCGGTCGACCTCCTTGGCTACCGCGAGCAGCGGCTCGAGGCCCCCCTCGATCTCGAAGACGTGCTTGCACTCACCCAGACTGGCGGCGACAGCATCGAAGGTCTGCCGCAGGTGGCTGTTCTCGCAGAAGATGGCCTTGGCGCCGCTGTTGCCGACGATCCACTGCACCTGGTCCGGAGACGAGGTCTCGTAGATGGTGACGCTCACCGCCCCTGCGGCCCAGATGGCGTAGTCGAGCAGGGTGAACTCGATGCGTGTGCCGCTGAAGATGGCGACGCGGTCACCGGGCTCGATGCCGATCCCCACGATCCCGGCCGCCAGGACCCACACGCGCTCGGCGACCTCGGCCGCGGCCACGTCGACGAAGGCGTCGCCTTCGCGGACCGAGAGGGCGGGTGCCCCAGGGGCGGCTGCGGCCCGGGCCCGGAGGGCGGCGACGACGTTGTCGTCCGGCCGCACCTCGACCTCGCCGCCCCGGGTGTACTCACGCATCGGACCTCCGAGCCCTACCTGCCGTCGAGCCCTACGTGCCTCCGAGCCCTATCTCAGGTCTCGTGCTCGCTGGAGCGCTCCTGGACGAGCAACTCGAGCCGTTCGGCCACGTCGGGGATGTCCTCCAGCATCTGGCGGAAGTCCCAGATCATCATCTGGGCGACGCGCAGCCTGGTGGCGGCGATCACCTCGGCGTTGCGCCTGCCCGAGTCGTGCAGTGCCATCTCCCCGAACACGTCGCCAGGGCCGAGCTCGGCGATGATCTTTCCCTCCCTGCGAACCTCCACGTTCCCGTCGAGGATGGCGAAGAACTTGTAGCCGTAGTCGTCCTGACGTGTGAGGTGCGTTCCTCCGTGCACCTCCACCTCCTGGCATCGCCGTGCGCATCGGTCGAGCTGCTCGTCGCTCAAGCCGGCGAACAGCCCGACGGACCGCAGGTCGGCAGCCTCCACTTCGCCCCCTCTCCTCAGCGGGGATCGTAGACCGGCACCACCGGTGCACTCACCGTCGGGTTAGTCTCGCCGGCCGTCGGGTCAGTGCCGCGACCCAGGGGGCCAGCATGTTCGAGCAGATCGTGGTCGGGACCGATGGTTCGGAGGGTGCAGAGATGGCCGTACAGCACGCCGTCGAGCTGGCCGAGCTGTGCGGTGCCAAGCTCCACCTGGTGATCGGGTGCGGAGCCAAGTCCGTCATGTGGGCCGACGCCACCGCCCTCGGCGAGCTCGGCATGGGTGCCTCCATGGCCCACACGGCCCAGGAGATGGTCGGCGCCTGGCAGGTCAAGTTGGACGAGAAGGCCGCCGAACTGCGCGGGCGGGGCCTCGACGTGTCGGTCCACGTCCAGAACGAGACCGGTGCCAACGCAGTGGTCGACGTCGCCGAGGAGACAGACGCCGACCTCATCGTCGTGGGCAATCGGGGCATGAGCGGTGCCCGCCGGGTCCTGGGCAGCGTGCCGAACTCGGTCAGCCACCGGGCCCCCTGTTCGGTGCTGATCGTCGACACCACCTGAGACCCCGACCGAGCCCGGGTCATTCCTTGGCGGAGGGCACCCCCTCCTCCGTCTGTGGCTGCCCCTCGCCGCTGACGGGCGCAGCCTCGAGCGCGGCGTCGGCGGCCCCCTCCAGCTCGGCCTGGACCTCTCCCGCCGCCACCGCCGCCGCCTCCTCCGCCTCCTCCCCCTCCTCGTCGTCCTCGGCGGGCCGGCGAGCCAGCAGGGCCACGGCCAGCTCCCACACGGCCAACAGCACGAGCACCACGCCCAAGCTGCCCCACGTGACCCGGTCGACGAGCACCAGGATGGCGAAGGCCACGATGAATCCGGCGGCCACCAGCGCGGCCCGGTTGCGCTGGACCCACAGGGCGAAGGGTGCGTCCGGGTCCATGACCGGTTGGCGGTCGCCGATGTGGGCCACTCCCTCCGCCACGGCGCTCCGTGTCCGGCGGGCCCACGGGTGGGGGCCGATGAAGAAGGTCACGGCCACGGCCAGCACGGCCACGACCAGAAGGTTGCGCAGGTCGTCGCGCAAGCCGCGGAACACGATCTGCATTGTCGCGTTGGCCACGTCACGGGGGGTGCCCTCGTCGACGGCAGCGAGGACCTCGGCGCGGATCGGATCGAGCACTACCCACAGCAGCAGCAAGAGCGC
>Ga0299914_10001761_pt1 | contig 14569 bp, 13 predicted proteins | sample RVTome_10_FD_201361 | JGI IMG/M metagenome (GOLD analysis project Ga0299914, IMG submission 201361) | Soil microbial communities from uranium-contaminated site in the Upper Colorado River Basin, Wyoming, United States - RVT153D57 (version 2) ...
CCGCCGAATAGCCAAAGAGGGGTTTTCGGCTGAACACGGGGAGCACCTCGGAGACGATCCCCATCGCCGGGAGGATCAGGATGTACACCTCGGGATGGCCGAACAACCAGAAGAGGTGCTGCCACAGAATGGGATCACCGCCGCCGTAGGGGGCGAAGAACAGGGTCCCGAACTGCCGGTCGAATGTCACCATGAACAGGGCCACGGCGATGATCGGCAGTGAGAACAGGAGCAGGAACGCCACCACCGTCGACATCCAGGCGAACACAGGCATGCGGAGCAGACGCATCCCCTTGGCACGCATGTTGAACACGGTGACGATGAAGTTCACCGAGGAGACGAGCGAGGCCAGGCCGAGTATCTGCAGGCCCAGAGCCCAGTAGTCCATCGCGGTGCCTGGCGAGTACAGAGGCCCGGCGTTCGGCTGATAGCCGAACCACCCCCCGTCCGGTGAGGATGCGAGGAAGTTGAACGACCCGGGCCCGCCGCCGGCGGCCAGGTTTCCGGTGATGCCATCGGGGCTGATCGGCGCCAGGGAAGTGCCGAAGATGAAGGTGCTGTAGAGGAAGATGCCACCGAAGAAGAAGATCCACCACGAGAGGGCATTGAGGCGGGGGAACGCCACGTCCCTGGCGCCGATCAACAACGGAAGCAGATAGTTCATGAACGCCGCCGAGACCGGCATCACGAACAGGAAGATCATCGTGGTGCCGTGCATCGTGAACAGGGCGTTGTAGGCCCCCGCCGTGAGGAACTCGCCGTTCGCCTGGGTCAGCTGGATGCGTAGGAGGAGTGCCTCGACACCGCCGAGGATGAAGAAGAAGAAGGCGGCATAGCCATACATGATGCCGATCTTCTTGTGGTCCACCGTCGTGATCCATCCCCACAGCCCCGTCGTCGACTTGGGGCGGCGGAAGATCGTGGTGGCGGGGCGGTTGGCTGTGGCGGTCATTCGTTGCTCTCCAGCCAGACGATAAGCGCGTCGATCTCTTGTTCCGTCAAGGCGAGCGGGGGCATGAAACTGCCCGGCTTGACGTCGGGTGGGTTGGCCAGCCAGCGCTTGAGCGCCGCCTCGCGCGACTCGCCTTCCTCGGGGAGGATCGCCCCGGCGAAGGTGCTCCGCGAGGCGAAATGGGTCAACTCGGGGCCATTGAACGCCTCGGGCGCTATCAGGTTCGAGGACTCCTCGTCGTCGAAGCGGACCTGATGGCACTGGACACACTGCTTGTTGAGGAACACCTGATAGCCCTCGTAACCTGGGTCGCTCTCGGCCGGCAGCACCGCAGGCTCCTGCTGGCCCTCGATCCACTGGTCGAACTCGGCGTCGCTCACCGCGAGCACCCGAGCCCGCATCAGCGAGTGGGAGAGGCCGCAGAACTCGGCGCAATGACCCCAGTACTCACCGGGCTCGTCGGCCTGGAGGCGCAGCTCGGTCGTCTGACCAGGGACCAGGTAGCGCTTCCCGTTGAGGGCGGGGATCCAGAAGTTGTGGAGGACGTCCTCGGACGTCATCTGGGCGCAGATCTCCTGGCCGGCCGGAACCACCATCACGTTGGCAGTCCGGATGTCTGCGGCGGGGTAGTTGTACTCGAACCACCACTGGTGGCCGATCACCTCGATCTCCATGGAATCGGGCCCACACTCGGTGAGGTCGAAGATCGAGGAGACGGTGGGCACCGCGATCGCAGCGAGGATCAAGGCCGGGATCACCGTCCACAGGACTTCGAGCTTGGGGCTGCCATGGAGCTGCTTCGGCTCCTTCTGGCCCTCCTTCCCCCGATCGCGGAACACGAAGAGGATGAAGAGGAGGCCACCCATCACCAGGGCGAAGACACCCGTTGCGATCCAGAAGACCATCCAGAACAGGCCATCGATCTGCTCTGCGAACGGGCCTGCCGGCTCGAAGGTGGTCAGCGGGTTCTCGTCGACTTCGATGATGGCGCAGGCGCTGAGGAGCAATGCGGAACCGCCGAGCGCGGCGAGGCGAGTCAAGCGGCGGCGGATCGGGGCCATCGGGACGGCATCTTACGGAGATTGGGAAGTAGCGACCAACTCCATCGTGAAGCCGACTTTCCACCCGATCCGCCAGCCCGTCCTGCTACGAAAGCGTGACATGAGGTTTGACGCCGGGAGCCGCGATCCGACATGCTGGGTGGTGTCTTGAGTGAAGGCCGACTGCTTCCGATGTTCCCCCTGGGGGCCCCGCTGCTCCCTGGAATGGCCTTGCCCCTCCGGCTTTTCGAGCCCCGCTACCTCCAGATGTATGCCGACATCATCGATTCCGAGCGCGAGTTCGGAGTGGTCCTCATCGAGCGGGGCATCGAGTCACGCGACGACAACGCCACATCGGACATCGGCTGCACCGCCTACATCCTCGGGTCGGGGATCCACGAGGACGGGACGATCGCCCTGGTGGCGCTGGGCCGGAACCGTCTCCGGGTCGATCACTGGCAGCCCTCCGACCCCTATCCGCTCGCCATGGTCGAAGATCTCGCCGACGAACCGCTGTCCGACGACGGGATGCGTCGTCTCGAGTCGGCGGCCGACCGCCTCCCCGGTCTGCTCGCCGTGGCCGCAGAGCTCGACCCGGCGATCGATGTGGAGATACCCGAGCTGAGCGAGGAGCCTCTGCAGGCGATCTATCAGCTCGCCCAACTCGCCGGTCTGCAGTCATTCGACCTCCAGAAGGTGCTGGCGGCGGGGACGAGCGACGCTCGCGCCGCCCTCGTCGACGACCTCATGGTCGAGACTGTTGAGATGATCCAACTCCAGCTCGGCCTCGGTTGATCTGTTGTGGAGCCATGTGCGCTGAGCGCACTCCATTGCACAACAGATGTCATCCGGCCACCTCGTCGAGGGCGGCGCGCAGCTCGGCATCGGAGACCGCTCCCTCGAAGGCGGCGGTGACGGTGCCCGAGCCGTCCGTCACATAGAGCCAAGGCTCGGTGGGGAGACCCCACTCGTCGACTGCGGGGACCAGGATGAGATCTTTGTCATCGGTGACCTGGATGTTCTCGTAGACCTCGACGTGGACGTAGTTGAGCCCCGGGTAGTCGGCGTCGATCTCCTGAACCTGGTCGAGCATCGGGCCACAGGACTGCGAAGTGCACCACGCTGGTGTGGCGAAGATGAGTACCGAGGGTCCCGATTCCACCGCCTCGGCCACGGTCATCTCGTAGTACGACTCCTCGGGAGTCAGATCGGAGGTCAACTCGTCGATCCCGGCGTCGGCCAGGGTTCTCGTCTCGGACCGTGGTGCCGGGTCGCCGACCGTGATCTGCACCGGGTCCTCGGCCGCGACGAAGCCGATCGGAGCCAGCTCTCCGAGCTCACCGGCGTCGACGTCGAGTTGATACGTCGCCGGGCCAGGTATGTCGACGTGGAAGGCGTAGACACCGACCACGTCGGGAATCGTCCAGAGGAACTCGCCCTCGTACTCCCCCAATGGCGACCCGATCTCGTCGCGAAGAATCGCCACGGGAGTGACATCGGGGGTGGCCACCATCTCGCCGGTGGGGAGATCGGTCACCGCCACCAGAATCCGCTGCTCACCGGTGCCGATGGAGTTGGGGCTGGTGGCGAGTCGTCCCAGCGAGCTGGCGTCCTCGGTGCAGGCGGCGAGTGCCAGCAACACACCAACCATCAGCAAGGACCGTCTCACAGCAGCACGTCGAGCATCACGGCGGCGAAGAGGGCCGAGAGGTAGACGGTCGAGGTGGTGAACAGCCGCATCGCCTGCTCGGGATGGTTGACCACCCGCCAGGTGTCCCAGAGGAACCACCCGCCCAATGTCAACGCCGCCACCAGGTAGATCCACGACATGCCCCCCAACGGCACCAGGAGCAAGGAGACGCCGACCATGAGACCCGTGTAGAGGAGCATGCGGCGGGTCGTCGCCTCTACCCCGGCGACGACGGGGAGCATGGGGACGCCGGCCGCGGCGTAATCGTCTTTGTAACGGAGGGCCAGCGCCCAGAAATGCGGTGGGGTCCAGTAGAAGACGACGAGAAAGAGGACCCAGGCGGGCACACCGACCGTGCCCGACACCGCCGCCCAGCCGACCAGAGTCGGGGCGGCCCCGGCGGCGCCGCCGATCACGATGTTCTGCACCGTCGATCGTTTCAGGGCCATCGTGTAGACCAGGACGTAGAAGAGCAGGGCCGCGGTCGCCAGGGCGGAAGCGAGCAGGGTGGTGAACACCCAGAGCCAGACGAAGCCGGCCACACCGAGGACCACCCCGAAGACCAGAGCGTTGCGAGGCTCGACTTCGTGGCGGGCCAGGGGACGCGCTCTGGTGCGACGCATCACCTCGTCGATGTCGCGGTCGTAGTACATGTTGAGGGCGTTGGCGCCGCCAGCGGAGAGACTCCCACCGATCAGCGTGGCGAGGACCAGCCAGGTGCCGGGCCACCGGCCGGCGGCGAGCACCATGGCCGGGACGGTCGTGATCAGCAGCAGCTCGATGATCCGGGGCTTGGTCAGGGCCACGTAGGCGGCCAACCGGCTCCGGGCCCCCGGTGTCGTGTCGATTTCTGCTTGGTGGTGGAGTTCTGTCATCCCGAGAGGATCAGTAGGCCCAGACTGGTCAGGGCGATCATGAGAACAAGCATCGCGTATTGGGAGCGGGCCGAGTCCCGTCCGAAGTCCTGCAAGGACCGGTCGTGAGCGAGGACCACCCCGACGAGGTGCCCCCCGACGATAAACGCCACTTGGGCCAACCAGATCGGCGTCGAGGACCGGATGAAGAACTCCACCCGGTAGCCCGCGGTTCCGAAGAGGTCCCAGCCCAGCCCGAAGGGATCGGATATCGCGGCGACGAGCTGCTGGCCCTCGAACATGATCAGGGTCATGTAGTGGGAAACGGCGTAGGCGAGACCGATTGGAACGAGGGTGTGAGCGAAGCGCTGCGCCACCTCTCGGGTTGGTCTCTCTCCCGGGTCGAATCTGGCCGCCACCGCGCATGCGAGGTAGTAGGCGAGTGCGACGACATTGACCGTCGCCACCAGGAGAAAAGTCGATCCGGCCAGGCTCTCGCCGAGACCGCCGGTGATGGCGCGGAACCAGTCGGTTCCGGAGGCGCCGTCGTACGTGACGGTCCCGATCATCACGGCGGCAAAGAACCAGAGCCCGGGCCAGGCCGGTATCACCGGCAGCGACCTCAGCCACCCCCGCCACACCAGGCGACCGTCTCCATTCCGACCCAAGGGCGATATCGCCGAGATGACACGGTTGTACGGGGTGAAGAAGTCGAAAACGGCAAGGCCGGTCTCTCTTCCCACGAACGCCATCGCAACAACCAGCAACGACGTGTAGACGAGGGCCGCCACTCCCAGCATCGTGGGTTCGCCTGAACGCGGGTAGACCAACTCGAACCAGGCGAAGGCGACGAACAACCCGGACGCCGGCCAAAGCCCTACGGTGTCGAGCAGGCCAATACGCTCGGCCCGGCCCACGCGGGCAGTCCTGGCGATGACTCTCCACGGGTTCAGGTCGGTGTACCAATCACCGATCAGCGCCCCCCCGAAGGGGACCACCAGCCAGAAGACGACCCACACCATCACCGGTGCGATCGTCGGTCTGATCGCCTCGCGCTCGGCACCCACCAGGGGTACGACGACCTGGGCGATCACCAGCAGGAGGGAGACCACGCCGATCACTCCCAGCACTCCACGTGTGGGGATCGCGGCGCTGGGGCGCTCGTAATGAGGACCCCCCTGGAGGCGAGGGCTCTTCCACATCAGGCCCAGCGCCAGGAAGGTGACCACGAGGACCCCACCCGCGCCCAGGATCAGGACCGCGAGAGGGATCGGCAGGTCGGTTCTGCCTCCGATCCCATGGGCAAGGATCAACCAGACACCTCGATGTCGAAAACATGGGCGTGACCGGTGTGCACCTCGACTTCGAAGACTCCAGGGATGTCGGCAACGAAGTCCAACGTGAGCGGCACACCGGCAGGGAGCTCGAACACCAGGTCGTAGCCGTGTACGTGCAGTTCGTCGTCCACGTCACTGACGACCGTGATGTCCACGGTGTCGCCGACCTCGTAGGTGAAGACGGCGGCTCCTGATGCGACACCACCGGATATCTCGACGTCGACAGGGTCGATCGTGGTGGTGGTGGCCTCCACGGTCGTGGCGACGACGGCCGATGTGGTCGTGGGGTTCGCAGCGAGACTCGTCGTCGGCGCCGGCTCTGTCGTCGTAGTGGCAGCCGGCTCGGCCCCTCCGCAGGCAGCGGCCAGCACCACCACGGCAGGGAGCAGGTAACCCCTCTTCATCAGGGCCACGGTATCCGATACACGTGGCCGGCAGATCCGCTCTCTAACCTTCGGATGGTGCGATGGGTGAAGCGGATCGCCGCGTTCGTCGTGATCGTCGTGCTCGCCGGGGCGGCCTATGGAGTGTTCACCGTCCGCCGCTCGTTCCCTCAGGTGAGCGGGGATCTTGGCGTGAGCGGTCTCGACGCCGACGTAGAAGTGCTCAGGGACACTCTCGGAGTCCCCCATATCTACGCCTCCACCCAGCACGACCTCTTCTTCGCACAGGGCTACACCCACGCCCAGGACCGCTTCTGGCAAATGGACTTCTGGCGTCATATCGGCTCCGGACGGCTCGCCGAGATGTTCGGCGAGAGTCAGGTGGAGACGGACATGTTCCTCCGCTCCCTCGGCTTCGAGGCCATCGCCGAAGCAGAGTGGGAGACGATGGGATCTCCGGCACGAGAGATCCTCCAGGCGTACACAGATGGGGTGAACGCCTATCTGGGCACCCACTCGGGCGCCGAAGTGAGCCTGGAGTACGCCATTCTGCCGTTGCAGAACTCCAGCTACGAGATCGAGGAATGGTCACCCACCGACACCCTGATGTGGCCCAAGGTCATGGCCTGGGACCTCGGGGCCAACATGGACGCCGAGATCGATCGAGCGGTGCTCGGCCGACACGTCGACCCCCATCGAGTGGAACAGCTCTACCCGCCGATGCCGGAGGACAAGCCGGTGATCGTCGAGTCCGGGGAGTCGGCGTCACCCGTCGAGGAGACCTCTTCGGTCTCCCTCCCCGATGAGGCGGTCGAGGCGCTCATCGAAGCCGCCGACCGTCGCAGCCTGGTGATGGCAGTGACAGGTGGGGGCTTCGAGGGAATCGGCTCGAACAACTGGGTAGCCGGGGGCGCCATGACGTCGTCCGGTCTCCCAATACTCGCCAACGACACCCATCTCGCCAATCAGATGCCATCGATTTGGTATGCCAACGCCCTCCACTGCATCGACCCGTCTCCCGCCTGCGGCTTCGACGTCGTCGGGTTCAGCTTCCCGGGGACGCCGACGATCGTCATCGGCCACAATGGCCACCATGCCTGGGGCGTCACCAACCAGGCTGCCGACACCCAGGACCTGTTCATCGAGAGAGTCGATCCCGACGATCCCGGCCGGTACGAGGTCGACGGTGAGCTCGTCGAGTTCGAGACCCGGTCGGAGACCATCACCGTGGCAGGTGGCGAAGATGTCACCTACGAGGTGAGGAGCACGGGTCATGGCCCGGTCATCTCCGGAACCTACGTCGAAGACGACGTGTTCGACGACTCGGCCACCGCCCCCGTCTCGGACGATTATGTCGTGACCATGGCGTGGAAGGCGTTGGAGCCGTCGACGATCATCGATGCCTTCATCGGCATCAATCTCGCACACAGCCACGAGGAGTTCACCACCGCTGTCGCCTCGTGGGACATCGCCCCACAGAATCTGGTCTACGCGGACGTCGACGGAAACATCGGCTATTTCGCGACCGGGGAGCTACCCGTTCGCGCCGCCGGCGACGGGCGCTACCCGGTGCCAGGCTGGTCCGGGGAGTTCGACTGGGTCGGCACCGTGGCCCCAGAGGAGATGCCGCGGATGCCCAACCCGCCCCGAGGCTTCGTTCAGTCGGCGAATCAGTCGGTGCTCCGTCCGGGGAGCTCCCCTTTCATCGGAGCCGACTCCGCCCTCGGTTACAGGGCCGATCGCATCGTGGATCTGCTCGCGGGCACAGAGGCACACGACGTGTCGTCTATGCAGCAGATGCAGATGGACAGCCGCGACGGCGGGGCAGAGGTGGTGATCCCCTATCTCCTTGCCATCGATCCCGGCGGTGACGACGCGCTCGAGGCCGTGCAGGCCCGGCTGGAGGGATGGTCGACAGGTGCAAATCCACTGCAGGCAAGCGGGCGGTCGGCGGGTGCCGCGGTCTACATGGCGGTTTGGCGTCAGATCCTGGCTCGGACGTTCCACGACGAGCTCCCCGAGGAGCAATGGCCTACCGGGGGCAGCCGCTGGTTCGAAGTCATGCGTCATCTCCTCGATGTCCCCGATGACCTGTGGTGGGACGACGTGACGAGCCCGGGTACCGAAGATCGGGATGACATCCTCCTGGACTCCATGCGTGCCGCCCACGAGGAGCTGACCGACTTGCTCGGCGACGACGACGACACATGGGCTTGGGGCGACATGCACATAGCGCACTTCGAGAACCAGACCCTTGGCCAGTCGGGTGTCGCCCCCGTCGAGTGGCTCTTCAACCGCACCGCCCCTTCGAGGGTCGGGGGCAGCGAGTCGGTGGTCAACGCCGTCGGCTGGAGCGCCAACGAGTCCTATCTGGTCGACTGGGTGCCGTCCCAGCGGATGGTCGTCGATCTCGCCGACCTCGACGCGTCCACATTCATGCATACCACAGGGCAGTCGGGCCACGCCTTCCATGCGAACTACGACTCGATGATCGAGCTGTGGGTCGACGGCGTCCATGGGCCGATGCCCTGGTCTCGCCAAGCCGTCGAAGAGGTGGCCACCGATCGGCTCACTCTGGTGCCCGAAGACTGACGGGACCGTTCAGCCTAGGAAGTCCCGAATCTCGTCGGCCACCATGTCGGCGTGAGTCCAGACCAATTCGTGCCCGGCGTCGGGCACCTCGACCATCGAGACATCCGGGATCGCCTCTGCCAGCTCGTGCTGCCATCGAGGCGGCACGAGGAAGTCTGCGGCGGGGACGATCACCTTGGTGTCCACGTCGATCTTCCCGATCCAGTCGCTGGAGTCGAATCGGAGAAGCGCAAACGTGGCCTGGGCCCCGCTCTCGACGTCACGTCGCAGAGTCTCCCGCCACACCCACCGGGCATGCTCGGGCCGAACCGCCCCCCGGGCGATCAGGTATCCGCTGCGGACTTCGGGCGTGCCGAATCCTGAGATCCGCTCCCAGCCACGGGCCAGAAACGCTCCGATACGACGCGCCCATCGATAGCCCTCGGAGTGGGTGGCGAAGCTGGCTATCAAGATCAGCTTGCGCACCCGCCCTGGATTGCGTTGAGCCATGGCCTGAGCGATGACGCCTCCCATCGAGTAGCCGACGACGTCGACCTGGCCCACGCCGAGCGCATCGAGGACACCGGTCAGGTCGTCGGCATCGTCGGCGACGTCGAAGCGGAGGTCGGCTCGGGCCGACAAACCGTGGCCGCGATGGTCGATCATGATGACCCGACGATCGACCGCGAGCTTCGGCGCGACCTGATACCACTCGGTCAGCGAGGAGCCTGCGAGACCGTGGACCAGCAGCACCGGCACTCCTTCGATAGGGCCCATCTCCCTCACCAGGTACTCGTCGTCACCCACGAAGACCGTGCGGCCGGGCACGCGAAGGGGATGCTCCTGAGGCGGCCTGAACCTCGGCTGGAGCCGAGGGCCGAACATTCGCAGGAGCACAGCGCCGGCGATGAGCCACTTGAGCCAACGCCTCATGGGGAGAGGTCTCCGACGGCGAACACGAGATCGTGGACGGGCACGCCCCCGATCAGGTGCTCGTCGATCACCTTGTCGAGCTTGGCGACGTCGAGCCCGGCGTACCAGGTGCCTTCGGGGTAGACGACGGCGACACACCCCTGCTCACAGATGCGAAGACAGTCGGCTTTCGTGCGGAGCACCGTTCCCTGGCCCGGCGCCGCTGGCTCGGGGTCGTGAGTCATGTCCCCCTGCCACTTCGGCGGAGCCGAAGCTGCGTCAAGTTCCTTGAGCCGGTTCTTGAGATGAGCCCACAATCGGTTGGTCTCCTCCCTTGGGGCGCACTTGTCATTGGTCTGGTCGGCGCAGAGGAAGATATGTCTCTGCACCCTCGGGATGGAGAGGGCCTCGGCGATGTGAGTCAGCCTGTCGGCGGGTTCCACGCCGTCAAGTTAGGTCAGTCGGAGGGCCTTGTCCGAAGTGACCTGTCCGATGCGGGCCGTCCCGGGGACATCGGCGATGTAGCCCTCGACCTCATCGTCCGGGAGAGCCACGAGGAGGCCACCCGATGTCTGGGCGTCGATGAGCGGCTTCCACTCCTCGACAGGACGGTCGGTGACGATCTCGGGCTCGATCCATTTGAGGTTGCGTTGCGATCCCCCGGGCCACATGCCTGCTGCCAGCAGATCGCGTGCTCCCTCCAGGAGCGGGACCGAGTCGACGACGATCTCCGCACCCACGCCCGAGGCCGCGCACATCTCGCGAAGGTGGCCGAGAAGCCCGAACCCGGTGACATCGGTGGCCGCCCGGGCGCGGTGGGGGGAGAGAGCGGCTCCTGCGGCCGCGTTGAGGGACGCCATCTGCTCGATGGCAGTGTCAGCGAGATCAGCAGGGCACGACTCTCGCTTGATGGCAGTCGTGATGATGCCGATGCCCAGCGGCTTGGTCAGGACGAGGGCGTCTCCCGGCTGGGCTCCTGCGTTTGCCACCACGTCGTCGACGTCCACGAGGCCGGTCACGGCAAAGCCATAGGTCGGCTCGGGGCTGTCGATGGAGTGGCCACCGACGACCGTGCACCCGGCCTCTGCCATCACGTCCATGCCGGCCGAGATGACCTCGCTCGCCAGTTCGAAGGGCAGGGCACCGCGGGGCCAGGCCAGATACTGCAGCGCAGTGAGGGGCACGGCACCCATTGCGTATATGTCGGACAGGGCGTTGGCCGCGGCGATCCGCCCCCAATCGTTCGGGGAGTCGACGACCGGCGTGAAGATGTCAACCGTCTGGACGAGGGCACGACCGTCACCGAGTGCAAACACGCCGGCGTCGTCGCTCGTGGAGATCCCGACCAGGAGATCAGGGTGAACGGAGGCGTCGTGGGAGCGCACGGGATCGATCAGCTGATGGAGCTCCGCAGGGCTCAGCTTGCATGCACAGCCGGCTCCGTGGCTGTACTCGGTGAGTCTGGTCTCGGTCACACGGTCAGGTTAAGGCGGCCCCCGAGGTCGAATGAGCGGAGGTCTCTCTGGCGACCACATCGCGCACCATCTCGAGACGTGCTCGCACTTCTTCTGCGATCTCGTGGACACGTGTCTCACCGACGAGGTCGACGAGGACGGCCGGATCCATGAAATCGACCATCACACCATCACCCTCGGTGGCACGAACGACGACGTTGCAGGGCAGGAGCACCCCAATCGCGGGCTCGTGGTCGACGGCACTTCGTGCGAACTCCGGGTTGCATGCCCCGAGGATCAAGTACGGGCTGCGTTCGACACCGAGCTTCTCCAGCAGCACCGCAGCCATGTCGATCTCGCTGACGATGCCGAAGCCGTTGTCTGCGAGGGCCTGCTTGGTGCGGGCCACGGCCGAGGAGAAGTTCGCATGAACCGTGACACTGAAGTGATATGACGCCAACCGGTGCTCCTTTGTCGCTGGGGTCCGAACCTATGAGCTGCTGCCGTCGGTAGCTAGAGAACAACGTCCCGGCGGAAGGTGACAAATGGGAATGGCTCGGGATCTATCCAAGCCCCACCATGGGAGGCAGCGAAAGGAGTGCGTTGATCGACTCACACGAATACCACCTCACAGTCACGGGGAAAGGCACGAAAGCGGGCCTCCTCGAGGCGCCAGGAGACGGCTTGCCCCCACTCGAGGTCGCCTCGCCTCCCGAATTCGGCGGCCCCGAAGGCATCTGGAGCCCCGAGCACCTGCTCGTCGCATCCGTATCCGCCTGTTTGATGACGACGTTCCGCTCGATAGCGGAGCACTCCGGAGTCGACGTTCTGGAGTACACCGACACTCCCATCGGTCGTTTGGCCAGGGGCGACGACGGTCTGTACTCGATCGATCGAGTGACTCTCAGGCCGAAGGTGACCGTACCCGCTGGGTCGAGGGTGGACCGGGCCCTTCGTATCATCGAAAAGGCCGAGCGGGTTTGCCTGATCAGCCGATCCGTTTCATGCGAGGTCGTGCTGGAGGCTTCAGTCGCCGAGGCTCACCAGGTGGGCACATAGGACTTCAGAGTCTTCATGTACCCGGCCCGCTCGAACACCTCGGGGTTGGGAGCTGTGGAGTAGCTCAGACTCCCCCTTGCCTGGGTGACCGATTCGTAACCGTGGTCGCCGAGCCACGACTCGATGCCGTCTCGAACCTCGGTCAGACGTGACGGGCCGTGTCTCAACAGAGCTGACGCCATCATCGTCACCGTGGCGCCGGCGAGCAGTGCCTTGAGCGCATCGCTGGCCTGATGGATGCCGGAGGTGGCAGCCATCTCGCAGTCGATCCGGCCGTGCAGGATCGCCAGCCACCGCAGGACCAATCTCAGCTCGACCGGTTCCGACAGCACCAGATTGGGTGTCACGTCGAGCGTCTCCAGGTCGATGTCGGGCTGATAGAAGCGGTTGAAGATCACCAACGCGTCCGCGCCGGCATCACACAGACGTCTCGCCATGTCCGGGATCGAAGAGAAGTACGGCCCGACCTTCACGGCGAGAGGCAGGTCGACAGACTTCTTGACCTTCTCCACGAGGTCGATGTAGCTCTTCTCGACGACTCCGGAGGTCTGTCTCATGTCGGCAGCGAGCCGGTAGACATTCAGCTCCAGAGCGTCGACCCCCTGGTCGGCGAGGATCTCGGAGTACATGGTCCAACCACCCGTCGAGACTCCGTTGAGACTGGCGATCACAGGCACCCGCACCTCGGTCTTGGCGCGCCGGATCAGGTCGATGTAGTCCTCTGGGCCCGTGTTGTAGTCGTCGAGCTTGGGGAAGAACCCCTCTGCCGCCTCTCCAAAGCCATCGGAGCCCATCTCGAGGGTGTAGTGGACGGCCATGGCGTCGTGGTCGATCTGCTCCTCGAAGAGGCTGGGCAGCACCACCGCCGGTGCCCCGGCCTCTACCAAGGCGTGGATGTGATCCACGTCGCCTGTGAGCGGGGAAGCCGACGGGACCACGGGATGGGCGAGCTCGAGGCCGAGGTAGCGGGTAGTCAGGTCGACAGTCATTCCTCCACCTCCACGTACTCGGCCGTCCGATGCACATTGACCATCTGCTCGTAGAGAAACCAGCGATCGTCGATGTCTTGTTGGGCCTTCTGCATGAGCTCATCAGCCCCAGTGGGGTCGACCCTGCCCAGCATGGCGAACCTCGTCTCAGTGGCTGCGAACTGTTTGAAGGGAATCGTCGGCTTTCTGCTGTCGAGCCTCAGACCCGGCTCGCCGGATGCCTCCCGCGCCGGGTCGTACCGGTACAAAGGCCAGAAACCGGAATCACTCGCCGCCTTCTGGTGATCGAGTTGATGTGTCATGTCGAAACCGTGAGCGATGCATGGGCTGTATGCGATGACCAGGGAAACACCGCGGTGGGCCTCTGCTTCGGCGAGAGTCTTCACGGTCTGGGTCGGGTTGGCGCCCATGGCGACCTGTCCCACATAGACGTTGCCGTAGGACATCGCGATCTGGCCCAGGTCCTTCTTGCCGGTGGCCTTCCCGCCGGCAGCGAACTTGGCGATTGCGGCTCGGGGGGTCGACTTCGACGCCTGACCTCCGGTGTTGGAGTACACCTCGGTATCGAGGACGAGGATGTTGATGTCGCGACCAGAGGCGAGAACGTGGTCGAGCCCGCCGAAGCCGATGTCATAGGCCCAGCCGTCGCCACCCACGATCCAGACGCTCGTCTCCACCAACGAGTCCGCCACCCCCTCGAGACGCCGGGGCAGTGGGCCTTCCAAGCCGGAGAGTCGCTCCTTGAGACGTCCCACCAGGTCTCGCTGCCGGGTGACGAGCTCGTCGCCGTCCGGGAGACCTTCGCCCTCGAACAATTCGAGGATCTCCACCGCCACCAAACCGAGCTCAGGAGCGAGGGCGGTCACCAGGAGCAACGCATCCCGGCGCTGGGCCTCCAGGGCGAGACGCATCCCGAGGCCAAACTCGGCGTTGTCCTCGAAGAGGCTGTTCGACCACGCCGGCCCCCTTCCCGCATCGTCTGTAGTCCAAGGCGTCGTGGGGAGATTTCCACCGTATATGGAAGAGCAGCCGGTGGCGTTGGCCACGATCATCCTGTCACCCATCATCTGGGTGATCAGCTTCAGATACGGCGTCTCGCCACAGCCGGCGCACGCACCCGAGAACTCGAACAACGGTTGGAGCAGTTGGGATCCCTTCACCGACTGCGCGTTGACCAGTGAGCGGTCCATCTCGGGTATCTCGAGGAAGTAGGAGAAATTGCGCCTCTCCTTCTCCAGGTGCTCGTCCTTCGGCTCCATGTTGATTGCCTTGTGACGGGCGACCTCCTTCGACTTGGCGGGACAGATCTCCACGCAGACTCCGCAGCC
>Ga0299914_10001762_pt1 | contig 14559 bp, 13 predicted proteins | sample RVTome_10_FD_201361 | JGI IMG/M metagenome (GOLD analysis project Ga0299914, IMG submission 201361) | Soil microbial communities from uranium-contaminated site in the Upper Colorado River Basin, Wyoming, United States - RVT153D57 (version 2) ...
GATCTGGGCGACCAGGAGGAGGTCGCTCACGAGCCGGAGGAGCCGCGCGGCGTTGCGGTCGACGACGTCGAGGAACCGCCGGTGCTCGTCCGCCAGGGCGGGCTCGTCGAGGACCAGCTCGAGGTAACCTGTGATCGAGGTCAGCGGCGTCCGCAGCTCGTGCGACACGAGCGCGACGAACTCGTCCTTCAGGCGGTCGAGCTCGCGGAGGCGGTCGTTCTGCTCGACCAGCAGCCGCCTGGCGGCCTCGGCCTCGGCCAGCGCGGCGCGCTCGCGCTCGTACAGGCGCTGCCGCTCCTCGCCGGCGCGCTCGAGCTCCCGCACGAGCCCGACGAGGCGGAGGAGGACGAGGAGCGGGAGCAGGGCGGCCCCGATCACGATCACGACGATCCCGTCGATCTCGCCGGAGAGGGCCTCGACGGCCAGGACCGTCGGCGCCGTGATCGCCGCCAGCGAGAGGGCGCCGAGGCGCCACAGGGTCAGGCCCTCCCGGCGCCGGCCCGGAGCGGCGGGCGCGGCCATCGACGGGTGGAGCGCGGCGGACCCGACGGCGATGTAGCCGAGGAGCCAGACGGTGTCGAGCCACGGGCCCGGCTCCGCGCCCTCGAGCTGGAGCGCGCCGAAGGCGACGTCGGCGGCGATGTTGAACGCCAGACCGGCCGCAAGCAGGACGACCGCCGGCGCTCGCCTCCCCGGCACGAAGAGGATCCGCACGAGGAAGGTCAGAAGCAGCACGTCCATGAGCGGGTAGAGCGCGGAGAGCGCCCGGTCGACGAGCGGCAGGCTCCCGTCGGCGGCGTACGGGTCGACGAGGAAGACCCAGGAGACGACGAAGGCGGCGACCGTGACGATTGCCGCGTCGAGGACGCCGGCGCGCTCCTGCTCCCGTCCGGCGCCGCGATCGCGCGCCAGGAGGAGGAGGGCGGCGGCGATCAGCGGGTACCCGACGAGGTAGAAGAGGTCGGCGACGGAGGGGAACGGGTCCTGCTCCAGCACGAGGCCGTAGGCGTGCCAGGTGATCTCGCCGGCGACGAACGAGGCGAAGCCCGCCGCCAGCAGGTACCAGGGCAGCGGCTTTGCGGGACGGTGGATGCGGACGCCGACGAGGATCGCGACCACTGCGCTCGCTGCGAGGGCGTCGTAGAGGACGGCGCGGGCGGCCTCCGAGGGGAGAACGAGGAAGACGCCGACGAGCGCCAGGCTGGCACCGGCGTAGGGCGCCGGCAGGCTGGTCCACCACGCGGGAGCACCGAGGTTCCTCATCCTCTGTGTCCATCGGCCCTCCCGGCCGGATCCTTGACCGGCGGACGCGGGCTCAGCGGCCGCCGAAGTGGTGTGCGGCAGGGAGGGCGGCCCGCACCTCGGCGTCCCCGGCGACCCGGCGCGCGAGCGGCGAGAGCGAGACGAGCTCGGAGACGAGCACGTTGCGGTTGCGGTCGACCCGCTCGTAGCGGCCGCGGGCGAGCAAGAGCGGCTCGCCGCGGACGAGGGCGCGATAGCGGTCGTAGACGGGCGGCGGGACGATCAGGTTCACCTGGCCGTGCTCGTCCTCGATCAGCATGAAGACGACGCCGCTGGCCGTGGCCGGCCGCTGCCGCGCGACCGCCAGACCGGCGACGGCGACCCTGGCGCCGTGCGGCGCCTCGGCGAGGTCGGCGCTCGACAGCACCTCTCCCGGCAGGTGCGGCCGCAGGAGCTCGAGCGGATGGAGGCCGACGGAGAGGCTCGTGAGACGGTAGTCGGCGAGCATCCGCTCCCACGGCGTCTGCTCGGCCAGCTCGGGGATCTCGCTGGTCGGCTCCAGGGGAAGCGCCAGCTGGCGGCTCTCGCCTCCGTCGCCGGCGCTCACGGAGCGCGGCGCGAGCCCGAGGCGCCACAGGAGCTGGCGGCGTGGCCAGCCGAGGGAGTCGCAGGCCCCGCTCGCCACCAGGGCCTCCAGCGCCGGCCGGTCGAGCGGCGCCCGCCGCGCCAGGTCGGCGACGCTCCCGAACGGGCCGCCGTCCTCGCGCTCCTCCACGAGCGCGACCGCGGGCGTCTCCCCCAGCCCCTTCACGTAGCCGAGCCCGACGCGGACCGCGCCTCCCTGCAGCCGGCACTTCGCCTCGCTCCGGTTCAGGTCGGGCGGCAGCACCTCGACGCCGCGGCGCTGCGCGTCCCGCACGAGGCTCGCAGGCGGATAGAAGCCCATCGGCTGCGCGTTCAGGAGCGAGCAGAGGAACTCCTCCGGATAGTGGTGGCGAAGCCAGGCCGACTGGTAGGCGAGGAGCGCGAAGGCGGCCGCGTGCGACTTGGGGAAGCCGAAGGAGGCGAAGCCGGCGAGCTTCGAGAAGACGAGCTCGGCGGTCTCGAGGTCGGCACCGTTCGCCTGGGCGCCCTCGAGGAAGCGGCGCCGGTAGGCCTCCATCGCGTCCAGGCTCCGCTTGCGGCTCATCGCCCGGCGCAGGCCCTCGGCCTCGCCCACCGTGAAGCCGGCGAGCGCAACCGCGACGTCGAGCACCTGCTCCTGGAAGATGATCGCGCCGAGGGTCTCGCGCAGCGGCTCGGCAAGAGACGGGTGGTCGTAGGGCGGCACGTAGCCGGAGTCCTCGCGCAGGCGCTGGCGCCGCTCGATGTACGGGTGCACGGCCTTCCCCTGGATCGGCCCCGGGCGGACGAGCGCCACCTGGATCGTGAGGTCGTCGAGGTTCTCCGGACGCGTGCGCAGGAGGCTCTGCATCTGCGCGCGGCTCTCGATCTGGAAGAGCCCGACGGTGTCCGCGTCCTGGATCTCCCGGTAGACGCCGGGGTCGTCGAGCGGGATGCGCGAGAGGTCGATCGGCGTCCCGCGCAGGAGCGCGATCTGCTCGACGCACTCCTCGACGGCGGAGAGCATCCCCAGCCCGAGCAGGTCGATCTTGAGGAAGCCCGCGTCCGCGCACGAGTCCTTGTCCCACTGGCAGTTCTGGCGGCCCTCCATCGCGGCCGGCTCCACCGGGACGAGCTCGACCAGCGGCCGCGAGGAGATGACCATCCCGCCCGGGTGCTGCGAGAGGTGGCGCGGCAGCCCGGCGATCTCGCCGCAGAGCTCCCGGAAGGCGCGCCAGCGCGTCGAGGCGAGCCGGGCGTCCGTCCCGGGCACGTGCTCCATCTCCTCCCCCACCTTGCGGGCGTTCCAGCCCTCGGAGACGCGGGCGAGCCGCTCCAGCTCGGCCTGCGGGAGCCCGAGCGCCTTGCCCACGTCGCGGATGGCGCCGCGCGCGCGATAGGTGGCGAAGCTCGCCACGAGCGCCGAGTGCTCGCGGCCGTAGCGCTCGGTGACGGCAACGATCAGCTTCTCGCGGATGTCGCGCGGGAAGTCGAGGTCGATGTCGGGGACGGACTTCAGCTCCCGGTTGAGGAAGCGCCCGAGCGCGAGACCGGCATCGACCGGGTCGACGTGGGAGAGCCCCGTCAGGTAGCAGACGATCGACCCGACCGAGCTCCCCCGCCCGCGCCCCGGCGGCAGGAGGTGGCGCGGCGAGCCGGGGCCGCGGACCTCGGCGGCGACGTCGCGCGCGAGCTCGAGCACCTCCCAGTGGAGGAGGAAGAAGCCGGAGAGCCCGAGCTCGGCGATGAGCGCGAGCTCCTCGCGCAGGCGTTCGTCCGCGCGGGTGCGGAGGCCGTGCGGCGAGTGTCGGTAGCGCTCCGCGAAAGCGCGGCGGCAGACCTCGGCGAGCTGGACGTCGGCGGGCGTCGGGCCGTCGGAGAAGTCCGGGTAGCGGTAGCCGAGCTCGTGCGTGAGGTCGAAGGTGAGCCGCTCGGCCAGCTCGACGGTCGCGCGGACGGCGTCCGCGTCCTGGGGGAAGCGCGCTGCGGCCTCCTGGGGCGGGAGGAGGACGCTCTCCCGGTTCCCGCGCCGCTCGGCCTCGCAGCCCTCGAGGGAGGTGCGGTTCTTGACAGCGACGAGGACGTCCTGGAGCCGCGTGCGCCGCGGGTGGTGCGCGTGGACGTCGCCGGTGGCGACCGTGCGGACTCCGAGGGTCTCGGCGAGGTGGCGGAGGGCGATGTTCCGGCGCGCGTCGCCTCGCTCGTACGGACGCTGGAGCTCGACGAAGAAGCGGTCGCGCCCGAGCGCGTCGGCGAGGCGCGCGGCCGCGTTCGGATCACGGACGGCGAGCCCGTGCCGCGCGCAGCCGGAGAGGCAGACGAGGCCCTCCCCCTCCTCGGCCAGCCGCGCCGGGTCGAGCCGCGGGTTGAGGCGCTCGTGCGCGTGCGCCTCGGTGAGGAGGCGGCAGAGGTTCGCGTAGCCCGCCGGCGTCTCGACGAGGAGCGTGACGTGGGAGCCGTCGGTGAGCGTCGCCTCGGCGCCCGTGATCGGGCGCAGGCCGAGCGCCTTCGCCGCGTAGGCGAACTCGAGCGAGCCGTAGACCCCGTCGTGGTCGGTGAGCGCGAGCGCCTCGTAGCCCAGCTCGACCGCCCGCGCCGCGAGCTCTTCGGGCAGGGACGCGCCGTCGAGGAAGGAGTAGGCGGAGTGGCAGTGGAGCTCGACGTACCCCGACACGCTCTCGTCACACCCCCGTCACGCTTCCGGCACGGTGCGGCACAGACACGCGCGCCTTTCCTCGTTACGCTGGAAAGCGGGTGGTGGGAGAGGGGTGCCCCTAGAGTTAACGGGCGGGAGATGGATCAGGCGATCGTCAACGGGCCGGGCGAGGGAGAGCTGCTGCGGGGGAGGAACCGCACCTTCCTGATCAAGGCGGCGCGGCAGGAGCTCAGCCTGATCGAGTACGACGCCGGTGCGGACTACCAGGGCGCGAGCCCGCACTACCACGAGCGCCACACCGACGCCTTCTACGTCCTCGAAGGCGAGCTCGAGTTCACGATCGGCCGCGAGACCGGCATCGCCGCGCCGGCTGGCACGGCGGTGGTCGCGCCGCCCGGCGTCGTCCACGGCTTGACGAACGCGAGCGGCGGCCGCGTCCGCTTCCTCAACATCCACGCCCCCGACGCCGGCTTCGCCGGCTACATACGCGCCGCCGTCCGCGGCGAGCGCGCCGTCTTCGACAACGTCGACGTCGACAGCCCGCAGGAGCCCGGCGGCGGCACCGTCCTCGGCCCCGGCGAGGGGACGAGCTACGTCGTCGGGACGGCGACCTCCGTCTTCAAGGCCACCCGCGAGACGACCGCGGGCTGCTTCTCGCTCGCGGAGGCGACGATCGAGCCGGGGACGTCGGGCCCTCCGCCCCACACCCACCGGGAGCTGCTCGACTCGTTCTACGTCCTCGAGGGAACGCTGACCGTCCGGATCGGCGCCGGCGAGGTGGACGCGCCGCCGGGCACGTACGCCTGCGTGCCGCCCGGGGTCGTCCACACGTTCGCCAACCGGAGCGCCGGGCCGGTGCGTTTCCTCAACCTGAACACGCCCGGCGGCTGGGAGGACTACATCCGCGACCTCGCCGCCGCGACGCCCGCGGACGGCCCGCCCGACCCGCGGATCATGGGCGAGGTGCTCGCCCGCCACGACGTCGTCCTCCTGGATCCGGCCTAGGCGCTCTGCCTGAACCACGCGCCGCTCGCCTCGTCCCGGAAGACCACGACGTTCCGCCCGGTCTCGAGCAGCGCCTCGAAGTAGCGCCGCTCCACCGGCTCCTCCGTCCACCAGCGGTCGTCCACCCGCCACTCCTCCCTGAGCGTGGCCACGCGCACCCGGTCGATCGCCGCCGGCACCCCGTCCTCGCAGGCCACGAGCGCCGGGCGCGGCTCGTTCAGTCGTCGCGCGGAACGAGAATGGCCCGGGTCTCCGGGATGCGCGACCACGGCGCGACCTCCACGACGGTGCAGACCGCGTCCGCGCTTCCCGCGGCGGCGCGCGCCTGCCGGAGCCCCACGCGCAGGCGCTCCCGCAGCCGGCTGCCGCGCGGGCGGACCAGCTCGGCCTGCGTCCCGACCGACTCCGTCAGCTCCCCCAGCTCGAGCCGCAGCTCCGCCGTCGGCGCCGGCAGCTCCGCGAGCTTGGACGCGAGCGCGAGCCGAAGGCGGTCGGGCTCCGCCGTCGGCTCGCGCAGCGTCAGCGAGCGCCGCCAGGAGCCGCCGCCGACGAGCTTCGCCGAGAGGGCGAGCTGCCGCGGGGCCCGGCCGGCCCGCTCCGGGCGGGCGAGCAGGCGCTCGACGAGCGCCGCCAGGGCCCGCGCGAGCGTGAGCTCGTTCGCCACCGGCTCCGGGAAGGAAAGCGTCTCCGCGATCTCGGCGGGAGTGCGGCGCGGCTCGACCGAGGCATTCCCCTCCCCCTCGCCCCGGACGAGCCGCCAGGCCTCCGCGCCGTCGGCGCCGAGCCGGTCCGCGACCGCCGCCCCCGGCAGCCGTGCCAGCTCGCCGAGCCGCTTGACCCCGAGCTCGGAGAGCTCCTCCCGCCGCTCCGGCGAGAGCGGGAGCAGGTCGAGCGGGAGCGGCTCGAGGAAGAGGTGCGCCTCGCCGTCGTCGATGACGAGCGCCCGGCCGGCCGGCGCCACGGTCGCCGCCGCCAGCGCCGCGAAGCGCCGGGAGGCCGCCCCCACACGGGCCCCCCACTCCTCCCCGACCGCGTCGAGCGCGCGCCGGAGCGCCGCGGCCAGCCCCCCTGCCAGCCGCTCGACCCCGCGCGTCTCGAAGTAGGCGCACCCCGGCCCGGCCGGCTCCACGGCGAAGCCCGCCCCCTCGAGCCGCCGCAGCACGCCCTCCCAGGCATCCTCCACCCCGGCCGGGTCCTGCTCGACGAGCTGGAGGCCCGGGCACATTGAGAGCGCCTCGGAGAGCCGCATCCCGGGCCGCACCCCAGCCTCGTGCGCCGTGCGCGTGCAGGGCCCGACGAGCGGCCGCGTCCCGGGAACAGGCGCGAGCGCGACCGGCTTCCCCCTGAGCTCGGGCCGCGCGAGCAGCGGCGCCCTGAGGGAGAAGCCCGGAATGGAGAGACAGGCGATCATGGGAACGTCTGTTCTACACGAACACACGTTCTCCTGTCAAGGGGGGAACTGTCCCTTCTCTGTAGAAGCGGCGACTTCGGCTCCAGTGAGAAAGGCTGGTGCAAGCGAAAGGCCGGGCGGACACCCGGCCTTCGATAGGCCACCATCTGTGTCATCGGTTGCTTGCGGACACAAGCCGCCGGGAAGCCAACTACTGAAGGAGAGGCCAATGCCTCGTGTACCTGCGTTTCACACGTCCGAGCCGGAGACGCCCCCGGTCTACCACAACAATTCGGAGTGCTCCGCAGGCAAGCAGATCCTGCCCCAGCATAAGGTCCCGGGCGAAGGCTCCGGGCGGAGGCTTTGCGAGATCTGCGCGGCCTTGAACGCTCAAGGTCGGTAGTCCTCCGGGTGGACACGCTGGAGGGTGTGCGACTCAAGCTCGACCGGGCAGAGCAGACCATCGAAGAGATCTACGAAGCCATAGTCGAGTACATCAGCGAGGAGAACTACACCGGCGTCGGCCAGTTCTACCCCGATACCTCCGAATACGTGCTGCGCGGCAAGGTCACAAAGTCCACCGGCGAGATCGGAGTCATCGCTGGCGACGTGGTCCACAACCTGAGATCCGCCCTCGACCACCTCGCGTGGCAGCTCGCGCTTCTGAACACCGCCACGCCCTACGACCTGACGCAGTTTCCTATCGCGCTCACGCCAGGCGAGTTCGGCAGCAAGAGAGGTCAGAAGATGATCGGCGACCTCTCCCCGAACCACCGGGCACGCATTGAGAGCTTCCAGCCGTACCACGGAACGAGCAAAGCGTGGACACCGTTGGCCCTCGCCGACCTCCGCACGCTGTCGAATACGGACAAGCACAGACTGATAAACGCGACCGCCGCGAAGACCATCACCGGAGAGCAGATGATGGTCGATGAAGCACTGGTCATCGTCAGAGACGCTGCCGCATGCAGCGATGTCCGTTGGTTCGAGGGCGGCTCTGTAGACGGCGCAGAGATCGCGCGGATGACGTTGGAAGGCGTAGGCCCAGACCCGAAAGTGAAAGTGGAGGGTCTTCTTGGCGTGACAGTAAGTTTCGATGATCCCGCGTTGACCCACAGGTACTCCAACGTCTGGCCATTGCTCAACGCGATCCTCAAGAGCGTCCGCGAAGTCGTTGCCGCGTTCGAAGCCGACCTGTAGATACGCCAGTGGGTGGGGACGATGCCCACTCACGGAAGCCGCCTTCTACAGAGAAGGGATAGTTCCCGTCAAGGCTCTGGCGCGAGAAGTTCGGCTACGCGACCGTTCCCGCCCGACTCAGACTCGGTCAGCGCGTCGCGATCGTCAGATCAACGCTCGGAGGGGTAAGCGAGCTCGAGGGGGGTCTTCGCACATGAGCTTGCCGGCAGAGAAGAAAAGTTGGTCGCCGGCACGCGCGACGCAAAGGGATGCGACCGCTGAGTCGTTGCCGGCCTCGCAGTAAAAGGCAGGATGGCCCTCGTACTCGACGTCTCCGATCGGGCTGCAGTCGGTGAACTCGACGTCGCCTACGTCGGATTCGAAGCCGGGATCGGCGTCTGTGTACTCGAGGAGCAAGCGCTCGATGCGGTCCGCCTCGGTCGAATCGCTGCTGGTCGAGCCGGCGCCCGCCGAATCAGCGTCGGCCCGCATCCAGTAGCTGCGAGGACGAACGCGAACGCGAGAACGACCGCAGTCAGGCCTCGTCCACCTCGAGGAGTCCCGACATGGCTGAAGTCTCGCAGAGAAGCGGGGTTCGGGACATAGTCCGAACTCCAGCGGGAACCGTCACTAAATGACCGTTCCCGGGCTAGCCATCTGCTCCGCGCTCCCAGAAATATGCCTCCGATGCTCGATGAAGGGGGCCGTCGAAGAGCGGCAACCAATGGCCGATGAGGGTCGACCGGACTGGATCGTTGAAAAGCGCTCTGACCGCCTCGTGCGCGCCCTCGCCTTCGAACAGGAAGATGACCTCCGACTCGGACAGGAAGATGGCGTGTCGTTCGAAGGCGGTCTCGAGCTCCTTGGCGCCGAGCGCCGAGTGCTCGGCGAGAAGCTCCTCCGCTCGCCGACGACCGTCGGGTTTCAAACGAGCAGCAAGGACGAAGCGATCCATCATGCGGCATCGGTCCGCTGCGTCCGCGCGAGGTACTGGGCGAACCGCCCCTCGTTGGATTCGAGCCAGGCCCGGAAGGCCTGCTCGAAATTCTCCTTTCGTCGGTCGGAGAGGGCGGTCAGCGGGCAGCGGTGACCGAGGGGCTCCGGATAGCGTCGGTGGCAGCGAACGCAACGCTTGAGATCGGCGGAGAGCACGGCACGTTCCTCCTGTGTCCTCGGACTGGCGTCAGTCGTCGAACGGGTCGTCCGCGAAGGGATCGTCGGGGCCGCCGGGTCCGAAAAACTGGTGGCGCTTCGCTGCACGGATCTCTTCAGCCGGGTCGTGGTCCAGGAACAGGACTAGCCAGAGCAACGCGACGAGCGTGAACACAAACAGCAGGATGAGGGGGGCTGCGATCATTCGGGGCTCCTTCATGCTCGGAGGGGCGGTGCCGCACCGCGCTCGTGGAAGGGCGGCGCGGCACCGGTTTCGAGTTCTTCCTGTGGCTCCTCGTGGGTCAGACGGCCGCGGGCAGCGCCGCCGCCTCCAGGATCACGCCCGCCGTCGCCTGTGGCTGCGAGACGGCGACCGCATGCGAGGCGCCCGGGATCTCGAGCGTCCGCTGCGCCCCGGCACGCTCGGCCAGGAAGCGCTGGAGCTCTGCCGGGATGATGCGGTCCTCTTCGCCGATCACGAACCACGACGGCAGCTCGCGCCACAGGGGACGTTCGCCGGACGGTGCGACGAGCGTCTCCTGCGTCGCCGGCCTCTGGGTCGCCGCCATCCGCGCAGCCTGCGGCGCCGGCACGTCCGGGCAGAACAGGTCGTGGAAGCGGTCCTCGAGGATGTACAGGTCGGTCGTGCCGTCGCTGCGCGGGACCGGCCGCAACGCATCCTCGCCGAGCATGCTGCCGGGGAAGCGCCCGGCCAGCGAGAAGCAGCTCTCACCGGGATCCGGTGCGAAGCCGTTCACGTAGACGAGCCCGGTGATCTCGCCGGCGTCGGCCGGCACGTTCGACATCACCGCTCCGCCGTAGGAATGGGCGACGAGCAGGACCGGCCCTTCGACCGCGCGGACGACGTCGCCGACGCTGGCGGCGTCGGTAGCGAGGTCCCGGAGCGGGTTGGCCGCCGCGATGACGGGGTGCCCCGAGCTCGCGAGCGAGTCGATGACGTTGTCCCAGCTTGCCGACTCGGCGAATGCGCCGTGGACGAGAACGATGGTGGGTTTCACGAGGACCTCCTCAAGGTCGCGAGGGTTGTCTGCATGGCCTTGGACTGGCTGAGCCAGTCCTCGAAGCGGGTCTCGGCGAGACTGGCGTCATCGCCGGGAACGAGGGTGCGCTCGTCGAGTCTCGCTCCGAAGTAGCGCGCTTCTGGATCCGCGACCACTACGCGGGGATCGTCGCGCTCCTCGAGGCCGTGCCGGACGAACTCGTCGAGACGGAACTGCTCGGGCCCCGCGACCTCGACGATGCCGTTCACGGGAGGCCCGACGGCTGTTCTGCCAACCGCGGCTGCGACGTCGTCGGCCGCCATGGGCTGGATCAGTACCGGCGCGAGCCGCACGGTGTCGCCGTCGGTGGCGGCGTCCGCGATGCTCTTGGCGAACTCGAAGAACTGCGTCGCGTGGACGATCGAGTAGGGGATCGGCGACCCCTCGATCAGCGTCTCCTGGGCGATCTTGCCGCGAAAGTAGCCGCTCTCGGAGAGGCGGTCGGTGCCCACGACCGACAGCGCGACGTGATGGCCGACGCCCTCCGCCGCTTCGGCCTCGAGGAGGTTGCGCGTCGACGTCTCGAAAAACGCCAGCACCGCCTCGTCCTCGAAGGACGGGGAGTTCGAGACGTCGACGACCACTTGAGCGCCCTCGAGGACTTCGGCCAGGCCCTCGCCCGTGAGGGTGTTGACGCCCGAGTCCGGCGACGCCGGCACCGCCTCGTGGCCGTGCTCCCGAAGCTTCTCGACGAGCTTCGACCCGACGAGGCCGGTCCCGCCGATGACGACGATCTTCATCTCATCCCCTTTCGCTGGGCTGCTCGGGTTTCGACGGCAAGGATGGCCGCAGCGCGCGCCACCTCGAATCCGCCAACACGCCAGCGTGATGGCCAGTCTCTGCCAGCCGGCCTGAGCCGGGCGCATCTGCAACACTGGCCGCCGGGGGAGCCTCCAGTCCGATGTCGAGCAGCGATCCTGGCCTCGTGTTGCGCGGTCGCCGCGGCGAGTGCGACGCCCTGGATCGACTGCTGGAGAGCGTGCAGGCAGGTCAGAGCCAGGTGCTGGTCCTGCGCGGGGAGGCGGGGGTCGGCAAGTCGGCGCTGCTCGAGTACCTGGTGGAGAGGGCGTCCGGGTGTCGCCTCGCCCGAGCAGCCGGCGTCGAGTACGAGATGGAGCTCGCCTATGCGGGCTTGCATCAGCTCTGCGCCCCGATGCTGGACCGCCGCGAGCGGCTGCCCGGCCCGCAGCGCGATGCGCTCGCGACGGCGTTCGGCCTGAGCGCGGGCCCGGCTCCCGATCGCTTCGTCGTCGGTCTGGCCGTGCTCGGCCTGCTCTCCGAGGCGGCGGAGGAGCAGCCGCTCGTCTGCGTCGTCGACGACGCCCAGTGGCTGGACAGGACGTCAGCCCTGGCACTCGGGTTCGTCGCGCGCCGACTGCTCGCGGAATCGGTGGGCCTGGTGTTCGCCGTGCGCGAGCCCACGGAGCGGCGGGAGCCGGCCGGGCTTCCGGAGCTGGTCGTGGGAGGGCTCGGAGAGGAGGACGCCCGTGCGCTCTTGGACTCGGCGCTCCCCGGACGGCTCGACGAGCAGGTGCGGGACCGCCTCGTTGCCGAGTCACACGGGAACCCGCTCGCGCTCCTGGAGCTGCCGCGGGGGCTGTCCCCGGCCGAGCTCGCGGGCGGGTTTGGGCTTCCCGACGTGATCCCCCTGACGAACCGGATCGAGCAGAGCTTCGTCCGCAGGCTCGAGCCCCTGCCGGCCGAAAGCCGACGACTGCTGCTCATAGCGGCAGCCGAGCCGGTCGGCGACGGGGCACTACTGTGGCGCACGGCCGGCCGGCTGGGTCTCGCAGCTAACGCTGCGGGACCGGCGCAGGCCGCGGGGTTGATCGAGCTCGGAGCCCGTGTCAAGTTCCGCCACCCGCTCGTGCGCTCAGCGGTCTACCGGGCAGCGTCCCTGTCCGATCGACAGCAGGCGCACCGGGCGCTGGCAGAGGCCACCGATCCGGATCTCGACCCCGACCGCAGAGCGTGGCACCGCGCGCACGCGGCAGACGCGCCGGACGAGGACGTCGCAGCGGAGCTCGAGCGGTCGGCGAGCAGGGCGGCGGCACGTGGCGGCATCGCGGCGTCGGCGGCCTTTCTCGAACGAGCGGTCGAACTGACCCCGGATCCGGCCCGCCGGGGCGGGCGGGCGATTGCCGCTGCGGACGCCAAGCTGGAGGCAGGCGCCCCCGAACCGGCGCACGCCCTCCTGGCGATCGCGGAGCTCACGCCGCTCGACGAGCTCCAGCGCGCCCGGCTGCAGCGGCTGCGCGCGCGGATCGCGTTCGCGCTCCGCCGCGGCAGCGACGCACCGCCACTCCTGCTCGACGCCGCGAAGCGCCTGGTCTCGCTCGACCCGGAACTTGCGCGCGAGACGTGCCTCGAAGCGCTGGCGGCGGCGATCTTTGCCGGCCGCGGCATCAACGGGCGGGACGTGCAGCAGGTCGTCCACGCCGCGCGTCCGACAGCGCAGCCCCCAGGGGCGATCGACCTGCTCCTGAACGGTCTGGCGACGCGGGCCACACAGGGCTACGCGGCCGCCGTGCCTCCGCTGCGGGTGGCGCTCGAAGCCTTCCGACAAGACGACGGGAGCAATCCGGCCAACAACCGCTGGCTCTGGCTGGCGTGCCGCATCGCCGCGGATCAGTGGGAGCACGAGATCTGGGACGAGCTGGCGGCCACCGGCGTCCGCCGAGCACGCGAGACCGGCGCGCTCAGCGTCCTTCCCATCGCGGCCAGCTACCGCGCCGGCGTCCACGTGCACGCCGGGGAGTACGAGGAGGCGTCGGCGCTGCTGGAGGAGGCGCACGCGATCGCCCAGGCGACGCACACGGCGCTCTTGGTACAGGCCACGCAGATAGTCGCCGCGTGGCGCGGTAACGAGGCCGAAGCGCTGGAGCTGATCCGCGCGGGCCGCCACGACGCGACCGCCAGGGGCCAGGGCATGGCGCTGAGCATGATCGAGTGCGCAGACGCGCTGCTCTGGAACGGCCTCGGCCGCTACGAGGAGGCGCTCCGCGCGGCGGAGCGAGCATGCGCGCAGGACGACCTCTCCCTGTACGCCCTGGCGCTGGTAGAGCTTGTGGAGGCAGCGATACGCAGCAACAAGCCAAAGGTCGCCGAGGCGGCCCTCGAGCGCCTCAGCGAGCGAACACGAGCAAGCGGCACTGACTGGGCCCTCGGCATCGAGGCCCGCTCGCGCGCGTTGCTGACGGACAGGACCTCGGCCGAATCGCTCTATGAGGAGGCTGTCGAGCGACTGGCTCACGGTCGCCTTGCTCCGTACCTGGGCCGAGCCCAGCTCGTCTACGGCGAATGGCTCCGGCGCGAGAACCGGCGCGTCGACGCGCGTGAGCAACTTCGAGCCGCCCACGACACGCTCAGCCGCATCGGGGCCGAGGCCTTTGCCGAGCGCGCCCGCCGCGAGCTCGAGGCCACCGGTGAGACCGCGCGCAGACGCACCGACGACACGCGCGGCGTGCTCACACCCCAGGAGGCGCAGATCGCCCGACTCGCTCACGAGGGTCTCTCCAACCCCGAGATCGGCGCTCGGCTGTTCATCAGCCCCCGCACGGTTCAGTACCACCTGCACAAGGTCTTTCGGAAGCTCGAGATCACCTCGCGCAACCAGCTCGGCCGCCTTCCTCCCAGCCGCCTCAGCTCGGCGTAACCTAGGGCAATGCAGACCGGTGAGGTCGGAATCGAGATCACGCCGATCCTCGCTGCCTCCTCGCTCGAATCGAGGCTCGCCGCTCAGCTCGACGCGCTCCTGCGCCGCACCTCCCAGATCGCCCGCGCGCTGACCGGCGCCGAGCAGGCGGCCCTCAAGCTCTGGGTCGGCGAAGACCCGGCGCAGGCGCGCCGGCGTCTCGGCCCCGTCTGCGCGCGATCTCGAACCCTTCTCACAGGAGGTGTTCGCTGCCAAGCGCATCAGCTCCTGGATCCGGCGCCCACCGCAGCGGCCGACGCTTCCCGCTGAAGTCAGGACTGGGTCGAGAGCGATGCGCCCGGGTTCTCGGAGTCGAGATCGAGGCGGGCGAGCGCGGTGCGCGAGGTGATGCCGAGCTTCCGGTAGACGTTGCGGAGGTGAAAGTCGATCGTGCGCGGGCTGAGGAACAGCTGGGCTGCCACTTCACGGTTCGTGTGTCCCTCCGCGACGAAGCGGGCGATCTGGAGCTCCTGCATCGTGAGCGAGTCTCTGGTGCTCGCGTCGCGTTTTCGCGCCGTCTGGCCGCTCGCGCGCAGCTCGACCCGCGCCCGCTCCGCCCACAGCGTTGCTCCGAGTG
>Ga0299914_10001763_pt1 | contig 14557 bp, 15 predicted proteins | sample RVTome_10_FD_201361 | JGI IMG/M metagenome (GOLD analysis project Ga0299914, IMG submission 201361) | Soil microbial communities from uranium-contaminated site in the Upper Colorado River Basin, Wyoming, United States - RVT153D57 (version 2) ...
GCCCTGGCCCACGTGAGCACCATCCCGGCTACGAGAGACGGGCCGATCATCGGGATCGTGACTCGGCGCAGCACGGTCCAGCGACTGGCGCCGAGGGATGATGCCGCACCCTCGTAGCGAGTGTCGAGGTTGCGAAGCGCTCCCTCGACGGTGATGACGAGGAACGGCATCGCCACGAAGGTCGTCGCCAGGATCACGCCCCAGCTGGAGAAGGGCAGGACGAGACCCGTTGCCTGGTAGATCGGCTCCCCGACCAGACCGCGGCGACCGAGGGCGAAGAGCAGCGCCGCACCGCCCACCACCGGCGGGAGCACGAGCGGCAGGAGCACGAGGCCGCGCACCAGGCGCCGGCCGGGGAACTCACGATTGGCCAGCAGCCATGCCAGCGGGAACCCGAGCAGGAGGGCGATGGCGGTGGCGGTCAGCGATGTGACGAGGGACAGCCTGAGGGCGTCGGTCACCACGTCACTGGAGAGCAACGCCGGGAGACGACGCCACGACACCCTCCACATGAGCCCGATCAACGGGACGGCGAACAGGGCCGCGCCGAGGACGGCCAGCACGACCAGAGGAGCCGGCGCCCGCTCCTGGTCCCGTCTCCGGTTCATGGTGAGGCGAACCCGTGGTCACGGAGAATCGCCTGCCCAAACTCGGAGAGCACGAGCTCGGCGAACGCCTCGGCTGCATCCGGGCTTGCCCCGGTCGAAATCGTCGCTATCGGGTACTCGGTCACCACGTTGAGCTCATCGGGGATCTCGATGCCGTCGACGTCGCCGCCACTGGCAGCGATGTCGGTGACATATGTGATCCCGGCATCGAGCTCACCCTCTCCGATCTTGGTGAGGAGAGCGCGCACATCCGGCTCGTCGCTGTCTATGGACGGCTGCACTCCTGCGAGTGCGAGCGTCTCGCGTGCGAAGTCTCCGCAGGGGACCCCTTCGGCGCAGAGACCGATGAGCAATGTCTCGTCCGAGAAGTCGGCGAGAGCCTCGACGCCGGCGGGGTTTCCCGCAGGCACCGCGATCTGGAGCCGGTTCGATGCGAAGACCACTGGCTGTCCCCTCACCTCGCCTGCCTCGACGACGGCGTCCATGTTGGAGATGTTCGCCGACGCGAACACGTCGACGGGGGATCCCTCGAGGATCTGCTCGCGGAGTGTCGAGCTGCCTCCGAAGTTCAGCAGCACGTCGGTCCCGGGGTGCCGATCCTCGAACGCGTCGGCCATCTCGGTGAACGCGTCTTGGAGAGATGCCGCGGCTGATACCACGAGCCCTTCTTCCCCTTCCCCGCTGCAAGCCACGAGCAGGCCGCTGAAGGCGAGCGCCATTGCGACTATTCTCATTGTGACTACTCTCACGGAGATCACTGTACCGGACGAGGAGGGCCGTTGGCCGAGCTGTCCCTGACCGAACACGCCGTCCTCGGGGTCCTCGCCGAAGGACCGACCCATGGCTTCGCCATCGCCCGCGAGCTGGGCGACGGGGCCGAGCTGGGCAGGGTGTTCACGGTGCGGCGCCCGCTGGTCTATCGCGCCCTCGATCGTCTGGTGGAGGCAGGTCTCGCCGAGGCCGTGCACGTCGAAGCGGGCGATGCCGGGCCCAACAGGGTGGTCCACAAGGTCACCAGACCGGGGACGGTCCTGCTTCGCCGATGGCTCGAAGAGCCCGTCGCACACGTCAGGGATCTGCGGCTCGAGCTGATGCTCAAGCTGGCTCTGCTCGCCCGATCGGGCCGACCCGCAGGCGACCTGGTGAGACGGCAGCGAGAGTCGCTCCAGCCGACCCTGGCCGCCGTCGAAGCAGCCGCCAGTGAGGACCCCGTCGAGATGTGGCGCCGTCACAACGCCCGCGCCGCCGACACCTACCTGGCCGAACTGGCCGACATGTACGGTTGACCACGAACCCAGGGTTCGCAGAGGCCCACCAGTCGAGGAGGAGAGCCATGAGTTCCATTCGCAGGATCGCCGCGGTGGTGTTGTTCGCCATCGTCACCGTCGAAGTCGGAGGTGGCTCGCTGCTCGGGCTGCTGACCGGCGGCGACGGGCTCACCGACTTCGAGGAGCAATTCTTCCGCGCCGGCCATGGCCATGCCGGGGTGCTCCTCATCCTCGCCCTCGCCTATCTGTTGCTGATGGAGCGAACCGTGCTCACGGATCGTGCCCGCGTCGCTTGGTCGCTGACTCTTCTCGTCGGGATCCTCGCTCAGTCGGGTGGCTTCTTCCTCCACATGGTGATCGGTGAGGAGGGCTCGGCATCGATGGGCACCTACCTGACCTGGCTGGGAGCTGCGGTGATCGCGGTCGCCCTCATCGCCGGCGGCATCGGCCTCTGGCGTCGCCCCGCCGACCCGGCCATCACGGCCTAGCCCACGCCACCAACCCGACCACTCGCCAGACCACGAACCCAGGGTTTCGCAGAAGTCGGTTGACATGCTGGGTCTCATCTTTGTATGTTTAATAAACATTCATTCTCTGGACCTGCGTTGGGAAACCCCCTTGAGCACCGAAACCCGTCCTCATCCCGCCCTCACCCCCCTTTCGACGCGGGCGAAGGCGACCAGGAGCCAGACCCGCTCCAACAACCTCCGACTCGCCCTGCAGATCATCTACTCGGAGGGCCCGACCTCCCGGGCGCACGTGGCCCGGGCATCACATCTCACCCCGGCCACCGCCTCGGCCCTCGTCGACGAGCTGATCGACGTCGGCCTGGTCATCGAGGCCGGCATCGGCCCCTCGGCTGGGGGAAAGCCCCCCAAGCTGGTGGCGCCCAACCCGGAGGGCAGGTCGATCATCGCCCTCGACATCTCCTCCTCATGGTTTCAGGGGGCGGTGGTCGACCTCTCCGGAGATCTCGTGACCACCGAGTCGGTGCCCGCAGCGACGGGGGAAGCCGCCATCACGACGGTCATAGAGATGGTCTCCACCCTCGCCGCCGAGAGCCCCGCACCCCTCCTCGGAGTCGGCATCGGCACTCCCGGTGTCGTCGACCCGGCGACGGGCATCGTCACTTCGGCCAACCTCGGATGGCAAGAGGCGCCTCTCGGAGCACGGCTCCGTGAGCAGATCGACGTGGGTGTCCACATCACCAACGACGCCCAGGCAGCCGCCCTCCACGAGTACAGCGTCCACGCCCCGGAGGTGAGCAGTCTCGCCCTCGTCCAGGTGGGCCGTGGCATCGGCACCGGGCACGTCCTCGATGGGCACCTGTTCCATGGGGAGAACAAGACCACGGGTGAGATCGGCCACGTCCGGCTCGACGACGGAGGCAGGCGCTGCTCATGCGGCAACACCGGTTGCCTGGAGACGCAGGCGTCGATGTCCGCCCTTCTCCACGCCGTCGGTGGTGATCAAAGCCTGACCCACGAACGCATCGCCGAGGTGGCCGCCGACCCGGAGGCGCGCCCCGCCATCGAAGCCGCCGCCATCGCCCTGGGCCGCGGCCTCGCCCCGATGGTCGCCCTCCTCGCCAATCGTGAGATCGTGCTCTGGGGCGAGGTCACCTCGCTCGACGAGCCCTACCGCCAACTGGTGGAGAGCGAGATAAGGGGCCGGGTCCTGCCGGTCAACACCGACCAGATCGAGGTCCGTTTCGCCACCGCCGGCGGCGACGCGGTGATCAGAGGGGCGGCCGCCCTCGTCCTCTCCAGCGAGCTCGGAGTGGTGTGGTGATGGTGACCACGATCGGCATCGACATCGGCGGGTCTTCGGTGAAGGCCGTGGCACGCGAGCTCTCCGGCGAGATCGTGGCCCGACACGAATCGACGATCTGGCTCGACGGTGGCGACCAGGTTGCGGCCGCTGCCGTGGGGGCATTTCGGGCTCTGAGGCGTTCGGACGCCGTGGCCATCGGTGTGGGTGTTCCCGGTCATGTCGACCCGGCCACCGGGCAGGTGTCTCTGGCAGTGAACCTCGGCATCGAGAGCCCCTACCGGCTCGGCGAACAGATCTCGAGAGAGATCGGGCTCCCGGTCGTCGTGGAGAACGACGTCAGGGCAGCGGCACTTGGAGCACATGAGACACTGGGATTCACTGGAGCACCGCCGGACAGTCTGGCGGTGGTGAGTATCGGCACAGGCATATCGGCGGGGGTCGTGGTCGAGGGATCGATGCTTCGCGGATCCCGGGGCATGGCAGGGGAGGTCGGTCACGTGGTCGTGGACCCGGAAGGCCCGGTCTGCCCATGCGGACAGCGGGGATGTCTCGAGGTCGTAGCCGCCGGGCCGGCGATCGGGAAGGCATGGCCGAAGGGGGATGCCAACGCCCCCGCCACAGCGCTGTTCGAGGCCGCGGTGGCAGGCGATCTCGAAGCTCGCCGGGTTGCGGACAGGATCACGGGGCACCTCACAACTGCTCTCACCTGGCTGGCCGCGACCTACGACACTGCGGTCATCGTGCTGGCCGGTGGCGTGTCATCGGTGGGCGACGCCTTCCTGTCTGTCATCCACGACCAGATCGTCCTTAGAGCCGCCACATCCGAGTTGGCGGCACGTCGGCTCAAACCCGATCAGGTGATCCTCGCCGACGTTCTCGATCCCCCGGGGCCGCGTGGCGCCGCCTTGCTGGCCGCCATGGAGGTCCCGGAAGAGCGGGAGTCACCCGCATGAAGAAAAAACGAGCAAGGCAACTGAGAAAGCAACTAGGAGGAAGGTATCTATGAGTAACCGCAAATGGTTGGCTCTGTTACTGGTGCTGGGTCTCGTCCTCGCCGCCTGTGGCGGCGACGGCGGTGAGTCCACCACCACCGAGGCAGAGTCCCCGGACACGACAGAGGCAACATCGGAAGAAGACCCGACGACCACGGAGAGCGGCGACACCGGCACCACGGCGGCGTCGGGAGAGAGCACGGGATACACCGAGCTCGATCAGGCGCTCGCCGGCGAGTTCGAAGGAACCACCGTCGACGTCTGGGCACAATGGCTGCCCGAGTCGGTCGAGGAGGCCAACTTCACGGCCACGCTCGCGCCCTTCACAGAGCAGACCGGCATCGAAGTCAACTTCCAGGCAACGCCCGACTATGAGACGGCGCTCCAGGTGGCGGTTGATGGCGGCAACGCCCCCGACCTCGCCCAGATCGCCCAGCCGGGCAAGATGCACCAATACGCCGACGCCGGCTCTCTGGTGGCGCTGGACTTCTTCAACAGCGAGAAGCTGGAAGCGGAGATGGTCCCTGCGTTCTACGACCTGGGCCATTACAACGACACGCTGTATGGCATCTACTACAAGTCCGACGTGAAGTCGATCGTGTGGTACCCGGTGCAGGGTTTCGCGGACAACGGGTATGAGGTCCCGACCACGTGGGACGAGCTGGTGGCGCTCAGCGACCAGATCATCGCCGACGGCAATGGCAACCCCTGGTGCATCTCGATCGAGAGCCAGGAGGCCGACGGTTGGGTTGCCACCGACTGGATGGAGGACATCTTGCTGCGCACCGCGCCGGAGGAGATCTACAACCAGTGGATCACACATGAGATCCCCTTCAACCACCCCGAGGTGTTGGAGGCGGCCGAATACATGTCGGACATCTGGTTCGCCGAGGACTACGCCTACGGCGGCAACACCTACATCAACGCCACCTGGATCGGTGAGACCCAGGACCCGATGTTCGCCGAAGAAGGGCCGCAGTGCTGGATGCAGAAGCAGGCAGCTTGGATCGGTGGCTTCTGGGGTGCCAACCGCGACTTCATCGCGGAGAACCCCGAGGCGCCGCAGTCCGAGTGGCCCAACGTCCCCGGTGAGGACGTGGACTTCTTCTACTTCCCGATGATCGAGGAAGAGTTCGGCACACCGGTGCTCGGTGCAGCGGACATGTTCGTCATGTTCGAGGATCGTCCGGAGGTTCGCGCCCTGCTCGAATGGCTGGCCACCCCCGAGGCGGCTGAGGGATGGATCGCAGCCGGTGGCTTCCTGTCACCGCTCAACACAGTCCCCGCCGAGTGGTACACGTACCCGAACGACGGGCTGTCAGAGATGGTGCTCAACGCGACCACAGTCGGGTTCGACGCATCCGACCTGATGCCCGCTGAAGTGGGTGTCGGGAGCTTCTGGAGCGGCATGATCGATTGGGTCGCAGCAAACGGCGAGGGCACCGACGAGGTGTTCCAGTCGATCGAAGACAGTTGGCCCGGATAGGTCGCCAATTGGATGAGGGGTCACGGGCCGATCGGTGCCCGTGACCCCTCCGAACGACACCTGGTGAGGAGATCGACGAGGATGACCGCGCCGTGGACACCATGACGTCGAACCACCGGGTCATGAGCATCGCCCGAGCCATCGTGTTGATGGCCACCACCCTCGCCGCGTTGTGGCTCGGCCTCAACTTCTTGAGCCAGGAGACCATTCTCGAAGGGCTGCCACCCAACGCCTCGAAGTTGGTCCAGGCGCTGATTGCGATTGTGCTCGGCGTGGCCGGGATCTGGGCCCTCTTCTATGCGGGGAACACCATGCTGGAGGCGTTCCCGGCCAAGGCCAGAGACACTCTGCGCCCTTATCTCTTCGTCTTGCCGGCCGTGGCCGTGGTCGGCCTCTATCTCATCTACCCCACTGTGGGAACGGTGGTGACGAGTTTCACCGACATCCCCGAGGGAGAGAGCTTCTTCTACAACTACGCCGACGCCTTCACCGACCAGGAAGTCCTCCTCAACCTGCGCAACAACATGATCTGGCTGCTGATCGCACCGGCGGCTTCCGTGGTTATCGGGCTCGCTTTCGCCGGACTGGTCGATCGGATCAGGCTGGAGTCTCTCGCCAAGTCCTTCGTGTTCATGCCGCTGGCCATCTCGTTCGTCGGAGCGGCGGTGATCTGGCAGTTCGTCTATGCCTGGAAGCCGCCAGGGCAACCTCAGATCGGCACCCTCAACGCCTTCTGGGTGGGAGCAGGAGAGATCCTCGTCGGGATGGGGATCCTGACCGAGATCGAGCCGATCCCCTGGCTCCAGGTGATCCCGGTGAACACTCTGGCCCTGATCGCCATCATGGTCTGGCTACAGGTCGGCTTTGCAATGGTGGTCCTGTCGGCCGCCATCAAGGGAGTCCCCTCCGACCTGACGGAAGCGGCACGCATCGACGGTGCGAACGAACGGCAGATATTCTTCAGGATCACCATCCCCTCCATCAGGGGAGCACTCCTCGTGGTCTACACCACGATCGCCATCGCGGTCCTCAAGGTGTTCGACCTGATCTTCGTGACCACCGGAGGCAACCTCGACACATCGGTGATCGCGGTCCGCATGTATCAGGAGATGTTCCGATTCCGCAACTTCGGCGCCGCCACGACGATGGCGGTGATCCTCCTGGTAGCCGTGATCCCGATCATGTTCGTCAACATCAGAAACCTCCGGCGACAGGGGATCGGCGCATGACAGTCGTCACGGACAAAGACACCACCATCGAAGCAACGCCGAAGCCGAAGGAGGTGAGACGACGCAGGGATGGCACCGAGAAGGCGAGCTGGTTCGTGCGGATCGCTGTCCTCATCATCGTCCTGATGTGGACGCTGCCCACGCTCGGCCTGTTCGTGAACTCCTTCCGCCCCTCCGTGGAGAGCAGCACGACCGGGTGGTGGACGTCGCTTCTCGACCCGTTCTCGACCGACTGGACGCTCTCCAACTACGTGAACGTCCTCACCTCCGGCGGCATGTTCGACGCCCTCATCAACAGCCTCATCGTGGCCATCCCGGCGACGGTGATCCCGATCACCCTCGCCGCATTCGCCGCCTTCGGGTTCGCGTGGTTGCGCTTCCGCGGTCGCGGGCTGCTGTTCGGTGTCCTCGTCGGGCTGTTGGTGGTCCCCCTACAACTCTCCCTCGTCCCACTCCTGCAGATCTACCAGGGGACCGGCCTCACCGGGAGCTTCGTCGGCATCTGGCTGGCCCATACCGGGTTCGGTCTTCCCCTTGCCGTGTTCTTGCTCTACGGATTCATCTCCCAGCTTCCCCAGGACATCTTCGAGTCGGCCTACATAGACGGTGCCTCGCCATACACCGCATTCACAAAACTCGTCCTCCCCTTGTCGGTCCCGGCCCTGGCGTCGTTCGCGATCTTCCAGTTCCTCTGGGTGTGGAACGACTTCCTGGTGGCCCTGGTGTTCCTCGGCACGTCGTCTGACGTCGCGGTGCTCCCCATCGAACTGGCATCGATAGTCGGGTCCCGGGGCGAGGCGTACCACCTGCTCACCGCAGCGGCCTTCGTGTCGATGGTGATCCCGTTGGTCATGTTCCTCGCGTTGCAGCGTTACTTCGTGAGAGGACTCCTCTCCGGCTCGGTGAAGGGGTGAACCCGTACCGCCATCTGATGCTGGCTTTCGACGGCGCCGGTGTGCCGCCATGGCTGGGCGACGTGCTCACATACTCTCCCATTGCCGGGGTCAGTCTCTTCAGGGAGCTCAACCTGGAGTCGCCCGGGCAGACCGCCGAGTTGGTCGAGAGTCTCCAGGCCAAGAACACAGCCGGTAGCCCACTCCTCGTGGCCATCGACCAGGAGGGTGGCCAACTCCAGGGTCTCGTCGGCTCGACGCCTTTCGCCGGGAACATGGCCCTGGGAGCAGCCGACGATGTCGACCTCACCCGCCGGGTAGCCAGGGCCATGGCCCATGAGCTGGCTGCCGTCGGAATCAACCTCAACTACGCGCCAGTGGCTGACATCGCCACCAGGCCGGGCAACCCGTCGCTGGGAGTACGCAGCTTCGGAGAGGATCCCACCCGTGTCGGGGCACACGTGGCGGCTGCGGTCGAAGGCTTCCGCTCCGGCGGCGTGCTCTCCACCCTCAAGCACTTCCCCGGCAAAGGCGAGGCGGTGGTGGACCCCCACTACGAGCTGCCTCGAATGGACCTCGACCTGGCACGTCTCGAGACGGTGGAGCTGGTCCCGTTCGCATCGGGTATCGAAGCCGGGGCGAACCTCCTCATGACGGGCCACTACGGGGTCCCCGCTCTCACCGGCTCCGACGAAACTCCGGTTTCGATGAGCGAGCGTGCCATCGACGGGTTCATCAGGTCTGAGATGGGCTTCGAAGGTGTCGTGATCACCGACGCCCTCGACATGGGCGCTCTCGACCAGGGAGCCGGCCAGGTGGTCGACATCATCGCCTCGCTCCGGGGAGGGACAGACCTCCTCCTGGTGATGCCCGACGAGGGCTTGCGAGAACGGGCCCGTCTCGCTGTGGAGCGTGGGGCGGCCCGCGGGCTCATTCCCATGGAAGCCTTGGATGCATCGGCGCGACGGGTGGACGCATTGCGGCGCAGCATCCCCAAGACCGTGCTCGACCCCGGGGTCGTTGGCAGCCACGTCGATCTGGCCGGTGAGTTGGCTCGATCGGCGTTGACTCTTGTCCGCGACGATGCAGACAACATCCCTCTACGTTTGGATCACGCCAGCCGTGTGCTCGTGCTCGAGCCGGAGCCCACCAACGTCACCCCGGCAGACACCACCGCCCTCTACCCGGCCTCGCTCGCCGAAGCGGTGCGCAACCGCCATGGGCAGGTTTCTCAGGTCGTCTTCCCCCACGAGCCGACGGCGTCCGACATCGCCGGGCTGCTCACTCGCTCGGAAGAGGCCGACCTGGTCGTCGTGGGGACCGTGAATGCAACTCGGGGCCAGGCGGACCTGGTGACGGCTCTCACCGGTCTGGGGGAGCCGGTCGTGACGATTGCGATGCGAGAGCCCCAGGACCTGCCGACCTATCCGGAGGTCAGCACCCACATCTGCACCTACAGCGGGCACGCTCCCTCACTGGCCGCCGCGATCGATGCCATGTTCGGCCTCATCGGCTTCCCCGGACGGCTCCCGGTGGCGATCCCGGGGCTCTACCCCATCGGGCACGGCGCAACGAAGTGAGCCTCCTGACGGAGATCGAAGAGCAACCGGCGACAATCGCCCGGGCCCTGGACGAAAATCTCGCGGTATATCGAGAGGTGACGGGTCTCGCCGACAAATGCACTCACGTCGTGATCGCCGCCCGAGGCACGTCGGACAACGCAGCTCGCTATGCCCAATATGTCTGGGGGTTCCGCAACCGACTGGCCGTCTCGTTGGCTGCACCGTCGCTCTTCTCCATCTATCGGCGACCCCCGCGCCTCGATGGTGCTCTCGTCGTCGGTATCTCCCAGAGCGGCCAGTCCCCTGACATCGTGTCCGTGCTCGAAGAGGGTCGGGCTCAGGGGCGGCCGGTGGTCTCCATCACCAACGACACCCACTCGCCGCTCGCCGCCGCGGGAGACGTCGTGGTGCCACTCCACGCCGGAGCCGAGACCGCCATCGCAGCCACCAAGACCTACACATCTCAGCTCGCGGTGGTGGCAGCGATCTCGGAGGTCATGGCAGGCAAATCGCTGGAGCTCGGATGGCTCTCAGACTCGGTGGCGGCAGTCCTGGCCGGCTCTGACGGCGCCCGGGACGCAGCCGAGGCCATGGGTGGATTCGAACACGCGGCCGTCCTGGGACGCGGGTTCAATCTCGCGACCGCGTTCGAGTGGGCGTTGAAGATGCAGGAGCTCAGCTACGTGGTCGCCCAGCCTTTCTCCACCGCCGACTTCCTCCACGGCCCGATCGCGGTCGTCGACCGCGGCTATCCGGTGCTGGCGGTGGTGGCCGACGGCGCGACCGCAGACGACGTCGTCGACGCCCTGGAACGCACCAGGGCGAGAGAGGCGCCGACGCTCACCCTCACCAACGTGTCAGGTCTCGCCGGCCCGGTGCTCGAGTTCCCCGAGATCGAGGAGTGGCTCTCCCCCATCCCGGCCATCGTCCTCGCCCAGCTGTTCACCTACTGGCTCACCGTCGCCCAGGGAAACGACCCGGACAACCCCCGTGGCCTCTCCAAAGTGACCCGCACCACCTAGCTCTCCAGGTCCTCAACCCTGGTTCGCCTCCCCATAGCCGAACCTAAGGTACCGGGACCCATATATGGCACCAGACCGCTGATCTTGGAGATGCGCGGGTGAGGGCAGCCTGTGAACATCAGCGGATTCGTCCCACATATGGGCCGTGGAACCTTAGGTTCGCAAAGGGGGTGGACCACCTATGCGGTGAGTTCCTCTGACTGGGGAGTGGCGGCGGCATCTCGCGGCTCGACCCCCCGCAGAGCGAGGACCGCGGGGATGGACACGGCGATCGCAACGACTGCGCTCACCGCAGCAGTGACCCTGAGCCCGGCAGTGAATGCGGCCTGGGCCGACTCGAGCACCGCCGACCCCAGCGCTTCGGGAAGACGGGAGGCCACTGCCGCCGCCCCGCCGAGTGTGTCAAGCGCCGCTTCGACCGTCTCGGAATCCACGCCTGTCGGCATCTGGCTCTCGAGTGAGAAACGGTACACCGCCGTCCCCAGACTCCCCAGGAGGGCGAGTCCCAAGGCCCCACCGAGCTCGGACCCCGTCTCTGCGATCCCGGAGGCGGCACCCGCCTTCTCCGGGGGCGCCGATCCCACGATCAGCTCAGTCGTGAGGTTGAACACCGGAGCGAAGGCCAACGCGATCACGATCGAGGCGGGCACGATGACACCGAGCTGACCCCACACTCCCACCTGGGCGAGCAGGCCCAGACCCAATGCGGCGACGGCGAGACAGATCCCGATGACCAGTCCCGGGCGCACCCTGTGGATGAAACGAGGCGCCACCGTGGACCCGATCACGAATCCTGCTGCCGAAGGCAACGACCAGAGACCCGCCTCCAGTGGTGATAGGCCGACCACGAGCTGTAGGTATTGGGCGACGAAGAGGAAGTAGCCGATGGCGATGAATATGGCGACGACGTTGGTGGCCAGGGCGACGTTGAAAACACGTAGCCGGAACATGGAGAGGTCCACGAAGGGGTTCTCCAACCGCTGCTGCCGTCGAATGAAGACCCATCCTGCGATCAGCCCCATCGCCACACTCGCCAACGGGACCGGGCCGAGACCATCCTGGGCCACCTCTTTCAAAGCGAAGATGACGGCGAGGACTGCGAGGAGCGAGAGTCCGGCGCTGGGCAGGTCGAGGCTGCGGGCCTCCGGGTCCTTGTACTCGGGGAGGATCCTCGGCCCCAGGACCAGCAGCAGTGCCATGACCGGGAGGGCGAGGAGGAAGACCGAGCCCCACCAAAAGCGCTCGAGAAGCACGCCTCCGAGGACCGGGCCTACCGCCGACCCGGCGGAGAACGCTGCGATCCACCACCCGACTGCGATGGAGCGCTGCCGGGCGTCCTGGAACATCACGAAGATCAGCGAGAGGGTCGAGGGCGCCAGGGTGGCCCCGGCGACGCCCATGAGGGCCCGGGTGCCGATGAGCATGCCTGCGCTCGTCGAGAAGGCGGCGAGCACGGAGACTGCGGCGAAGCTCGCCGCCCCGATCATGAGAAGACGTCTTCTCCCGATCCGGTCTCCGAGGGTCCCCATCGTGATCAGTGAGCCGGCCACGACGAAGCCGTAGATGTCGATGATCCAGAGAAGCTGGGAGCTAGTGGGCTGGAGGTCTGCGCTCAGACTCGGCACGGCGAGATGGAGGACCGTCAGGTCCATCACGTAGAGGAGGCAGGCGAGGGCGAGCACGCCCAAGCCGATCCACTCCCGGCGGCCTGCCAGGACGGGTGGTGCTGTCTGTTCTCTTTCCATGTGCATGACTTCTCTCCTGGGATGGGTCGATGAGACGCCCATGAGGTTTCGGCTCATCGGTTGCTGTCGACCCCTAAACGAACGACAGCGCCCCGAATCGACACCATGAGTCAGAACGGGTCGATGGGGACGCACATCTTCGCGGGAGGTGTCCCGCTATGCGGACCCATTTTCCGGCCACCGGACCGCCCGAACCTAAGGTTCTGGGACCCAGATATGGCACCAGACCGCTGATCTACGGAGACGAAACCGGTTGACGGACGAACATCAGCGGATTCGTGCCACATGTGGGCCGTGGAACCTTAGGTTCGCAGATGGAGGGGTCAACCCCCCTGGCGGAGAAGGGCTGAGATTCGCTGTCGGGTAACCCCGAACAGGTCGGCGATCCACTCCATGGTGGCCCCCTCTGCCCTGAGGGCGCGGGCCTCGGCTTGACGCAGTTGCGAGCCGATCGACTGCAGTGTCTCGATGTTGGTCGTGATCATCTCGACGATCTTCGGCTTCGGCTCGTTCTCAGCGATCTCGATGATGTCCACCCCCTCGTCGAGCGACTCCATGAGCCACTCGACCCGCGTTTGGATCTCCTGGCTCCGAGCGACGTTCTCTCTGGTGGCGTTGTCGATCTCCTCCAGAGCCTCCCGCAACTCCCTTCGATGATCAGCTGCCATCCCAACCTCCAGCCAATCGGATGCCGACTCCCATGTCAATGTCTATTGCTGCAATAGCTATTGACAAAGCCCCATCGTATCCATAAGGTCGAATCGATGTCGTGGGGAACGACATCTCCCACATGGGGGCGGACCTACCTGAGAGGTGATGCGATGAAATCACTCAGATCTCGTCTGGCGATTGGGGCCATGGTCGTCTCGCTCGCCCTTGCCGTCGTGGCTTGCGACAACGACCCCGACGACAATGGCGGCACGACTCCCACCGAGGAGTCGACGACCACGACTGGGGGGTAGATCGGCCGGCTCCGGGTCGTGGAGACCCTCCATCTCTCCACGAACCGGAGCCTCGCCGTGACGCCTGAGACCTCAACCGAAGGTGTTGCATAGGGAGGGATCCCCGTTCTCGAAACCGCTGGTGAACCACTCGACCCTCTGTTCGGAGGAGCCATGGGTCCATCGCTCCGGGCTGACCTGGCCTTGAACAGCCTGCTGGATGCGGTCGTCACCGACGGCGGCCGCGGCGTCGATCGCCTCCTGGATCTCATTCGGGAGAAAGATCCCGGCATCGCGAAGGGTGTATGCCCACACCCCTGCATAGCAATCGGCCTGCAACTCCAGCCTGACCGATAACTCGTTCGCTTCCTGCTCGGAGCCGGCCGACTGCTGCGCCGCTTGCACCTGTTCCATGATCCCGAGTCTCTTCTGAACGTGGTGACCCACCTCGTGGGCGATGACATAGGCCTCAGCGACATCGCCGCCTTCCGCTCCAAAACGCGAGACGAGCTCGTCGAAGAATGTCTCGTCGATGTAGATCGTCTCGTCGAGGGGGCAGTAGTGCGGCCCCACCGCCGAGGACGCCCCGCCGCACGCCGATTGGGTCACGTCGCGGAAGAGAACCAGGGTTGGCTCCACGTATTGGAGCCCGGACTCCTCGAAGACCTCGATCCAGGTGTCGTTTGTCGAGCCGAGAACCGTCTCCGCGAAGATCTCGTATTCGTCCTCACCCTGAAACTGGGCAGGCTGCTCCTGTGGTTGGGGAGCGCCGGCGGGATCGAGCTGACCTATGACATCCTCGAGGCCGGACCCGCCACCCAGGAATGCGAAGAGCAAGACGACGATCAAGCCGATGCCGCCCAATCCACCCACGGCCATGCCAGGGCGGCTCATTCCCCGTCGATCCTCGACGTTTCCCCTGCTGCGTATCCGGTCCCAACGCGCCAAATGTCTCTCCCTCGCCGGTTGACGGAGCGTATTACCGCAAACAGCCCCTCGGGTAAACGAACCGGCTCAACAATCTGTGTCGTGGCCGAC
>Ga0299914_10001764_pt1 | contig 14550 bp, 16 predicted proteins | sample RVTome_10_FD_201361 | JGI IMG/M metagenome (GOLD analysis project Ga0299914, IMG submission 201361) | Soil microbial communities from uranium-contaminated site in the Upper Colorado River Basin, Wyoming, United States - RVT153D57 (version 2) ...
CTGCTGTCGACACCCGATGGTGGCGGGCTGATCCGGCTGATCGCCGGTGAGCTCGACGGTCATCGCGGACCTGGCGGCACCAGGACACCGATCGCCCTGGCCCATGCGACCCTCAGCCCGGGCGCGGAGCTGCGCCTGCCGTGGGACGACCGGTTCAACGCGCTGGTCTACGTCCTCAACGGCGATGGGTTCGTGGGCGGTGAGGCTCGCCCGCTCCACAGCGGTCAGTTGGCCGTCCTCGGCGACGGTCCGGGCGGGCTGCGGATCCGGGCCGACGAGCGGCAGGAGGGCCGTCACCCCAGCATGGACGTGCTGCTCCTCGGTGGGCGACCCATCCGTGAACCCGTCGCCTGGTACGGCCCGTTCGTGATGAACACCCGCCAGGAACTGCTCGAGGCCTTCGAGGACTACCAGAAGGGCCGCCTGTTCCGTCACGAGACCGTCCCCCACACTGCACCGGGCGATCGGCCGCCGATCGCGGACTGACGGCGACCACCCCATACCCATCCCAACGTTCAACCATGTGGTTGACAACGACGACGGATGTCGGTACGCTGCGCTCAACCATTCGGTTGAGTATGCGGAGGCGCAATGGCTGCCGATCCCCTCTCGCGGGTGTTCTCGGCGCTCGCCGACCCGACGCGGCGCGACATGGTCGCACGGCTGGCGGTCGACGATGCGACCCTCACCGAGCTCGCCGAGCCCTATGAAGTGACCGTCCAGGCCGTGTCCAAGCACCTGAGGGTGCTGGAGGACGCCGGTCTGGTGAGCAGGCGCCGGGACGCGCAACGCCGCCCCGTGCACCTCGAGGCCGAGGTCTTCGACCTCATGACCAAGTGGATCGAGCGCTACCGGCGCGAGGCCGAGCAGCGCTACCGCCGCCTCGACGACGTCCTGCAGTCGATGCCCGACGACGTCGCTCCGGTCCCTCCAGCGACGCCACCACAGCCAGGAGCAACGCCATGACCGTCACAAGCACCCGCCAGGCCGAGATCTTCGTCGACCCGGACGTCCCGCTCGTTCGGATCACCCGCGAGTTCGACGCTCCGCCCGAGAAGGTCTTCCGTGCCCACACCGATCCCGGCCTGGTCGTCCAGTGGCTGGGGCCGCGGGGGTACGAGATGCGCCTCGACCACTTCGACTGCCGCACGGGCGGGTCATACCGCTACCTGCACCTCGCCGACGGCGAGGAGTATGGCTTCCGCGGCAGCTTCCACGAGGTTCGTCCCTCGGAGGTCATCGTCCAGACGTTCACCTACGAGGGGATGCCCGACGGCGTCGCGCTCGAGCGGATGGTGCTGGAGGACCTCGGCGACGGCCGCACACGTCTGGTGGCGACCTCCCTGGTCGACTCGTTCGAGGGACGCGACGCGTTCGTGGCCAGCGGCATGGAGACCGGCATCCAGGAGTCGTACCAGCGGCTTGACGAGCTGCTCGCAGGTTGAGCACCGCCCGAGGTCAGGTCGCGATCTCGATCACGATGGCGCCGGCGTGCCGCCGGGTCATGAATGCCTCCTGTGCGGCGGCCAGCTCCTCCAGCGGGTACGTGCGGGCGACGACAGGCACGACCTCGTCACGCTCCACGTACCCGACGAGAGCGGCGAAGACCTCCGGCGGCAGCACCGTCGCCCCGTGGAACGTCAGATCGCGCAGGTACAGCGTGCGCAGGTCGAGGGTCACCTCAGCTCCCGCGACCGCGCCTGCGGTCGTGTAGTGCCCGCCACGACGGACCGTGTCGAGCAGCGGAGCGAACCAGCGGCCACCGACGACGTCGGCGAACACGTCGACGCCGCCGGTGGCGTCGCGCACGGCCGCGGGCAGATCGTCGGCATCACGGTCGAGGACGACGTCGGCACCCCACTCCCCCACCGCAGCGCACTTCTGCGCGCTCGTGACGGCGACGACGCGGGCGCCCCGTCGCGTGGCGAGCTGCACGAGCGCACGGCCGACGCCGCCCGATGCGCCTGTGACCAGCACCCACTGGCCGGCCCGCACCCCGGCGCGGTGCAGCATGTGCTCCGCGGTCGCGTACGAGCAGGGGACGCTGGCAAGCTCGACGTCGCTGCGATCGCTGTCGACGGCGTGCGCATTGCGGGCCGGGACCACCACGTACTCGGCGAAGCCGCCGTCGACCTCGGACCCCAGGTAGCGGGCGTGCTCCAGCGCGCCGTCGGGCGAGCGCAACCAGCCGTCGACCAGGACACGTTGGCCGACCCGGCCGGTCGGCACGGACGTGCCGACCGCCACGATGCGCCCGACGGGATCGGCGCCCTGGATGCGTGGGAACGTCACCGCACCGCCCCAACCGCCGTCGGCCGTCGACGTCGCGACGGCGTCACCGGTCGCCGACCGCCCGGTGCGCGAGTACCAGCCGGTGCGGGTGTTGACGTCGGTGTTGTTGATGCCGCACGCGGCGACCGCGATCAGGACCTCGTCGGCCGCCGGTTGAGGCACGGGGACGTCGTCGCGGTGCTCGAGCATCGCCAGGCCACCGTGGCCGGTGAGGATCACCGCTCGCATGGTCCCCGGAGCGCCCTCCGTGCCGCTCACGACGCCCACGGGTCGGCGATGCGGATGCCGACGTTCTTGGTCTGGACGTAGTTGCGCAGCGCCTCCTGGCCCTTCTCACGGCCGAAGCCCGAGCGCTTGACGCCCCCGAACGGGGTCTCCACTCCCCCGGCGTACCACTCGTTGACGAACACCTGACCGGCGACCAGGCGGTCCGCGGTCCACAACGCCCGGTCGAGGTCACGTGTGAACACCCCGGCCGCCAGTCCGTAGTCGGTCCCGTTGGCGATCTCGATCGCGTCACCGGCCGAGTCGGCGCGCAGCATGGTCAGGACCGGACCGAAGACCTCCTGGCGTGCCACGTCGGCCTGCGGGTCGACGTCGACCAGCACCGTCGGCGCCATGAACCAGCCCGGACGATCCAGCACCGCGCCGCCGGTCGCGGCCGCCGCGCCGGCCGTGAGCGCGCGCTCGGTGAAGCCGGTGACGCGTGCCAACTGCGGCGCCGACACCACCGGGGTCAGCTCCGCGTCGTCGATCCCCGCACCGACCTGAAGGCCCTGTCCCAGCGCCACGACCCGGTCGACGACCTCGTCGTGCACGCCGGGCGCGACGATCATCCGCGACATCGCCGAGCACACCTGACCGGCGTTGGAGAAGATGCCCCATCGGGTCGAGGCGACCAACGCGTCGAGATCGGCATCGTCGAACACGATGGCTGCCGACTTGCCCCCGAGCTCCATGACCGTCGGCACGATGCGGTCCGCGGCGGCGTGCAGGATCGACCGGCCCGTCTCGACCGAGCCGGTGAACACGATCTGGTCGACGCCGGAGTGGCGGACCAGCGCCGTACCGGCGACCGGTCCGTCGCCGGTGATCAGGTTGACCGCACCGGGTGGCAGCTCTGCCGCCTCGACCGCCTCCGCGATCACATGGCAGCCCAACGGGTCGATCTCGGGCGCCTTGATGACCACCGCGTTGCCGGCCGCGAGCGCGGGCGCGATCCCACGGCCGACCATCTCCGCGGGATAGTTCCACGGGATGATGTGCGCCGACACGCCGTGCGGCACGGGCACGGTGTAGTCGACGTAGCCGTCGCCGAGCGGGATGTAGGCGCCTTCCAGCTTGTCGGCAAGCGCACCGTAGTACTCGAAGTAGCGGATGGCGCCGTCGACCTCGGTGTAGGCCTCCGACAGCGCCTTGCCGGAGTCACGGCTGAGCACGCGCGCCGCGCGGTCTCGTCGCGCCGCCAGCTCGCGACCGATGTCCATGACCCAGCGCAACCGTTGCGCCGGTCGCACCGACACGAGGTGGCGCGCCGCCACGCAGGCCCGCGCCGCGGCGACGGCGGCATCGATGTCGGCGGCGCCGCCCAGCGCGACCTCCGCCAAGGGCTTGGCCGTCGCCGGATCCAGCAGCGTGCGCCGCTGCCCGTCGGCGGCGTCGACCCACCGGCCGCCGATGAAGTTCCGCCAGTAGGCGTCGATCTCAGGGGTCACTGCCGGCTCCACGTCGGGATCACTGTCCGTTCCTGCGATGGTAGGCGACCACGGAAGGCCGCATCGTCCAGCGCGGCGGCCGTGCCGCCCGCCAGCAGCTCAGGTGACAGGGTCGCGGACCACCCGGCGCGATCCGCATTGGTTTCGCGCGATCGGGAACGACCTGAGCACAGCGTTGTCGACACAGGGGCCAGGTCGATGCACACCATCGTCGTCGGAGTCGACGGATCGTCGCACGCGGACACCGCGCTGCGGTGGGCGCTGCGACAGGCATCGTCGTCCGGCGCGGCGCTGCACCTTGTGTACGTTTACGGCCGGCGGCCCGGGACCGTCCCTGCCACCGACAGCCATGCTGCGGCCGATGCCACCCTCGCCTCGATCGTCGATCGCCATCAAGAAGCGCTCGACACGATCTCCTGGCGTGCGCACGCCCAATCCGCGGGACGCGGATCTGCGGCGCACGTGCTGATGGACGAGGCCGAACAGGCCGACCTCATCGTCGTCGGCTCCCGCGGCCTCGGTGGGTTCAGTGAGCTGATACTGGGGTCGACAAGCTACCGGCTGGTCAGCCGGTCGAGGACACCGGTCGCGGTCATCCGGAACGGCCATGCGGCCCTGGCGCCCCAGGCGGCGTTCGCCCAGGGCCTCGTGGTGGGCGTCGATGGCTCCGACGCGGGCGACCGGGCGCTGCAGTGGGCCGCCGTCGAAGCACGCCGCCGCGGCATCGCCCTCGACATCCTGCACGCCCAACCACTGTCGCCGCACCACGTGTACGCCATGGGCGCGGTGCCCGACATCGATCGCGAACGCAGGCACGTGCGGGAGCACGGCGATCGCATCCGCACGCGCGGTCGAGCGCGCCGGCGACGCGCTGGACGGCGTGGAACTGCGCCGGCACAGTCACCCGGTGACCGGTCGGAGGTCCGCCAGCCACACCCGCAGGTCTGCGGGCGACAGCACGGCCGGGTCGCCGAGCTCCGACGGATCGACGCCCTCGAGCTGTGGCGGGATGTGCTGGACGACGACATCGAGCACGTCCGCGGACGCGTAGTCGTCGACGACGGCCGCCATCTGCTCATCGTGGTCGACACCACGTGCGCGGGCCGATGCGGTCAGGCCGACCAGCAGCGACTCCCACGTGGTCATCGGTCCCTGCGTGATCGACGCGGACTCGGCGAACGAGTCGACGAACGCGAACGGCGTCGCGGCGATCTCGTGGCCTCCGCGGAGCGCACCGTACAGCCAGTCGGAGTCGAACGAGAAGCCGAAGGTCGAGGGCGCAGCCAGGATGTCTGCGAGCGCGTCGCGGCCATACAGCTTGAACGCCGCCTGGGTGTCGTGCAGGCCGCGCGAGAACAGCGCTCGGCCGACCATGCGTTGCATGTGACGCAGCACGACGATGCCCGGCCCCCAGCGCGCCTCGGCCTTGCGCAGCACCGAGTCCGCGTGCTTGCGGTCACCGATCACCACCTCGGCACCGTCCGCGAACGGTGCCAGCAGCAGCCCCAGCTGCCCGAGATCGACGGAGGTGTCGGCGTCGGTCAGGACCACCGCGGCGGCACCGTCGTCGAGTGCCGTCGATGCGCCGAGGACCATCGCGCCGCCCTTGCGCGAGTCGTCGACGTCGGTCAGCCCGCCGAGCGGGCCGTCGCCGGGCAGTGCGTCGGCCAGCCGTAGCACGCGGACCCGATCGCCGAGGTCGTGGTCGGCGGCCATGCGCTCCGCCACGGTGCCACTGTCATCGGGGCAGCCGTCATCGATGGCCTGCAGGCGCCAGCGCACCGGCGTGTCCGACAACAGCCAGCCCAGCTGGTCGAGCTTGACGCGCAGCGCGTCCTCGCCCAGCGGGTTGTCGTCGTCCCGTGGGCGCAGGCGGCGGTGCTCCCCCCACATCGCGCACTGCACGACGATCTCACCGACGTCGAGGTCGCCGGCGGTCACGAGGCGTCGGGACTCGGCGAGCTTCGTCGCCACGCGCACGTCGATCCCCGCGGCCGGATCACGACCCAGCTCGCGCAACGCGGCCGTGTCCGCGCCCGTGTCCAGCAGCGCGTCGGCGAGCTCGCGCACCCGCGGCTGACCGGCAGGGTGGGTCAGGTCGATGTCGTCCGTACCACGTGCGGCGATGTCGTCGAGGCTGCGCATCGGTGCAGGGTATGTCACGACCGCGCGGCGGGCACACGCCTGGTCACACGCACGTGTGCGACCATGGTGACCCCCTGATGCGGCGGTGCGGCATGACCTGTGTGCGTGATCTCGGTGTCCCCCGACCCGAGGCGGTGCCCGACCTCGACTGGTCGCCCGACGAGGCGGCGGCCCTGGGGTACGACGCGGTCGATCTGTGGCGTGACTTCCTTCAGGCGCTGCCTGACCTGCCGGTACAGCGCGGGACCGCAGCCGCCGACGTCGCGACGGCCATGGCGTGGGATGTCCCCGAGGGCCCCGATGACAGCGAGCGCCTCCTCGACGACACGCGGTCGCTCATGCTCGAGTGGTCGATGTACCCGGGGCACGGCGGGTTCTTCGGGTACGTGTCCGGCACGGGCACGATCCCGGGCGTCGTGGCCGACCTGCTGACCGCCGGCCTGAACAACAACGCCGGCGGCTGGCGGCTCTCGCCTGGATTGACCGAGCTCGAACAGCGGCTCCTGCGCTGGTTCGCCGCACGCCTCGGCCTGCCGCGCACGGCCGGGGGGTACCTCACATCGGGCGGATCCGCCGCGAACCACGACGCACTGGTCGTGGCACGCGACCTGAAGGCGGGCTGGGACGTGCGCCGTCTGGGCGTCGGTGCCGGCCCTCCGTTGACCGCCTACGCGCCCGCCACGGTGCACGACACCGTCCAGCGTGCAGCCGACATGATCGGGATGGGCCACGACGCCGTTCGCGTGGTGCCGGTCGATGCACACGACCATGTCGACGTGGATGCCATGCGGTCCGCGATCGAGGCCGACCTCGACGACGGGCTCCGGCCGATCTGCGTCGTCGGGACGGCCGGGACCGTCGGTACCGGTGCGATCGACGACCTGGCGGCGATCGCGGATCTCGCCGACGCGTTCGACCTGTGGTTCCACGTCGACGGCGCGGTCGGCGCCGTCGGCGCCCTCGTCGATCCACTGCGCCACCGCTTCACTGGCATCGAGCGCGCCGACTCCGTGGGGCTCGACCCGCACAAGTGGCTGTACGTGCCGATCGCGTGCGGGATGCTGCTGGTCCGCGACGACGTGCACCTGTCGCATGCGTTCCACGTGGATCCGTCGTACACGGTCGAGGACAAGGACCGGATGCGCGCGGGTGTCGACGCCTACGTCCGCTCCCCGTTCTTCACACGGCACGGTGCCGCACTGAAGCTGTGGTGGTCGCTTCGCGCCCATGGATGGGACGCCTACGTGCGGCGCATGGTCCACGACTGCGACCTCGCCCGGTACCTCCACGACCTGACCGCGGCGCATCCCCGCCTCGAGCCCACCAACGCCCCCGAGCTCATGATCGCCACGTTTCGTTACGTCCCGGATGACGACCGGTCCCCTGGGGCGGTCGATGAGCTCAACCTGCGCCTGATGGAGCGGCTCCAGCACTCAGGCCGGGTGTATCCGTCGAACGCGGTGGTCGGCGGTCGCTTCGTGCTGCGTGCGTGCATCGTGAACTTCCGCAGCGAGGCGGAGGACGTCGAGGCGCTCGTCGATCTGGCGGTGCGCCACGGCGATGAGCTGGCCGCCCGATGAGTCGCGACGCCGGCCTTCTGCGCGCTCGGCACGCCACGATCCAGCCGAGTGGCCCGCCGCATGGCGACGGTCGGACCGTCAGTCCGTGCGGCCCGAGACCGCCAGGTGCACGCCCAGTCCGATCATCGTGATCCCGCCGGCGCCTCCCAGCCGGGACAGGCGACGCGGCGAGCACGCGAACCACTGGCGGGCCGTGCCGGCAACGAGCCCCCACGCGCTGTCCGACAACAGCGCGATGACCACGAAGATCAGCCCGAGGAACGCCATCTGCAGCGCGGCGGGTGCACCGCCGGCGTCGATGTACTGCGGCAGGATCGCGGCGAAGAACACGATGGCCTTGGGGTTGGCCGCTCCCACAACGACACCGTCGGCGAACACCGACCGTCGGGACCGCACGGCCACGGCGGCATCGAGGACGCCGGCCATGCTCCGACGGTGGCGGATCGCCTGTGCCCCGAGCCAGATCAGGTAGGCCGATCCGAGCAGCTTGACGGCCGTGAAGATCACGACTGACCGCTCGACGACCGCGCCGAGGCCGACGCCGACCAGCAGCACCTGCGCGTAGACCCCGGTGGCGTTGCCCACGACGGTCAGCAGCGCGGCGCGCCTGCCCAGCGCGACGCCCCTGCTCACGACGAACATCACGCTGGGGCCGGGCACGACGATGAGAGCGAACGACAGCACTGCGAACGCGAGGACGGATCCGGGTGACGGCATTTGCAGCAGTGTGCCAGCTGCCATGTACCAGGCACACCCCGGCAGGCGGTCAGTCGACGCGGTCGGGTTCGTCGACCACCACGCCGTCGACGCCGAGCGCGATGTACTCGGCGATCCATCCGGCCATGTCCCCGTAGCCTCGCGCCGACGACCCGACGTCGAAGCGATCAGGCAGCCAGCGGTTCTGGGCACGGAACGTCCACACCCAGACCTGCAGCCCCGCGGCGTGTGCACGTTCGACGACCTGTGTGGTCACGACGTCCCGGTGTGCCACGATCCCCACCGTCTGCCCGTCCGCGGCGAGGCGGTCGATCAGGTCGGCGGTCACCGGGTCGCTCGTCCGCCACATCAAGGCCAGATCGGTCGTGGCCACCAGCCAGGCCTGCTGGCGGTGGTTCTGCGGTGACACCCGCACGGGGACCCGCGCGGCCTCGAGCAGGGCGACCGTCCGCCGCTCCCCGCGTCGCGTCTTGAGATCGGCCAGGACGGCGATCCCCTTCTCCTCCGCCTCCCCGATCATGCGCCCGAGGGTCGGGACGACGAACCTGCCGTCATAGCTCGCCGAAATTGGCCGGTACCACGGCCAGCGCTCCTCCGCGCGCAGGGTCCGTCGCCGCCGATCGGTGAGGTCGCTGACACGTCCGGTGCCGGTCGTGGTGCGGCCGAGCCACTGGTCGTGGACGGTGACGGGCGTCCCCGGACGGGTGGCCCGGACGTCCATCTCGACCCAGTCCGCGCCGAGGCGTGCTGCACGCCACAGCGCCGGCACGGTGTTCTCCGGCCGCTCGCCGGACGCGCCACGGTGGCCCACGACGGTGAGCTCGGACACCTGGGCGTGCGCCGCCTGTGGCACGGCCAGCGCGATCAGCAGGACCACCCCGGTGAGACGTCGGCCGCCGTTGCGACGCCACGGCCGAGAAGCACGGCAGCATGCCGTTCTCGTCATCGCTGCGTCGCCGTCGGCGTTCGGACCTGTCATGCGTGCGCTCCCGCTCGCGCTCGCGCGGCCGGGTGTCGACGCCGACCGCATGCCGGTGCATGCGGCGCCGGACCTTAGCGGCCGCACCATCCTGGTACCAGCCGGCGCGCGGTCAGCGGTCATACGCGACCGGACGCATCTCCCGACCGACCGCGGCGATCTGCCACAGAAGCGTTACTCTGTGTCGAACTCAGTCGACATGCGCCGTGTGCGTTCGTACATGTCGGCGTCGTCCGGCGGGGCACCTGTACCACATACGATCCCGCGTGCGGCACGCCCTGTCGGGCTTTTGGAGGTCGGTCGTGCGAGAATGCCTGCGATGATGTCTTCGGATGTGGCACAACCTGCGCGCGTGCGGATGCCGCTCAGTGATCCGCACGACCGGGTCCTGGTGCGGCACATGCTGACACTGACGCCGACCGAGCGCCTGCAGAACGTCTCGTCGTACTGGCCGCTGATCCGGGTCGGCCTCGAGCGCCGAGCCGCCACGGGCGCCGCCCGTCCGTGAACGGCACCGCCGGACTCGCGCCGGCGAAGTTCTTCGAGCCAGACCGGATCCTGCGAACGCTTGACGACCACGGCGTGCGCTACGTGCTCGTCGGCGGCATCGCAGCCACCCTGCGCGGGTCACCGTCGATGACCTATGACATCGACGTGGCGCCGGAGCTGTCCGCCGACAACCTCGGGCGGCTCACCGCGGCACTCGAGGAGCTCGGCGCGGTGCGCTACACCGAGCCCGACGAGGACATCGCGCCGCCACGCGCCGACGAGATGACGGCACGGGTCGAGCAGTTCGCCTCGCCCATCGGCTACATCGACGTGCTGCGGGAGCTGCGCGCGATCGGTGGCTACGACCGCCTCATCGGTCACGCCGACGTGATCGAGGTCGCCGGCACCGCCGTGTACGTGGCCGCACTCGACGACATCATCGCCTCGAAGGAGGCGGCCGGGCGGCCCAAGGACCTCAGCCAGCTCCCTGCGCTGTACGCGCTGCGTGACGAGCTGTCCGCAGACGGCTGACAGCCGCGCCCCGCGAGCTGCGTCAGGTCGCGGCGACGTCGTCCAGCGTCATGTCGTGCAGCCGCAGCAGGTTGCCACCCAGGATCTTGCGCTTCGCCTGGTCGGTGAGCTGCGGGTAGCCGTAGCCGTCGACGAGATCCTGGGGCAGCTCGAAGTTCCAGAACGCCTCCAACGCCCACTGCGGATGCCAGATGGGCACCTCGCTGCCGTAGATGATCTTGTCCTCGCCGCACCAGAACAGCAGCTTGCCCAGCCACTCGGCGAACTGCCGTGGCGCGCGGACGACGAAGTTGACCGTGGCGGCCAGCGACGCGTACAGGTTGGGATGGCGGATCAACTGCCAGCACGTCTCGTCGATGAACGGCAGGCCGACATGGAAGATGACGAAGTTGATGTCGCGGAAGTTCGCGGCCGCCCCATCCATGTCCCATGTCTGGGTGTGCTCGATCGGTTGTGGTCCCAGCGGGACGCCCTTGTGGACGCCGATCAGGTTCACGCCGAGCTCCAGCGCCTTCTCGAACACCGGGAACGCGATCTGCGGGTCATCCATGCGCCACGGCAGCGGAGAGCCGTAGTCATAGCGGGTGTTGTAGAACTTGAAGCCCTTCGCCCCGTACTCGCGGACCTGGATCTCCATCAGGTCCAGCGCCTTGCGACCCTCCATGGGGTTGACCGAGCCCCAGAAGATCGTGTCGTCGGGATAGCTCTGCGCCATCCTGGCGCACTCCTCCCAGGGCGAGAGGCCGTCGACGAACAGATCGGTCAGTGGCAGCGGCTGGGCGACGAGCATGTCGGTGTCTGACTCGTCGAAGACCATGCGGTGGATCTCCTCGGGTGACCATTGCCGCATGTACTCCTCGGCCGAGAGCACCGGTTCACCCTCCGGCGTGAGCGTCGCGTGGAACGCGTACAGGTGGTCGATGAACGACTCACCGGCCGACCCGAGAGCGTTCTTCTTGTCGAAGTTGAACACGTGCGTGACGCAGTCGAAGACGAACGGCTTGCCGCCCTCGGCGGTCGCGAGTGAAGACTGGGACGTGGCATCGGTCACGGCGTCACCTCGGGGTCGTGGTGGCGGATGCGGGCGCGGCGGGTGCCGCCGGTCGTGCACCCGTGATCTGGTTCGGGGATGGAAGGAACTGCAGGCGCTCGCGGGCGAGTGGCGACAGCCGTCCGCTGGTCCACGCGGTGTCCCAGACCACACGGACGTCGGCATCGGCGACCGTGCGCAGGGCGGCGACGCGCTCGCGGATGGTCTCGACCAACGGGACCATGAACGGACACCAACCGGACGTCAGGACGAGATCCACGCTGGCGCGGCCGTCGGCGACGCGGATGTCCTCGATCAACCCCATGTCGACCACGGACAGACCGCGGTCCTCGCAGCACGGGTCGTACACATCCCGCAGCGCATCGACGATCTCGGTCCGCAGATCCATTGTTCCTCCTCCCTGCCGGGGGGTGGCGTCGACCGTCTCAGCCGGCTCCCGGCCCGCGCAAGGGCCTGGTTTTCAAATGGTGAACGGACGTAGGATCACAGCATGTGGGGAGGTAGACGCCCGGCACCGACGACAGTTGCCGCTGCGGGAGTCATGGGCGCCGTGTCGATCGTGTTCGCCGCGTACGCCGTGGCCGTGCTGGCCACGAAGGGTGACAGCGGGCCGGTGGCCAGCCGCGAGGCCGTGCTGCTGGGGATCAGCGGCCGCGAGGAGGGCGTCGCGACGATCATGGTCGTCGTGATCATCCTCGCCGTGTCGGCGCTGACCCTCAGCCTGACGGTGGGCGTGCTGCGGCGCCGGGAGGGCGCCCGCCACGCGGCGCTCATGACCTTCGGCACGCTCGGGTTCGTGGCCCTGGCAGCGTCGCTGCCGGGGCTGATGTCGACCCCACCGCGCCCCGGCGCGCGGTTCGGGGTACTGACGGGCCTGGTCGACCTGGGGATCGTCGTGCTGCTGCTGCTGCCCGCCACCGCCGACGACGTCGAGGACGCCGAGCGTGAACGTGAGCGTGCGGCGACGCGTCGGTGACACCCGACGGAGACCCCTTGCACCCCCGCGACCGTCCCGTAGGCTGAACGACTGGCGGACCGGCTCCGCCGGAGACTGACGTCGTGCGAGGGTTCGATGCGGAGCGAGACGCCGCCGTCCGACCTGATCCGCAGCGTTTCGAGAGCGCTCCGGCTGCTTGAGGAAGTGGGCAACCACCCGACCGGCGTCAACCCGAAGCGGCTCGCGTCCCGCTGTGGCATCCGACTGCCGACCGCCTACCACCTGCTGCGAACGCTGCGCTACGAAGGCTATCTGGAGCGGCTGCCATCGGGTGACTACGTGCTGGGCACGGCCATCGCCGAGCGCTTCGGTGACCTCGCTCCGACGCTCGCGGGACCCCCACCGGTACCTGCGGTGCTGGCCGACCTGGCCCACCACACCGGGCACAGCGCGTACCTGGCCAGGTTCGTCGACGGGCGCGTCACCATCACCGATGTGGTCGAGGCGTCCGGCTCGCCGCCGCTGGAGGACCTGGTCGTCGGTTTCGACGACGCCGCCCACGCGACGGCGCTCGGCAAGGCCTTGCTGTCGACGTTGCCGGCGTCGCCCAGGCGCCGGTACCTGCGCGAGGTCGGTCTCCGCCGGTTCACGGCAGCGACCGTGACCACTGCGGAGCGCCTGTCCGACGAGCTGCTGTCGGCTGCGAACGTTGGCGTGTTCACCGAGGTCGAGCAGTTCCGGGACGGCGTGGGCTGCGTCGCCGCGTTGGTCCGCCGGGCCGGCGAGGACGCTGCGGCCGGCTGCTGGGCGCTCGGGCTCAGTCATCGCGCGACCAACGTCGTGCATCGGCGGACGCGTCTGCTGGCGCCGCTGCGCCGCGCCGCGGAGGACCTGACGGCCGTCCGACCCGGCGGTCGTCATCGTCCGCCGCATGACCTCGACGCGGCGTCGCCGTCGACCGCGGGCTTCCGGCCGTCACTGCCAGGTGACGGGTGACCCGCGCCCTCGTGGCGACGGGCGGGCGCCGTCACATGCCCCGGCCGTCGTCGCGTCCGTGGTCAGGTCCCCTCGGGCACGAGGATCGCACGGCCGCGCACCTCGCCGTGGTGCAGGTCCTGCATCGCGTCGACCGCCGACTCCAGCGGGTAGGTCCTGGTGTGCAGCGTGACCTTGCCCTGGCCCGCGAGCGTCATGAGCTCGACGAGGTCGTTGTAGGTGCCGACGAGGTTGCCGATGAAGCTGCGCTCGGTGGAGATGATGTCGATCGCCGGCGTGTCGAGCGTGCCGCCGTAGCCGATGACGTAGTGGTTGCCGTCCTCACGGGTCATGGCGAAACCCTCCGCCAGGGCGCCACCCTCGCCGACGAAGTCGATGACGGCCTCGGCGCCGTGGCCGTCGGTTAGCTCAAGCACCGCGTCGACGTGGCCACCGTCGGCCACGACCGTCTCGTCCGCTCCCCAGTCCGACGCGAGCTTGAGCGCCTCCTGTGACCGGTCGACGACGACGATGGTCGTCGCGCTCATCGCACGCAGCGACTGGATGCCGATGTGGCCGAGGCCGCCGGCGCCGATGATGACCGCGGTCGTTCCCGGGTACAACCTGGGCAGCGCCTTCTTGACCGCGTGGTACGCGGTCAGTCCGGCGTCGGCGTGTGCCGCGACGTCGGCCGGTTCGACGCCCGCCGGCAGCGGCACGCAGGCACGTGCGCTGGTCTTGATGTACTCCGCCCATCCACCGTCGGTGTCGATGCCGGGGAACGCCCCGTTCTCGCAGTGCATGTCGTTGCCGTCACGGCACGCGCGGCACAGCCCGCAGGTGATGAGCGGGTGCAGGATCACCGCATCGCCGACCGCGACGTTCGTGACCGCCGAGCCGACCTCGTGCACCCAGCCCGCGTTCTCGTGTCCGATCGTGTACGGCAGCTCGACGCCGGTCTTGGGTGCCCACTGCTCCTCCCAGATGTGGATGTCGGTGCGGCACACGCCGGCGCCGCCGATCTTCACGATCACGTCGAACGCGCCCGTGATCTCGGGATCGGCCACCTCGTCGACCGACGGCCACTCGTGGTACCGATGCAGGCGCACCGCTTTCATGCTGACTCCTTCGTCTCGATC
>Ga0299914_10001766_pt1 | contig 14550 bp, 6 predicted proteins | sample RVTome_10_FD_201361 | JGI IMG/M metagenome (GOLD analysis project Ga0299914, IMG submission 201361) | Soil microbial communities from uranium-contaminated site in the Upper Colorado River Basin, Wyoming, United States - RVT153D57 (version 2) ...
CGAGCCGTTCGTTGAAGGCGCGGATGTGGGGCAGGGTGGCCTCGCCCACGCCGACGATGCCGATCGCCTCGGATTCGATCAGATGGACATTGCAGCGGCGCGGCAGCAGCTTGACCAGGGCCGCGGCGGTCATCCAGCCGGCGGTGCCGCCGCCGACCACGACGATATTGACGGCCTCCCTCATGCTCATCGGCGCCTTATTCCATTGAAAAGCCACGATGTCATGTCGCGCTCGCCCGTCGGCGGCCTGGGCACGTCGGTCATCGGGTTTCGCTCAGCCAGGCCGCCACCCATAGCAAGGGCGCGTTCCAGTTGATCGCCACTTCGTTGAGGCTGTAGGCGTGTATGTCGTCCCGCCAGCACGTCTGTGGCGCGCAGCTTCCATGGATGGCGCGGGCGACCTCCTCGGCCGGCCGGCCGTCATTCGGTCCGCCGGAAAGGGCGCCGGGCGGCGGCGGCGGCAGCTGCGGATCGAGGCTGTTCGCCCAGAAGCGATGATGCGGGTTGCGCATCGGCCGGGCGCCATAGCCGCTGACATAGGATTGATCGAGCGGGTTGCGGCCGAGCAGATAGTCCATCGAGTCGACGACGGCGTCACGGAAGCGCGCCTCGCCGGTGAAGTCGTGCGCCAGCGCGAGGATCATCGCCCGGTTGAGCAGCACCGAATTGGAGCCCCAGGGATATGGGGGCGGGTAGGGGATTCGGTAGCCGACGCGCGCCTGCTCCTGGAGCCACGACCGCGCCGCCGCGACCAGATTGTCGCGCAGCCGTGCGCGGTCGGCGGGGTCGAGCCGGTTGGGCACCAGCGCGAGGGTGATCGTGCCGAGCGTCGCGGTGTGCGCCCAGCCCGGCTCGCGGACCGGGGCGGCGAAATGCGGCGAGCCGCGCAGGGCCTGCTCATATTCGGCGCGGCCGGTGGCCGCGAAGAGCTCCGCGGCGGCCCAGTAGAATTCGTCGCTCAGCTCGGGGTGGCCGTAGCCGCCGCTGCCGGGAAAGTTGGCGATCGAGTGGATGTCGGGATTGCGCATGGCTGCGGCGAAGGCGCGTTCGGCCGCGGCGAGGCAGCGCTCCGCGAACGGGGCGTCGATGGTGCGCCAGATCCGCGCGCCCTGCGCCGCGTTGGCGGCGAGGTTCAAGGTCGCCGCCGTGCTCGGAGGGAACAGGAAACGCTGCTCCGGATCCAGGTGCGGCGGCATCGGCAGGCGCGTCCAGCGCTGGTCCGCCACCTTGTGGTGCGCCATTCCGGAGACGTCGACCTCCTGGAATTCAAGGTCCGGTCCGCTTCGGCGCACGCCGACCGGCAGGCGCATCCGCGTCCCCGCGGGCACTTGCATGGCGAGCAGGAACTCCATCTCCCAGCGCGCCTCGTCGAGCAGGTCGTCGACGCCGTTGCCGGCCTCCGGGATCGCGGCGCTGCCGTCGCGGAACAGGCGCGGGCGGTCGAGGTGGAGCTGCCGCTCATAAGCGTTCATCAGCGTCCACGCCGCGATACCGCCATTGACCACATATTTGCCGTGGTCGCCGGCATCGTACCAGCCGCCGCTGACGTCGAGGACATGGTCGCAGCCCGGCCAGGCATTTCCCTCTTGGTCTTCCCCGGAAATGCAGGTTGCCCGGTCCGGCGCATGGGCGGCGGGCCGGGCCCAGCGCTCGCCGCCGGCGAAGCGCGCCTCGATCGGGGTGCTGGCGCGGTTGTGGTAGAAATAAGCGAGGGCGTCGAACGGCAGGCGCGCATAGAGATCGGCGGCGATCCGGAAGCGTCGGCTGCGTGCGTCCCCTGCGGCCAGCCGGTAATTCTCGCCTGGCGCCGCGAAATCGCTGAAGTCGATCAGGTGGAGCCGCTCGCCCGAAGCCTCGTCCTCGCCGATCACCCCGGTCATCCCCTCGGCGCGGACCTCGCCGGATCCGTCGAGCAGACGCCAGGGCAAAGGCGTGGCCGAGGCGTCGGGAAGGAGCGCCCGCCTCGGCCCGTCCGGCAGCAGGCCGAGCTGGTTCAGGCGAATCGGGCTGACCTCGTCCGCTTCGCCGCTGCTCGAGACCGCGAAGGGGCCGAACACCGCGCCGACGAAGCCGCCCGCCGTCCGGGTGCTGAGCAGCCGGCCGTCCAGGTTGCGGCGGAGCGGCCGCCAGTCGCCCTCCGGCGCGGCATAAGCGAAATGGTAAAGCTTCCCCTCGGCCCGGATGCGAAGCCGAAGCGGCTCGCCCGGCGCGACCGGCAGCGGCGCGGCGGCGATCGCAATGCCTTCGGCGGGTTCGGTTGGCCCGGCCCGCCTCCTCAGCTCCACCACGTCGCGCCCGTCCACCCTTGCGACGGCGATCGCATACCAGTGATCGTCGTTCTGGAAGGCGGCCAGCCCGGCGCGGTCGCCCCCGTTCGCCGGGCGGAAGGCGACCGAGAGGGTCGCCTCGGCATGGAGATGCTGCTGGCGGCGGGCGAGGAAGGACGGGTTGCCATTGTCGCCGAGCCCGACCGGGCGCGCCGGCAGCCGCAGCGCTCCGTCGGAGAGGGCGTGCCAGCGCGAGCGCGGGTTGCGCGCCATCATCCAGTGCGGGCCGAGGTGGTCGCCGTCGAAATCCTCGCGCAGCGTGAAGGGCCCGCTAGTCGGCAACGCGGGCGCCGATTGACGGGGCAGGTCCGGACGGCGGAGGACATAAGGGATCGCCTCGCCGGGCGTGGTGATCCGCGGCCACCCGCTGTCCCATTCGACCGGCATCAGGAAGGTCTCGCGGCCGGTATTGTAATGGTCGCCCTCATAGGGGCGCACCGCCAGGAAGGTCGCCCACCACGCGCCGCTCGGCGTCTGGACGAAATCGGCATGCCCCGCCGAGGTGATCGGGAATGGCCGGTCGCGGGGCAGGTCGCGCTGGGTGAGGATCGGGTTGCCCGACCAGGGTGTGTACGGCCCCATCGGCCCGTCGCTGCGCAGCACCACCTGGCTGTGCCCTTCCTCGGTGCCGCCTTCCGCGCAGATCAGGAAATAATGGCCGTCGCGGCGAATGATGTGCGGCCCTTCGATCCACACCGGATTGGTCGAGGGATCGACGCCGCCGTCGACGAGCACCCGCCGCGGGCCCACCGTGCGCATCGCAGCGGGATCGAATGACTGGATCCAGATCGCGCGATGCCCGTCGTAGCGCGGCGTGCCTTCGGGCGGGCCGTTGTTGACGATATAGGCTTTGCCGTCCTCGTCGAAGAAGAGCGACGGATCGATCCCGCCTTCGAGATCCGGCAGCCAGATCGGGTCCGACCAGGGCCCGGCCGGATCGCGGGCGGTGATGATGAAATTGCCGCCGCAGTCGACGCAGGTGTTGAGGATATAGAAGAGGCCGTCATGATGCTCGATCGCCGGCGCGAACACGCCGCGCGAGAGGCCCAGGCGACCGAAGTCGAGCTGGTCCGGCCGGTCGATCGCATTGCCGATCTGCGTCCAGCTGACGAGGTCGCGGCTGCGGAAGACCGGGATGCCGGGGAAGAAGGCGAAGGTCGAGGTGACGAGATAATAATCGTCGCCGGCGCGGGTGATGCTGGGATCGGGATAGAAGCCCTGCAGGATCGGGTTGCGATAGTCGTCCGCGCCGGGATCCAGGGTCGCGTCGACCGGATCCGAGCCGCGATATTCGAACCAGTCGAACGCCGCCACGGGCGCCGTTTCCGCGGCCTCGGCCGGCGCCGCGATCGCGACCGCCGCCAACATCGCCAGCCATGCGCGCCATCGCCGCCTCAATTCACGCCTCCCCTCATTTTCGCTTTCTTGCCTGCGGCTTGTGTCTGTCGGGCGCGCTGGGGGCGCCATCGTTGCAAAGCCGTCACAGTTTCGCGAATTCGTAACAATGTGCTTGATCTTGCCCATCATCCTCCATTACGCAAGGCCCCAGATAAAAAGGCGCGGCAATAATTGTTAGCGCTAACAACGGGGAGAGATGGGTATGGGCAGGTCGTGGGGGTGCGATCGCGGTTCGTCTGAAAACACGGTGATTCGCGCAGGCCTTCGGGCCGGTGCGTCGGCGTTGGCGCTCTGCACGGTTTTCCTGAGTTCGGCGGCCTTGGCCCAGGCAACGGAACAGGACGAGCCGGCGACTCCGGGCACCGAGACGGCCGCCGACGAAAGCACGATCATCGTCACCGGCATCCGCGAGAGCCTTCGCAACGCCCAGAATATCAAGCGCGACGCCGACACCGTCGTCGACGCGATCACCGCCCAGGATATCGGCGCGCTTCCCGATCGATCGGTGACCGAGGCGCTGCAGCGCGTCCCCGGCGTCTCGATCAACCGCTTCGCCGGCAGCAACGATCCCGACCACTTCTCGGTCGAAGGCTCGGGCGTGGTCGTCCGCGGCCTGAGCTTCGTCCGCTCCGAGTTCAACGGCCGCGACACCTTCTCCACCGGCGTCTACGGCCAGGCGATCAACTTTGCCGACGTTCCGTCCGAGCTGCTCGGCTCGGTCGAGGTCTACAAGAACCTCACCGCCGAGATGATCGAGGGCGGCCTGTCCGGCATCGTCAACCTCAACACGCGGCTTCCGTTCGACGACCGGGGCTTCCACCTCGGCTTCAGCGCCGAGCTCAACTATGGCGACCTGGCCGAGGAGATCTCGCCCGTCGTCAACATCCTTGCCAGCAATACCTGGGACACCGGAATCGGCCAGATCGGCCTGCTCGCCAACTTCTCTTATTCGCAGCTGCTCAGCCGCGCCGACGGCATCCAGGTCACCAATTTCCAGACGCGCGACGGCGCCAACGTCGTCCAGTCCAACACGGCGGCGACGCCGGTCTGCCGCAACCGGCTGCCGAGCGATACCGACTCGACGACGCTGCCGCCGGGCGGATCGGCCTGCAACGCGGCCAGCAGTCCGGGTGCGGACGGCCTGGCCGATCTTGCCGACCTGCGCTATGCGCCGCTGGGCGGCCAGTTCCGCACCCAGGATTATGATCGCGAGCGCCTCGGCGTCGCCGTCGCGGCGCAGTGGCAGAGCCTCGATCGCACCGCCTTGCTGACGCTGCAATATCTGCGGACCGAGTCGACCTCGTCCTGGGGAGAGCATACGTTCGAGGCGGCGCCCGATCTGGCGGAATATGAGACCTATCCGGCAGGCTGCCGGCAGAACGGCAATTCGCCCAACGGGCGGCCGCGGGCCGAGTGCCCGACCGGCACCTTCACCAACTATCAATATGACGCCGACAACGTCTTCGAGAGCGGCTTCATCACGCTTCCCGGGACGGGGTGGCGCACCGGCGACAGCGGCAGCTCCGCGACGCGCGTCGCGACCGGCGGCATGCAGCATTCGCTGTCGCGGCGCCAGGTCGAGGACGAGAATGTCGTCGCCGATTACGGCCTCAATTTCCGCTACACGCCGGACGATCACTGGCAGTTCAACTTCGATGCCCAGCACGTCCGTGCCCAGCATGACAATCTCGACGTCAGCGTGTTCGGATCGACCTTCGCCGATCAGGAGCTCGACATCACCGGTAACCTGCCGGTCATCACGCCCCACAAGCCGCTGACCCTGTCGGCGACCTGGGCCGCGCCCAATCCGGACATGGCCGCGCAGAATGACGAGCAATATTTCACCGACCGGCGCTGGTCGTTCTGGCGCGCGGCGATGGACCATATCGAGCACAGCGTCGGCGAGGAATGGGCCGCACGCGCCGACATCGCCTACAATTTCGACGATGGCGGCTTCCTGCGCCGGATCAAGTTCGGCGCCCGCTACGCCGATCGGGATCAGACGATCCGCTTCACCACCTACAATTGGGGCGCGATCAGCGAAGTCTGGTCGGGCACCGCCGTCTTCATGGATCAGGCGGGCAGCCCGGACCGCTCGTCCTTCTTCGAATATGACAATTTCTTCCGCGGCCAGACGCCCGGCCCGGTCGGCGGCTATTATTACAACCGCGACCTGATCGGCGGCTACAACGAGGCCTCGACCTTCTTCAAGAGCCTCAACGATTATTGGCACAACGTGAACAATGCCGGCGCGGCGAACCGCTGGGTGCCGCTCGCGGAACGCGCCGGGGTCGTCCCCGGCACGGACTTCCTGCCGAGCGAGATCCAGGGCGTCAGCGAACGCAACATCGCCGCTTATGCGATGCTGAGCTTCGGCGGCGACGAGCCGATCTTCGGCGACGTGCGCCTGTCGGGCAATATCGGCGTCCGATACGTCAACACGCGGCTCGAATCGGAAGGCGCCTTCACGATACCGAGCGCGGTCACGCTTGGCGTCAGCCAGCCGTTCAGCGTCCGCTGCGCAGTCCAGCCGCCGCCGCCCGGCGCGCCGCCGGGCACACCGCCGAGCATGCCGGGCGGAATCTGCAACCAGGGTGAAGCGGCCTACATTGCCCTGCAGACCTTCGCCGGCGCGGGTGCAAATGTGCCGAACACGGCGATCAACCAATATGATTATTTCCTGCCCAGCCTGAACCTGAAGTTCGACCTCACCGACGAGATCGTGCTGCGCTTCGCCGCGTCGCGGGCGCTGGCGCGGCCTTCGCTGGCCGACGTCCGCAACTTCGTCCAGACCGGCTTCGACAACAATACCGGCACGCTGACGACGACGGCGGGCAATCCCTTCCTCAATCCCGCTTTGTCGGACCAGCTCGATCTCAGCCTGGAATGGTATTTCGCCCCGGTCGGTTCGCTGACCATCAACGGCTTCTACAAGCGCATCCACAATTTCTTCTTCCAGGACATCACGGCGCGCGAGCTCACCAACAACGGCGTGACCCAGAACTTCATCGTGCGAGGGCCCGCCAATTTCGACGGGACCGGCAAGGTCCAGGGCTTCGAGGTCGCTTATCAGCAGGTCTACGATTTCCTGCCGGGCTTCCTCGCCGGCCTCGGCGCGACGGCCAGCTATACCTTCATCGACAGCCAGGGTGTGCCGAACTCGCTGCTCAACGGCGGCAATCCGGTCAACAACTCGCCGATCGGCGTGGCCGGCAACCTGCCGCTCGAGCAATTGTCGCGGCACAATGTCAACGCGTCGATCTTCTACGAGCGCGGACCGATCTCGCTTCGCGCCGCCTACAACTGGCGGTCGAGGTTCCTGCTCACCGCGGCGGACGTCATCTTCCCCTATTTCCCGATCTACAACGACGAGACGGGACAGCTCGACGCGTCGGTCTTCTACTCGATCACGCCGCAGGTGAAGATCGGTGTGCAGGCAGTGAACCTGACCAACGAGGTGACGCGGACGCTCCAGCAATTCACGGTGGGGGGACTGCTCGGGCCGCGCTCCTACTTCATGAACGACAGGCGATTCTCGTTCATCATACGCGGCAACTTCTAGCAGCGGCCACGGCCGTCATCTGGGACCCTCTCGCTCGCGGGAGGGTCCTTTTCTTTGGCGCTGGCGCTGCGCCGCCTCGACATCGCGCCGCGGCCTTTGTTAGCCTGCCGGCGCCCCCATGAACGCTCCGCTCCAACCCCTTCGCGAGCTCGACGGCCTCGATCTTCGCACCTTCCGCGAGGAGGTAGTTCCGGCCTACCAGCCGGTCGTCGTCAGGGGCCTGGTCGCCGACTGGCCGGCGGTGCGCGCGGCTTCGACCGAACAAGGCGCCTGGGACTATCTCGCCCAATTCGATCGCGGCCGTCCGGCCGAGGCCTTCGTCGCGCCGCCCGAGACACGCGGCCGCTATTTCTACCGCGACGACATGCGCGGCTTCAATTTCGAGCGCCGCGTCGGCCCGTTCGGCGACATCGTCCGCGACATCGCCGGCCTTCCCGACAGCGAATCCGCGCCGGCCGTCTATATCGGCTCGGTTCCGACCGCCGAGGTGCTGCCCGGCTTCGACGCCGCCCATGCGATGCCGCTCCTGCCGCCGCCGCTCGCCATACCGCGCATCTGGATCGGCAACCGCTCGGAGGTCAGCGCCCATTTCGACCTGTCCGACAATATTGCCTGTGTCGTCGCCGGCCGCCGCCGCTTCACTTTGTTCCCGCCCGACCAGGTCGCCAACCTCTATGTCGGGCCGCTCGATCACACGATGGCCGGCCAGCCGGCGAGCATGGCGCCGCTGAAGTCGCCCGATCCCGACCGCTTCCCGCGCTTCGGCGACGCGCTCGGCGCGGCGCTGACCGCCGAGCTCGGGCCCGGCGACGCCATCTACATCCCGACCTTGTGGTGGCACCATGTCGAGGCGCTCTCGCCGTTCAACATCCTCGTCAACTACTGGTGGGAGGATCCGCCCGCGCGCGCCGGCGAGGCCTTCGAGTCGATGGTCCACGCCATCCTCGGCATCGCAAACCTGCCGCCCGAGCGCCGCCGCGCCTGGCGCGCGATGTTCAACCATTACGTCTTCCGCGAGGCCGGCGATCCGGTCGCCCATCTTGCGCCCGAGCATCGCGGCATCCTCGGCCCGCCGACCCCCCAATTGCGCGAGCGCATCCGCCAGTTCCTGATGCGCAGCCTGGGGAGGCGATGAGCGCGCACCGCCTTCAATGAGTCATCCCGACGACAGTCGGGATCCATGAATACGGAAGCTATCATCCCGGGTCGGTCGTGGTCATGGATCCCGGTTCAAGCCCGGGATGACTCATTGAAGGAGCAAGTTCAGTTCCCCGGCGCGTAAGGCGTCCGGATCGCCCGATAGTAGTCGAGGTCGTGCGCCGGCGGCGCGTAGCTCTCTGGAAACGGCCGGCGCGACAGGCTTTGGAAATAGGCCAGGCTGGCGTCGCGCCACCAGCGCGCTTCGTCCTGCTGGATGGCGAGGAAGTCGCTGACCTCGGCGTGGCGCTGCGCATCGACGCGCGGCGCCAGCGCGGCCCAGGTCTCGCGCATCGCCCCTGCCTGCTCCACGCCGCGCGAATAGCGCACGATCATTTCGTCCCACAGGGTGCGGCCGCCGGCGAGGCGGTGGTCCCAGGGCACATGATGGAACCAGAGCAGGAATTCCTCCGGCACCCGTTCCAGGCTGCCGTAGCGCGACGCCACCGCGGGCGCATAGCGCGACACCGAGTTGCTGCCGCTCGCCGTCCGGTCGAAGCCGATCCCTTCGCGGTCGGCGCGGTGGAAATAGACCGGGTTCCAGTCGGCCCGCGCGAGATCGTCGACCCACGGACCCGGCCCGTAATGATGGCCGGTCGCCATCAGATGATGGAGGCCGAGCGGGGTCATATAGTCGACCACCGCCTGGTGCGATCCCATCATCATGCCGACGATCGGCTCGACCAGCGCCGGATCGTTGCCCCAGGTCATCCGCGTCCATTCCTCGGCGATTGCGCGCGCCGACAGGTTCGGGTCCCAGGCCAGCCGGCCATAGGCATACCAGTTGGCCTGATCGAACTGCGATCCCGACCAGTTGCGGTCGTTGCCGATATTGGCGACCCCGGCCATGCCGGTATGGGCGTAGTCGTGCAGGCTGCCGTCGATCACCCGCGCCACCGTCGATCCCTCGCCGTCGGCAAAAGTGTCGGCGTCCAGCACCTCCTCCCACATCGGGCCGAGATAGGCGAGGTGGGTGGCGAAGCCGAGATATTCCTTGGTGACCTGCAGCTCCATCATCAGCGGCGTCTGCGGCATCGCCCCGAACAGGGGATGGAAGGGCTCGCGCGGCTGGAAGTCGATCGGCCCGTTCTTCACCTGGACGATGACATTGGGGCGGAACCGGCCGTCGAGCGGCCGGAACTCGTCATAGGCCTGGGCGGCGCGGTCGGTCGGCTCCTCATCCGAATAGACGAAGGCGCGCCACATCACGATGCCGCCATGCGGCGCCACCGCCTCGGCCAGCATATTGGCGCCGTCGGCATGGTCGCGGCCGAAATCCTGCGGCCCGGGCTGGCCTTCCGAATTGGCTTTCACGAGAAAGCCGCCGAAATCGGGGATCAGGCGATAGATCTCGTCGGCCTTGGCGCGCCACCAGGCCCGCACCCGCGGATCGAGCGGGTCGGCATTCTCCAGCCCACCGATCGCCATCGGCGCGTTGAACCGGGCGGAAAGATAGACGCGAATGCCGTAGGGCCGGAAGATGTCGGCCAGCGCCGCTACCTTCTCGAGGAAGACGGGGGTGAGGATGTCGGCGTTGGAATTGACGTTGTTGAGGACGGCGCCGTTGATCCCGATCGAGGCGTTGGCCCGGGCATAATCGGTGTAGCGCGGATCGCGGAAGCGCGGCAGCTTCTGCCAGTCCCACAGCGACAGGCCGGCATAGCCGCGCTCGACCGACCGGTCGAGATTGTCCCAATGGTTGAGCAGCCGCCGCTCCAGCCGCGGTGTTTCGCCGACGTCGAGCCGGTCGATCGGCTGGCGGGTCTGGATCAGCCGAAGCAGCCGGAACGCGCCGTACAGCACGCCGATGTCGCTTCCGCTCGCGATCACGGTCGCGCGCCGGCCGTCGACGGTGACGCTGCGGATCAGATAGCCTCCGGCGCCGAGCCGCTCCAGCGCCAGGTCGAGCCCGGCGATGAGCGGCGACGAATCCGGCGTGCCGAGGATGATGGCGCCGTCGCCCGTGGCTTCCCGCGCCGCCGGCACGGTCCGGCCGAGCAGACCCGCCAGTCCCCGCTCGAGCTCGGCGCGTGCCGCCGCGAGGGTCGGCGATTCGCCCTGCTGAACGATCGCCGTCGCCGCGGGATTGTAGCGCTGCTGCCATTCGGGTTCGACCGTCCGGTAGCGCAGCCACAGATCATAGCCGTCTTCGGCCGCGGCCGGCGTGCCGGACATGCCCAGCAGCATCAGGACCAGCAGGCGAATCAGGGCGAAGCGGGGCATGGCGATCCTCTCTCATCCGGTCCGCGCGCCATTGACAGGCGGTCGGCCGTGCCTTCAAATGTGAGCGCTACCATAAACGCTGCACGAGCGGCGCGAAAAGATGCGGCGTGCAACGCCGACGAGGGGAGAGGAGCAGCCATTGCCCAGGGGATCCCGTCCGATCGGCCTCGTCGCCGCGCTCATCGGCCTGGCTGTCCTGGCACTCGGCCCCGCGCCGGCGCAGGAGGGGCCCGCCCTGGCCGGCGGCGCGCCGATCTACCGCGACGCCTCCGCGCCGGTCGATCGACGGGTCGAGGATCTGCTCTCCCGGATGACGCTCGAAGAAAAGGTCGCGCAGGTCATCACGATGGCCGGGACCAAGGCGGAGGTGATGGACGGCGCCGCCCGCTTCGATCCGGAGCGCGCCTCGCAAGCCTATCCGAACGGCATCGGCCAGATCGCGCGCCCGTCGGATCGTCAGGCTGCCGGCCCCGAAGCGACCGGCACAATGATCGCCGGCCGCTGGCACGAGCCCGCCGAGGCGACCCGCTTCCTCAACGACGCGCAACGTTGGGCGACGACCCGCACCCGTCTCGGCATCCCGATCCTCTTCCACGAGGAATCGCTGCACGGCTTCATGGCTCCCCACACCACCATGTTCCCGCAGGCGATCGCGCTGGCGAGCAGCTGGGATCCGGATCTCGTGCGCCGGGTCAATGCGGTGATCGCGCGCGAGGTGCGCGCCCGCGGCGTGCCTTACGTGCTCTCCCCGGTCGTCGACATCGTCCGCGATCCGCGCTGGGGCCGGATCGAGGAGACGTTCGGCGAGGATCCCTATCTCGTCTCGGAGATGGGTGTCGCCTCGGTGATGGGACTCCAGGGCGAGCTCGAAGGCGGCCGGCTCGGGCCCGGCCGGGTGTTCGCCACCTTGAAGCACATGACCGGCCACGGGCAGCCGCAGGGCGGCAACAATGTCGCGCCGGCGCCGATCGCCTTGCGGGAGCTCAGGGAATATTTCTTCCCGCCGTTCGAGGCGGCGATCCGCCGCGCCCGTCCGGGCGCGGTGATGGCCTCGTACAACGAGATCGACGGCATGCCCTCGCACGCCAATCGCTGGCTGCTGCGCGACGTGCTGCGCGGCGAATGGGGTTTCGACGGCGTGCTGGTCAGCGACTATTCGGCGATCGAGGAGCTGGCGACCTTCCATCATGTGGAGCCGGACCTGGCCAGCGCCGCGGTGCGCGCGCTCGAGGCCGGCGTCGACAGCGACCTGCCCGACGGCCGCGCCTTCCGCACCCTGGTCGACTCGGTCCGCGCCGGACGAGTCAGCGAGGAATTGCTCGACGGCGCCGTCCGGCGCATTCTCGACCTCAAGTTTCGCGCCGGCCTGTTCGAAAATCCATTTGCCGATGCCGCCGCCGAGGCGCTGATCGATAATGACGAAGCGCGCGCGCTGGCGCTCGAGGCGGCGCGGCGCTCGGTCGTCCTGCTCAAGAATGACGGCCTGCTGCCGCTGCGGGCGGGCGCGCACCGGCGCATCGCCGTGATCGGCCCCAATGCCGCGATCGCCCGGCTTGGCGGCTATTCCGGCCATCCCCGCAACCGGATCAGCCTGCTCGACGGCATCCGCGCCCGCGTCGGCGATCGCGCCGAAGTGGTCCACGCCCAGGGCGTCTTCATCACCCAGAGCGAGGACCGCTCGTCGCACGAGGTGCTGCTCGCCGATCCGGCGCGCAACCGGCAGCTGATCGCCGAAGCGGTCGAGATTGCGCGCGGCGCCGATCTTATCGTGCTTGCGATCGGCGACACCGAGCAGACCAGCCGCGAAGGCTTCGCGCGCAACCATCTCGGCGATCGCACCACACTGGATCTGGTCGGCGAGCAGAACGCGCTTGCCGCCGCTCTGTTCGCGCTCGGCAAGCCCGTCGCGGTGGTCGCGCTGAATGGGCGCCCGCCGTCCTGGCCGGCGGTGATCGAGCGCGCCAACGCTTTGGTCGAGGCCTGGTATGTCGGTCAGGAAGGCGGCACCGCGCTCGCGGAAATCTTGTTCGGAGACGTCAATCCGGGCGGCAAGCTGCCGGTGACGGTGGCGCGGCACGAAGGCCAGATTCCGCTTTATTACAATCACAAGCCGAGCGCGCTGCGCGGCTATCTGTTCGACACCACCGCGCCGCTTTTCCCGTTCGGCTTCGGCCTCAGCTACACCAGCTTCGAGATAAGCGAGCCGCGCCTCTCGGCCGCGCGCATCCGTCCCGACGGCACGGTCCGGGTCTCGGTCGACGTGCGCAACACCGGCCGGCGCGCCGGCGACGAGGTGGTCCAGCTCTACATCCGCGACACAGTGAGCTCGGTCACCCGTCCGGTGATGGAGCTGCGCGGCTTCGAGCGGGTGACGCTGCGCCCCGGCGAGCGGCGGACCGTCCGGTTCGAGCTCGGCCCCGAGGCGTTCCGCTTCTGGAATGCAGCGATGGAGAGAGTGGTCGAGCCGGGCGAGTTCGAGATCATGGTCGGCAACAGCTCGGCCGACGTCCGGTCCGCTACGCTGGGGATTGCCGGATGAGCGCCCCCACCGAATGGACGCGCCGCGCGGCGCTCGCCGTCGGTGCCGGGTTCGTTGCGGCCGCCGCCGCGCCGGCCTTCGCTCAGTCCGAAGAGGAGGAGACGCTGGACGCGCTGGCGCGGCGCAGCGGCCGGCGCTTCGGCTCGGCGGTCGGCTCGGGTCCGCCGGACCGCGTCGCCGGCGCTTTCGCCGATCCTCGCTATCGGGATCTGGTCGCGCGCGAATGCGGCCTGATCGTCCACGAGAACGAGCTCAAATGGACCTGGATCAGGCGTCGCGGGCCGGAGCATTTCGATTTCGAGCCCGCCGACCGGATCCTCGCTTTCGCCGAGGAGCATGGCCTCGGCGTGCGCGGTCACACCCTGCTCTGGCACCATCCCCGCTGGCTGCCGTCATGGCTGGAGACGCACGATTTCGGGCCGAGCCCGGCCGCGGCGGCCGAGGCGATGCTGCGCGAGCATGTCGCCACGATCTGCCGCCGCTACGGCGATCGGATCGCATCCTACGACGTCGTCAACGAGACGGTCGACAATGTCACCGGCGCGATGCGCGAAACCCCGTTCACCCGCGCCATGGGCGCCGCCGAGCCGGTGGTCGACGGCGCCTTCCGCGCCGCGCGCGAGGCGGCGCCGAACGCCCAGCTCGTCTACAACGACTATATGACCTGGACGACGGCCAGCGCGAACCATCGCGACGGCGTGCTGCGCCTGCTCGAAGGGTTCCGGCAGCGCGACGTTCCGGTCGACGCGCTCGGCATCCAGGCCCATCTCGGCGCCGGGACGATCGAGGGCTCGGCCGGCCCGGGTCCCCTGCAGGAAGCCGAATGGCGCCGCTTCCTGGACGCGGTCACGGCGATGGAATTCGACCTGCTGATCACCGAATTCGACGTCAACGACCGGGATCTTCCGGCCGACGCCGCCGTCCGCGACCGCGCCGTCGCGGACCATGCCCGCGCCTATCTCGATCTGATGCTGTCCTACGATCGGCTCGGCGACATTCTCGCCTGGGGCATGACCGACCGCTATTCCTGGCTGCAGAACAATACGCGCAGAGAGGACGGGCTTGCCAAACGGCCCTGTCCCTACGATGCCGATTTCCGGCCCAAGCCGCTGCGCGCCGCGATCGCCGAGTCGCTGCGCAACGCCGCCTCTCAACACCGGCGCGCATGAAGGCTCGGACAACTCCAGAGCGCTTCCCGCAAAAGCGGGAAGGGAGAGCTTCGCAGAGGAGGTGACCATGACTCGCAAACTTGCTGCCTTGTCCGGCCTGTCCATTGCCTTGCTTGCCTGTACGACCGAGCCGGG
>Ga0299914_10001767_pt1 | contig 14541 bp, 14 predicted proteins | sample RVTome_10_FD_201361 | JGI IMG/M metagenome (GOLD analysis project Ga0299914, IMG submission 201361) | Soil microbial communities from uranium-contaminated site in the Upper Colorado River Basin, Wyoming, United States - RVT153D57 (version 2) ...
GGCGCCCGGACCTGCTGGTCCGCCTCGGCGAGGTGCGCGAGCGCCTGGCCCGATACGAGGCGCGGCACCGTGCGATCGGTCGGCGAGCCGGCGAGCTCGACCGAGAGAGCGAGGAGCTGGACCGGCGGGAGAAGAGAGTCGCCGGGACGCTCAGCCAACGACGGCAGCAGATCGAGACCCTCGAGCGCGAGCTCGACCGTACCGTGCCGAGGCTGCTCGCTCGGCTGCGGGAGCTTCGTGAGAGCCGGGAGATCACCGCGAAGGCGGTCGCCGGTCTGGCTGCCCTGAGCCGCAACGTCGAGCTCGATGGGACCTCCAAGGCTCGCCTGCTCGCGATCAGCCCGGTGATCCTGGGACGCCTGAGGACGACCGAAGCCAGGGCGGACGCCATGCGCAAGGAAGCCGAGGCGATCACGGCAGAGCATCGGCAGGCCCGATCACGGGCCTCGGCCATGGCCGAGGAGCTGGAGCACGTGCGAAGGGAGCGCGGCGAGAAGCAGCAGGCGCGCGCTCGGGCGCTGGCCCGGCTGCCTGAAATCCGGGCCGGGCTGGTGGCGCTACGGACGGAGCAGCAGGTGCTGGCGCGGCGTGTGCTGGCGGTGGAGGACGCGCGTGCCGCTCGGGCCGGGCCGCAAGCCGACGCTCCGGCGCTGGACGAGGCCTCTCTCGAGATCTCCCGCCGGGCGGGGCGCGCCGGCGACGCAGTCGTCAAGGCGCTGATTTCCGGTCAGGAACGTCTCGCGCGGGGCGTCGATGGCGTTCAGCCGGCGGCCGCTCACCTGGTCGCCATGATCCCGCATCAGGTTCTCGACCTGACGAGGGTCCAGCTCGCCTCTCGGGCTGCCCCGGTTTCGCTGCCGCCGCCCGTCAGGCCGGTCCACGCGGCGCTCAGGGGCGACCTCGAGCCGGCGCTGCCGGACGTCACGCGGTGGGCTGCCCGGCGCGTCGAGCCGATGGACGCGTCGGCATTGCCGGCTTTGCCGCTGTCCGGCCGGATGGCGCATGTCGCGCCATCCCGGCTCGATCCTGCGCCGATCGTGCTCATACCTGGCAGGGTTTTGGCGCGCCTGGGCGAGGCCGCAGGCGATTTGGATGGGCCGGGCGTCACGATTTCGACGGCCCGCGGCCAGCCCGTGGCCGCCCCCGAAGATGGGCGGATCGTGTTTGCCGGCGCGTTCCGAAGCTATGGCTTGCTCTTGATCATTGCGCACGAGCGCGAATATCATACGTTGCTTTGGGGATTCTCTGAGCTCGAGGTGCAGATCGGCGACCGGGTCCGGACCGGGCAGGTCGTCGGCGTGATGAGCAGGCAGGGCACGCTGTCTCCCAGGCTCCATGTCGAGCTCCGGCGGAATGGTCGGCCAGTCGATCCACTCCCGTGGCTGGCCGCTAACACCAGCAAGGTCAGAGGTTGATGCGCAAGAGTGTAACCAACGTCTTTGCCTTGAGCGTCTTGGCATTCTCGACGTACCTGCTGTCGTCCGGGGTGCCGCAGGCGGGCTCCTCTGATACCTTCCGGCAGCTCAAGCTGTTCGGCGACGTCTTCGAGCGGGTGCGCGCGGAATATGTCGAGGAGGTCACCGACGAGGAGCTGATCGAGTCGGCGATCAACGGCATGCTGACGTCGCTGGATCCTCACTCCGGTTACCTGGACGCCAAGAAATACCGCGACATGCAGGTCCAGACGAAGGGTGAGTTCGGTGGGCTCGGGATCGAGGTGACGATGGAGGAAGGTTTGGTGAAGGTGGTCTCGCCGATCGACGAAACGCCGGCGCACCGTGCCGGAATCCAGGCCGGCGACGTGATCACCCACATCAACAGCGAGCCGGTGCTCGGAATGACCCTGGCCGAGGCGGTGGAGCGGATGCGCGGGCCGGTGGACACCTCGATCGCGCTCACCTTGCGTCGCCCCGGCCGCGAGGACCCGCTCGATGTCAGCATGAATCGAGCCGTGATCACCATCTCCCCGGTGCGCTGGCGGGCGGAAGGCGACATCGGCTACCTGCGGGTGACGACGTTCAATGAGCAGACCGAGCACAGCCTGCTGGACGCCATCGAGGAGATGAAGAAGCAGATCGGTCCCGGCTTTAAGGGTGTCGTCCTCGATCTGCGCAACAATCCCGGCGGTCTGCTCGAGCAGGCCGTCTCGGTGGCCGACATTTTCCTGGACCGCGGCGAGATCGTCTCGACCCGCGGTCGGCGTTCGGACAGTATCCAGAGGTTCAATGCGCGCCGCGGCGAGCTGATCGACGGCCGTCCCATCGTGGTTCTGATCAACGGCGGCTCGGCCTCGGCCTCGGAGATCGTGGCCGGCGCCCTCCAGGATCACGACCGGGCAATCGTGATGGGCACCCAGTCGTTCGGCAAGGGCTCGGTGCAGACCATCATGCCTCTGCCAGGCCACGGCGCGATCCGTCTGACCACCGCGCGCTACTACACGCCCTCGGGAACGTCGATCCAGGCCACGGGCATCGTGCCGGACATCGAGGTCAGGCAGTCCAAGGTGGAGGTCATCGAGGAGGGCAGCGCGGCGCGCCGCGAGGCCGATCTCCGCGGCAGCCTCGGTAACGAGGCGGTCACCGAGCCGGCCGACAACGATGAGGCCAGTGACCCCGCCGTTTCTGCGGAGACCCCTGAGGAGGGCGAGCTGCCCGATGACTATCAGCTGGCGAGAGCCCTCGACCTCCTGCGCGGCGTCGCCATGTTCGGTGCGCAAACCAGCCAGTGATCGCCAAAGCTTCGTGGCAAGCCAGCCTGATCTTGCTTGGTCGGCTGCCACCGGATGAAGGGATGGCGCAGCCGGGCCGGGAGGATCGCCCCGATCCTCGTGGCTGGTCTCGTGGTGCTGCTGCTCGGGACGGTGTCGGCCGGGTGGCTCAGTGATAGCGCACGGGATCGACTTGCCGATGCGGCCAGCATCGAGATGGCGCTCGCCGCGGAGCTGAGCCCGTCGACCCGGTCCGGATTCCGAAGCCTCGGGCCGGCCGAGCCCGCTTGGCTCGAGGCTGGCGCCTACGGGCCGGTGCCGCGCATCGCGCCGGACGGCCGTCGTCCGCTCGTCGTCCATGCTCGGCCGTTCGACCGACATGAACCGCGGCCGAAGGTCGCGCTGGTGGTGGCCGGGCTCGGCCTGCAGGATCGGCTGACGTCTCGGGCGATCGATCTGCCGGGGGCGGTCAGCCTGCATTTCTCTGCTTATGCGACCGGGCTCAGCGAGTGGGCGGAGCGCGCCCGCGCCTCCGGCCACGAGGTGCTGCTGGACCTGCCCATGGAGCCGCTCGACTACCCGGCGGACGATCCGGGGCCTCACCTGTTGCTGGCCGACAACTCCCCTGGAGACAACCTCGACCGGCTTGCCTGGCTGCTGGCGCGCGCCCCCGGCTACATCGGCCTCGCCGGCAGTGGCGGCAGGTTTGCCGGCAGCCCTCAGGCGGCTGCCGTGCTCGGCGAGCTCGCGCGGCGCGGTCTCGGGCTCGTGGAGCTGGGCTCCGATCGGCTGGCCGGGACGGCGGGTGCGCTCGCGCTCCCCTACATGGCCACGGCGGCCCCGATCGACGAGGAACCGTCGGCCGCAGCGATCGACCGGTCGCTCGCCGCGCTCGAGGCCGCGGCGCTGGCGAGCGGCGGCGCGCTCGGGCTTGCCCAGGCCTATCCAGTGTCGCTCGAGCGGCTCGAGCTCTGGGTCGCGACCCTGGATGCGAAAGGCCTCGCGCTGGCGCCGGTCAGCGCCTTCCTGATCGAGCGCCTCGCTTCGCCCCCCGGGCAGAGCAGTCATGTCGAGCCGCCTAGCCGGTCCCAGGGTTAGCTGCACCGGACCAGAGCCGGGCTACCGTCCCTGCGTCGGTGTGATGCTGCTGAACAGCGCAGGTTCGGTGTTCATCGGCGAACGCATCGGTCCGCTGCGCGACGAGTGGCAAATGCCGCAGGGCGGGATCGACCCGGGCGAGAGCCCGCTCGAGGCCGCGCGCCGCGAGCTGCTGGAGGAGGTGGGCACAGGGCGCGCCGAGCTCCTGGCCGAGAGCGCCTGCTGGTACGGCTACGACCTGCCGCCAGAGCTGATCCCCGCCTACTGGGACGAACGATACCGCGGCCAGAGTCAGAAATGGTTCGCCTTCCGTTTCACCGGAACCGACGAGGACATCAGGCTCGACGGCGAGCTTCCGGAGTTTCGCCGGTGGCGCTGGGCCACGCCGGCCGAGGTGCTGGACTTGGTCGTCGGGTTCAAGCGCCCGGTCTACCAGGCAGTCCTCCAGGAGTTCGGGGGGTTACTCGGCTGAAGGCATCCGCGTCCGATCCGCCCGGCGCGCCGCAAAAGCCTCGCCCGATCGAGTTCGAGCTGCCGCATTCGACACCATCCGCCGAGCCGATCCGCGTCGCGATCGCCCGGCGTCTGTTCGTTCCAAGCTACGCTTCGATGCCTGCCATCTCGCAGATCAGGCGCCAGGCCGCCTCGTCGACCGGGCTGACCGAGAGTCTCGACTGGCGGACCAGGGCGAGATGGGCGAGCCGCGGCTCGGACTTGATCTGCTTCAGCGTGACCTCGCGGCTCACCGGCTTTACGGGCTCGACGTCGACCAGCACGAAGCTCTGCCGCGGATCGTCCGGGGCCTCGTAGGCCTCGCGCACGATCTCCATCACCCCGACGACGGCGGGATCGGCCACCGAGCGATAGAAGAACGCCCGGTCGCCCTTCCTCATGGCCCGCATGTTGCGCGCCGCCTGGTGGTTGCGCACGCCGTCCCAGGTCGCGACGCGATCCTCGATCAGCTGCTCCCAGGCGTAGTCCCCGGGCTCCGTCTTCATCAGCCAGTACGCCATGGCTCCCCGTCTCTCCGGCCGGCGCCGGTCACCTCGCACGGGCCCCTGCACCCCTGGACGGGCACTCTGAGCCGCCGGCCGCCGGACCGCAACCCGTGATCCCTCGCCGGGCGGACCGGCAGTGCCGGTCTCAAGGCTCGATCAGCTCGAAGCGACCGACGTCGACCAGACCCCGATCAGTCAGCTTGAGGTGGGGGATGACCGGCAGCGGCAGGAACCCCAGCTGCAGAAGCGGCTCTTCCAGGGCACAGCCCATCTCGCCGGTCGCCCTCCGGAATTTCCGCAGCGCCGCCTCCACGTCCTCGAACGGCCGATCGCTGATCAGTCCGGCGATCGGCAGGGGCAGCTCCGCCACGATCCGGCCCCCGGCGACCGCTACGCCGCCGCCCTGCAGCTCGATCACCCGGTTGACCGCGAGCGCCATGTCGAGGTCGCTGGCGCCGACCACGCCGATATTGTGGCTGTCGTGGCCGATGCTGGACGCGATCGCGCCCCGCATGGAGCCGAAGCCCTTGACGAAGCCGCGACCGATGTTGCCGTTGATGCCGTGCCGCTCGAGCACGCAGAGCTTGAGCACGCCGTTTGCCGGATCGGGCCGGCGTTCCCCGCTCTCGTAAGGCAGCGTCAGGTCTAGGCGCTCTGTCAGGAGCGATCTCTCGATCGCGCCGATCACGGGGCCGGCCGGGCCTGGAGCCTTGACCCGGAGCTCGTCCGGCGCCACCGGCGCCCGCTTGATCGAGCCATAGCCGACCGGCGGAGCGTGCTGGCGCCCCGAGAAGAGATCGTCGTCGACCAGGACCCCGCCGCAGACCACCGCGTTGACCGCGCAGCTCTCGAGATCGTCGAGAAGCACGACATCGGCTCGCTGGCTGGCGGCGATCCGGCCGCGATCGCGCAGGCCGAAGGCCATCGCGGCGCCATAAGAAGCCGCCCGGTATGCCGCGAGCGGCGGCGCTCCGGCCCGGATCGCCGTTCTCAGCGCATGGTCGATGTGGCCTTCCTCGGCGATCTCGAGCGGATTGCGATCGTCGGTGCAGAAGGCGAAGAACGGCCAGGTCCGCTCGCCGAGCAAGGGCGCGAGCGTGGCGACGTCCTTGGCGATGCTGCCCTCGCGGGCGAACAGATACATGCCCTTGCGCAGCTTCTCCTCGGCCTCGTCCCGACGCGTGCTCTCGTGGTCGGTGCGCACCCCGGCCGCCAGATAGCCGTTCAGGTCGTAGCCGCGCACGAGCGGCGCGTGGCCGTCGACGTGGCGATCGGCGAACATCGCCAGCTTGTCCAGGACCGCGGGGTCCTTGGCCAGAACGCCCGGAAAGTTCATCATCTCGGCCAGGCCGATCACCGCCGGATCGTCGCGCAGGCCCACGAGGTCGGCCGCATCGAGGCGCGCGCCTGCGGTCTCGAGGTGGGTTGCCGGCACGCAGGAGCTGAGCTGGACCCTGAGCGTCATTTGCAGCGAGCGCGACGCCTCGAGGAAGTAGCGGATGCCTGCGAGACCCAGGACGTTGGCGATCTCGTGCGGATCGCAGATCGCGGTCGTGGTGCCGCGCGGCAGGACGCAGCGCTCGAACTCGGCCGGCGTGACCAGGCTGCTCTCGACGTGGACATGGGCATCGACGAAACCCGGCACCGCGATCTTTCCGCGCGCGTCGATCTCGCGGGCCCCGCGGTACGCGTCGTGCGTGCCGACGATCACGTCGGCGCAGATCGCGATGTCGCCCTGGTCGAGCGTGCCGGTGGCGACGTTGAGGAAGCGCCCGCCCTTGATCACCAGATCGGCGCGCTCGCGCCCGGTCGCCTGATCGATCCGACGCCCGAGCTCGGCCGGGGTTGGCGGCATCGGTCTTCTCCCCCTTGGTGCTGCGCAGCAGTATTCTACCGCCGGCAAGGCATCGCCACCAACCGCCTCCAGGCCCGCTTGCCTGGCCATGCCGGTGCCTCTATGGTGCGCGGCGCACGAGGGGAGCCGGCAAGGCTGAGAGGTCCGCGGCGCGGACGACCCTTTGAACCTGCGCGCTCGCGAAGGGACCGTGCGTGACCTCGCCAACCCGCTTCGACATCGAGGTGACCGGCGCCTCGCTTCGCTACGGCGGAGCGCTGTTGTTTCACGACCTCGACTTCGTCCTGTCGGGGGGTGCCTGGACCTGCCTGCTCGGGCCGAGCGGCGTCGGCAAGAGCAGCCTTTTGCGCCTGATCGCCGGGCTCGCGCCCATCGGCGGGGGCACGGTCGCATGCAGCGATGGGCGTCCGCTGGCCGGACGGCTCGCCTGGATGAGCCAGCAGGACAGCCTTCTGCCCTGGCTCCCGGTGCAGGACAACGTGACGCTCGGCGCCCGGCTGCGCGGTGAGCCGGCGGACCGCGAGCAGGCCCGCCAGCTGATCGCCAGGACCGGCCTCACCCGCCAGACATCTCAGCTGCCGGCGACCCTGTCGGGCGGCCAGCGCCAGCGGGCCGCCCTCGCTCGCACGCTGATGGAGGACCGGCCGGTCGTGCTGATGGACGAGCCGTTCTCGGCGCTGGATGCGATCACCCGCGCGCGGCTGCAGACCCTGGCCGCCACGCTGCTGGCCGGGCGCACCGTGCTCCTGGTCACCCACGACCCGCTCGAGGCGCTCCGGCTCGGCCATCGGATCCACGTCATGGCCGGCCAGCCGGTCCGGATCGAGCCGGCGATCGAGCCGCAAGGTCAGCCGCCGCGCGATCTGCACGACGGGGCGCTCCTGGCCCTGCAAGGCGATCTGCTGGCGCGCCTCGCGGATGCCCAAGACGCAGCCGGTTGACCACCCTGCGGCCCCTCGTCGTCCTGCTCGGCCTGCTGCTGGCGTGGCAGGCGCTGGTCTGGCTGACCGAGATCCCGCCCTATCTCCTGCCGGGCCCGGTGGCGGTCGGCCGGGCGCTGACGGGATCGGCAACGTTGCTGCTCGATCACGCCGGGATCACGCTGGCCGAGATCCTGCTCGGGCTCGCCGGCGGCGTCGTGGTCGGCAGCGCGAGTGCCTTGCTCATGGCGCTGCTGCCGCCGGTCCAGCCCTGGCTCCTGCCGATCCTGATCCTTGGTCAGACGATCCCGGTGTTCGCGCTCGCGCCGCTGCTCGTGCTGTGGCTCGGCTACGGCATCGCGAGCAAGGTCGCGATGGCGGTGGTGATCATCTACTTCCCGGTCACCTCGGCCCTGTTCGACGGCCTGCAACGGACCGAGCCCGGCTGGCTCGACCTCGCCCGGACCATGGGCGCGACGCGGCTGCGCACCCTGTTCCGACTGCGCCTGCCGGCAGCTCTGCCGGCGTTCGGCTCGGGGCTGCGCATCGCCACCGCGGTGGCGCCGATCGGCGCCGTGGTCGGCGAGTGGGTCGGCTCCTCGGCCGGGCTCGGCTATCTGATGCTGCACGCCAATGCGCGGCTCCGGATCGACCTGATGTTCGCCGCCCTGATCGTCCTCATGGCCATGGCGCTGGCGCTCTGGGTGCTGGTCGATCGGGCGCTCAACCGTCTGATGCCCTGGGTGCCGCGCGGCCCCGCGCAACGACCGAATCCGGAGGAGTGAACCGATGAAGCTCGGACCAGCGACGCTCGCGATTCTCGCCCTGATCTCCGCCGGCCCCGCCGTCGCCGCGGACGAGCTGTCCCTGATCCTCGACTGGTTCGTCAATCCGGACCACGCGCCGATCATGGTGGCGAAGGAGCGCGGCTATTTCCGGGACGCCGGGCTCGAGGTCGAGATCATCGCCCCGGCCGACCCGAACGACCCGCCGAAGCTCGTCGCCGCCGGGCGCGCCGACGTCGCCATCAGCTACCAGCCCCAGCTGCACATCCAGATCGACCAGGCCCTGCCGCTCGTGCGGATCGGTACGCTCGTCGCCACGCCGCTGAACTCGCTCGTCGTTCTTGCCGACGGTCCGATCCGCGCAGTTCCGGATCTGAAGGGGCGCAAGGTCGGCTTCTCGGTCGGTGGCTTCGAGGACGCCCTGCTCAAGGCAATGCTCGCGCAGCACGGCCTCGGCCTCGACGCCGTGGAGCTGGTCAACGTCAACTTCGCGCTCTCGCCCGCTCTCTTGTCCGGCCAGGTGGATGCCGTGATCGGCGCCTTTCGCAATTTCGAGCTCAACCAGCTCGAGATCGAAGGCCGCCCGGGACGCGCGTTCTTCCCCGAGGAGCATGGCGTGCCGCCCTACGACGAGCTGATTTTCGTGGCCAACGGCGGAGGGCTCGACGACCCGAGGCTGCCGCGCTTCCTCGATGCGATCGAGGCGGGCACGCTCTTCCTTGTGAACCATCCGCAAGAGAGCTTCGATCTGTTCGTGAAGAATCACCCCGAGCTCGACGACGAGCTGAACCGGCGCGCCTGGAGCGACACCCTGCCCCGTTTCGCGCTGCGGCCGGCGGCCCTGGACACCGCCCGCTACGCCCGCTTCGCCGCCTTCCTGGAGCGGCAGGGCCTGATCGAGACCCCGCCGCCGGTCGAGCGCTACGCGGTCGAGCTCGCGCGTTAGCGCCCGTCATGGCGGAGCGCTGATGCGCATCATCGCCGGTGAGTTCAGGGGGCGGCGGCTCTTGAGCCCCGCGGGCCGGGACGTGCGGCCGACCAGCGATCGGGCACGCGAGGCGCTGTTCAGCATCCTGGAGCACGGGCAGCCGCCGGTGCGCGGCGCCCGGTTTCTCGACCTGTTCTGCGGCACCGGTGCCGTCGGCCTGGAAGCGCTCTCGCGCGGCGCGGCCGGAGTCCTGCTGGTCGAGAGCGATGGCGATGCGCTCAAGGTCGCGCAGAGCAACATCGAGCGGATCGGGACGCCGAGGAACATCCGGCTGCTGCGCCAGGATGCGAGCCGTCTCGGCCCGGCGCCCATGACTTTCGACATCATCTTCCTCGACCCGCCCTATCGTTCGGGGCTCGCTGCTTCAGCCCTCGAACGCCTGGCGCAGGGGGGCTGGCTCGCGCCCGAGGCCCGCATCGTCGTCGAGGTTGCTGCAGATGAAATGTGCCAGCTGCCCGAGGGGTACAAGCTCGAGCAGGAGCGCCGCTACGGGGCCGCGAGGTTCCTCTTCCTGCGCCCGACGAGCCGGAAATAGCCCTAATGCGCCTCGATCCCGGTCGGGGCGAGCACCGGTTGAGGGGCGCCGCGCAGATGGGGGGAAAGCCGCCACTCGACGTAACCCAGCGCGCGCGTCAGCAGGAAGTTGATCGTGAGATAGATCGCGCCGGCCAGGATGAAGATGTCGACTACCGCGTAGGTCGTCGAGATGATGTCGCGCGCGATCCCGGTGACCTCCATGAGCGTGATCGTGCTGGCCAGCGAGCTTGCCTTGACCATCAGGATCACCTCGTTGCCGTAGGCCGGCAGCGCCTGGCGGATGGCGATCGGGAACACGATCCGGCGAAACATGCGAACGCGGCTCATGCCGCAGGCGCGCGCCGCCTCGATCTGCCCCCACGGCACCGACTGGATGCCGCCCCGGATCAGCTCGCTGGTATAGGCGCCGGTATTCAGGGTGAAGGCCAGAATCGCGCACCAGAACGGCTCGCGGAAGAACGTCCACAGAAAGCTGTCGCGGATCGCCTCGAACTGTCCGAGGCCGTAGTAGATCAGGAAGATCTGCACGAGCAGCGGCGTGCCACGGAACACGAAGACATACGTGTAGGCGAAGGCGGACAGGAGCCGGTAGGGCGAGAGCCGCATCAGCGCGATGCCGATCGCGACGAAAAAGCCGAGCAGGAGCGAGAGCAGGACCAGCTCGAGCGTCAGCACCAGACCGCCGAGCAGCGACGGGACGCTCTCCCACATCAGCTGGAAGTTCACGACGCCCGCCTCACGCCGCGGCCCGCCCAGCTCTCGGCGCGCTGAAAGCCATAGTTCGAGAAGGTTGTGAGCAGCAGATAGAGCAGCGCCGCCACGACGTAGAAGGTGAACGGCTCGCGGGTCGAGCCGGCGGCGACGTGGGCCTGGCGCATGATCTCGACCAGCCCGGTGACGGAGATCAGGGCGGTGTCCTTGAGCGTGAGCTGCCAGACGTTGCCCAGCCCCGGTAAGGCGAAACGCGCGACCTGGGGCAGCATGATGCGGCGGAACATCAGCCAGCGATGCATGCCGATTGCCTTCGCCGCCTCGATCTGGCCGCTCGGCACGGCCAGCACCGCGCCGCGGATCACCTCGGTGGAATACGCCCCCGAGATGATTCCGACCGCCACTGTGCCGATCGTGAAGGCGTTGATCTCGATGTAACCGTCGTAGCCGAAGACCGAGGCGACGAACATCGCGGCCTGGCTCCCTCCGAAGAACAGGAGGTAGATGACCAGAAGCTCGGGCACGCCGCGAGCGACCGTCGTATAGCCCTCGGCGAGCCAGCGCACCGGCGCTACGGCAGACAGCTTGGCCGCGGCGCCGAGCGCCCCGATCAGGAGGCCGAGCGCCATCGACGACAGGCTGACCGCGACCGTCATCAGCGTCGCGCGAGCCATCTCGTCTCCCCAGCCGGCGTCGCCGAAGGTCAGAAGCTCCAAGGTTTGCCCCTTATGGCCGGGATACGAAAACGGCCGCCACCCGGGATGGTGACGGCCGCCTCGTCATGTCGCTCCGGCTCCCGCTCAGCTGGTGATGTCGAAGCCGAACCACTTCTGGCCGAGCTTGGAGATGGTGCCGTCCGCCTGGGCCTCGGCGATCGCCTTGTCGAACATCGCCTCCAGGTCGTCGTCCTCCTTGCGCAGGCCGACGCCGACACCCTTGCCGAACGGACCCTTGGTCAACCCCGGCCCGACCAGGGTGAAATCCTGGCCTTTCTCGGTCTCAAGCAGCGGTACCCAGTAGCTCATGTCGGCCAGCGCGGCGTCCACACGCCCGGCCTGCAGGTCGAGATCGAGATTCTCCTGGGTGTCGTACTTACGGACGTCGACCGAGTCAGCAAGGTACTCGTCCAGAAAGTTCTGATGGGTGGTCGCGACCTGGACTCCGATCGACTTGCCGTCCAGCGCCGTCTTCAGCGCCTCGATCGCCTGCTCGTCCTCCGGGTCAACCGTCGACAGGTCGAACATCTCGGTCGGCAGACCGGCCCCGGCAAGATCGCTGTCCTCGAGGACCGCCAACTTGGCCGGCGTGTCCCAGTAGCTGTCGGAGAAGTCGATCACCTCCTGGCGCTCCTCGGTGATCGACATCCCAGCCATGATGGCGTCGTACTTGCCGGCCTGGAGCGCCGGGATGATTCCATCCCAGTTCTGGGCGACCATCTCGCACTCGACTCCCATGCGCTGGCACAGCTCCTTGGCGAGATCGACCTCGAAGCCGATCAGGTTGCCCGAGCTGTCGGTCGAGTTCCAGGGAGGGTAGGCGCCCTCGGTCGCGATGCGCACGTTGCTCCGGTCCTGGGCCAGAGCAGCACCGCTCGCCAGGCCGATCGCCATGGCGGCAGTGGCAGCCATTGCTCGTCCGTACACGGGTGCACTCCCAACTATGCCTATCTTATGACAAATGTCCCGGGCCGCACCGGGAGTTGTCAAGAGCGAGGCGCGTCTCCCGCGCTCTGCCACTTGCCTGGACGCGGGCCTGATCGTCCTCTCCCCATGCTGAACGGGTCCGGAAAACTGATCGGCGACTTCACGGTCGCGAAGGCGGGCAACGGGCGTTTTCACGTTTCGGGTCCGGCGCCGCCGAGCAGTACCACATTCGCTGGGTCGAGGCCCAGGGCCTGGAATGGCGCGGATTGTGATCGGACCAATCCAGCTGGACCGAGATCGACCGTCAGGTTGCTTGCGGCGAGAAGAAGAGGCGCCCGAGGGCGCCTCTGGGTTACGGGAATGGGGAGCCGGGGGCGCGTCAGGCGGCGGGGCTCACCTTGAGCTTGATCTCGGCGCCGGGCTCGGCTGCGCGACCGAAATAGTTCAGCTGCGAGGCGGTGATCGCCGCCTTGGCCGGATCGTTCGGATCCATCGCGAAGGTCACCACCATGCGCCTGGCGCTCGCGTTCACCGCGCTGACATGGGTCACCAGATGGTAGACGTTCGGGTTCTCGTGGTTGACGTACAGGCCGGGATCGGCCTTCAGCAGCGGCACCGCCGGCGCCGGCTGCGGCGGGGTGATCGCCACATCCAGGATCAGGTTGCTCAAAGACGGCTCCTTTGCGGGGATGTGCGCGGCCCCCAACCCGCCAGCAGTGGAGATCGCCGGAGAGCATGGGGAAGCGGCGCGCGGGTCGAGGAGATAGGAATATACACCTGATAAAGTGCCAAAGTCAAGACCCCCACCACGGCAGGCGGCACGGTCCAGGCCCGCCCGGCCACGCGCGCCGGCGAGCACCCGCGCCGCTTGCGCTGCCGCGCCGCCTTTGCGACAAACCCGGCTCGGCGGACCACCGGCGGACGGCATGCCCCGACCTCTCGACCATCATCGTCTCGACCTTGATCCTCTCCCGAGGCTCACTCTGGTGCTCGGCGGCGCGCGCTCGGGCAAGAGCCGTTTCGCCGAGAAGCTGGTACTGGAGAGCAGCTTCGAGCCCGTCTATCTGGCGACGGCCGAGCCGCTCGATGGGGAGATGGCGGTCCGGATCGCCGCGCATCGGGCGCGCCGCGCAGGCAGCTGGCAAACCGTGGAGGAGCCGCTCGATCTGGTCGAGGCGCTGGCGCGCGAATGCGGCCCGGAACGCGCCGTCCTGGTCGACTGCCTCACCTTGTGGCTCACCAACCTGATGACCGACCGACGCGATGTGGCGGCCGAGAGCGCACGTCTGGTCGACGCCCTCCGTGGCCTTCGGGGCGCGGTGATCCTGGTCTCCAACGAGGTCGGCCAGGGCGTGGTGCCGGACAATCCGATGTCGCGCGCCTTCGTCGACCATGCCGGCCGGCTGCACCAGGCTCTCGCCGCGCGGGCGGACGCCGTGGTCCTGCTGGTCGCCGGCCTGCCGCAACGGCTGAAGTAGCCTTCGGAGCCCCATGCACCTTCTGAACGCCAGGCGCGCCGCTCCCGAGGAGGCCGGCGAGGCGCTCGACCTCGGCCAGACGCCTGGCGACATCGTCTTTCTCTCGGCGGCAGACAGCGATCTCGCCTGCCTCGCCGCCGCCCAGGCGCGAAGGCCGCGAGACGCGCCCAGCCTCCGGCTTGCGAGCCTGCTCCAGCTCGCCCACCCGATGTCGGTCGATCTGTACGTCGAAAGCGTGGTCGGCCGGGCGCGGCTGGTCGTCCTGCGGCTGCTCGGCGGCCGGAGCTACTGGCCGTACGGGCTGGATCAGGTCGCCGATGTGTGCCGCCGGCAAGGCATCCCCCTCGCCGTGTTGCCGGGCGATGATCAGCCCGACCCCGAGCTCGCCGGCTGGAGCACCCTCTCGCCCGAGGTCTGCCACCGGCTCTGGCAATACGGGGTGCATGGCGGCCTCGAGAACGCCTCGCAGCAGCTGGCCTACGCCGCGAGCCTGATCGGCCGCGAGGAGGACTGGCGCGAGCCCGCGCCGCTGCTGCGCGCCGGTCTGTACTGGCCCGGCCTCGCCCACCCGGACCTGGAAACGGTCCGCGCCCAGTGGGCAGGGGGGCGGCCGGTCGCCGGCCTCGTGTTCTATCGGGCGCTGGTCCAGGCGGGCGATCTCGCGCCGGTCGACGGCTTGATCGCGGCCCTGGCCGGGAATGGGCTGGACGCGCTGCCCGTGTTCGTCACCAGCCTGAAGGACCCGATCGCCGCTTCCGTGGTCCGCGAGCTGCTCGCGCAGGCAGCGCCCAGGGTGGTGCTCAATGCCACCGGATTTGCAG
>Ga0299914_10001768_pt1 | contig 14537 bp, 22 predicted proteins | sample RVTome_10_FD_201361 | JGI IMG/M metagenome (GOLD analysis project Ga0299914, IMG submission 201361) | Soil microbial communities from uranium-contaminated site in the Upper Colorado River Basin, Wyoming, United States - RVT153D57 (version 2) ...
TGTGCCCGTTCTCGAGCTCGACACGAAACATTGCATTGGGCAAAGGCTCGATGACCGTGCCTTCGACCAGGATCGTGTCTTCCTTGGGCTTCGCCAGCGTCCGCACCTATCGTGAATTCTTCCCGGAACGGCTCCTTGGACCCGGCGCGCCGAAGCACGGAGATCCGCTCTGGAGCCGACTGGACAGGCTACAACACGGCCCTCCGCCAGGGGAAAACGAGATCACCAGGGCAGGGTGAGGACCTCGGGGCCGTGGTCGGTGACCGCGATCGTGTGCTCGAAGTGGGCGGATCGACGTCCATCCCTGGTGACGACGGTCCACCCGTCGTCGTGAAGCTCCGTCTCGGGGCCACCGGCGTTCACCATCGGCTCGACGGCGAAGACCATGCCTTCCTTCACCCGCAGCCCCTTGCCGGGTGGGCCGTAGTTGGGGATCTGGGGCTCTTCGTGCATGGCGGTGCCGATCCCGTGACCCACGTACTCGCGCACGACCGAGAAGCCCCCAGCCCCCGCCACGGCCTCGACGGCGGCGCCGATGTCGCCGAGCCGATTGCCGTCGCGGACCTGGTCGATCGCGGCCTCCAGCGACGCGCGGGTGACCTCGATGAGGCGCCTCGACTCGTCGTCGATCTGGCCGATCGGGACGGTGAGGGCCGCGTCGGCGTGCCAGCCTTCGATGATGGCTCCGCAGTCGATCGAGAGGATGTCGCCGTCCTCGAGGACGACACCGGCACTCGGGATGCCGTGCACGATCACCTCGTTCGGCGACGCGCACACGACCGCTGGGAAGTCGAAACGGGGGCCCGGATAGTTGAGGAAGTTCGAACGCGCCCCGTGACGATCGAGCACCATCCGTGCAGCGGCGTCGACGTCGAGCGTCGTGGCACCCGGCTTCGCGGCGCGGACGCACTCCTCGTGCATCTCCGCGACGACGCGGCCGGCGCGCCGCATCAAGGCGATCTGATCGGCGCTCTTGCGCGTGATCACACCGAGGCGCGGAGGCGGTCGACGCGGGCCTCCACGAGCTCGATCAGCTGCTTCTGGATGTCGTCGGGATCACCCACCCCGTCGGCCGATGCGAGCACCCCGCGCGCGCGATAGAAGTCGATGAGCGGAGCGGTCTCCTGCTCGTAGAGCTCGAGGCGCCGACGGATCGCCTCCTCCGTGTCGTCGTCACGGCCGCGAGCGAGCAGACGCTTGACGGCCTTCTCCTCCGGCACGTCGAGATCGATGACGAGATCGATCGGTGCGTGCTCGAGGATTCGCTCGAGCTCGGTCGCCTGGTGAGCGGTACGAGGGAAGCCGTCGAGCACGAACCCGCGCTCGATCTCGTGCGGGTTCGCGAACCGTTCCTCCACCACCGCGATGACGATCGCATCGTCGACGAGCTCGCCGCGATCCATGAATGCCTTCGCCTCGAGCCCTGCGCTGACCCCAGCATCTGCCGAATCGCGAAAGATCTTGCCCGTCGAGAGATGGTTGATCGCGAAATGCTCCGCGAGCATGGAGGCCTGCGTCCCCTTGCCGGAGCCTTGCCGGCCGAGGAGCACGAGACGGGGTCCGTTGCTCACATGCACATCCTCACGAGAGGAACCCTTCGTAGTTGCGCATCATCAGCTGGCTGTCGATCTGCTTCATCGTCTCGAGGGCGACACCCACCGTGATGAGCAGCGCCGTGCCGCCGAAAGGAAACTGGCTGATGTTCCAGAGCGCGAACACGAGCAGCGGGACGACCGCGATCGTGGCGAGGAACAACGACCCCGGGAGTGTGATCCGGTTCAGGACCTTGGCGAGATATCGCTCGGTGGGCGGACCCGGACGGATGCCGGGGATGAAACCGCCCTGCTTGCGGATGATGTCGGCTTGCTGGGCGGGGTTGAACGCGATCGCCGTGTAGAAGTAAGCGAAGAAGATGATCAACGTCGTGTAGAACCCGATGTAGAACCAGCTCTGGTTCTCGATCAGGTTGTCGTTGATGAACTCCTGGACGCCGGTCCAGGGCGAGACCGACGCGATGAGCGCGGGGAATGTCAGGATCGAGCTCGCGAAGATCACGGGGATCACACCCGACTGGTTCACCTTCAACGGGATATAGGTGTTCTGCCCCGCGGTCATACGTCGACCGACGACCCGTTTAGCGAACTGCACGGGGATCCTGCGTTGCCCCGACTCGACGAACACGATCCCCACGATCATCGCGACACCGAGCGCGCAGATCACGATGAACTGGAACCGCGAACCCTGGCTCCAGATCGCGCCACCTTGCGCCGGGAGCGACGCGATCACCGACGCGAAGATCAGGATCGACATGCCGTTGCCCACCCCACGCTGCGTGATGAGCTCGGCCAGCCACATCACGAGCGCCGTCCCTGCGGTCCACGACAGCACGATCAACGCGGCGCGGGGAAAGTTGAAACCGGGGATGAGGTCGCGACCCTGGAAGCCCGACGCACCGAAGAGGCCACCGGTCCCCTGATGGAGTGCGAAGACGAAGCCGGTGGACTGGACGAGCGCAAGCGCCACCGTCAAGTACCGGGTCCACTGGGTGATCTTCTTCTGCCCGGTCTGGCCTTCCTGGCGCCACTGCTCGATCTTCGGGATGACGACCCCGAGGAGCTGCATGATGATCGACGCCGTGATGTACGGCATGATCCCGAGAAAGAACAGCGCGACGTTCGTCATCGCGCCGCCCGCGAACAGATCCAGGAACCCCACGACACCGGAGTTCTCGGCGCTGTCCTTGAGATCTTGGATGGCGCCGAAGTCGACGTAGGGGACGGGAAGGTGGGCACCCATCCGGTAGACCGCGATGACGGCGATCGTGAACAGGATCTTGTTCCGCAGGTCGGGCACCCGGAACATGTTCCGCAGGCGGGAAAGCATCGGGCGCGCGACCTCCTTTCGGCGAAACCGTGAGCTTATCGGTTCGTCAGGGCGTTACCCCGGGCGGGTGGCCTCACCCGATACGGCGACGGGATGACCTCGACGGATCCGCCTGCCGCTTCGATCGCAGCCCGTGCCGCACCGGAGAACGCGTGTGCGCGCACGGTGAGCGGCTTGCTGACCTCACCACGAGCGAGCACCTTCACGAGGCCGCGCTTCGCGACGAGGCCACGCGACCGAAGGGCACCGGGATCGACCTCGGCACCCGAATCGAACGACTCGAGCGTCGAGAGGTTCACGACGACGTAGGAGACGCGGAACGGGTTCTTGAAGCCCTTCGCCTTCGGTGTCCTGCGCACGAGCGGGGTCTGGCCTCCCTCGAAACCGGGCTTCACCGTGTTGCGGGCGCGCTGGCCCTTCATGCCGCGACCGGCAGTCTTGCCACCCTTGCCGCCGATGCCTCGGCCGACGCGCTTGCGCTTGCGCTTCGATCCCACAGCAGGCTTCAGGTCGTGGACCTTCATCGTTCCTCCACTCGTACGAGATGCGGGACGCGTGCGACCATGCCGCGGATCTCGGGGCGGTCGGCATGCTCGACCGTCTGGTTGATGCGACGCAGGCCCAGGGCGCGCAGTGTTCCGCGCTGCTTGGGTTTGGTACCGATCGCCGATCGCGTGAGCGTGATGCGGAGCGTCGCCATCACTTCGCCTCCTCGGTACCCGCGGGCTGCGAGGCGCGCTTCGAACGCCGCTCGCTCTCCTGGTACGCCTGGAGCATCCCTTTGGTCGACACCTCTTCGGGTGACTTGCCGCGGAGCTTCGCGACCTCGTCCGGCCGCTTCAGCTCCTGCAGGCCCTGGATCGTCGCGCGCGACACGTTGATCGCGTTCGACGAACCGAGCGACTTCGCGAGGACGTCGTGCACGCCCGCCGCCTCGAGGATGTGGCGCGCTGCACCCCCCGCGATCACGCCCGTCCCGGGAGCTGCAGGCTTGAGGAGGACCCGGGCGGCATCGTGCTCCCCGATGATCGTGTGGGTGATCGTGTCGCCTGCGAGCGCAACTGCGAACATTCGCTTGCGTGCCTCTTCCATGCCCTTCTGGATCGCGGCGGGCACTTCCTTGGCTTTGCCGTATCCCAACCCAACCTTCCCGGCGCCGTCGCCGACGACGACGAGCGCGGTGAACGAGAAGCGCCGGCCGCCCTTGACGACCTTCGCGACTCGGTTGATGGCGATGACTCGCTCTTCGAATTGGCCGTCGGCCATGTGTTTCGTCCTCTCCTACAGCTCGAGCCCGGCCTCGCGGGCACCTTCGGCGACGGCTGCGACGCGGCCGTGATAGCGAAATCCACCTCGGTCGAAGACGACCGCCGAGATTCCCAGCGCCTGCACGCGGGCTCCCACGAGCTTGCCGACGGCCTTCGCAGCGTCGACAGTCGCCGACGAGCCCGTGACCTCGTTGTCGAGGGATGACGCGGCCGCGAGCGTCCTGCCCGCGTCGTCGTCGATGGCCTGAGCGTAGACGTGCTTGCTCGAGCGGAAGACCGCGAGACGCGGCCGCGTCGCCGTCCCGCGAATCTTCTTGCGGACCCGGCGGTGACGTCGCCGGCGGGCTTCGAGTGTCGTTCGTGCCATGGGCTGCCCTACTTCGCTGACTTGCCGGCTTTGCGCAGGACGCGCTCGTCGAGGTAGCGGATGCCCTTGCCCTTGTACGGCTCGGGCTTCCGCAGCTTGCGGATGTCTGCCGCGACCTGCCCGACCTGCTGCTTGTCGAAGCCGACGACGTCGACGCGGGTGGGGGTCGGCACCTCGAACGTGACGCCCTCGGGAGCGTCGAAGTGCACAGCATGGGAGAACCCGAGCTGGAGCTCGAGCTTCGACGCACCCTGGGCCTGCGCTCGATAGCCAACACCGACGATCTCGAGCTCGCGGCGAAAGCCCTCGGAGACACCGGTGACCATGTTGGCGACGAGCGATCGGGTCAGCCCGTGCAGCGCTCGGTGCTCTCGCTCGTCATCGGGTCGCGTCACGACGAGCGTGTCCTCGGTGCGCGTGATCGCGATGGTCGCGGGCACGTCGTGCTCCAGCGTCCCCTTCGGTCCCGTGACCACGACGTGGGCTCCTTCGACGGTGACCTCCACACCGGAGGGAATCGGTATGGGCTGCTGGCCGATGCGCGACATGATCGTGTCCTCACCAGACCTGACACAGGACTTCGCCGCCCATGTGGCGCTCACGCGCTTCACGGTCGGTCATGAGGCCTTGACTCGTCGACAGGATGGCGATGCCCATCCCACCCAACACCCGTGGTACCCGGTCGGCTTTCGTGTAGACACGAAGGCCGGGCTTGGAGACGCGCTTGATCCCCGAGATCGTGCGGTGTCGATCGGGGGTGTACTTCATCGACACACGGAGTCGCCGGCCCGGGCGCTTGGAGTCGTCCTCCACCGAGAAGCCGTCGATGAAGCCCTCGCGCTGCAGGATCCCCGCGAGGGCCTCCTTCACCTTCGACGAGGGCATGATCGCCTCATCGTGGAACGCCGTGTTCGCGTTGCGAATGCGGGTGAGCATGTCGGCGATCGGATCGGTCATCGTCATCGTGCCACCCTCCTCACCACGACGCCTTCGTCACACCTGGAACCTCGCCCGCGTGCGCGAGCTGGCGCAAGCAGATCCGACACAACCCGAAGCGTCGGTAGACCGCGCGCGCGCGGCCGCACCGCCGGCACCGGGTGTAGTTGCGGACCTTGAACTTCGATCCGCGACGCTGCTTGTTGACAAGTGCTTTCTTCGCCATTGCTACCCCTGGGTCGCGGCATCACGCCGGAACGGGAATCCGAGCGCTCGGAGGAGCGCCAAGCCTTGCTGGTCGTCTCGGGCGGTGGTCACGATCGTGATGTCCATCCCGCGAACGGTGTCGATCTTGTCGTAGTCGATCTCCGGGAAGATCAACTGCTCGGTCACGCCGAACGTGTAGTTGCCGTGTCCGTCGAACGAGTCAGGGCTCATCCCTCGGAAGTCGCGGATCCTCGGGATCGCGAGACTGACGAGTCGGTCGTAGAACTCCCACATCCTGTCGCCGCGCAGCGTGACCTTCGCCCCGATCGCGTTCCCCTCGCGAAGCTTGAACGTGGCGATCGAGGTCTTCGCCCTCGTCACGGCCGCCTTCTGGCCCGTGATGACCTCGAGATCGGCGAGCGCTCCGTCGAGGAGCGAAGCCTGTTGGGTGGCGCGCCCGACACCCATGTTGATCACGACCTTCGCGAGCCGAGGTACCTGCATCACGTTCGTGAGGCCGAGCTCCGTTCGGAGCTGCGGGCGGAGCTCCGCCAGATAGCGCTCCTTGAGACGCGGACGCGTGGCCACACTCACAGGTCACCTCCGCACTTGCGGCAGACGCGTTGCTTGTCGCCCGCGTCGTCGAAGCGGTATCCGATGCGCGTCGGTCCGCAGGTCGAGCACACGATCATCACGTTGGAGGCATCGAGGGGCATGTCCTTGTCGATGATCCCCGCCTGCATGGTCTGGCGAACCTGGCGCTGGTGCTTCTTCGCCACGTTGACGCCGTCGACGATGATCCGCCCGGTCTTGGTGATCACGCGCGTCACCTCGCCCTCCTTGCCGATGTCCTTGCCAGCGATCACTCGCACGTGGTCACCCTTTCGCAACTTCACTCAGAGCACCTCCGGAGCGAGTGAGACGATGCGCATGAATCGACGGTCGCGCAGCTCCCGACCGACAGGACCGAAGATCCGTGTGCCGCGTGGCTGGAACTGGTCGTTGATGAGCACCGCTGCGTTCTCGTCGAAGCGGATGTAGCTGCCGTCGGGCCGGCGCCGCTCCTTCTTCGTCCGCACGACGACACACTTCACGACCTCGCCCTTCTTGACGGGCGCACCGGGCACGGCCTCCTTCACGGTCGCGACGAAGATGTCCCCGATGCCCGCGTAGCGGCGTCGGGTGCCTCCGAGGACCTTGATGCACAGGACCTCGCGCGCGCCGGAGTTGTCGGCCACCTTGAGACGGGACTCCTGCTGGATCACCTCGCGCGCTCCAGAACCTCGACGACACGCCAGCGCTTCTGCTTCGACAGCGGTCGCGTCTCCATCACTCGAACCCGGTCGCCCTCGCGCGCGTCGTTGCTCTCGTCGTGGGCATAGAGGCGGGTCGTGCGCTGCAGCGTCTTGCGGTACCGGCGGTGCTGCACACGATCGATCACCGCGACGACAACTGTCTTGTCCATCTTCGAGGACACCACGGTGCCCTCGCGGACCTTGCGATCGCCGCGCTTCGTCGTCGTCTCGTCAGTCATTCGCGATCTCCTCGGCTGCGGCGATCTCTCGCTCTCGCAAGAACGTGTTGAGTCGCGCGACCTCGCGTTTGACCTGCGGGATGCGCGCGGAGTTGTCGAGCTGGCCTGTCGCGAGCTGGAAGCGGAGATTGAACAGCTCTTCCTTCGCCTCGGCCAGCTTGAGTGCGATCTCGTTGTCCGTGAGCGTGCGGAGCTCTTCGAGGTGCGCGCGGGATGCCATCAGGCCTCCTCGACACGTACGACGAATCGGCATTTGATCGGCAGCTTGTGCATCGCGAGGCGCAAGGCTTCCTTCGCGACATCCTCGGGCACCCCTGCGAGCTCGAACATGATCCGGCCGGGCTTCACGACGGCAACCCACTGCTCGGGGTTGCCCTTCCCCGAACCCATACGGGTCTCCGCCGGCTTCTGGGTGACCGGCTTGTCGGGGAAGATGGTGATCCACACCTTGCCGCCGCGCTTGATGTGTCGGGTCATCGCGATGCGTGCCGCCTCGATCTGGCGGTTGGTGATCCAGCCCGCCTCGAGAGCCTGGATCCCGTAGTCGCCGAACGACACGCGCGTGCCACCCTTGGCGTTGCCGGTTCGCCGGCCTCGCTGCACCTTCCGGTGCCGAACCTTCTTCGGCATCAACATGATCGGTCTCGCTCCCCGCTCACTCAGTCCTCGTCCCCGTGGAACTTCGGAGCTTCGTGGTGCTCGCGTGTGCGGCGCTCGATCTCCTCCTCCTCGGCGAGCAGGCGTTCGAGCTCTGGATCGGCTTCCTTCACGAGCGGCTCGGCTTCGACCTCGCCAGTCTCCACAGCCTTGGCCGCCTCCTCTTCGGAGACGGGCTCGGCGACGGGACGGCGCTTTCCGCCACCGGCGACGACGACGCGTCGCCCGCTCGGCGTCTCGGTCGCGGCCTCGCCGACGGCCATCGCGGCCTCCCGGTGGATCTTGTCCTCGGCCGCGGCCTTGTACGGCAGGATGTCGCCCTTGTAGATCCACACCTTGACACCGATGCGCCCGAAGGTGGTGCGCGCCTCGGCGAGCCCGAAGTCGATGTCGGCACGCAACGTGTGCAGGGGTACTCGTCCCTCTCGGTACCACTCCGTGCGCGACATCTCGGCACCTCCGAGACGCCCCCCGCACTGCACACGGATGCCAAGGGCTCCTGCCTTCATCGCCGTCTGCACGGCTCGCTTCATCGCGCGGCGAAACGAGACGCGGCCCGCGAGCTGGTCGGCGACACCCTGCGCGATGAGCGTCGCGTCGAGCTCCGGCTGCTTGATCTCTTGGATGTTGAAGTGCACCTTCGGGTTGCCCGTGATCTTGAGCAGGCCCGCGCGCAGGCGATCCGCTTCCGCGCCTCGGCGGCCGATCACGATTCCGGGCCGCGCGGTGTAGACGTCGATGCGCAGCCGATCACGCGTGCGCTCGATCTCGACCCGGCTCACCGCGGCGTGGGGAAGCTCACGACGCAGGTAGTCCCGGATCTGCGCGTCTTCGACGAGCTGGTCGGTGTACTCCTTGCCCGAGGCATACCACCGGGACTTCCAGTCCGTCGTGATGCCGAGCCGGAACCCGTACGGATTGACCTTCTGGCCCATGCCTACTCCTCGTCGTCCGTTGCGTCGGCGACGTCGTCGTGGTCCTGATCGTCGTCATGGTCGTGAGCCGCGGATTCGCGGACCCGGCGGCGGCGCGACGGCCGGCGCGTCCTCGGGGTGGCGGTGACCGCCGACTCGTCGGCCCGATGGCGCCGCTCGAGCTCGTCGTCGCTGTAACGGGAGACGACGATCGTGATGTGGCTCGTGCGCTTTCGGATGCTCGTCGCCCGACCACGCGCCCGTGGACGGTATCGCTGGAGGGTCGGACCCTCGTCTGCCCAGGCGCGGTCCACGTAGAGCTCGTCGGATGGAAGGTGATCATTGTGCTCTGCGTTGGCGATCGCCGAGTCCAGCAGCTTCAGGACGTCTTCCGCCGCGGCGCGTTCACAGAAGCGGAGCGTCTCGCGCGCGTCGTCGACGTCGAGGCCCCTGATCAGGCCGAGGACCTGACGGACCTTCGAGGGCGCGGTACGGAGATAACGGACGCGGGCAGTCGACATCGCCGCTACACCGACCTCTCCTGGCCGGAGTGGAACCGAAACGTCCGCGTCGGAGCGAACTCGCCGAGCTTGTGACCCACCATCGCCTCGGTGACGAACACCGGGACGTGCTTGCGACCATCGTGCACCGCGAGGGTGTGGCCCACCATGTCGGGTGTGATCGTCGATCGTCGTGACCACGTCTTGATGACCTTGCGATCGTTGGCCGCGTTCATCGCCTCGACCTTCTTGGCGAGGTGCTCGTCCACGAATGGACCCTTCTTGACGCTGCGTGGCATGAGTTACCTTCTGCTCCCGCGACCGCGTCGCCGACGGCGGACGATGTACTTGTCGGAGCCCTTCCCCTTCTTTCGGGTCCGGCCCTCGGGCTTGCCCCACGGCGACACCGGATGGCGTCCGCCCGAGCTCTTCCCCTCGCCACCGCCCAGGGGATGGTCGACGGGATTCATCGCGACGCCCCGGGTCTGGGGTCGGCGCCCCTTCCAGCGACTGCGCCCTGCCTTGCCGATCGAGACGAGGCTCGATTCAGCGTTGCCGACCTGACCGATCGTGGCGCGACAGTCGAGGGGCACGCGTCGCATCTCGGTGCTCGGGAGCCGGATCGTGGCGAACTGGCCTTCCTTCGCGACGAGCTGGATGGAGGTTCCCGCGCCGCGACCGAGCTTGGCGCCCGCACCCGGCTTGAGCTCCACGTTGTGGATCGTCGTACCGACCGGGATGTATCGCATGGCGAGCGAGTTCCCGGGCCTGATCTCGGAACCCTGGCCGCTCTGGAGCATGTCGCCGACCTCGAGCCCGGACGGAGCGACGATGTAGCGCTTCTCCCCGTCGCGATAGTGGAGCAGCGCGATGCGGGCGTTGCGGTTCGGGTCGTATTCGATCGACGCGACCTTGGCGGGGATTCCGTCCTTGTCGCGCTTGAAGTCGATGACCCGGTACTTGCGCTTGTGGCCGCCACCACGATGGCGCGACGTCTTGCGGCCGTACACGTTGCGGCCACCGGTTCCGGGCTTCTTCTTCGTCAGCGACTTCTCCGGCTTGTCGCGCGTGATCTCGGAGAAGTCGGAGGCCGTCTGAAAACGGCGACCGGGACTCGTCGGCTTGCGCTTGCGAATCGGCATCAGGCTGCTCCGAAGATCTCGATCTCGTCACCCGGCGCGAGCCGAACGACAGCGCGCTTGGTCGCCGCGCGCTTTCCCCACACGCCGGTCCGGCGGTTTCGCTTGCGCTTCCCCTTGCGCGTCAGCGTGTTGACGCTGACGACACGGACGGGGAACACCGCCTCGATCGCCTGCTTGATCTGCGTCTTGTTCGCGTCGCGCGCGACAACGAACGTGTAGACACCTTGGTCGTACGAGGCGTACGACTTTTCGGAGACGACCGGCCGGACGATCACGTCACGCGGATCCATGTCAGGCTCTCCCGCTCTTGCCGCCTACGGCGGCGGGCCGCTCGGGCCCCGATTCGCTGCTCGGCGGGATACCCGCCTCGCGGTCGCTCATCTCAGGCTCTCCCGCTCTTGCCGCCTACGGCGGCGGGCCGCTCGGGCCCCGATTCGCTGCTCGGCGGGATACCCGCCTCGCGGTCGCTCATCTCAGGCTTCCCGTTCTTGGCGCCCAAGCGGGCGACGGTCGCGTCGAGGGTGGCTTGCGAGAAGACGATCCAGTCGTTGACGAGAACGTCGTAGGCGTTCAGCTCGTCGGGGAGGACGATCTGGACCCGCTCGCCGAGGTTCCGAAACGACTTCCACGTCGATTCCTCTGTGCGGTCGAGGACGAGCATCACGCGGGGCGGACGTTCTCCGTCCGCGCGCAGGTCGAGCGCTTCGAGAATCTCGACAGCGCGCTTGGTGCGTGGTGTGTCGATACCCCAGTCATCGACCACCAGGATCTTTGCATCCGCCGCGCGGTCGGACAGTGCGGAGCACAGCGCGAGTCGCACCATCTTCTTCGGCGTCCGCTGGCGATAGTCGCGTGGCTTCGGACCGTGCGCGATGCCACCGCCGCGCCAGATCGGCGAGCGAATCGATCCGTGGCGTGCCCGACCGGTCCCCTTCTGCCGGTACGGCTTCGCCCCGCCACCCTTGACCTCGGCCCGCGTCCGGGTGTGATGCGACCCCGAACGAGCTGCGGCGAGTTGAGCGGTCACGACCTGGTGCAAGACGGCTCCGTTGGGCTCGATGCCGAACAGCTCGTCGGGGAGCTCGGTGCTCCCCGCCTTCGCGCCGGTCACCGTCGTGACGTCGACCTTCATCGGGAGCTGCCCGCCTTGACCGCGTCGCGCACCAGCACGAGGCTGCCGCGCGGTCCGGGGACCGAACCCTTGACGAGGAGCAACCCGCGCTCCGCGTCGCCCTCGACCACCTCGAGGTTGAGTGTCGTGATGCGACGGTTCCCGTGTTGGCCGGGGAGACGCGTGCCCTTGAACACGCGCGCCGGCGTCGCACACGCGCCGATCGCCCCCGGCACACGGTGCGCCTTGTGATTGCCGTGGCTTGCGCCCTGGCCCTTGAAGTTGTGGCGCTTCATGACACCGGTGAAACCCTTACCCTTCGAGATGCCGCTCACGTCGACGCGCTCACCGGCCTCGAAGACGTCGGCGCGCAGTGTCTGGCCGACCTCGAAGGACTCGAGATGGTCGACGCGCACCTCGGCAAGATGCCTCGCAGGGTCTGCGCCTTTGAAGTGGCCGAGCTCGGGCTTGGTCACACGGCTCGGCGTCGTCTCACCGAACGCGAGCTGCACGGCGGAGTAGCCGTCGCGCTCGGGCGTCTTGAGCTGCACGACTCGACATGGCCCGGCCTGGATGACGGTCACCGGAATCGCCCGGTTCTCCTCGTCCCAGATCTGGGTCATGCCGAGCTTGCGCCCGAGGATGCCCTTGCTCGCCATTTCCCTGCTCGTCCCTGCTCTCACGCAAACGCTCCGCCCGACCGTGTTGGCCGGCGGAGCGCCGATCGGTTGTGCCGCGGGGTACTGCGCAGCGCGCAGCCGTCGCGGACGTCGGTTGACGAAGATCTTCCGAAATTGCGCTGTTCCCGGGGGCGGAGGAGGCCTCTCGAGGCAGCGGAGAAACTCTAGTCCCTCGGCCTGTTCCGGCCCAATTCGGTCGTCGGTCAGACAGCCGAGACGGAGAGGGTGGCGGCACCGGACGCTACGTCGACGGTCGCGACACCGTCCGCGTCGGCAGCCGCCGTCGCATCGCCGACTCGCGCCTCCTGACCGGGCTCGAGCCCGGTCAGCGTGACCTGGACCTCGGCTTCGGAGATCAAGGCGATCTCGGCCGCCGAGCCCGGCGCGATGCCGGCACGGTCGAGGGCGATCGTCAGCGCCGCGACGTTCACCAGCTCGGCCTCGAGACGATCCCGGCGTTCGAGGTCGATGCCGAAGACCCACTCGACGGCTCGCTCCCGCCAGCGATCGCCGGTCGACACCTCGGGGTTCGGCCCGCAGAGGTCGCGGCCCTCGTCGTCGCTCGTGAAGACCTCGTCGACGTGAACGATGTCATCGACCTCTCGCCGCTCGACGGCCTCGCTCTCGACGTCGAGCGTGGCGAGCGCACCGTCGTCGGCGACCCGGATGCCCGAGACCCAGTACGCACGGTCGTGGCGGAGGTCCAAGCCGGTCGCCTGATCCACGACGAACTGCGTCGGGTCCACCGTGTAGTGGACGCGAGCCGGGTTCGAGTCACGTACGTAGGCCGGTAGGTCACGGTAGACGCAGTCGTAGACGAACCCTCCGGCTTCGTGACCGCGGCCCTCGAGCATCCACGCCCGATACCGCAGCTCGAGCTCGTCGAGCAGGTCGGTGGTTCCTTGCGCGAGCTCGGCGGCGATGAGCGTGTCGATCGCGCCGTTGACCTGGAGGATCGGCAGGTTCTCGAAGTTCGCCAGCAACGGCTCGACGGCGGGCCGGGCATAGCCGATGATCGGGACCGCGACCGACCACAGGTCGGGATAGAGCGCGGCGATCCGAAACGTCCCGATGCCGCCCATGGAGGCGCCCGACAGGATGATCCGATCGACGTCCGGTTCGAAGCGGAGGCTCGCGTCGGCGAGCACGTCCAACACGTCCTGCTCGGCGATGCCCTCGTAGAACAGGCCTGCACCGCGTGCGAGCGGCCAGACGGTGAGGTTGTGCGGGGGGAAGTCCGTGCCGTCGCGAACGAACTCGGTGAGCTCGCCGATCTCCTCGGAGAGCACGCGCCCGGTCCCCAGATACTCGTCACCGACCTGCACGCTGCCGAGATGGTTCTGGGTGAGGCCGTGCAGGAACACGGCCATCGGACCGGACGCCTCGACCCCTTCGTCGGGGATCCAGACGAGGTAGGGCTGGTACGGGCCCAGGAACTCCGGGCCGTCCTCCGTCTCGCGCACACCCTCGGGGAGCGTCAGGCCGGAGTGGTACAGGTAGGTGTGGAACCCGGGCTCGAGGGCGCCGGGTACCGCGTCGTCGTTGTCCAGCGCGGCGAAGTCCACCGCGACCGTCGCATCGACGGCCGGCGCCTTCCCCGCCAGGATGTCGGCCTGGCGGTAGTCCTGCCACTGATAGAGGGGCTCGTCGCCGACGAAGGCGAGGTCATGGATCGCGCCGGCGCCGGTGAGCCACGATTCGGTCGTGACACCCGCGACGCCCAGCGCGTTCCACGTGTCATCACCCGGTGCAGCCAGATCGCCCGGAACCGTTGCCTCGACGACGTTGCGCTCCGGATCGACCACGACCTCGAGGTCGGACACGGCCTGCCATTCGTCGTCGGTGTACGCGAGCACCTCCCCTGCACCGTCGGCGAGGACCGCGAGCAGCTCCACGCCGAGTGACCCGTCCGGCGTCCACGAACCGGGGAGGGTCTCGGCGCCGGTGGCGGGGTCGTCGTCGGTGTCGAACGCGACCCCGACGAGCGGAACGCTCGGATCGACGAGGGTCTCGAGCACGGCGCGGACGACGAGGCCGTCGTCGGTGTCGGAGATCTGGAGCTGGACGAAGTCGGCAGCGTTCGATTCGCCCTCGGGGTACGAGGCATCGCCGCCGGCGCTCGCGAAGTCGGTCATGTCTCCGTCGTCGGAGTTGGGCCCGCGATCGTCGTAGACATAGTCGGTCCACGCGAAGGTGGCGTCGAGAATCGAGTTGGTGCCCGACACGAGCGGCCCGATCGTCACGTCGTTGTCGGGCCAGACCACCTCGAGTCGGGATTCGCCATTCGCGTCACCGCCAGCCCCGTCGTCTTCCGAGTCACATGCCGCCAACGAACCCG